>ERZ808245.195-NODE-195-length-34255-cov-4.897602_pt1 | contig 34255 bp, 16 predicted proteins | sample MGYA00521243_ERZ808245 | MGnify/ENA primary metagenome ERZ808245 (study PRJEB31516, sample SAMN03275576) | gut metagenome | biome: mammalia-associated habitat; material: feces | host: Papio cynocephalus | place: Kenya | collected 2012-07-07 ... | reverse complement strand
ACTTCGACCGGCATGCGCGAGTCGTCCTGCGCGACGCCCTTCACGGTGAAGGTTCCAGGCTTCGCGTAGGAGCCGGCCTTCACCTCGTCCCATTCCACGGCCACGTCCTTCTGGGTGCCGTCCGCCATCGTCAGATGCGCGGTCTTCGGCAGCGTCGGCGCGACGCCGGTTTTGGTGGCCGCGTTCATCGCGTCGACCGATTTCACGGCGATGCCGGGAGCGTAGGCTTCCAACACCTTCTGGTACTGGGCGCGGGTCACGGGCAGCACGGTGCCGTGGCGCGGCTTGCCGCCATCGGAGTTGGTCGGGAAGTTCGCCTCGGGCATCTTGTCGCCGACCACCTGCCACTTGGACGCGTCGGAGATGTCGGTGGTGGCCATCGGCACGTAATGGTTCGGACCGCCATGGTAGTTCGGCTGGTCCGCGAACAGGTAGTACCGGTAGCCGTTCACGTCGCCGTCGTTCGCCCTGAACAGGCTCGGCCCCTCGCCCGCGGAGAACGTGCCGCCGTACCCGTTCGACTGGCCGTCGCCGATCTTCGTGCCGACCTCGGTCCAGCTATCCGTGGCGCCGGAAGCGGTTGGATAGTCGCCCTTCACCGTGGCCAGCGCATTGGTGGATTTCTCCTGACGCAGGGTCATGGATGCCTCGTCCTTGTAGATGCGGTAGTACGTGTCGCCGACCTTCTGCATGGTCACGTCGATGGATCCCTTGCCGTCCGTGCCATTGCCACGCTGGGAGTCGATCCATACCTGCGGCTTCGAGAAGTTCACGAAATCGTCGGTCGTGGTGATCATCATGCGGTTGTAGGTCAGGGCCTTGCGGTCGGTGCTGTTCCCGGTATCGTAGAGGTTCGAGGCCCAGTACACCACGTACTTGCCGATTTCAGAATCCCAGTAAGCTTCCGGCGCCCAGGTGTTGCCCGCGTAGTTGGAACTGACCTTCACATGACGCTGCTTGCCCCAGTTCACCAAGTCGGTGGATTCCCACACTTCGATGTACAGGGAGCCGTTCACCTGGGATCCGGCGAAACCGCTGAGATTGCCCAGCCCGTTGGCGTTCGCGCGTCCCGAGATCTTGAGATCGGTGGCGAGCATGTAGAACTTGTCGCCGTCCTTGGATTTCATGATGAACGGATCGCGCAGGCCCTTCTCGCCTTTGGTGGATGTGATGAGCGGCGTGCCGTTGTTCAGCGTGTTCCAGTCGAGCGCGTTGTTGCCTTTGGACGCAGCGAGGCTGATTTTTTCGCCGCCGACGCCCTCGCCGGTGAAGAAGGCCCACACGTAGGCCTCGTCCTTGGCGTTGCTTGATGGCATCGGCTGCACTTTGAGGGTGAATTCCTTGGTGGCGACGGATTCGCCGAGCGTCGCCTTGGCGGTCAGCACCACGGTCGAGGCTTTGGCTCCGGCCGCCGGACGCTTCACCGTCACGGTGCGGAAGGTGCCGTTGGAGACGTTCTCCTCGTCCTTGTCGGCGATGCTGGCGGCACCGGATTTTACCGACCATTCGATGATGGAGCCGTTGGTTCCCTTGGTCGGCACGGTGATATTGGAACGCACGTCGTCGGCGCTGTCGATGGTCACGTCGTCAAGGTCCGCCTGGGACTTCTCCTGGTCGTTCCGCTGACGCGGAACGGTGACCGTGAACGTGCGTGCAGCCGTATCGTCATCGCCGAGTTTCGCGGTAAGCGTCACCTTGACGTCGGCCTTGTCGGCGGCGGGGCGGGTGACGGTGGCTTTGCCGGTTTTGGCGTTTATGGCGACGGCTTCGCTGCTGGAAGTCCATGTGATGCTCATGCCGTTGCTGGAGATGGGCACGGTGAAGTCCTCGGTGGCGGATTCCGGCACGTCGGCCGCATCGAGTGCGGCCTTGGCCGCCACATCAGCGCAGTCGTACACCTTGAGGTTGTCGATCAATCCGCTGAAGTATTCGGCGCCCCAGTTGGCCTTGCCGATCTGCAGGATGCCGCCTGATTCCCCAAGGATGGACGTCAGGTCATGTTCGGCCTTGGCTTCGACGGTCTGGGCGAGCGTGCCGTCGATGTACATCGACGTGGATTCGTCGGTCACCACCACATCGACATGCTTCCAATCGGCTTTGGAATCGCCGGAGACGTTCGCGCCATGGCGGCCACCGTCATTGTTGTTGTACCGTTCGAAGGTGATGCCGTCGGTTTTGTCGAGGAAACCGATGTAATGCTCCCGCCCGTACGAAGGGGTGGCCGCGTCGCGGGCGGCGTACAACGACCAGCCGGTGTTGCCACTGGCATCGGGCTTGGAATCGTAGGAGATGGCGATGGCATGCCTGCCTTTGAGCGGCGAGGAACCGTCCTCGGATTGGATATCGCCCAGCCAGAAGCCGCTGGAAAGCCTGGCCGCGGTGGAGCCGTCGCTGCCGGTGCCGGTCGCGGCTTTGCCGTTGATGGTCGCGGTCACACCGTTGGCGGTGTAGATGCCGGTCGCATCGGCCTGCAAATCGTTGAAGTCGTAGTCGACCAGCAGATTCTTGTCGTTCTTGTAGTCGCTCAGAGATACGGAAGCTGTTTTGGGTGTCCGCTTCGATGCGGCGGGCTCCGCCGACATCGCGGCGCCGGGACTCACGATGAGTCCGGCCATAAGCGTTGCAGCGCCGACAATGGCACCGACCGCTTTCGTCATTCGAGTTTTATGCATGATTATCCTCGTTGATAGTTATCGGATGGTTGGTTTCGGCCCATCGTTTCTGAACGGCACGATGGGCCGAAACCATTTCGCTTGGTCAGACGCTGCGCTTGCGCCATATGGACAGCACGATGCCGGCAACGGCCAGCAACATTGCGGCCCCGGCCAACGAGACCACGGCCACGCCGGTCCTCGACAACGATTGCGGCTTGTCTTCGGACTGGCTGGAACCAGTCGTGGTCTTGTCTCCATCGGTTTTGTCGGTTGGATTGACCGACGGATCGGCCTTGTCGCCTGAGCCATTCGGGTTGGATGGCTGACCCGGATTCGGATCCGGCGCCTCACCGGAATCCTTCGTCTTCACCGTCACCACACGGTTTTTGGACGTCTTGGCGCCCTGTGAATCGGTCACGATATAGGTGAGTTCGTATTCGCCGGCCTTGGTGGTGTCCACGGAGCCTATGACCTTGATGGAATCGGTCAGATCGCCATCCTCTTCATCGGTCGCCGTCACGCCGGACAGCGGGTCAAACGAATCACCCACCATCACCGTCACGTCATCCACGCCGGACAGTGTCGGAGCGGCATTGATGACACCCGAATCGACCGTCTTGCTCTTCACCGTAACGGTCAGCGTCACGTCCTTCTTCGACTGGTCCAGTTCCTCACTGGTGGTCATGTCGATGATGGGGGTGCCGTCAGCGCGGAAATGCACCGGCAAAATGCCGGCATGACGACTGCCCGTACCGTTAAGCAGCGCATGGTACACATTGTATGTGTCGCCATAGGGATCGGTGAAGTAGGAATTATGTCCTAATCCCTGCTGATTGGCGAACGTGCCGTTTTTCAACCATGGATAGTTGGATTTGGTCCAGCTGTCGGCCTTGGTCAGATCGGACTTCGCATCGGCGATCATCATGCCTGTGGCATATTGCGCGCCGACTTCCTGCGCGGAGAACACCATATAAACTTTTCCGCTTGAGACAAGTACATTCGGCCCCTCGCTCACGCCGGACAGTTCCCAGCCGTATACCGGCTGCGCCAAACGCACAGGATCCGAAGTCACCTGCCACGGCTTGTCTTTGGTGGTCTTGGCGATGTACAGGCCGGCGCGTGCGCCTGCATAGGTGTCATCGCCTTGGCTCCATGCCACATAAGATGTACCGTTCACCTCAAAATAGGTCATGTCGATGGTCAGAGCTTTGAGGTTAAGCTCCTTACCGTTCTTGTTGAGCACGCGATGTTCGGTCCAGTTATCCGTTTTGGTCGGATCCTGGTCTTCGCCGGTCAGCTCGTACACGTATGCCGACGGTCCGGCCCAATTCGGGCTGCCGCTCAACTTGGCGTCGCCGGCACCGCCGGTCGGGTAAGCGGCAAGGAAGCAATAGAGTCTGCCATCGATCACGTGCAATTCCGGCGCCCAATGGTAGCCTTGGTGTCCGAACTTGTCCTTCGGCCCGAATAGGTAGGTGTCCTGACCGTCGACCTTCCACCCGCCATCCACATTAGAGCCTTTCTTGGCGTCTTTGAGACCGGCGAGGGTATCGGAAGAGCGGATATACAACGTGGTCATGCCACCAGAATCGGAAGTGCCCATCGCGTAGTATTTGCCTTTCCAGAACACGATGTTCGGATCGGCGCGGTTCTCCATCATCGGGAACTGCTCGGAATAGTTCTGCTGGATGATGGTGCCGTGGATGGTATAGGTGCCGCTTTTGGTGGTGTCGATGGCATCCAGTTCGTCGGCATTCCAGTTCACACGAAAATCGAAAGTGGAACCGTCCGAATAGGTGGCTCTGGCAGTAGCGCCTTTGGAATACCTGCCGCTCTTGGTTTTCACGGCGCTACCGTCGGCCTTCATGCCGGTAATCTCTTCCAACAGTTCGGCCTTGCTCTTCTGGGCCTCATCGGCACCGGCCTTGGACACATCGATCTGCTTGGGGCCTTCCACCTTGGTATTGACCACGCGCCCGAGGCGTTCGGACAACTTGGAAGCATCGGCTTGTTCGATCGGCATGACATTGGAAGCCTGCGCGTTGTCAATGCCCGTCAGATCAGGCGATACCTTGTTGAAAGCCGGTCCGGACTGAGGTTTGGTAAAGGACTTGAAATCCTTGGTGGTCACGTACTTGGATGCGCCATTGACCTTCCAACCGATACGGTAGTTCTGCGCCGAGGCATCCCAGCCGGCGGTAAGCGTGCCCTTATCGAATTGCGTGGTGTCATCAGTCAGCTTTACGCGGCCGGTCACTTCGTAATCGTTCGGAGCGTCATCCCACTGGTAAAGGTTGTCGGAGGTCAGGAACAACACCTGCCCGCCATCAGTACGTCGTTCAGTCGCGGAATCATGGTTTTTAGTGGTGTCGTATTCGGTAAGTACAGCGACCATTGCATACTTGCCGTCCGCCATGCGGAATAGGTAGGGATCGGCGATGCCGCGACCGATTTCGGCACCAGTGGTGTCAATGGTCTTGTTCGCCTCGTCTACGATGTAGTTCGCTTCAGCGAAGAGCACTCCGTAATTCTGATTCAATGCCTCATAGCTCGTGCCGTTTTGGCTGATGGCCAGATGCAGGGCGTTACCGACACGGGTACCACCATTGACGGAGCCATCGCGCGTGTACGAAGCGATGTTCTGGGCGTTTTTCGGCATGACCCGCAAATCTTTGAATGTCTTGGTTTTAGTGGTATCGCCAAGTGTGACGGTGGCAGTCAAATCCACGGACCTGGCCGTATCGCCGTCCGTCCCAACCACTGTGCCATCATTGCCGACAAGCTCGGCGTCAGAGCTCTTCCATGTCACTTTGGCATCGGATGCACCTGGAATATCCGTCGGCAGCTTCGCGCCAGCGGCCAGCTGATAGTCCACCAGCAGACGTTCGGCAGCGGTCGCGGCGTCAGTAATGGCGGCAGCCACCGTGATAGTAAAGTCCTTGGTGAAGGTCTGGCCATAGGCGGTGACAGTGGCCGTCATCGTCACCTCGGTGTCTTGAGTTGGGTTCGCGACGATTTTGCCGTCATCGCCCATAACAGCCGTATCGCTGGATTTCCAACCGATGACATCACCCAATGCGTCTTCGGAGGGCAATGCCACGTCGGATTCGGTGGAGCCAGGCACGGTTACGCCATCCCATACCATCGAATCGGTGACGTAGGTGGCGCTCCACAGTTTGACGTTGTCGATGCCGCCATTGTAGGTCTTATCGCCGGACCATGTGGATTTGCCGAATGTTGCCTTCAAATTCGTGCCCAAATCAGAAACCTTGGTGGTCACGTTCTTGTTTATGCCCCTGAGCTGGCCATCCATGAACACAGCGATCAATGTCGGGCTCACCGAAATGCGGTATGTGTGCCAAGCACTGGTAGTGTTCGCGTTGAAGCTCACCCCTTGTTCGGCGCCATTGGATCCCTTGGTAATGGATGTGTATACGCTGCTTGGACGCAGGCGGGAGAAGAAATACTTCTGGTTGTCGTTGCCGATGGAGAATGAGAAGAAGTTGTCGCTGTCGGCCATACGCGACTTCGACGCGAACTCCAGCGTGAAGTTGTCCATGCCATCGAACAAACCCGTGGGAAACTCCATGTACTTGCCATCTCCGCGAAGCTGTACGACCTTGCTGGTGTAATCGCCGGGCTTGCCGTATTCCACACCGTCGGAAATGCTCAAGTCGTGGTTGTGGCCGGAAATGTCCTTCCCTTTGTCGTTTTCATCCTCGAAGTCGTACGCGGCGACAAGGTTGGCGTCGGTCAATCCTCCGCCCTCGTCCGCACTGGCTGTGAACGGCAGAATCATCCCCACAGCAAGCATGGGCACGGCCGCCATGGTGGCTATCGCCCGTTTGATGAATGTGCTCTTCATGATCCTCCTTTGGTCATTGATTGGAGCGTGGGTTGCAAATTCGTGGACCGATGCCGATGCGCTGCGGTCGGCAACATATCGGCATCGGTTATGTCGGAACCATTACTTGTTTCAGTCCATTCGACGGATAATGGCAAAGCTGACGCCAATTGCTGCGAGAGTCATAGCCACGAAGACCATGCCCCACACGCTGGCACCGGTTTTGCTCAATATGCGCCCGTCGTTCGAGCCATTGGACTTGTCGGCGTTTGCACTGGTGTCATCGCCTTTGCCATCTGAACCATTCGGATTGTTCGAATCGCTCGGATTGTTCGGCTGAGATGGCTGTTCCGGTTTCGAATCAGGTGTCCCGCCGGAATCCTTGGCTTTTACTGTCACTGTCGCCGTCGCTACGAATTCACCGTCCTCGGTAGTCACGGTGATTGTGACCGTGCCGGCTTTAGCTGCCGTGACCGTACCGGAGTCATCCACCGTGGCGACCGATTCGTCGGAAGACGACCATGCCACTTTCCGATTGGTGGCATTCTCCGGCGTCACCGTGGCGTTCAACGCAGCGGTATCGCCTGTGACCAGTTCCAAGACGGTCGGATTCAGCGTCACGCCGGTCACCGGCACCGTCGGCTCCGGTTCCGGAATCGGAGCCTTGTCGACGGTCACTTTCACGGTGACGGTACGGTTGGCGGGCGCGACTTCCTGATCCTTGGTCAGCGAAGCATCAATCATGCCGTTGGCACGCACGTTCACGGCCTTGACCCACGTGTTGCGGTCCTGGTCGAACAGACCTCCGGCCGCGGAGCCGGAATGAATTTCCGGGTACGGACGAGCGTGGTAGGCGATCACCATGTTGCCGTCCTGGTCATGCACCAGAGACACGTGACCAGGCCCGGCCTGATTGCGCTCGTAACCGGACTCGTCCGCACCGTACCTGCCATCGGCGGTATCGTTGGTGTCGAGGATCGGGAAGTCCACTTGCGTCCAACTGTCGGCCTTCTGCAGATCGGCGTCCTTACTGGCGCGCAGCAGGTTGGTGGTGTAGTACTTGTCCACTGTGCCGCCCGCGTAGAGGATGTAGACGTAGTCGCCATGTTCGAACATGAACGGCGCTTCCACGATGGCCTGGTCCGAGCCCTCGGAGTTGTCGCCGGGGGTCGGGGCGTATTTGCCGTATTCAAAAACCTGGCTCACCTGGTAGATCTTCTGCAAGCCGCCATCCACCAGTGGCACCACGCCATCGCCCATCTTGGCTTTGGCCACATACAGGCCGGCGTTCTTGGGGAACAACCAATAGCCTTGGGTCTTGCCGTTCTCCTCACGCTCCATATAAGTCACGTCGAAAGCCGCGCCTTCCAACACGGTCGGCTCGCCCCAGTTCTCGGCCTTGAGCATGCCGCCGTCCTTGATGGACTGCTCGTCACCGGTATAGGGAATCAGGATGGTGTTGTTGCACCATCCGCCGTTCGTGGACGAATCGCCCTTGTGGAAGCCGGCCACGATCCACCATTTGCCGTTGATCTTGTGGAACTCCTGGGCCCAGATGAACGCGCTCCACCCGTAGAACGAGTTGGGGTACTGATCTTTGTGGCCCGGGGTTCCGTTCTCCGGCTTGATGATGATGTGCTCCTCGGCGTTCTTCAGCCCGCTGATGGTCTTCGCGCGTTTGAGGCCGATGGAGCGGTAGGAATCCTTCTGGTTGTTGGTCTCGTCCGTGGACTTCACCTCGTAGGTGGAACCGGTGAGGTAATAGTAGCCATCGTCCTCGTTGTAGAAGATGTCCGGATCGGCGCGTGCGTCGTTGTACATCGCCTCGTCGACCTGTTTGACGGTGCCTTTGACCTCGTAGGTTCCGGCCTTGGAGGTGTCCACCTTGGCCAAATCGTCGGCGTTCCACTCCACGTTGAAGTTCTTGGAGGAACCGTCATTGTAGGTGGCCGTGGCCTGGGTCTTGTTCAGCCGGGATTTGATGTCATCGGCGGAGGCGCCGTTCTTGACATTCTGGTCCTTGACCGAGATGCCGGTGTTCTGCAGGTCCACATAGTTGTTGTGGAACTTGTCGAATTCGGCCTTGCTCATGGCGAAGACGCTGGACTCATCCTGCTTGGCCCATGCCGGCAGACCGTCTCCGGTCACGCCCATAACACGCACGTCAGCCTTCGTCTCCTCGCCGACCTTGGCGTCAGCTTGAAGGTTGTCAAGCGCGACCACGCGCCCTTCGCCACTCAGACCATCGGTGAAGAACACCTTGTACGACTGGCTGGCTGCGTCGTAGATGATGCTCGGATTCGTCACGATGGATGCATCGGACAAAATGAGCTTGCGCTGGTTGGTGAAGGTCGCACCGTCACCCGTGCCATCCCACACGTAGATCGCGCCGGTAGCGTTGTTCTGCGAGGCGACAGCGCCCAGCTTGCCGGCCTTTCCTCGGAAGAAGGTGGGCGATCCCATCTGACTGTTCGGATTGGAGGATTGTGAGCCGTCCCACTTGACCGACAGTATCGAATGGCTGCGGTTCAGCGTAGTCCAACCGTTGGCGTCGGAGGATTTGTCGGCCACATACAACGAGTCGGCACGGCGGTCGTCGTTATAGGCCAGCGAATCGTACTTGGATCCATTCGAATCGCTGCGATCCACCTCCTTGACGTAAGAGGCGATCCATCCTCCGTTGTCGAGGATTTCGGCTTCGGCGACGATTGGGGCCTCCATACCGTCGATGGTGGCGACAAGCTTGACCTTTACGGCCTTTTCACCTGCGGCGGGCAATGTGACCTTGCCATCTGCCGCGACAAGCTTGGCGCCATCACCTTCGGCAGTCCACGTCACCGTCTTGCCCAACACAGTGGAGGGAAGGTCGCCGGTGATTTTGGCTGGAATGGCAAGCGCCGTCACGTAATCGGTTTTGGCGGTTTGAATGCCGAGTTCGTCGGCGCTCAGGGCCTTGGACCAGATTTTAAGGTTGTCAAGCTGCCCTGTGAAATATTCGCCGTTGGCCCAGTTGGCTTTGCCGACCTGGAGGATGCCGCCGTTTTCGCCGATGATCTCGGTGAGGGTCTTGCCGGTGCTGTTGGCTGCGACGAGTTTCTGATCCACATACATGCGGGCGGTGGTGCCGGAAATCACGATATCCACGTGTTTCCAACCGGTGTTGCTTGCCTTGTGGCTCAGGTTGCCGGAGGAATCTCGACTACCGGCGTTGGCGTAGCGCTCAACGGTCACGGAATCGGTTTTGTCCATCACGCCCAGGTAGTGTTCTTGGGCGTATTCCTGTTTTGTCGCGTTCTCGGCGGCGAATACCGTCCAGCCCTTGTTGTTCGATGCGGCGGGCTTGGAATCGTAGCTAATGGTCACGTCGTTCCGGCCAGCCAACAGCGGACTGCCGTCCTCCTTGGTGACGTTCAGCCAGAATCCGGAGCCCAACGACGCGGCTTTTCCGGATTCGGCGTCTTTGCCGTCCACCAGCTTCGCGGTGCCTTGCACGGTGGCTTTGGCGGTGCCGTTGGCGTCATGGAAGGTCTTGTCGGTTGGATCAGTGTCGAAGGTGAAGTCGGCGAGCACGTCTTCGTCGACCGGCTCGACGGGTTGGCTGCCTTCACCCACGATCACCTTGGCGGTGACGGTGACTGCGGTGGAGCTGTAGAGTGGGCGTTTGGCCGCGGAATCCGCAGCGGTCACGTCCATGCCGCCGGACTGCTTCCAGTTGTTGTTCGCGCCGGCGGTGGTGTTCTGCAGTTCGTCCAGGTCGGTCTTGTTCTCGCCGTTGGCGTTGGTCCACTTCCAGTGGTTGCCGTTCGCGCCGATGGTGTCGACCGTGCCGGTGACGGTGTATTCGCCGCTCTTGGTGGTGTCGACGGAAGACACGTCCCACGTCACCTTGCGGCTGGCGGTGCCCTGCTTGTTGGCCAGCGCGACTTCTTGCGTCTTGGGCAGTCGGGCCGTGATGTCGCCGGCCTTGGCCCCCTTGTCGACTTTCACATCGTCGGCTTTGAGGCCGGAGTTGTCGGAAGCCTTGGCGTCGGCGGCGCGGATGGCGTCGTACTGGGCCTTGGTCAGGCTCACGACGCCACCGTGCTTGGTGTTGGCGGTCAGGAAGAAGTTTGAGGTGTCCATCACCTTCCACGGGTTCTCGGAATCAAGGTCGGTGGTGACCAGCGGATTGTACCCATAGCGGGCGCCGGAATTGACGCTGCCGTAGTTGTCCACAAACATCATCCATTTGTTTTCGCCGTTGACCTTGAAGCCGTTGGCGCCTTCCTGTGCGGAGCCGAGGGAATGTCCCACGTTGTTCTGGCGCAACACCCAGCCTTGCGCCGGGTCGGTGACGTTCTGTTCGCTGTCCGCTACGCGCCACCAATCGGCGCGATCGGTGTATTCCGTGAAGATGGTGCCCGAGCCTGTAGTACGGTATGTACGCAGTCTGCCATTCACCTTGTTCTGCAACAGCGTGGTATCAATGGTGTTGCCTGTACAGTACTTGCTATTGGGCACCAGCACACCGCCGAACATGTAGGAATCATTGGAAAAGTCCTTGGTCGCGGCCCACAACACGTGAGTCGCTTTCTTGCTCGGGCCAGAAGCACTCTGCCCGGAGTATTTGGCCGAGGTGGACCAATACATCACGAACGCCCCGCCCTGCTGGTTCTTCGGATTGTTCTTGTCGGAACCATTGAGCTGGCCGTCGTCGTTCAAATCGTAGAAATTCGGCACCCAGGTGGCTTCAGGGGCCCATGCCATGCCGATTTCGGAGATGGTCGCGTCATTGACGGCGTCCTTCAACGTCTGAGTCTTCGTAACGTCCTCAAGCGGAGTATAGGCATCTTCAGTAGCGGTTTCCAACGTCTTCATCTTGCTGAAATGGACCAGATCGTCGGATTCCCAGACGTGCAGCTTGGTGCTGTAACCGGTGGACCACGTTCCCCAGCCAGCGTTGTCGCCACCGAACACGCGCAGGTCGGTGGCAAGAATGTAGAATTTGCCGGTCTCCGGATTCTTGGCGATGAACGGGTCGCGCACACCGGTGGTGGATTCGTTGCTGGCGAGAACCGGTTCGCCGCCATTGAGGGTATCCCACTGCTCGGCGTTGTTGCCGCGCGAGATGTCGAGGTAGATTTTTTCGGCGTAGCCCTTATTGTTTTCGATGAAATGCACCATCGCGTAGCCATAGGGATCGCTGTCCTTGAGCTTGGTGACGGTAACCGTCACGGAGCCAGTGATCTCTGGAACGGCCTCAGAAGCTGCCGTGATGGTGGTGGTGCCGACCTTGGATGTGGCTCGCACATTGCCGGTGTCGTCCACCGTGGCGATGGATTCGTCAGCGCTGGCCCATGTGATGCCGTCTTCGGCATCGGACGGGGTAATCACGGCCTTTAGCTGAGCGGTGTACTCCTGTTTGAGGCTTACAACGCCGTCTTTGACGGCATCGCCTGTGATTTTGATGGCGGTCGGTTGGGAAATCCCCAACTGCGATGAGGAAAGCGCCGTGTCATAGATTTTCAGATTATCAAGCTTGCCGGTGAAATATTCGCCGTTGCCCCAATTGCCTTTGCCGATCTGCAGCACGCCTCCGGATCCGTTCAGGATCTCAGTCAGGGTCTTGCCGTTGGAATTCGCGGCAATGAGTTTTTTATCGACGTAGAGTTTCGCGGTAGTACCGGAGATGACAAGATCCACATGCTTCCAGTCCTTGGTCAACCCCAGCGTGGTATCGATGGTGCCTTCATCGTTCAGACGACCGTTGAGATAACGTTCCACTCGGGTTTTGTCGCTGCGGTCGAGCACGCCCAGATAGGTGGGGGCATCGCCGTTGACCTGGTCGGCGGTAGGTGCCGCGAACACCGTCCACTGGCCACCGTTCGCCGAAGCTTGGCTGTCGTAGCTGATGGTCACATCATCGAGTCCCTTAAGCAGTGGTTCGCCGTCTTGTTTGGCGATGCTGCTCAAATAGAAGTCGGAACCCATTTGCGCGGCCTTGCCGGCCCCGGCATCCTTGCCATCCACAAGATTCGCGGTGCCGGACACAATGGCCTGCGCGTTTGTGACGGTATCGGTGAATACGCCGTCCGTAGGGTCCTGATTGAAATCGAATGCGGCGATTGGCGTCGGAGCAGACGAATCGCGCCGCTCACCTACCTGCCTCACCGTTTGTTCGGCAACGTTGCCGATGGTGTCGGCAGATGCCGTTCCATCCGTCGCAAAGGCCATGCCGGGCATGGTCAGCAACCCTGCCGTGAACATCGGCACGGCCGCCATGGTGGCTATCGCCCGTTTCCAGGCTTTCCTCATGGTTCTTCTCCAATCATCGTGTCGCTCGGCGCCGCGCACCGGATGCGTCCATCCGATGCCAATGGCAGCCATGGTTTTGGAAAAGAAAGGAAGAAAAACCAAGCCATGCACTGCGATTGGCGTCGGACGATTCGCTCTGGGTGCGGCCTCCTTTCCCCGTCAGGGGCTTGTCTTCTCTGACTAACGCGCCTTGCATCGCTGCATTTCGGCATTCGCGTCACGTATGCGCCGTCGTACGCGCATATCCATTTGTTCTCCTGTGGATCATGCCCAGACGCGTCCGCGTCATCGTTTTCGCGTCTTGGCTATCGCCTCCGCATTCCGTCGCTCCATTCGGAATGTGAAGGCTAATATCCACATGCCTCAGTCTACCCACCTCACACAGCAGACATTCAGCTTTTCTTTCGCCATCCGCGACCCAAATCGCACAATATCGAACATCGCCAATAGTTGTATCCTTGCAAATATCAATATCTGCAAGGAAATGCAATATCACATAAATGAACTTTCTCCGACTATAACAGTTTGGTAACTTTACCGTCGGGAAGCCATGATTCGGAACTTACGGAAGCACCCGGCGACCCCACCAAAGCAGCCCATCGGCAGCATCCATGACCGGTCGCAATCCCACCAACGCTTCCCGGCGGCATCACCGGCGCTTTTCGCCGACGGTGCCGCCGGAATCAAGCATCGGCGTCACGGGCCATGCTATTCCTCGCTGGTCTCCGGCGCGGTGAGTTCGCGGATGTCCGCCTTTTCGGGCGCGATCATGTTCACGGATTCGATGACCTTGCTTTGGTCCACGCGCTGCAGCTTGCGCGCGGTGACCAGCACACGGGATTCCAATGACGCCGCAAACGCGTTATAGGCGCTGACCGTTTTGGTGATGGAGTTGCCGAGCTTGGTGGCGCGTTCCCCCAATACCGCGAACCGTTCGTACAATTCGCGCGAAAGGTCGAACAGCATTTTCGCGTCATCGGTCAGGCTTTGCTGCTGCCATGCGTATGCGACGGATTTGAGCACCGCCCATAGCGTGATCGGCGACGTCAGCGCCACTTTCTGGGCGAACGCGTCGTCCATCAATGTCGGATCGGTCTCCAACGCCGCTTGCAGCAGCGATTCGTTGGGGATGAACGCGATCACGAAATCGGGGGCGTCCGGGAACGCGTTCCAATACGCCTTGTTGCCCAAGGTCTTCACATGTTCGCGCACCGCCTTGGCGTGGGCACGCAGCAGCTCGTCCTTGCGCTCCAGCTCCTCGGGCGACGCGGTGTCGGGAATCTCGCAGGCACGCTGGTAGTCGGCGTACGGAGCCTTCGAATCGATGGGGATGGTTTTTCCACCGGGCATGTGGATGATCATGTCGGGGCGCTGCGTGCGGCCTTCCGAATCGGCGACGACCACCTGGGTGTCGAAGTCGACGTGTTCGAGCAGCCCCGCGGATTCGACGATGTTGCGCAACTGCGCCTCGCCCCACGCGCCACGCACTTTGTTGTTGCGCAAGGCGGCCGACAGCGAGCTGGTCTCCTTGTCAAGCCGCGCCTGCTGCTCGCCAAGCCCCTTCAATTGCTCGCCGAGCGCACCCATCTCCCGTTTGCGCCCTTCTTCGATCTGGGCGACCTTCTCCTGCAAGGCGTCGAGGTTCTTCTGCACCGGAGCCAAGGCGGACAGCACCTTGCCCTGCTCCTGCAGTTTGCGTTCCTCTTCATCCCGCCTGCGTTCCGACTCCTCGGCCGCGCGCTCGCGCTCCCGCTCAACGCGCATCCGCTCTGCCTGCTGAGCCTGCGCAAGCTGCGATTTCACATAGGTCAGCTGCTGGGCGAGACCTTCGTTCTGAGCCCGGCTTCGGGCCAATGAAGTGGTCAGGTCGCCGATGTCCTGGCGGTTCGCCTCGATCTGCGCCCTCGCCTCGTTCAGATCGGACACCTTTGCGTCGCGGGCCATTTCCTGGCCCTTGGAACGTCCCGCGAAGAAGCCGGCCACGGCGCCGAGCACGGCCACCGCGGCCAATATCATCACCACGACCACAGGATTATCGAACATACGTTCGATTCAACCGTATGGTCCAGACAATCCGCGGGAGCGTCCATGCGCAGGTGGCCGTAGCCAAGGTCCGCGGTCATAGAGATCTGCAACCATACGGCCCACGCCCGCCCACCACCGTGAAGACCCACAACCTTGGTGCCCGCGCGGTCCACAACATCCATGGCTCCGTGTCTCTCCCGCGCCACCTGCATTATGCTGTAAGCACATCACCGGAAATCATCCGGAAACGAGAGATGCAAAGGAATTCGGGAATCATGGGATTCGATCTGTTCATGGCCGCGGTGGCCATCGTCATCGCCGCCATCGCGACGTGGGGCATCCTCAAGGTGCTGCTTGGCGCCGATACCGAGGCCGATGTCGAACGGGCTCGCTCCGGCGCCGGCGAAATTGCCGTCGATGCCACGGGCAGCGGAAGCACGACATCCCATGACGCAGCATCCGCAAACGCCGAAAACAGTGGGGAGTCCGGGGAAATCCGCAACGGCAACGCTTCGCACGGCGACGGCATCGGTGCCGCCGGAACGTCGGCCTCGGAGATGGAATCGGCTCTGGAAACGGCGATTGCCGATCGCGTGGAGAGTCGTTACGTCGGCAAACGCCTCGTCATCGCGGCAGCGCTCACCATCCCCGCATTCACCGTAAGCGCGCTGCTGCTTGGCGGGGCGGCCGTCCCCGGTTGGCTCGCCAATCCCTGGCTGCATGCCATCGTCATCACGCCGGTCATGTTCTACTGCGCGGCGCCCATCCACCGTCTCGGTCTCGCGGCGCTGAAAAGACGCATGCCGAACGCGGATTCGCTGATGTCGCTCGGCATGTGGATCGTGTACGCGTGCAATCTGCTGCTCTGCGTGATTTCCTCGATCTTTTCGGAAAACCTCCATGCGCCGTATTTCGCGTTCATCGGCATCGTCACCGCGTTGTCGCTGGCGATCACGCTGATTCGGCGGCATGTGGTGGTCATCCTGTTCGATGGAAGGATTTCCGAATCGGACAATGCCGGCAATGCGGACGACGCGAACGTCATAAACCACGCGAACGACGCAGGCGGCGCGACCGGCATGGCCGCGGCAAGCGGCACTGCCGATATGACCGCCGACGACGGCAAAGGCGCGGAGGAACGCATCCTCCGCGCCGCAATCAGGCGGACCGTCCATGCGCATGTGCTGCGCGTCACCACCGCGGTGACGATGGTCGTCGCCGTGTGGACGTTCGCGCTGTGGATGGCGTTCGGCTTGCAGCCCAAACTGCCGGTCGCCATATTGATCAGCGCCACCGTGCTGGCCGTGGCCGGACTCGTCCTGCAGGCCTGCGACCGTACCTCCGACGATCGCTAAGGATTTCCGGGGAATCTTGAGATCCCCCGGAAATCCAAGCGGAAGCCCGGGAATCTGGCTACCGCGTCAGTCCCGCGAGGGTGAATCGCCTTCGACGTTCACGGTCACATCGTCATCGTCGAAGTCGTCGTCGAGCTGGCCCGGCGCCCAGGACGACAGTTCCAGATGATCGCCGCCGGTCTGGTCGACGAGCACGGTGTCGCCGTCGTGCACTTCGCCGGCGAGCAGCATGCGGGCCAGCTGGTCACCGACCTCGGTCTGCACCAGACGACGCAGCGGACGTGCGCCGTAGGCCGGATCGTAACCGGTATCGGCCAGCCAATCGCGTGCCGAATCGGTGACGTCGAGCTTGATGCGACGGTCGGTGAGGCGTGCGGCGACCTGCGAGACCTGGATGTTCACGATGCCGCCCAGCTCGTCGCGGGTCAGCGGGTGGAACATGACGATCTCGTCCAGACGGTTGATGAATTCGGGCTTGAACTGCATGTGCACCGCATCCATCACGGCCTTCTTCTTGGCGTCCGCGTCCATGCTCTGGTCCACAAGGAACTGGGAGCCCAGGTTCGACGTCATGATGAGGATCGTGTTCTTGAAGTCCACGGTCCTGCCCTGGCCATCGGTCAGACGGCCGTCATCAAGCACCTGCAGCAGCACGTCGAAGACTTCCGGGTTCGCCTTCTCGACCTCATCGAACAGCACGACCGAGTACGGACGACGACGCACGGCCTCGGTGAGCTGTCCGCCTTCCTCGTATCCGACGTAGCCCGGCGCGGCACCGATCAGGCGGGACACGGAGGCCTTCTCCATGTATTCGCTCATGTCGATGCGCACCATGGCTTTCTCGTCGTCGAACAGGAAGTCGGCGAGCGCCTTGGCCAGTTCGGTCTTGCCCACGCCGGTGGGCCCGAGGAACAGGAACGATCCGGTCGGACGGTTCGGGTCGGAAATGCCGGCACGCGAGCGCCGCACGGCGTCGGAGACCGCCTTGATGGCTTCCTTTTGGCCAATGACGCGCTTGCCGAGCTGGTCTTCCATGTGCAGCAGCTTTTCGTTTTCGCCCTGCATGAGGCGTCCGACGGGGATTCCGGTCCAGTCGGAGACGATTTCTGCGACGGAGTCGGCGTCCACGCGGTCGGGGACCATCGGCACCGCGGTGTCATTGGCGTCCGCCCCGCCGTTCTTGGCTTCCTCTTCGTTCTTTTCGGCTTGGGCGATTTCCTTTTGGATGGCGGGGATTTCGCCGTAGTTGATCGCCGAGGATTTCGCAAGGTCGCCTTCGCGTTCGTAGCGTTCTGCCTGGGTGCGCAGCTCGTCGAGCTTCTTGCGCAGGTCGCCGATGCGGTTGTGGCCGTTCTTTTCGGCGTCCCAGCGTGCCTTCAGCCCGTTGAGCTTTTCGCTTTTGTCGGCGATTTCCTTGTTCAGGTCGTCGAGGCGTTCCTTGGCGCTGTCGTCCAGTCCGGTTTCGGCGGCGCTTGCCTCCTTGTCGTTCTTCGGGTTGCCGAGCAGGTATGACTTCTCCATCTTCAGACGGTCGACCTGGCGTTGCAATTCGTCGATTTCCTCAGGCGAGGAGTCGAGTTCCATGCGCAGATGCGCTGCGGCCTCGTCGACCAGGTCGATGGCTTTGTCGGGCAGCTGGCGGCCGGAGATGTAGCGGTTCGACAGGGTCGCGGCCGCGACCAGCGCGTCGTCGCCGATCGTCACCTTGTGGTGCGCCTCGTATTTCGGCGCGATGCCGCGCAGGATGGCGATGGTGTCTTCGACGCTCGGCTCGCCGACGAACACCTGCTGGAAACGACGTTCGAGCGCCGGATCCTTTTCGATGTTCTCGCGGTATTCGTCCAGCGTGGTCGCGCCGATCAGGCGCAGTTCGCCACGGGCCAGCATCGGCTTGAGCATGTTGCCGGCGTCCATGGAGCCTTCGGCCGCGCCCGCGCCGACGATGGTGTGGATCTCGTCGATGAAGGTGATGATCCGGCCGTCCGCCTGCTTGATCTCCTGCAGCACGCTCTTGAGGCGTTCCTCGAATTCGCCACGGTATTTCGAACCGGCCACCATGGATCCCAAATCAAGAGAGATGAGCTTCTTGTTCTGCAACGTCGTGGGCACGTCACCTGCGACGATGCGCTGGGCGAGGCCTTCGACGACGGCGGTCTTGCCGACGCCGGGCTCGCCGATCAGCACCGGGTTGTTCTTGGTGCGGCGGGACAGGATCTGGATGACACGGCGGATCTCCTGATCACGTCCGATCACCGGGTCGAGTTTGCCGTCCTTGGCGGCGGCGGTCAGGTCGGTGGAATACTTCTCCAACGCCTTGTAGGAGCCTTCCGCGTCCGGACTCGTGACCTTCGCGCCGCCGCGGATGGTCGGCACGGCCTTGCGCAGCGCTTCGGCGGTGACGCCGTTGCGTTCCAGGATCTCGGCGGTCTGGTTCGGCTTCGCGGCCGCGATGCCGATGAGCAGATGTTCGGTGGAGACGTATTCGTCGCCCATCTGCTGCATTTCCTTTTCGGCCTGCGCCAACGCGGCGGTCAGCTGACGGCTGATCTGCGGCTGCGCGGTGGTCGCCCCGCTGACCTTCGGCAAGGCGTCCTGCGCCTTGTGGACGGTTGCGCTGATGTTCTGCGCGCTGCCGCCCGCGGCTTCGATAAGCCCGCGGATCACTCCGTTTTCCTGACGCAGCAACGCGTCCATCACATGTACAGTCTCGACTTGCGTATTGCCTGCGGCGGACGCGTTCTGAATGGCGTCCCCAAGGGCTTCCTGCGCCATCGTGGTGAACTTCTGTTCCATATCATCCTCCATGGTTCGCGCCGGAACCGTTATCACACGATTTCCGGCGCATCTGTCGTTGTCTGATATGCTCAACCAGCTTCGCCACCATTCTATTCCCAAAACTTGAGTCTCATACACTCAAGTTTTTGCACCATTGCTGGAAATGGCGGATTTCCAAGCATTATCCATACGGAAACCGGCACGGAAACAAGAAAGGCTGGCGTGTTTACGGCAGGATTCCCACCATAAACACGCCAGCCTTCAGCCGTTCACCGCCGAATCAGCCACGCATGATCACGTTGCGCAGATCGCCGATGCCCTCGACGTGCACGATGGCCTCGTCACCCGGATCCAAATGGCCGGAAGCGTTCGGCGTGCCCGTCAGAATCACATCGCCCGGCAGCAGCGTCGCGAAGCTCGAAATCGCGGCGATCTGCTCAGGAATGCCATGAATCAGATTCGCCGTGGTACCGGACGCCAGCGGAACATCCTCGCCATTCAGCGTGAAGGAGATCTTCGCATCCTTCCAGTTCAAATCATCGCGGGTCACGATCCACGGGCCGAGCGGGCACGCGGTATCAAAACCCTTCGCGCGCGTCCACATCGGATCAAGCCCCTGCAGGTCGCGCAGCGTCACGTCGTTCACACAGGTAAAGCCAAGCACATAATCCATGGCCTTCTCCACCGGCACGTTCTTCGCGATGCGGCCGATCACCACGGCCACTTCCGGCTCGAAATTCATATCGTTGGAATACGGGGGGATCACGATCGGATCATCCGGGCCAATCACCGAAGTGCTCGGCTTGGTGAAAATCACCATATCCTCCGGAGCGTGCTTGATCTCCGAATGGCCGGCCTCATGCATGAACTGCGCATGCGCCTCGTAATTCTTGGCCAGACCATACACCTTCGACGGAATCACCGGGGCGAGCAGACGAATGCCGTCACCGTCCACCGGGTAGCGCTCGCCGGTCGGTTCGACGGCCTTGCCCGACAGCGGGTAGCCGTTCAGGGCCACGAGATAATCCTTGCCGTCGCTTTCGTCGGTCTGGACGAAAGCGTACTGCGGTACATCATTATGCGAAAAACGTGCGATTCTCATGAATGCCAGTCTACCCGTTCCGACCATCTTCGGCGTCGATTGCCCATTCCATACTCGATCTTGTCCGACCAATCAACCCCATCAACCAAACCCATCAGTCCAACCCGTCCAAGCCAAATCGTCGGCCAATCCATTAACTAAACCGTCAATTCCACCCCATCAACCTAACTCATCAACCAAACCGTCGGTCAACCCGTCAAACCAAATCATCCGATCCAATCTGTTAATCCATCCCATCCACTCAACCCGTCAAACCATCCCATCAGCCCAACCCGTCGGTCAACCCCATCAAACCAAACCATCCAATCCAGCCCGCCCAAGCCAGACCGTCGGCCAATCCATTAACTAAACCGTCAATTCCACCCCATCAATCCAACTCATCAACCAAACCATCCAATCCAGCCCCATCAGCCCAACCTACGGTGCCAAACATGTAGTGGTACATATGCGACACGATTCACAGTGCAGAACCCGCAGTTTCATCATGTAAATTCCGGGCGTGTCCTGCATATTTCGCACCAAGAAATCCAAGGTTTCTCAGATACTGCAAGTTTTGCACCAAGACTTGGAAAAGGACGACTTAAAGACAGTTGGGAAAAGGACCTGGAAGACAGAACTGAAAGACAGACCTGGAAAACAGACCCAGAAAAAGAAACCTAGAAAACGGACTTTGGAAAACACATACAGCCGGAAGGAATCATATACCCGCCATTCCTTTTGCATCATCCACGTTCGCCCAATGAACGACCGGCCCTAATCCGCAATGCCCTGACCTCACATTCCAATTCATGGATACGGCGCGCCTGCTGGACGATCAGCAGATCCCGTATATCATCCGACGATTCCGCAGACGACGCCCCCGACGATTCCACGGACTCCGCCGCCATCTCCAGGGATTCCATGGATTTCGTTTCCATGGATGTTCCCGACGAATGTTCCGGCGACTTCCCCACCGACTTTTCCGACGATTCCTTCAACACCGTTTCCGAAAATCGCAAGACATCAGAACCGTCCATGCATACGTCGCCTTCACACGACACACTCCCGCCAGCGTCATCCGGTCGCACGGCAGCCGATTCCACATCGCCCCGTTTCACGGCATCGTCCATCGGCACCAATCCGTCGACCCCCATACGGCACCGCATGCCGCGCCATCGTGCAAGGCAACGTTCGATGCGTTTATGCCCGATCAACGACGGGTCGAGCCCCGCTTCCCGGAAGATCTCCACCGGAGACTCCCCGGAACGGTACCGCCGAACGCAATTGTGCTTGAACGCCTCGGTATAGGTGATGCGCCGCGTAGTGGCCTCGGCCACCGCCGGCAGCGACCTCAGATATTCGACTTCCTCTTGGCTGAACGCCCCTCCGCCGTTGCACACGATGATTCCTTTCGGCTGTCACACGGGCGCGCCATACCGTCCGCGTGGGTCGAACCGCCTCCGTCATGCCATTCGATGCTTCGCTCTTCCGCTTTCATCGTATCGTCCATGCCCATGTCATTCAAGCGAATCCTTCGCAACCCCCTTGTTCACCCTTGCATAACAGAACTCTTGAAAAATCCGTTTCGCAATCTACGGAAAACCCATGGAACCAAAGGGATTCTCCAGCACCGTACAAACAAAACGGTGGGTGGGCCGTCAGATCGCCTGACGACTCACCCACCCTTACCAGCACCGTTGCCGGTATCGTTGCCGGTATCGTTGCCGGTACCATTGCCGGCATTATTACCGGTGACGGCGCAACGTTCCGCGATTCACATGCGTCTTCCACAATGGCCGTGGGACGGCTCCTGCGACGAGGTGGCCTCTTCCATGCAAATCACGCATCCGAATTCAGTCGCCCATCGCCGCATTCGAACCACGGAAACGGAAGGCGAGTGCCAGTCCGGCTCCCGCCATCAGGAGCGCCACGATGGTGAACAGCGCGGTTCCCGCGGCGCCGGTGAGCGGCAGCTGCGTGATGCTCTTCACGTTCTTGACCTGGATGACGTTGTTGTCGGAAACGGACGCCAGAGCAAGGTTGTTGCCGCTCAGGGTGAAGGTCGATTCGCCGGCCAGCCGGTTGTCGTCGTCCTTCTGCGCAACGACCAGATGCACCGTGAAGGTCGGCACGAAGTTCTCCGCATAGCCGTCCACGAAGCCGGTCTCCTTCAAGGTGTACGCACCGGATTTCAGACCGGCGATGCGCACGTTTCCGGTGGTGGTGACCACGTCTGCGGACGCGCCTTCCTCATCCGCTTCGGCCAGACGGTACTCGCCGTCGGCGGTCTTGACGAAGAGCATCGGCTCGCCCGAAGCCGATTCGCCCTCGTACACGTTGAACGTCGCCCCGGCCAGACCGGTGGCATCGGCGCCCACACCATACTTGTGCAGCGAGAAGCCGCCGGTGTAGACCTTGGCTTCGATCTCCGGTCCCCAATTCGTGCCGTCGCGAGAGACATCGGCGGTGTTGCCGGCCGCTCCGGTATCGATGATGTCTTTGTTAACGACGGCGGTGTAGGTGATGACCAGCTGGCCGCTCTTGCCGCCAAGGTCGAATTTCAGCACGGTGGTGGTCCTGCCATCGGCACCGACGGTCGGTTCGGTCGCATATTCGAACGATTCGGCCGCGCCGCCGATTTTCGCGGCGAAGTCCTTGTTCACGGTCAGCCCTTTGGAAGCGATATCCCGCACGAAGTAGGGGTATTCTTTGTAGCCGGCCGCGGTTTCGGGAATATCCACCGTAATGGTGTAGGTGACGGTCTGCCCGATGGCCACGCCGTCCGCGGTGGTGGTTTCGTCGGCGGTCTTCTGCGGCTTCTCCTCCGGCTTGTTCTCGTTCTTGGCGACGAATGCGCCGACCGCTTCGATCCGTCCTTGGCCGGTGGCGGTGTCACCCTTCACCTTAAAGGTGCCGGATATGCCGTTGATGGTGGTGGCGACGATGGCGTTCGCGCCGAAGTTGCCGTCCTTGTCGGTGTCGGTGACCAGATACCATCCTTCGGCGAGCGAACCGATGGTCGCGGTGTCGCCGTCGCCTTCAGTGCTTCCATCCGAAGCGGCCTGTCCCGCCGACATCGCGGCCGCGAACGCGCGGAACCACGCTTCGTCGCCCTCGCCGGTTTTGGTGGCCGCGTATGCGGCTGGATTGTCGTTGTATTCAGCGGGGGTGGTGGCCGGCGGGGTCATCGTCGCGCTGGCCGCTTCCACGGCTTTGTTCACGGCCGTGATCCATTCTTCGTCGGTGTCTACCTGCACCGCGTCACCGGTTACCGTCAGCGTGGCGAACTTGTACGCGGAGTAGGTGTGTCCCTTCTGCGAGTGCTGTATCGTAATCGACGCGCTGCCGTCGGCTTGCGCTCCGACCGCGCCGAATGCCATACCGCCCAGCATTGTCGCCGCGGCGGCGATTGTCGCGAAAAGCTTTCTCGTCTTCATGATGAGAAACCTCTCTTCCTTGCTCTTCAGGCGTGTTTCCACGACCTGTTTGTTGGTTGTTGATTTTGGATTGTTGGTTATTGGTTGTTGCGATCGGCCGGTCTGTCGGCAAGCCGCGCGACCGGCCGCAAGTTTGTATATGGTGACGTCGTGCGATCGGCACCGAGGTTCACCACGGTTTCTTTCACGTCATGGTTTTCTTTCGCACCACGGTTTTCTCCGCATCACGGTTTCCTTCGTCCCGCGATGGCGAATCCGACGATTCCCGCCGCCAGCAGAACCGCCACCACGGCACCGACCACGGCCAATCGCGTCCGTCCGCTTGTGGCTCCGGACAACGGCAGTACGCTTACCACCTGGTAACGGTTGGTGAACGCCATCGGTGAGGCTGTCGGAACATCGACCTCGACACCATGTCCGTTCTCGTCTTTGACCTGCACGATTCTCACGATGTCGGCCTTGTATTCTCCGCCGGCTTTCTTCACCGTGACGGTCGCGCGGTATTCGGACCGGTCGAATTTCCAACCGAGCCGTTCCTGCGGCCGTATTTCCTTCACCGCGAAGATGTACGTGTCGGTGACGCCGTCCAATGGCACGGAGAACGTCAACGGATCACCGTTGGAATCCTTGGCGAACGTCGCTTCCTTGGTTTTTCCCTTCGTCAGTTCGCCGATCGACACGGTCTGCCTGCCACCGGTCATGCCTTTGACGACCGCACCGGAATTCGCCCGCTTCTGTGCGTCGTCGGTGACGTCGGTCAGCTCGAATTCGAAAGCTCCCGCATAATCCGCGCCCTGCACGGTTTTGCTGACTTTCATGGCCTCGCTAAGGGTCACGGTGTCGCGCTTGTTGGTGAATTCCACGGTGCGTTCCAAAGACGGACCCGACGTCGCGCCCGACGCCTCATGCGCGTCGAATGCGTTCCACATCTCCGTTTTGCTGATTTCCAGGCCGACCGGCGCCGCGGCGTCGTGCACGGTCTTTCCGTCCACCTTGATTTCCGCGACACCATATCCGTCCACGTCGGATTCCGTGACGGTATATGTGCCCGGCAATACGCCGACGAAGGTCCTTTTCCACCCATTCGCAGCGGTGAGGTCGCCCTCGTATTTCGCGGTTTCGCCTTGGGCAAGCGTGATGTGCAGAGCCGTCTGACCGTCCGGCGCTCCGCCTTCCCAATGTTTCGTCACGGTCACGTTCGCGGATGGCACCTGTAGCACGGGATGCGGGTAATCGGCGCATCCGGACTGGTTGTCGAACGTGTAGCATACCTGCGCTTTGGCGTTCGACCGGAAACCCGGTTTGCCTGCCGAGGTGACGCCGGTGTCGGGATCTCCCGTGCTGTCATACGCGATGCCGCCGGCGTCCTTGCTGCCGGAATCGTCGTTGCCCGCGCCGCCATCATTGCCGTCCGACCCGTTACCGGTTACATCAGTATTACCACCCGATCCACCGCCGATCGCGTCATCCTCTCCGTCACCCGTAACGACCCGCGCATACGCCGCGTCACTTGGCACGACGCCATACGAAAGCGTGTATTTCGCGCCGTCCGCCAGCTCGTAATCCGCCGCGAATTCAATGCGGACGATGTCGTTGCCGCCGGCCGCGTCGCCGCCGTCACCTTCGCTGTACCACATCGTGTAATCGCGTCCTTCGACCGGCGGGGAAGCGCCAGCCGGCAGATTCGTGACGTTCAGCGAAACGCCATCGATCACCCTGCCATAGGTTCTTCCGTCGACGGTTTTCGTTTCGTCGTCCGAGGCCATGATGCCGTCGGCTTTCGCGTATTCGGAAAGTTCGTCGGTGATGCTCACGGCGCTGTATGCGCTTCCGGTGGTGATCTCCTGCTGGATATCGTCGAAGATCTTCTTGAGGTCGTCGGCGCTATTGGTGGCCTTGTAGTAGCCGAGGTTGCCGCCCGTTCCCCAATTGCCTCTGTCGTATGCGGTGGCGTTCGGATAGTTGCTGGACACGGCGTGCATGAACTGGTTGGCTTTGTCGGTCGTATTGTTGTCGAACCACGTCTGTTCCGGATTCGCGCCGTTGAAGATGCCGATGCTGTAGACGAGCGTGCCGGTGGTTTTCATCGACTTCGCGGACGCTATGGCCCTGTTCGCAACGTTCTCGTTGAAATCCTGGTAATCGGTCGGCACGCCGTCCGTGAAGAAGATGATGACTTTCTTCGCGTCTTGCCTGGATCGTTCCATTGCCTTTTGCGCGGCTTTCATGCCCTCGTCGGCAGGGGTCGCGCCAACCGCGCGCAATCCGGCCACCGACGATTTCAAGCTGCCGGCATCACTGGTCAGATTCTGCACGACACCGGAATTCTGTCCGAACCGCGCTATGGCGACCTGTACCTTGTCGCTATCGTCGGCAATGGTCGCATTGACGGACGCGGTGGCGTCGATGAAACTGTTGACCGCGGTTTTCAGGGCTTCCATGCGCCTCGGATTCGACGTACTGCAGGGATTCCACTGGTCTCCGTCCATGCAGAAATCCATCGATCCGGAGGTATCCAGTACCAGCACGATGTCGAGTTTGGTGGTGGTCTCATGCGTTTCGCGGGTGCTTTTGCCGACCACGTCGAGGTTCAGCGTGTATTTGCCGTTTTTGTTGTAGACGATTCTTTTCGCATGTTCAGGCGCCGAGACAGTCGCGTTTGAACTCGCTCGCATCACGGTTTTGCGGTTGTAGGTGAACCGCTGACGCATGATTTGCTCAATTTCGTCGCTGTCATGCGCATTGGCGTTTCCCTTCACTCCGGAAACGCCCGCTTCACCGTTCGCCGCACTGGGAACACCAGCGCCATCATCTTCCGCGCCGTTGGCGCCACTGCCGATATCCGCACTGTTGCCTTCTGCACTGCCGACATCCGCGGCATCGCCTTCCGTACTACCGGATTCCATGCCACCGCCTTCAGCACCGCCGGATTCCGCGCCGTCACTTTCCGCACTGCCGTCTTCCGCATCATCGCCGTCCGCACCGCCGACATCCACGCTGTCGCCTTCAGTACCGTCGCCGTCCATACCGTCGGCATCCGCGGTATCGGACGCCACATCATCCGTTCCCACATTGCCGGCCGCTGCGTCATGCGCATCCGCACCACCAATCGCCATGCCGGTCGTCTTCATACCGCCAGCCGCCGCACTGCCGCCTTCCGCGGCAGACGCGCCTGACGCTTCCACGTCCGCCGTCGATTGTTCCGCGTCCAATCGCAGCGCATCCGTTCGGCTGGCATCCGACAATCGTCTTTCACCGACGACCCGATTCACGTCGTCTTTGATTGCTCCTGCGTTTTCGACGGACGCCACGGATTCCTCCATTGTCAACCAGCCGGCATGCGATCGTTCGGCGGCCTTGCCATCATCTGTCTGCAAATCCGCGGGTTTCTGTTCCAAATACGCGTCATCCAGATGTTTCACGGATTGTTCCACAGAAATTTCGTCACCGGCGGCCGCCATATCGTCGGCGAGCGCGATGGACGGCATTCCCGCGACACCGCCCAGCATCGCGACCGAAGCAAGCACGGCCAAGAATCGTCGTATCCGTCTGCCCCGCAGGGCAGCGAGCAAATCCTTCATCCATTCCATGGCATGACCCATCTCCCGTGGCACCTTGGCGAACCGCCATCGCGCCTCCATGCCTCGAACTCTATGAATGAAGCCCGGCGCGCCATTGCCCCCGATACGGGTGCTCCCCTTGCCGTAAAAACGGCACCTACCCCCTTGCAGGCCATGCCGCCGCATGCCGCATCGCACGCCGCCGAGGGCCGGTCATTCGCGATACCGTGAAAACAGCCAACACACCGATGCCCATGCATACGGCGAAAGCGCATAATCCAATCGTCCGCGCATCATGCACGTTTTCAGGCATAGGCGCCGGAACCGGCATGGAGACCCTATGGCCGGAAACCAGCAGGCGATGCGTGTTCACGCCGTACGGCGTGCAGGTCATCAACGTCAGCCGGTCCTCGCCCGGCACGATCTTCAACAAGGAGACATCGTTCGGCTCGATCACGTCCACGCGATCCACCTGGTATCCCAACGTCTTTCCCATCACTGTGACGTACATGAAATCGCCTTCGCCCAGCTCGTCGAGGCGCGTGAACATCAGCGCGTCCGCCAAGCCACGGTGTCCGGCGATCACCGCATGGGTGCTTTTGCCGCCAACGGGCAGACTCGTGCCATACAAATGACCGGCACCGATGGCAAGCACCTGTTCGGAAGTACCATGCCGTATCGGCAGTTCGACGCCGATACGGGGAACAAGAACCGTGCCCATGATGCCCGCGCCCGCATCAAGCAATCCTTGGTATTCCTCGTCGCCGGAAGCGATGGATTCCGCGGAACGACTTGCTTCCGTGGAGAACGGATCCACCGCCTCTCCCAAAACCGGTTGCCCATGGATATACAGACCGCGATTGTACGCATGCGCGCGGCGCAGCATCTCCGATGCCGTCGAGTACGGCCATCCTTCGATCGTGCGCGACACCGAATCGGATATCGTCCGCATCCGATGCGACGAGCGCGCCTGCATCGTCGCCGGAAGCAACGCGACGGCAATGGCGCCGATGATCAGCAACGTCGAAATGCAACGGACGACGATATATTTCGTGTGGCCGCGTCTCTTTCGGCGAACCACGTCGGAGACATCAATCACTTTCCAAAATGGCCGTATAACGAATTCCCGTGATAATGCCTCGGGACGGCAGACCAGTCTGCGCACCGGCTCACGGAATGATCTGTTTCGAGACCAGAACCCGCCGCATTGCGAGAGCCTGTCACGGCACCAAAATCCGAATTGGCGCAAAAATCGGCTGCGACATCGGAACTTTTTGCCATGCAGGAATCCGGAGTAGTTCCGGAGCTCGCGGTACTGCTGGAATCCGGAGCGATGTCCGAATCCGGAATGGCACCTAGATTCATGACGATGCTGGAATCCAGAGCGATACCGAAATCCAGAGTGACACTGCTGAAATCCGGAATGACGCCGGAGCTCGTAGTGCCGACAGAATTCGGAATGCCGCCCGGATTCATGGCGATGATGGAATTTGCCGCGACGTGGAAACAGCATGGGCTTCTCCTTCGAACACACCCATGCTGGCATTCGCGAGCGCGAAGCCCCTACCCCCTACTGGTGGAATCCCCCGAAGATTTCAATGGCATGAGGCACAAAACCTCGCATTTCGGCACGAAACCGATGACTACCCCACCATCGCGAGATCAATCGCTCAAACATCACCCCGCCATCCGTCCCATTCACCATCCGAACCGTCCGAATCATCCAGTGGCCGGAGAAAACAACCGTCACGCAACCATCCAACCGACCAAACCCTCCAGCGGCTGGAGAAAAACGACCGCTCACACATCACTCACGCGACCAAAACACCCAGCGGCTGGAGAAAATGGACGTCTAAACACCATTTAATCGACCAAATCATCCAGTGGCTGGAAGAATCCGGACGCTGAAATGCTCCTTGTACAACCAAAACACCCAACCACTGGAAGGATCGGACGCCAAAGCGCCACTCACACAACCAAATCATCCAGTGACTAGAAGAATCCGAACGCTGAAATGCTCCTTGTACAACCAAAACACCCAACCACTGGAAGAATCGGACGCCAAAGCGCCACTCGCACAACCAAATCATCCAGTGGCTAGAACAAAACACCCGCTTAAGTGCCATTCACGCGACCAAAACATCCACTGAGTGGAGAAAACGGTCGCCTAAGCGCGCCTCAGCCGACCAAAATACCCAGCCACTGGAGAAAAACGGATGCCCAGCAGGCCCTTACACGACCAAAACATCCACCGACTGGCAGAAACAGACGCCGCAGGGCCACTCAGACAACCAAATCATCCAGCGACCGGAGAAAAACGACCGCTCAGGAACACCCCACGCGACCAAAACATCCAACGACTGGAGAAAAACACCCACCCAGCAGCCAACTACACGACCAAAACATCCAGCCACTGGAAGAATCAGAACGCTGGAACACCACCAAGAGGACCAGCTCATCCAGTCAATGGAGAAAAACACCCACCCAGCGGCCATCTATGCGACCAAATCATCCAGTCACCGGCAGAAACGGACGCCAAGCACCGCCCAGCGAACCAAATCATCCAGTCACCGGAGAAAAACACCCGCCTAGGCGAACCAGATGATGGCACCCGGCGATGCCCAGACAAAACCAGACAAAACCAGACAAAACCCAGACAAAGCCAGACAAAGCCAGACAAAGCCCAGACAAACTCAGATGAAGGCGCGCTCGCCGAAGATGGCGGTTCCGACGCGCACGATGGTGGAACCTTCGGCAATCGCCAGTTCCATGTCGCCGGTCATACCCATCGACAGTTCCTTGCAGGACTCCGTGCCGGGCTCACCTGACTCAAGAATGAGGTCGCGGGTCTTACGCAGATGCGCGAAGCCCCTGCGAATCGTCTTCTCATCGTCCACATGCGCGCCAATGGTCATCAATCCCTGCAGTTCGACGCCGTCCAGCGTGCCGATCTTCTGCGCGGTGCGAATCGCATACGCTGGATCGCATCCCGACTTCGATTCCTCGCCGGATTCGTTGACCTCCAGCAGCACGCCGACGGTGATGCCGCGGGCCACGGCCCTGCGTGCGATTTTTTCGGCCAGTTCGATCGAATCCACCGATTCGATGGTGTTCACCACCGGAAGGACCTTGCCGATTTTGTTGCTCTGCAGCTGTCCGATGAGATGGAACGGAATGCGCACAGCGCCAGCGGCCCCACCGACCGTGGACAACGCATTGGCGGCGTCAGCTGTACCGGCCGCTCCAATAACGCCAGCGCCCGCACCGCCAGCGACGACGGGACCACCGGCATTATCAGTACCGGCAGCAACCAAGCCCCCAGCGACACCAGCACCGGAACCCCCAGCAACACCGCCATTCGCACCGTCCGTTCCCAAAACGAAACCACGTTCCGCACAGCGCCTCATCAGCCCTTCGGTCTTCGCCACGACTTCCTGGGGACGATTCTCCCCGATCATGCGCACGCCGGCATCGATCGCGGCCATGATCTCACCGACGTCACGGGTTTTGGTCGCGGCAAGCAGTCTGACGGAACCGGCGTCACGACCGGAGGCCGCTTCGGCCGCCGCGATGCGGTCCAGCACGCGATGCACACCGTCCGCGATCTCCGTGGCGCGCGCGTCATCGATCACTTCATTGGCAAGATTCTTATGGTCCATATAAGCGGTCATCTCATCGCCTCTTCAATTCCGTTCGATTTCGATTCATTCCGAATCCCGGCACTGGTTCCAAAGATAGAAAGAAGCCCGTACGACAGGCCGGAAGTGAAGCGATAAAGCGGCCAAAACGCGTACGGGCTGTAATGACAAGACGGCAGGCGATCGAAGGGGGAACTTCAACCATGCCGTCTCTGCTGGATATTGTATGAGCGTTGTCACGCGCCGATAGCCATTCCCGCGCTTAGGAAATTTTTCAGCATTCGTCCAGCACCCTATCAGCTTTCACAAAACCGATGAAACGAACACAATATATGTTCGATATTCGTTATTTTTCCAATGCGCTGATACGTCGTTCAAGCTCGTCCATGCGTTCCTTCAACGCGAACATCTGGCAGGTCAGCGATTGGATCTTACCCATCTGCAATGTGACCATATGGTCGAATTCCGTGTTCGATTCCGGCTGGGCGACATCGACGCGCTTCGCGGCTTTGACGATTTCGTCGTCGTGCTTCCACCGCGCGATATTGCGTTCGACGCGCTTATGCCCCACAATGCTTGGGCTCAGACCCGCCGAGGTGAAGATCACGCTCGGCCGCTCGCCGTTCAGATAGCGATGCATGCACATGATTTGGAAATCGCGCGCATAGGTGATGCGGTTCTCCGTCACCGCGGAAACCGCGGGCAAGGAACGGAGATATTCGATTTCCATCTGGCTGAATCGTCTTTTCGTCATATTCGTTTCACTTCCTATATGATCATTACGACCATGCACGCTTCGTGTAAACCCCAACACATGTAGTAAACCATAAATGGGGGGTCAAAAGCTGACATATAGCCGAACGCTGAAACATAATGTGACGAAAATCACCAAAAAAATCTCAAAGAATGCGGTTCCATGGGTAAAGTTGCATACGCCGTTGATTTTCGTCGCTTTTGGTTCGATGAGGTTCATTGAAGTCCAGGTCCATGAGGAGGCAAGCATGCCCGGCCGTTTTGCTCCGACGCCATCCGGACGTATGCATATCGGCAATATCTATGCGATGTTGGGCGCTTGGCTGTCCGCGCGCAGCCGCGATGACGGCATGATTCTGCGCATCGAGGACATCGACGGGCCGCGCGTCGTTCCCGGTGCCGCCGACGCGATGATGGATGACCTTCGTTGGCTTGGCTTGGATTGGGATGGCGATCCGGTTTTCCAATCCGCCCGGCATGACATGTACGAGGACGCCTTGCGCCACCTGCGCGGGCTTGACGTGTCCGACGTGTTGGATTCCCTCGGGCCAGCGGATGCCGGCACTGCGTCACGACCTGGCAAACGACCGGATGCGGCGGCCCCTATCCTTGTGGATTCCTCGGCGCCGCTGGTGTATCCCTGTTTCTGCTCGCGCGCGGATATCCGGGCGGCGTCGGCGCCACAGGAGGGCGACCGGTTCATGGTGTATCCGGGCACGTGCCGACGCCTCGCCGCGACCGATCCGGCGCAAACGCGGGAACGCGTCCTGCGCGGAGATCGTCATTCGCTGCGCATCGCCATGCCGGAACCGGTTGCGGACGGCACCGATGCGGTGATTTCCTTCGAGGACGAGGTGTTCGGCATGCAGCGATTCGATTTGCCCCGCGACATCGGCGACACCATCATCCGCCGTGCCGATGGATTGTTCTCCTACCAGCTGGTCGTGGTGGTCGACGATCTGACCATGCGGGTCGATGACATCGTGCGGGGACGGGATCTGCTGCGTTCCAACGCCTTGCAGATATACATCCGGCGGGCTTTGATCGCCAGCGGCTTCGTTGACCGCCCGGCGTCCGATTCCTCGGCCTGCGATTCCGCAACGTCCGGCCAAACCGCATCCGCCGAGCATCCGCATTACGCGCATCTGCCACTCATCGACAATGCTGGCGGACGGCGTCTTGCCAAACGCGAGCGATCACTGGACATGGGCGTGCTTCGCGCGCACGGCGTCACCGCCGAACGCGTCATCGGCTATTGCGCTTGGCTGTTGGGATTGCAGGGATCGCCGTCAAAGACGGTTCCCCAGCCGATGAGCGCATCCGAGGCGCTGTCCGAATTCGATTGGGCCAAGGTCCGCGCCGACACCACCGACCGGCGTATCGACCAGCGTGCGTTCGACGAATATTTCGGGTTGTAAGTACGCACGATTCTGGTTGTGGATACGCGCGATGCGGAGGAACCTGGCGCGGCACGCACTGCGGCCGCACTAGCGACCGGCTTACAGCCAATCCGAGCGCGGCGGCTCCGAATATGGTAGGTCCGAACGGCAAATCGGGGCACCACAAGTGGCGGCGAGACGCGGATCACCGCCATCGCAACAGTATGTCCAAGCCACCACACGCCACCGCAAACACCGCGAGCACGGCGCTACTGAATCCACAGTTCCGAATCGAGCGGATATTCGTTCACCGAGCAGCCGTCGAGATGCATGGACTGCTCCTGCATCAGGGGCGCGGCCTGGCCCGCTCCGGCGCATGTCGTCTCATTGTCCTTGTGTCCGAGTCGATGGCCGACCTCATGGTTGATCACCATCACCCGGTACCGTGCCAGATCGCCGCCCGCCGACAGCCATGACTCCGTGCCGGAGGTCCACCGATTGTCGTTGATGATCACGTCCTGGCCCACCCTGCAGCTGTATTCCTCCGAGCAGCCGGACGAGAACGATTTCATGTATTGCGCCTCCGAAAGCACCAGGTTGAAGTCGCATGTGTTCTGATCGGTGGATTGTTCGAACACCGCGCCAGCGCGTGGCCAGCCTTTTGCATCGTTGAGGATACGGTAGGCGGCGTTCGCGAATTCCTCGGCATCGCCGACATTGCCTTTTGTGGTGACGCAGTACCGGTATCGGACCACGTCGTGCCCGCTGTTCTGTGCCACTTGTTCCGCATTGCTGAGGATCTTGGCCTTTTCCTCATCACTCAATGAGGCGGATTGCGCGTCCAACGCCTCCTCCACCGCGGTGTTCCGTCCGGTCTTCTGCTCAGTGTCCTGTTTTTGTCCGGATTGGCCCTTCGCTGCTTTCCGGGCGTTCGCGCTTGTACCATTTGAGGATCGTTGGCCGCGTGATTTCCTTGTTTTCGCATCGCCATCCGCTGTGGAATTCCGCGATTGCGCGGATGATGACGCGACGCCCGCACCGTTCGTTTTCCCCCGAATATCCAACGCATGCACACTGCAGAACGTAAGCGTCGCGACCACAAGCAACGTAACGGTTGCGAACAATGCGATGCGCCGGATACGAAACGCCCGGCAACGCTCCCGTTCGTTCATGCCCGTCAGTCCGGCTGGTTGAAGCGCCCGCAGAATGAACCGAATCCTATCCAATTCCGTCTCCTCCCGAAGCGCCAAGGGTGATACGCGCCACTCACCATGCAACACTACCAGCGGTTCAGGGCATGCAAAAAGGCCCGTTCCCCCGAACCGTACCGAAGCATCAGCATGGCTTCCGTACAGGCGAATCGGAAACGGACCCTATCGATCAAATGGCCGGACGCGCGGCCATGTTCACACGCGAATCAGAAGAATCAAAAAGAATCAGGCGAACAGCACGTTGAACAG
>ERZ808245.192-NODE-192-length-34738-cov-6.371854_pt1 | contig 34738 bp, 17 predicted proteins | sample MGYA00521243_ERZ808245 | MGnify/ENA primary metagenome ERZ808245 (study PRJEB31516, sample SAMN03275576) | gut metagenome | biome: mammalia-associated habitat; material: feces | host: Papio cynocephalus | place: Kenya | collected 2012-07-07 ... | reverse complement strand
CTGTGGTCTTGTAGCGATAGCCACCTTTCACGTCACGTACTTCCGCCGTGTCCTGGCACCCTGTCAAACCTGCTGCCAATCCCATCAGCACTGCTGCCAGTACCGTCAATTTACTTGCAAAAATCTTTTTCATATCCTTTTGTTCTTAATTTCTATATTTTTGCTTTTATTTCTTGTTTATATCCCGTTTTTCGCCCCTATATTCCCTGCTATGTTTATTTTTCTTTCCCGCATAGCCGTCTTATACTAACAAATTCTTTGCCACATTGCCATTGTGTCAGTCATTATAGAATTTAGGAACATTATTTTGCCCTTTGCGCACATATCAGCAGTTTTTCCCCTATCTTCCCCTGCCCCTTTCGCTACGAGTGCGCCGCAAAATTACAACAAAACCCCAAATCTTACAAATTATTTGGCAGAACGATGAAAAATCCGTACCCTTACTCCCGATATTCTGTGAAAATCGGAAGTACCACTCCTGATTTTCCTACAAAATCGGGAGTAGAAACACTCCAAAGAGAAACACATACCATCCCGCACTCTCCCCTGCGCGTGATACCCACTCCTGTGTTCCCTTTACGCTACCCTTGCACATAACCGGCACTACGAATTACCCACCGCCCCTTGCGCAATCCGAATCTTTTGCGTAACTTTGCCAACCGTTATGGTAAACCTTTTGTGGTGAACCTATGCAAATATACCCAATAAAACTCATCAATATGAACCAACTTTTCTCATTCGCATCAGTATTTACAGCAGTGGCAGCCATTGTGTCCTGCGTGGGGTTGCTATTCGGAATAATGCAGTATCCGGGAGCCGACATCTGCATCATTGTATCGGCAGTGCTTATGATTATGACATTGGCATTGTGGATGATATTGGCATTGCGGCAATTCAAAGATGCCAAAGGGCTGGTGATATACTCTGCTTTCACATGGCTCGCTATCGTGGTAACCATTGCATTGCATCTGTTGCACATCACCGCAGCCAATCCGTTGTTGCTGCTCACGCTGTCAGTGATTGCCCCCATTGATATCATTTTGCTTACCATTCACTCATTGCGCAAACAGCAGAGCGCCAAGAGCGGAGTGCATACAAACGACAACAAGATACACATATCCAAATAAAGTCTTCATAAGAGAAATCATATAGTATGAATTTCACACACCTACACGTACACTCGCAGTATTCGGTACTGGACGGAATGAGCAAAGTACCCGACATAGTGGACAAATGTCTCCGCACCGGTATGGGTGCCGTGGCGCTGACCGACCACGGTAACATGTACGGAATCAAGGAGTTGCTCGACTACTGCAAGAAAGTCAACGGCAAGAACAAAGAGGCATGGGACGCCCGTCAGGAAGAACTGGCACAAGCCGCAGCAGAAAAAGGCGAGACCTACGAGAAACAGCCGTTTGTACCCTTCAAACCGATTGTGGGGTGTGAGGCATACTGTGCACGACGCGGGCGGCACTCGATGACCGACGAGAAAGCCGTGAACGGTGAAGGACGGCAATACACCATCGACCGCTCAGGTTGGCACTTGATACTGCTTGCCAAGAACATGACGGGCTACCACAACCTGTGCAAGATAGTGAGTGCGGGCTTTATGTCGGACGCATTCAACTACACGAGCCGTATCGACAAAGACCTGCTGCAGGAGTTCCACGAGGGTATTATCTGCTCGTCGGCATGCTTGGGCGGGGAGTTGCCACAGAAGATAATGGCAGGCGATATAGCGGGCGCGGAAGAGACGATAGAGTGGTTCAAGTCGGTGTTCGGCGAAGACTACTACATTGAGTTGCAACGCCACCAGACAGGCAAACCCGGCGGCGACCAGGAGGTGTACCAGCGCCAGAAAGAGGTGAACCCCGTGCTGATAGACCTTGCCCGCAAACATAATGTAAAAATCATCTGCACCAACGACTCACACTTCGTGGAGGAAGAGAACGCCGAGGCACACGACCGACTCATCTGCCTCAGCACCAACCACTATGTGGACGATGTGAACCGTATGCACTACACCAAGCAGGAGTGGCTTAAGACCCCCGAAGAGATGTACAGTATCTTCTCCGACATACCCGAAACCTTGGCGAACACGCAGGAGATAGCGGACAAAGTGGAGATATACGACATCGACCACGGACCGATTATGCCGCTGTTCGACATCCCGAAAGACTTCGGCACGGAAGACGAGATACGGCAGAAATATACGGAACAAGACCTGTGGCAGGAGTTTATGACCGACGAACACGGGCAAAACCCGTTGAGCGAGAAAGATGCACAGAAGCGGTTCAAGAACCTCGACGGATACGACCGCATGTATCGCATCAAGTTCGAGGCGGAGTACCTGAGTTTCCTCACGTGGAACGGTGCGAAGAAGCGTTACCCCGAACTGGAGCCGTTTCTGGAGAACACCAAGGGGCTGGACTATCACTATTGGGACGCGGCGGATTTGGACGAGCGGCAACGCGAGGTGGTGAACCGTATCCTGTTTGAGTTGCACGTGATGAAGACGATGGGTTTCCCCGGCTACTTCCTCATCGTGATGGACTTTATCCGCGGTGCACGCGAGGAGTTGGGCGTGAGCGTAGGTCCGGGGCGTGGTTCGGCGGCAGGTTCGGTAGTAGCCTACTGCCTGCATATCACCGACCTTGACCCCCTGAAATACGACCTCCTGTTCGAGCGTTTCCTCAACCCCGACCGTGTCTCATTGCCCGATATAGACACCGACTTCGACGATGCAGGGCGCGGCAAGGTGCTCGACTGGGTGAGCAAGAAATACGGCGAGACCCACGTAGCGCATATCATCACTTACGGCAAGATGGCTACCAAGTCGGCTATTGCTGACGTAGGGCGCGTACAGCGTGTGCCTTTGACCAAGGTCAACGAACTGAAATCGTATATCCCCGACCGCGGTTTCCCCGACAACATCAAGGACGAGAAAGGCAAGTCGCCCAAGGTGAACCTGAAAAACTGCTACAAGTATGTGGACGAACTCAAACACGAGTACGAACAGGGCGAACCCGAGATACGCAGCATGCTCAACTATGCCCTGCAACTCGAGGACACCATCCGCCAAGTGGGTATCCACGCATGCGGTGTGATTATCGGAGCGGACGACCTGACGAAGTTCGCCCCGCTCTCGAGCGTGGAGGACAAAGACACCAAACGCCGTGTGCTTGTAACCGAATACGACGGACACGTAATCGAGAGCGTGGGACTCATCAAGATGGACTTCCTCGGACTGATTACGCTTACTATTATCAAGGAGTGCCTCAAAAATATCAAAAAAGCGCGTGGCATCGATGTGGACATCGACCATATCCCCATTGACGATGCGGAGACCTACAAACTGTTCCAAGAGGGACGCACGGTGGCGGTGTTCCAGTTTGAGTCGCCGGGTATGCGCAAGTATATGCGGGAACTCAAACCGACCGTCATCGGCGACATCATCGCCATGAACGCCCTCTACCGCCCGGGACCTATGGACTATATCCCGCAGTTCATCCGCCGCAAGCAGGGACTCGAACCCGTTACGTACGACATCCCGATTATGGAGAAGTACCTGAAGGACACCTACGGCGTTACGGTCTATCAGGAGCAGGTCATGCTTCTCTCGCGACTGCTGGCTAACTTCACCCGCGGCGAGAGCGACAAACTGCGAAAGGCGATGGGCAAGAAGCAGATGGCGATACTGCAGGAACTGAAAGGCAAGTTTATGGCAGGCGGCAAAGCCAACGGACACGGCGAAAAGGTGCTGGACAAGATTTGGAAAGACTGGGAGAAGTTCGCTTCCTATGCGTTCAACAAGTCGCACGCCGCATGCTACTCGTGGGTGGCATACCAGACCGCTTACCTCAAGGCGCACTACCCCGCCGAGTTCATGGCTGCCAACCTGACCGTCTCGAAGGACGACATCAAGGAGGTAACAAAGTTCATGGACGAGTGCAAGGCGATGAAGATACAGGTGCTGGAGCCCGATGTCAACGAGTCGGAACTCACCTTCACCGTCAACAGCCACGGTGATATCCGCTTCGGCTTGGGCGGTATCAAAGGTGTGGGCGAAGGTGCCGTGGAGGCGATTATCAGCGAGCGCAACAAGAACGGCAAATACAAGGACATCTTCGACTTCCTCGAGCGCGTCAACCTCTCGGCTTGCAACCGCAAGACCGTGGAGAACCTGGCGTGTGCAGGGGCATTCGACTGCTTCGACGGGCTGTATCGCGAGCAATTGCTGGGCACCAACAGCCGCGGCGAGAACGTACTCGAAACGCTGATGCGCTACGGCAATATGTTCCAGCAGGACAAACAACAGCAGCAAAACTCCCTCTTCGGCGACCTCGGAGGCGACTTTGGCATCGAGATACAGCGTCCTGAAATGCCCCAAGTCCCCCGCTGGAGCGTCATCGAGCGACTCAACAGAGAGAAGTCGCTCATCGGCATCTTCCTCTCCGCCCACCCACTCGACAACTACGAGTTTGAGGTAACCGACATCTGCAATGTCACCGCTGCCGAACTCACCCGCTTCGAGGGATGGCGCACGCCCGATGCACGAAAAGCCGCTATGGCTGCCAACGGGAATAACGACGAAGAACAACCCGAAGGCGAGAAAAAAGTGAACCCCGTCGATTGGATACGCCAACACGAAGACCAACCTATGCTTTTCGGTGGCATCGTGGTATCGGCGGAGACACGCACCTCGCAAAAAGGCAACCCCTACGGACGCTACACCATCGAGGACTACACCGGCAGCCACGAGTTCGTACTCTTCGGCACCGCCTATCAGCAGGGCGACCCTATCCTCAAACCCAACGTCTATGCCTTCCTCACCTGCACCATTCAGCAACGCGGCAAAGGGCAACGCTGGTTCCAACCCAAGGACATCGAAACCGCTGAATATGAGTTCGTTGTGCAACAAGTCGAAGTGATGGATGCCGCACAAAAGCGACTCAAGCAAATCACGCTCAACATACACATCGACAAGATTCAGCCCGACTTTGTGGACGATCTCGCCACCTACTGCGAGTCGCACAGGGGCACTACCCCCCTGCGCTTGCAGGTGCACGATGGCACAAGGCAGAACCTCATCTCGTTCAACGCCCGTCCCATTCGGATGGACAAGGACTTCTACCATTGGCTGAAGATGCAAGAGTCGGACGAGGTGATGACACACCAAGTGAAGTGATAGAGCCCTCTACGTCACGATAGTGAACAGGAAGTGCCCTTGTGTTTTTCAATAGGAAACGATCGTTCTGCCCGATTAAGCCATAAGACACTTTCTAATCAGATAGAGACATCAAGACCTTTACGGGATGACTATTTGAATACTTTCATCGTCAGTAAGGAGACGGTAGGTACCTGATTTCAGATGGAGCGTCATGGGCTTGGCATTCTTCCAAGCATCCCACTCGTTGATGCGTTTGCCATTGGCATCGACCAAACGCAGGTGCAACTCGGCGTTGGCACGTATCTCCACCTGCTGTGCGCCGTTCTCATCGGGTGCGCCGATGCACAGTACACTCACCCTTGCCGAGGGGTACTTATCGGGCTCGGGGTCAACAGGTTCGGGAGCAAAGCGGGTGATGGTGATAGTAGGTGCTTGACTTATAGTGTGATAAAACCTCCAATAGAGGTATCCGTCGGGGTCCACATAGTCTGCCCATAATGCTATGACATCTGCCATGAAAGTTACGGGGTTACTCTTTGTAAGTTTCGGATATGGGATTACCATATGCTTCGCCATATCTGCACATGTATCCGCCACAAAAACCCGACATTCCTGCTTCTTGTCAGACTCAATAAGGATATCCCCCCCCCGCCATTCACTATAGAGCATCTTGTACACCGTGCTCGTAGAATACTTGTCGATGCGTTTCGATCCTGTAAAGAGCATCTGTTTGGTAGCATAGGCACAATCCGATGGTGCCCAGCGGTAGGGGGTGATGGTAGTCTTGACCGTGCACCATATCCTGAGATAGAGGTAGTTGCCCTTGGTCTGCTGCCACAGGGCAGCCAACGTAACGGAGTCCATATTGAGCACCTGTCCCTCGTCTGCGGCAGCGAAAGTGTATGCCCCAATGGCGTTAGCCTCCGACAATGCGTGAGAGGTGCCTACCCACATACGGATGACATGGTCGGTGTGAGAAACAAACTGCGTGAAAGAGCATACGGCACGCGGAAGGGCATACAAGACATTGGTGGTGTCGGAGGGGGTGATAGGCGTTGCCTTGTCGTACTGCATCAATACAGCGTCTCCATCGGGTGGTGTGACGGGCACACGCTCCACCGTCAGGATGCCATCGCCCTTGCTATACCACTTGGCGAAATACACGCCTCCCGCATTGGAGAACCTGTCATCAGAAAGGCAGTACTTCATCCATTCACTGGTTACTTTTATCGTGTCGGTGGGGTTCCTCTCAGGATAAAACTCAACCACATAATCCTCGGCAGCAATATCTGTTCCAGAGGGGTCAAAATCGCAATCCGTGGCAGTAATCAGCGTGAGTTGGTCTGTTCCATGCCAGATATAACGAATGGAGTCGTTCTGCCACCGGATGTAAGGCAGCACCACATAACGGGACTTGTCTCCCGCATGAACGTGTATGGTGTCCCCGATGTGCATAATCTTGCCGCCGTCCATACAACTTGAGAAATTACCGTTCTCAGGAGACACACTCATATCGCCCATGGAATAGTAAGTGACCTCAATATAGACATCCACATCATGTTCCAATCCTGCTTGGAAAAGCATATCCCGATATGTCTTGCCCATAGAGATATAGTAGCAATGGCGTCCATCGTCCGAAGGCTTGTGTTTCAGTGCGGGCTTATGGGGCATCTCAATCGTAATGCCGCCACTACCGCCCTTTGGGCAAAAGAGACTGCACAGGATGCTGTCCTCATAGACACCCTTCTCGCAGGTAAAATCCATTTTTACATCGGGAGGAGTGGGCGTTTCTGTGACAAACGTGACCGAAAGCGGCAAGTCGAACGTGTTGGCGACATACCAAACGGTACCTGTCTGCGTGATAGAGACCTTGTAGTCCTTGCCCAAGCGAATGGGATCATTACACGAGTCGCCCGGCTTTGCCCAAGCGGGGAGAGCCATTACCACCAACAGGATAAGGGGAAGTAGTTTTCGTTTGTTCCTCTTGCTGGTCACAACACCTATATATCCTGCGACCAACAGCCCAAAGAACAACCAAGGGGTGTCACCGATAGGGGAGTCGGGGTCTTTCAAATCCTTTTTAGGAATCCAACCATTAATCGTCCATACAGAAAGCACCCCGTTAATTGTTCGTTCTGTGCCAACAGCAGGGATATCAACCCATGTTTGCGTTTCCTCGTCCCAAATTTTTGTTTTGTCACTATTCGCCTCACCATCGTACTCTCCATATTCTTCTCCATCATATACAATGATTCTTCTGCGTCCTCCCCGAGCAGACTGCCCTGTGCTTTCGGTAGACGCAGATGCTTCAGCCTTGGCATAATACGCAGAAGTCTGATAACCGCCTACCAACAAGAACTGGTTTGTTGTTCCGGTATATGCCACACTGGGAGATACCGTAGTGCGCAGACCTGCACCAACAGAATACCCGACATTATCTCCCCGTGTATAATTGGTACCTCCTATCACGCTATATCCATTTCCACCGCCAGTAGAAGTGCCATAGGAAGATGCCACTTGGTGTGCCGTTGTCGTTAATCCTTGTGAGGCATAACCACCATGTACATTATTCACTGAATATGCCCCTGCCTGATAAGACGCTTGGGGATGACGGAGAATGCCGCTATTGACAGAGCGCATAGGTACAGCCACAGAAGTGCCTTGTGCAGGAGCCGAATAATAGACCGTGCTATAGGGAGCACCTTGGTATTCCTGATACTCCTTCCCGTTATTCCACAAGGAATAGGAGTCATGCTCCTCCGAGGTTAAGGCACCGGTGATGCCCACTATCACACTGCCTGCACAAAAAAGCGCAATCAGAAGGGCGACGGTATATTGCTTGAAATCCATTATATTATTTACGATTTACGAATTTACGATGTACGATTTATTTAGACATTTATTGCCATTGAACAATTTACCATTGAACATATCCGCTTAACTACGATTTTTTTCATTACGGGCTCCATTAAAGACCATATAAAGGACCGTTAAAAACATTGTCAAACACATTGCTCCATTAATTACCACTAATTAACCATGAATTTCTCCATTACAGGCTCCATTAAAGACCATATAAAGGACTGTTAAAAACATTGTCTAACACATTGCTCCATTAATTACCACAAATTAACCATGAATTTCTTTATTACAGGCTCCATTAAAGACCATATAAAGGACCATTAAAAACATTGTCTAACACATTGCTCCATTAATTACCACTAATTAACCATGAATTTCTTTATTACAGGCTCCATTAAAGACCATATAAAGGACCATTAAAAACATTGCCAAACACATTGCTCCATTAATTACCACAAATTAACCATGAATTTCTCCATTACAGGTTCCATTAAAAACCATATAAAGGACCATTAAAAACATTGTCGAACAAATTTCTCCGTTAATTGCCATATAATTAATCGTTAATTCATGTTTCTGTACCACATATCTTTACTTCATCTCACATTGGCGACCTGTGAGGTCATAGACTGTGCCGTTGCGGAGAATATAGACCTTGCCGTTGTAGAGCACCTTTTGTACTGAGGCGTTTTGCTTGTCCTGAACGGTGGTCTCCGTATCGGTAGTAATGTTCTGTGCTCGGAAGACGCAGGTGATATAGAACCGTCCGCGGGTGGTGCCCTCACTGAGCGTGACAACGTAGTCGTTTGTCAGCAAGTCAATAACAGCCCCAGTCTCCGTATCGTGGAGGAAGACATTGCCCAAACGGTTCAGGTAAGCATTATCCTCCAAATGGAACGTATATGCCTTTGCTTCGGCAGTATAGACGGTGAGCGGGATACGGGATTCCGCCACGCTATCGGGCACGGCGGCAAAGGCTAATGCCCCACACGCCAATTCGGAATATAGCAGTGCTTTGCCGCCTTGCGTGGACTGTTTGGTGACATCATAGCCTGTCTCATAGTCCACAGAGAACTTCTCGGGATGCGTGAAGACGTTGGTTTCATCTAACATCTTGCCAGCCGCATCAGACAGTGTAAGACGGAGCCACTGTGTAGTCGTCTGTGTATGCCATGCACGGCGGGGAGCATTTTGTTTTAACTCACTGCCAGAGAAGTCCAATGTACCCGCTTGGGGTGCCTGATAATAGAACGGCACGGCGGGATTGATAACCTCCGGGATATGCTGCCAATAGTTGCCATCTTCTGTCAGTTCGCTGACCTTGATTGCTTCCGAAACCTCCTTAAAGTTCTGCTTATATTTACCCAACAACGGCGAGCAAAGTGCATTCCAACCTGCGTGGGCGGGACCCGCCGCGCCATCCGTATGCGAGACAGAAACTGTATTGCCTACTGATTCTGTTATGTTTACAGGGAAATAAATCTCCCGATAGTACGCAGAACCCGAATATAACTCATATCCTATTGTAGCCTTTATAGGATCGCTACTGTTCAATGGTACCCAATTTGTGGCATTATCACCTGCTCCGTTTTCTGCGCGAGAAGATTCGCTATATTGCTTCAACTGCCATGTTTGTTCATACGGGAACTTAGCACTATTAGAGAGGAAAGCACCGCTAATCGTTGTGCTCAACGGTAGTGCGAACTGATGATATGCCCTATCCGACACGATACGTGTGTAATAGACCTTGGCATAAATAGTTCCATTATTATCCAACGATGCAGCAGCCCACGGCGTAGTACGCAACATCAACGAGTCGGCAGTCAAGACAACTCCACTATTCACCACCAACTCGGCTCCCGGATCGACATAGACAGCCCCTAATGTAGTATTCTCTGCGATTGTCAGAGTAGCCCCCTCTTTGACAAAAACGATACTCTCCTCTTTTGTGCCAGACAATGTAACATTCGACGTAATAATGTGCGGGACACGATACTTACGGCTACTTATAACCTTACTTTTGCTACTGGTAACCGATATGCGTATAAGGTCATCATGGTTACCCGTATAACTAACCGTTGCTGTCCTGTCCTGATTCAAGTCACTCAATGCAAATGTAGCCTCATTGATAGTGTAAGGCCATAAGGGAACAAATCCCGTAGCATTGATAGTCAAAGTCTTGTCTGTCCAATCAACGATGTCAAGAAGAGCCCCCTCTTCATCCACGGTAAACCGAGCATACAAAGTTACATCTTCCGTTATCAGTGTTTCGGCAGTTACTTGTGCCCCCCCCGAAGGCTCTGTAAACCAGCCCACGAAACTATATCCCTCTTTCACCGCCTCGGGCAGCTCACCCAAAGTTGTTTCGTACGCGCGCTCAACAAAAGGCACATCACACGTAGCACCATTGACAGCCACATCCAATGTGACTTTGTAACGGCGCGCTGTCTGTGCAAAATGCGCGACATAGCAGGTTTGCCCTGTAACAATCGGCAATTTTGTACCCTTTACAATTACATCACCCGATTTGGACTGCCAGCCATCAAAATCATAAGAATATGCACTTGTGCGCTCACGTACAGGTTCATACTTATCATAAGTCGGAGTTGTTCCATACGCTACATCACTCTGTTGCAATATGGTGGTAGCATCATAATCATAGAACGTAATGCGATAGGCACGCGGCTTTGTGTCATATTGCGCAATGTATTCTGCAGGTCCTGTTACAGCCACTAGTATTTTATCCCAACCTTTGAATATATACTCTGTTGAAATCGTAGAAGCCTTTGCCGGCTCAACGCCATTGCTTAATGTTGGTATATCACCAGCATTTACTAATTTAGACTCAATAACAGAACCGTCATCATTCTTAAATGTAACAGTATATTGCCACTTATCAGCATTAAAGTGTGCATAGTATGTAACATCCTCAGTTGCTATCGGCAATGGATCATTGCGCCCTATTTGCGCCTCCCCCATATTATTCACCATGGTATCCCAGCCAACCCACGAATAATTATATATTGCAGTATTTTCTTTCGTCGGATTGGCACCATAGTATTGAGGTACGACGTTAAAATTATAACTATTACCAAAAGTTCCATTCATTAAAATAGAACCATCCCAGTTCTTAAAAGTAATCGTTACGGTTTTTGCTACCCAATAATCTAAAGTTTCATCCCAATAAAAATACGAGCCAAAATTATCAAAATTCTTATTGTTAGCCATATAATAGGTGACCCCTTCTATTATTCCTTTAGGTTCTGCCTCCCACCAAACACATTCTACAGAGGTCTTTGCTGCATTCGTATTTATGAAGAAACGTGTTTTGTCCTCGTTATGGTAAGCGTGATCTCCATTCTCATTCTCTTCAACAGCAACCATATCACTTGGGCGGATATACCACTTTGTATCTTCAGACTTCATCTCTGTGAAACAACCATTTTCACTCACTGCAATCCATCTATACTCCCCATCTTCAGGATCCTGCATATAGGTGTATATATCACCTGCTTTACAATTATCGGTAGAGGTATATAATCCATCAGCGTTCTTCAACTTGGCAGACGTGATAGCCTTCGGGTCATAATCAGGACCGGCACCTATCAACTGATTAAGCGTATTCTTGCCATCGCTTTCGTTCAATGCTGCAGGTGCGTTATTCTGAAAGCGCACTTTACCAGCGTTATCCTTTGTTGAGAATATATTTGCCCCCCCTGCTGTTGTCCACAACTGACCTCGAATATCAAACAATCCCTCAATTTGCACTTTAGCATCATCTAACTTTGTCGTGGATGTACGAGGATTCGTTCCCCATGATGGGGAATAGCCTACTTTGTGAAAATACCCGCCATACGACTTCCAATCATCCGTATCATAGAAAAAGACATTTTGATTGGCTGCCACTATCATAGAGGACTCTTTACGTATCAGGACCTCAGAACCTGGGATAAAACACACATCATTTGTGAGGTAAATATCCCCCTTATTAGCAATGAGTGTGAAGTTGCTGGGAATGGGAAGGACATAATCACTTGATACTAAATCAATATTAACAAACGACGCATTAATCTTTAATTGAAAACTGCCGATGGAAGCACCACTATTTAATGTCCAAATAAGACGGTCAGATGTTGGATCATACTCTTTTCGTACCCAAGTATCAGTTCCTGCCGTTGCAGGATTCATTAGGAACATCGCTTCTTCTGTACCTACTAATTTTACGGCCTCTGATTTTCCATTAATTTTTTGACCGAGTGCTTCCATAAAACACCCACTATAAGCAATTTCATTGGCACCAGCCATGAAAGTAGTCGGACACTCTATGTTTTGTATGTAATAGTCTGTAATAAGGAAAACACTTTTCGAATTGACACCACGTTTATTATTTTGGACATTCCCTTCTACGGTACCACCACGCCAATCACCCATTTGGAAGTCTTCATATACATAAGAGCCATTCTTTGCAGTAATTTCCCCCTTACCAGTCACATATCCCCAAGCGTAAAGGTATGCCCCCTGGTCTAAATCAACACGTGAACCCTCATTCAACTGCAACCAGCCATAAGGACCACCTACAATACCCGTCCACTTACTTTGGTTGATATATAACGTACTACTTGCTTCAATCTTACCTTTTACTGTTAGATTTACTCCTGAAGCAAAAGTTAATTTACGATAGGCATAAGGTGTTGTAGGAGTGGGCTCTGAATACTTATTCACCCAAACAGGATTAGGACCGAGAATATCTACCTGACTATCCTTATATGGTATTAGTAAAGTCGCATTTTCTGGCAGTACATATTCGCCTGCAGGCAGCGTATAGTCTGCCACCATCACAATAGTATAATTATCAGAATGAAGGTTCACATACTGTAGCGCTTCCTCCAATGTAGCATATCTGTCATTGCCAATTTTACAAACCACTTCACCTGTCATATCTGATGTTACCTTATAGCGATAACCCTCTGTATATTCAGGGAGCGTCGTCTTTAATTCTACTACATTCGCCTCCGGTGCCAAATATTTCTCCGTATTGGTTTTCTGCACGAAATAACCTCCATACAGGACAAAACAACCTGGCTTGCCATTAGCATTTACACCTGCAAAATTATCTGTTGCTGTAGCCTTAAACTTACCACCATTGACCACACAACTTGCCGTAGCCGACTTTGCACCTTGTGTTATGGTAGCAGGCACAAAAACTCCATAAGCAATTGTTCCTGATGCTTGTGCTGTGTAGGTACCACCATTGATAACAGCAGAAGATGCTGCCACATAGTCCCCCGCAAATGAACCTTGAGCGATATTTCTCTTAGCAGCCACCAGCGTCACGCCTTGAGCGGTATTGCCGGCTGTAGCATTTACGTTGAATACGGTCCCTTCATTCGTCTCTAATTCTCCTTGATATAAATAACCACATTTCTCGTGGATATAGGCATTTATATGTGCACCATAAGCACTTGCCGTAGCCATCACATTAAATACTGAGTTTGCAACTGTGGTTTTTTTGTCGTACACATATAAACCATACGCATTTGTTGTCTTGGATTGTACGTTGAATGTCGCATCATCAATCGTTGTCTCACCACCAGTCCATACACCATAAGCCCCATTAGTACTGCCGGTATGAACCGTAAACATCGCATTTTTGATTGTTAACTCGCCGGTAGCCATAGTCTCACCACTAGCAGTAATAGCCGCACCATCCACACGTGCACCATAGGCATTCATTGTTGCAGAAGTCACGGTATAAGTACCGCCATTGACAGTTACCTTGCCAGCAGTTGCCCACTCACCACGAATGTACATATTTTTGTACGCCTTTTTGTTGCTATCGGATAGTTTATTGTATGTATCATCCGATAAGGTACGCTGAGTAGTTCCAACATAAGCACCGCGTGCATTCCCTCCTAAACTTTCTGCCGTAACATTCAAGTTATTCGCTACAATTTCGGACGGATGCGTAATGCCTGTAATATCCGCTACACTACACAAAGCATATAGTCCATAGGCACCACCGTTTACATCTCGTGCCGTAGCCTTCAGCGTTGCCCCCGACAAGATGGTTCTGCCCGAAAGTGTCACCACACCAGCCGCATGCGTAGTCGCCGCATCTGCAATAAACGTGCCCCCTCGAACAATTGTGTTGCCGCCTGAAGATAACCCATACGCAACATTGTTTTTCAACGTTTTACCTGTAAAAACACCATCGTTAATGATTAACTCACCATAGGCATATTTAATATCATCGCTTGTCTTCCCTACACGAACAGCCCCGCGAGTTGCAACCCCTACACCAGCAGCAGTATTTGTGGTCGCCGTACCCGAAAAGGTACCACTATTAATAGTCATTTTACCGGCAGCCACCCATTCTCCTGCAATCTTGTAGGTGGTATTGTAGTTCATATTCGTGTTATCCTCATCAAAGATTTTCCCTTGCGCATTTACATACGCACCATAGGCACTACTCGTACCTGTCTTGGCGGTCGCCACTACGTTTGATACTTCTACTATACCCTGTGATATTGTACCAAATCCCCATGACGATTGTGCGTCCGCCATAATAGCATACGCACCATTTGTTGTTGCCTCGGCATGAAAGGCACCACCAGTGATGACAGTCGGCTTTACGACAGTAGTACTTATAGCCTCGTCCTCCGTCTTGACACTATTCATCACACGAATGCCATACGCCCCATACGTGGTCGTGAAAGCATTAAATGTACCGCCACTAATATAAGCCACCGCAGGATACGCCCGGCAATTAGCATGAGTATAGTTGCCATCAGCATCCTTAAATACTGTCACAGCACCATATACATATACTGCCACAGCAGTTGCCTTTTGCGCTGTGACATTCACCTCTCCCCCAGTCATCGTTAATTCCGCCCCATATTCTTTCGCGGGATCAAGGTTTGCACTACCTGCCAAGTAAATGCCATACACATTCGAACTTCCCGTAGAAGTATAGGTCTTGGCATTGACTGTGCCACCATGCATCTCTAATTTCCCTACTGTAGAAATGCCATACGCATATTCACGCTTACAATCAGCATTGATAGTACCGCCATTGATAATAGTCTTACCCTTTGCATTGACAGCCCCCTCCTGGCGGACAGCATACGTGTTATTTCCAGCCACACCTGTGACAGAACCACCATTCATAGTGAAAGCAGCATTAGCCCCCAACTGCAAGGCACGAACAGACATACCCGTTTGAGAAGACATATATGCCAATTTGTTCTCTGCATATATAGCCCCACCTTCCATCACAAGCGCACCTTGATTGATGCGTACCGCATAAAGTGTCGTGTTAGCCGACCCGATAGCAGAGATAGTGCCACCCGCCTTGCTATCCTTAATAGTCAATATTTTACCATCAGTATCAAGATTTATCAAGTATTTTCCATCCACAGATGTAGCACTCAACGTCTTTCCATTCAAGTCAAGCGTTACGGTTTTTGTAAACGAGCAGGACGTACCTAACGTTCCTAAATCCACATTTCGCGCCAACTGAACCGTTGCGCCGTCTTGGGCATTGACTTCAGCCAAACCATCGGTCCATGAACCAGTAAAAACAGATATTCCTTTGGCATCAAAAATCTCTACATCATAATCCTTAACTGCCTCTACGAGAGCCGTAGGATGTACCACACAGGTTGCTCCACCTGCCGTATTTGCCGTTAATGTCAAATCAGCCGAATGGCTTCCGATATTTCCGCTTGCATTAAACGTATAATTAACGGTTATGGTCCCCGCTCCACCGGTTCCAAGAGAATACACAATTGAACCTACCGTCCATACACCATTACCCTGTATATTATTAAAAGCAGCCGAAAATTCCTGTGCACCATTGGTATATTTGACATCAAATGTTGCCTTTGCCACGAAATCAGTTGTCGGAGATGACGGTAACATTTGCTCACCAGCATTACCGCCAACAATCTCTATATCAGGACGCGTAATAACAACGTCTATGGACTTAGAGTTGGGTGAAGTCTTTCCACTTGAAGTAACCAACATTACATCTGTAGCATTGGTATATTTGGTTGGCGTATAGACATAAGGAATAGTCAAACTATTGTTTGCCCAACTCCAATTATCCGTATTGTACGAACCTCCGGAGGCAATAGTGAAAGATGGTGCGTTGTAGTCATTCTTATCGTCTGCATGCAGGGTCGCAATAGAAAACTCTCCACTATACGTTTTACTTAAGTCAGTCACACGGATACTTGCAGATGAAGGCGTTGCCTCTCCAAATTCCACGCTTGCAAAAAGACCATAATAAGTGAATGTCGTAGGGTTGTTGCTATCTGTTGATACTGCTGTGCAACTTTCTGTATAGGGGTTATTCTTATCTTTCAGGGTAGAACCCTCCTTATCAGTATACCACCCCACAAAATAGTATCCAGGATTAAAGGTAGCATCCCATCGCAAAGTCTTAGAATCATTAGATGAACTTCCGCCGCAATTCCATGTAACAGAACTAGTGCTACCCTTTTTGCCAAAACCCACATACACAGAACCTGCTCCTGAAGGGGAATTGGTTGTGAGAGTTGCCACGGCTTTGCCATAGTGCGTGCTATGCCCACACCCCTTCGCTACATAAGACGGGCGTGAACGATATGCTTCAGAATTGGTACTATCATTGAGTTGCCCCTCGGGGAGTGCCATAGAGAGCATCACAAAGGCACCTATAAGTAAGCCAATAACTGCTATCAGTAGTTTCGTTGAGTTAAACTGACTAATTCTCATAATAATTCATTGTATTAAAGTTCCTTATACTCTGTATAATTAGGCAACACTAAATCTCTCTCATGCGGCAGCAATGTATCTCCAAATACACTCAAACCATTTTGCATCAATTCATTATTAATGGATACCTCTGCGGCATCCAAAACCGACCAAAACACATGATCTGCACAAATGGGAGTATTCTGATGCTTATGTATATTTTTTATCTTGTCAGGATATGTCTCTTTATATCTTGCACTTGTCCATATCATCAATGGTACATGATATTCTTGCTCCGTCGGGTTGATTGACAAACCATGCCCTCCTATATGTCTGTCCAAATACTCTCCATGGTCTGAAATGAACATGAACGCAGACAACTCATCTTGCAAGTGATAAATACTTGCTGCCAACAAGGAATCCACATATAGTATTGAATTATCATAAGCATTGATAAACAAACTATCACTCTCAACGTCCTTATTATATGTATAATTGGGTTTCCATATATTGTAACACTCCGGATAATTACTATAAAAAAAGTGGTTACCTAAAAAATGCATCAGAACAAACACTTTACCTCCCGAATTACTGACATCTGCCAGTGCATTAACCACACCGCTATCACTATCTACAAATATGACAGAATCTGCATCATCCGCTAAATAATGGTGTACCCCATTATTCATTATCTGATTCTTATGACTCAATACAAAAGTTTTAAAACCTGCTTCCTTAAATGCAGAAACAATAGAGTGCTCTGTATAGCAACGAGTAAAATCTGTTGGAGTAGCCCTTGTCAATAACATTGGTACAGCCTGCTGTGTATATGTAGCATTTGCATAGTAATCCGAAAAAAGAATAAGGTTGTCTATTTGCTCCAACTGCGGCATCGTTTGACGAGCATACTTCCCATTTAGTGAGCAATGATCATAATTCAGAGATTCCCCAATGGCTAAAACACATACAATAGGCTTATCGGATGTGCAAGTAGCATTATATACAAAATTTCCAGACCGTGATAACAAATGTTTTTGCTCTTGCTCCATCTGCATTGCAGCCATAAATTCACGGACAAAATGGAACGGAGAATGTAAACAAATATGGTCACTCAAGGTATATGTTGTAATTATCACAAACACACAAACTGCGGCACAGATTCCTTTGGACACTCTATTTTCTTTGTTAAACTTTCTATCTGTTACGACAATAGTTAAGGCGACACCATAAAGCAATAGCGGCAGAACCTCATGTTTTGCAATTTTATGAATAATGTAATAAGACATATCACTCATTTCTCCTGAATTTGCATAGAGAAAAGCAGGGAAACAGGCTGCGTGAATATAATTATAATATGTGTACACGGTACTGACCTCTATCAATGTTACAAAAAAGATACAGGTCAAGCAAATAATTTGAAGAAAAAGACTTGGAGTAAATAGTACTAATAAGGACAGCGGAATAATATATATAATACCCTGTAGTAAATATACCGATCCAACACCATCATGAGCCAACGTAAAATAAATCTCCGGCAACAATAATAACAGCAACACACAGACAAATAGTGCGATGCGTCTCCACAATATATTACCTTGCCACATCATCTTCTCTTGTACTTTTTGCGTTCTTGGTGGTTCAACACAATTGCGGGGGCTATATTCGCCTGCTTGCCTTCTTTCAAAGCACGTATCAAACTTACTACCCCAAAAATGATAAACGGGATGCTTAATAACTGCCCCATATTTAGAGCCCAATTTTCCTCAAATTCAGCCTGAGGTAACTTAATAAATTCTATCATAAATCGAGGTACAAAAATCAAAAGCAGAAGCACTCCCGATAACAATCCCCGATACTGTCCGGCATCTTTTTTTGCGAACAACCATATTCCTATCACATAAGCCACTATAAAATAGATTATTTCATATATTTGTGTAGGATGTGCGGGGACTTCCCCCTCGTGAAAAATAAATCCCCACGGCAACGCAGTTGGAACTCCATATATTTCTCCTGTCATTAAATTACCCATACGCACAAACAACATTGCACACGCCCCTATCATGATGCGGTCAAAGAGCCAGTAGAAATCGCACCGCATAGGATATTTGAGCAACAGGGCAGTTAGAATGCCTCCCAGTACACAGCCATGGCTAGCAAAACCACCATGCCGCAAATCAAATAGTTTCCACGGCTGCGCCAACATTGGATTACGCCAACATAAATTCCACATCCCAAACTTTTCATCATAGTACCACTCATAGAAAACACAATGGACAATGTGCCCGAAAATGTAGGTCATAATGGTGGCTACAATGAACAACACCAAAGCATAAGTCAATGGTAGTTTATCTTTTCGCATTAGATACATAAATGTCAGCAACAATGTAATTGAAGCCAATGTTGCTAACACTCCATACCAACCAATAGCGAAGTGCTCGCCCTCATATAACCAAGGTGAGACATCCCATGTGATATAGTTGAGTACAGACATCATCTGTTTGCTTATCCGTTGTTATTTCGTTTTATTTGTTTTATATTTATTTTATATAAAGCACTGCTCGCTATGCGGTGCTATCCCCTTTGCCCCCTTATATGCACCCGATAAGAACACTATTATCAACCGTGTATCTACCGTATATCTACCGTGTATGTACCGTAGTTGACAGCACAAAAAAGCGGTAAAATCCGTTTTGTATTTGGATTTTACCGCTTAAGTTTTGCTAAATCGTACTCGCTCTTAGAAAATGCTATCTATGATTTTGTCTATCACCTACGTGAGTTCGATATAACGACAGAAAGGGACTTGGTCGGTCAACAACTGACAACAACGAACAAACAACAGATAACAACATTGTAGCCCCCATGGATAATAAACACGAATTGCCCTGAATTGGCCACGAATTGGTATTATCGAGGTTCTATCGAACGGACGGCTACGCCGTATTATCACACATCAGACATAAATTCCATATTCCCAAAATTAGCGCAACTGACGTTATCACCTGATTTGTGAAATGAGGCAGCATCGTATTCGTCTTACTTATCTGTCTCTACCGATAATATGAGCAGACTGAAACTTAGAGGTTGTCAGGAAAGCATCTTTTTCTTCCTCTTTTGTCCATTCGGAATCGCCGTTGGAACCACACCTCTTCAGCCTGCGAGACTCCTTGATATACACGTAAGCCGCGTACACCAGCAAAGCCAACATCACCAAGCAGATAGTTGCCATTACATAATCAAATCCACTCATAATTCCTTAATTATTTCGATTTTGCGCTACAAAGTTACACATTCATTCTGACCTTACAAAAACATCAACAAAAATCATACCGATAGGAACAAGCACATACTAATGACAGCAGGAAGGCACGTAAAATACATCACACATCTGCTACTGCAACATCTAATATCTGCTACTGCAACTCGCTTATATCAACAGAAAAGACTTGTGACGGAGGCATCTGCTCGTGCTGCAAAAACATCAGCATGTATATCGGTAAATATACTGCATTTTCTTTCTGCGCCACATTATCATTACAGAACACAACGGCTTTGGATAACTTGTACTCGGAATTGGTCATAATGTTATTCAGCGCACGATGACGCTCGTAACTCTTGCCTGATTTAACCTCTACAGGAATAATCTCAGCATCGCGCTCTAACAAGAAGTCCACTTCGCCCTGCTTCTTGCTCGTAAAATAGTACAGCATCCAACCATGTGCATGCAACTCTTGTGCCACCACATTCTCGTAGATAGCACCAAAGTTGATTTGCGTTTGCCCCTGCACAATCTTCAGTTGCACACCGTCTGCATACTGACAACACAACAATCCGACATCATTCTGAAATAACTTGAACAGATTTCGTTTCTCGCTCATTTTCAGAGGATAAACAGGAGCGTCCACATTGTAGGTAGGCAATGCCATATCCGCTTGTTTCAGCCAAAGGAAATCCGATTGCCTATTGGCAAATCGCGCTTTATCGTGCAAGTCCTTGAACACAAACCGCTTGTTCTGTGCATTCAGTTCGGAAGGTATCAGGTCGAATATCTCATTTATTTGCAGTTCCTTGCCACGGTTGTACTGAGCGATATCACGTTTGTAAAGTGCCAATATGGCACGCTGCTCCGCGACAACCTGTATGAAGTCGTGTGTATCAATATATTTCTGCACGACCGCAGGCATCCCCCCCACCACCAAATAGAGATGGAACAATTCCATCATTTTAGCATGTACAACGGGATCAACGGCAGTTTGTTCAGTATAATGTTGATGCAGAAGGTCTATCCATGCCGGTGCAACACCCAAAGCCAGAACAAACTCCTCAAAATCCAACGGAAATACTTGTTGCTCTGTCATAAACCCGACCGGCATACTGCGTACGCCTTTCAGTTCTATACCCAGCAAACTGCCACTCAAGGCATATCGATAGCGACCGTCTTGTACAAGGAACTTCACCCACGTAAGGATGTCAGCACATCGCTGTACCTCATCGAAGAATATAAACGTATTTCCCTCGACAAATGACACCATCTTGTAGAGTGAGAGTTTGCTGAGCAAGTCCTTCTCGTCCTTGGCACTTTTTACCAAGTCAATAAGAGCCGGTTCTTCGTAGAAATTACATTCCACATAAACCAAATAGTGCGACCGAGCATACTTTTCAATCGCAAAACTCTTACCTACTTGGCGAGCACCAGTCAGAAAGAGAGCCTTGTTTCCTTGTCGGAAGTGAGTCTCTATCACCTTATCTATTTTTCTACCAATCATACTTCGATGATTTACACAACATTACAATATAACATCACACTTTTCAAAGGTGTTTAGATGTTGGATTTAGCACTTTTCCAAGTTATTTTCAACTACAGAATCACACTTTTCCAAGATTATTATGCTGCAAAGGTACACTTTTTCGGGGATATACACAAGCCCCATAGTACCCATCTGTGATGCAAACCATCATTTTGCGGTAAAATCCAATACGTCAAAGAACGCTTCGCCGGCAGTAGTTTAAGTCCGCTGCCGAGACTATATATCTTACACTTTTAATCTTCTGCTTTTAACGATTTTATCCCCATTCTCCAAGGCACTTGCCGTAACAGGACAAGTATCCATGCGACCGTAAAGACAATATGCGGAGGCAACACAACAGCATGCGGGAGCAACGCCATGACAACAACCCACACCAACATAACTGCAGCATAAGGCAATGCCCAATATCTCCGCCAATACCAGAAGACAGCGGGCAAGGGATTGAAGACCACAATAAGCCAATTCCAATCGGTGCAACAGAGGTTGGATATGAATATCAAGTAGGTCATGAACACTCCGATTGCCGTGACGACAATGAGTTCAATCACATCTATCACTTTTGCCACCATGGCAAGCCGGCTACGCCCCGTCCGTCCTAATGCGACAGCCAAAACAGACAACAGCAGGAAGAAGATACTCGCTGCCAATGGTGTTACCAACGTACGGTTTTCCACCGGCGGTTGAGGTTTCGCACACGAGGTTACGATGGAACCGCCCGTCAGCAGCGGACGACCATTGACCATGGCTGTTTTCCAGACATCAACCACATCCTGCGGGATAATCAGTCTTTGCTCTGCAGGGACATTTTTATCCACCTCGGTTCCTGCCAAGAAGCAGATAAACATTTGTGTCCACGGGTAGTCCTGCGTATGGTCACGCACCAATTCGCGGACCGTTTTTTGGAACCGCTCAGGCCATGGTTGCGCATAGGTGATGGTGTCGGGCGACAATGCCTCGTGCATAATATTGACCACCGTCAATGCACAGCAACGGTGATAATAATCATAGGGTACTCCCTGCCAATCAGCCACATACGTATCCAGCACCTGCCAAAGACGCTGTTTCTGCTTAGGGGTCAGGTTTAACTCCCACTCTGTAACACGGCGGTTGTCCTGCGCATACCACGACAAGTATTCGTCCGGGGCTATGGCAAGCATTCCCATCTTCAGTTTCCCCGCAATGAAACGGAGTACCTGGCCGGGCGAATTCTCGCCCTCGGCAGAGAAATAATAGTCCAACCCAAATGCAGGACAGACCACGTGATATGCCGCATGCCCCAATATAGTATATAGGTACGTGCCCGGCGATGCTATTGCCACATAGGCACGTACGAAGTCGTCGGCTTGCCGATTGACATGGTCATGGAAGACGGTATCGACATACTGCCCGTCGGCATCGTAAATCTGCGCTACGGCACGGTCAAGGCTGCCGAAGGTAAGAACCATCAGCAGCAAAAAGATGTATGTCGTATGTCGCCGTACCATATATGCTTGCACGTATTTTGCCAATACATTGTCGTCACCGCTCTCCTCCGTCCCTTACAGAGATGCACAAAAAAGCGGTAAAACCCGTTTATTGGATTTTACCGCTTGATGAGAAAAAATTGAGACTTACTTGCGTTCTGCCAAATCAATAATGACCATAGGCTGCAATGACAATCACCTCCACTACATCTTCATATATCCGATACACCAGCCGATGTTCGGCTGTTATTCTGCGAGACCATGTTTCTTCCTTGTAATGACGAAGTTGCTCCACCAGCCCAGTCCCTGTTCGAGGATGCTCTTTCAACTCATCCAACAACTTCGCCAACTTCTTAATCGCAGCAGGTGCATGCCTTTGCAAAAGAACAATATCCTTCTGTGCCTCGCTATTCAAAATGACCTTGTACATTCTATTTCAAAGTCAGCACTCGTTTTAAGAATTGTTCTCCTGTCTCATTCTGCCCCATAGACACAGAAGTCTCCTTGCTCGTATTCGCCAAAGAGGCATCTATTTTGGCATAGAACTCTTCTTTTGACATTTTTACCTTGGGGACGCTTTTCACACTGACACTCCGCACGCCTTTCATCTGCTTCAAGAGAGTCTTTATGTAACTTAACGTATGAATATCATCCAAGGTGACATCCAATTGGACCGATGGATATTGCATTGCCCCCATCGCCTGTGCGGCATTGGCAACAACAGATTCACTACTTGACTTAGTTATCATATCTATCTCCTTTCTATAATCGTTTTTGTTTGTGCTGCAGGTACGGAAACCATCTATATTCAGCCTATGGCTTTTTGATGTGCAATTCTGACAAAAATCGTGCCGATTATCGCATGGCAAAGGATTAGTCTTCTGCTATGAGCGACATGAACTCATCAATGCGCATAGCAATGACTTTGGGCCACGAAATGGTCTTAAGCACACTAAAATGAGCATCGTTTGTCACGATAAGTTCGGCATTGCATGCTATTGCGCAATCCACGAACTTATTGTCATCCTTGTCTTCGGTCAATAACTCAAAATGGTAGTAACTATCCATAAAACAAGTAGTAGAAAGGCGTGCTATCGCCTCCACTACATTGTGAGCGACTTCGGGAGAAGCCTTTGAGGCGATGACTTCTTCGTACTCCTCCAAGATGTCGGTACTGACACAAAGACTTATCTTGCAGGCAAACACATCCACCCATATCTTATGGTATGGGCTTCGCGAGGGAAGAGCCTGAAGCAGACAATTGGTGTCAAGAACGATGTGACGCATGGCGATAAGGTGTACGCATGTGTTCCTTGCCCCAATCTTCGATGGTCTGCTCGTTGATTCGTCCTTCAGACCACATAGCATCCACTGCTGTCTGAGCCTTTTGAGCAAAGTAGCGAGCAATCATATCACGGAACTCCGTGTATTCCGCTTCCGTGTTTATCCCTTTGACAGCACTCAAGATGTCTAACTGAGCCATTTGCATATAAGACATATATCCTCCTTTCTGCGATATTATGGTGACTTTACGGTTGCAAAGTTACGTTATTATGCTGATATACACAAGTATTCTGACAAAAATCGTGCCTTAATCAACCATCAAAGGGAGGCTATCCGGATTGCTCCGTGTGTCCCAAACAAATGCAATATAGCAAGTATCATTCAGCACAAAGTACATAATCTTCCATGATTTACGGACCACCAAGTATCTGAACTCATACTCAAGTCCAGTCAAGACAGGCTCTACGCCCCCGACTTCGGGATATGTCTCCAACACATCGGGAGCAGACAGCAAATCATTCAACAAGTCGTACGCTACCTGGGGCGACACATACTCGTAATAATAATCGTAGATAGTGTGGATATTCTCCAACGCCTTGGGTTGCCAAATCACTTTACCCATTGCGCTGCTATCTGCTTAGCTTCTGCATGAGAGACCCCAAGCCCCTGCTTGGCATGGTCAATAGCCTGTGTACCCAATGCACGAGCCTCTGCTTCAGAATAACGACAAGGCTCCTCGGTTCGCATCGTATGGATAAAATGCAAAACACGAGTCATCTTCTCCTCGCTCATTATCATCGGTCCCATAGCATTGATGAACCTCTCACTGGCTATTACTTGAACTGTACTCATAATCGTATAGTCTTGGTTTGCGGTTGCAAAGTTACGCTATTATGCTGATATACACAAGTTTTCTGACAAAAATCGTGCCGATTGCACGACTTTGTCAGAAAGTTGCGGTAAAATCCAATACGTCAAAGAACGCTTGCGCTCGGCAATCAGAGTGCACAGGGTGACTTCCAAAGAGTCGCTGAAACACTTGATACCTTCCGCTGTTTCCGATGCAATCTTCCGTTCGTCAGATTGCATCGGAAACATCAAGTTTCAGAATTTTGTCATATCTTCTGTACTTTCGATGCCATAAGCGGCAGAAAGAACAAAGAGCCAAACAGTATATCACCCTTATGGCTCCACCGGATAATACGGTGGAACTAAATTCGAGCCAACCAATATATTAGCACTTATCTCCCATCGGCACTCTTGCGTGCAGGGTACAAGATATTGTTTACGTTTCATATTTCAATTATTGTATTTGTTGTCCAAAGATTGAATAGATATTTCCGTCGCGTATGATATAGACCTGACCGCCGACAAGCACTTTGCGGATGTTGCCAGAGTTAGTCTCCACCATACCACCATCTGTGGTGATTTGCGGTGCTTTGTGTACAAGCAACAGTCCGTAGTGGCGAGTAGTGCCCGCCTGCAATGTCGCCGTGTAGGTTCTCGTAGAAAGGTCTTTGACAGGCATACCATCGTAGGTAAGAAGCAACTCCTTATCATTCGGGACAGATGTGACGGTAGATAGTTCGTAGTTACCTGCTTTCGGTGCGTAGATACCCAACGGGAAGGCAGCCTTGCTGTCGCTATCCAATTCCGTGGCATTGACGGACAGTTTGGCATCGTAGCGTTCAATCCAAAGTTGTGCCACACCGCGTGCCACACTGATTTTAGCCAAGTCCTGACCTATTACATACGTATCGTCCTTCTCATCCATTGCAGAGATATAGAGACGGTCGGTGTACTCAGCATTCGCGGGTGCGATACGCAGTTCGTACTCAATGGTCTCTTCAGAAGCCGTTGCCCGACGCGGAGCCAAGAACTTATTGGTCTTGTCTGCCACCAATGTCTTGGTCTCTTTCACTTGAACAAAGAGCGGTTGTCCTACAGCCAATTCTTCGTCAGCAAGGTTGAAAGTTATGTAACTATCCCCAGCCGTGCCATCTGCACCCGGTCTGCCAGGATTGTATTTCTGACCTTTCGCTTTGCCTGCCTCTGTATCTACTACTATCACGTCGGAGGCTAAAATGGCATCGTAAGTGGTCGGATTGGCTATACCATTCCAACCTGCATTTTTGGAATCGGAAGAACTATATGCTGTCACAGGGATGGTGGTGTTCACGATAGGTGCCAGCGTGGTGTTGGGAACCTTGGTGAAACGCACTGTCTGCGCATCAGCAGTGAGGTAAATCATATACAGATGTCCGGGTTCAAGCGTGGCACCTGCAGGCACATTGTTCCAACAACCCATTACGGGGTCTGCCTTTCCTGCGGCACGCTGTGCGCCGTTGTACTCCAAGATAAGACAATTCTTGTCTATTGCCAGGGGCTTTCCATTGACAGAAATGCCGCCATTGGTATTCACACGCCATGGCAGACCGAAAGCATACCATGTGTTGGCTGCAAAGTCGAGCGACAAGTCGAAATGTGCCGAGCCTCGTACGATGAGTTGGTCCGCGTTCTTGAGTTGACCAGATACTTTTCCATTGGATGTGATGACGAGGTCCATTACCTCTTTGTCGGACAAGTCAGCCACATCGATTGTTTTATCTACACCCACCTCCAAATTGGAAAGTTCTTTACCCTTGGTTTTAACGACAGCCGTGAGGGTGATATCACCAGTGACTGGAATCTCACCGAGGTTGGCACCTCCTGTCCGTTCTTCCCAACGAACAAACTCGTATCCATCAGCCACATTTGCAGCAATAGTAACCATATCCCCATAATTGTAGATACCAGCGCCTGTGAAAGTGCAGACAGCATCATTGTTCGAGCGGAGAGTGACGGTGTACTTGTTGAGCGTTGCAGGGAATGTTGCTTTGTAGTTAACATTGCCACGCACTGCTTCAATCTGCGGTTCCCAAACCAAAGTGTAGGTATATTGCGCAGTGTTTGCCTTGGTCGGGGGGGTGGAGCAGACGGGGATTGCACCATACGGGTATCCGTTGGACTCTATTTTTTCACCTTTCTCGTCTTGGAATTCGATTTGGTAAGTTCTTGCGACTTCCTTATAGACTGCGGTGTAGGTAATAGCCTCGTCAACGGGATGGATGGCAGGAGACCAATGGTCAAAGACGTAGGTGAACTCTTTGTTGCCATCTGCCTCTGCTTTTTTCGCCTTGCCTGTAGGAGTGGAACCCTTGTACTCAGGCGTTTCACCGACTTTCACAATCAATGGCTCTTCCAACAACGGCGTACCATCGTAGTCCACGAAGCGCACCTCGTACTCGGTGGGTTTCTCTTCGAGCCATTGGGCGGTGTAGGTGGCATCGCCTGTGACGGCTGCGATAGCAGGGGACCACTGCAGGTAGTGACCAATCTTGGTAGGCACATTCTCGCAGACAGGCACCTCGTTGTGTGTGAGGAACTGACGCTCTATGACGGTGCCGCCTTCGTTGCAGAAAGTGATGGTGTATTTGCGAGGCTTTCTGTGGTAGGTAGCGGTGTAGGTGACATTGGATGTCACCTTGCCGAGAGCAGGTGTCCAGCCCGTGAAATCGTAGGTGTAATCAATGTCCGCATCGCGTGTGGGGTTGGTACCAAGGAACTCTGCCATAGTGCCGTAAGGAACGGAATAAGATTTCACGAGTTCCTCTTTTTCACCTGCATCCAAAGCCGTTGTCTGAATAGTGTCGCCATTCCAGTTTTTCCATGTGATGAAATAACGTTTCTCTTGCCACTCTCCAGACTCATTATTCCACTCGTAGTAGGTGTCGTTGTCCGGATGGATGCAGTGGTAGAGGTTGTCCTTTTTCTCCACTTCCCACCATTGGCAGTCGTCCATTAGTATGAACAAACGTCCTGCACCGGCTGCATCACTATAAGTATGGTCGGTATTACCAACTATATTAACTATCTTATCTTGCTCATCTTTTTCAACTTGAGCAGCAACTATTTTCACATATTCTTGTGGTTTCGCATAGAAGTCGGTACCATCGGTCATAAAACACGAGGCATTTCCTTCTGCATCTTCATTTCCTGCCACTTTCCATATAGACCACTTGTTGTTGCTATAGCAATAGGCTTCGCCTGCTGCGGCAAAGTGCGTCTCATCTGTATAGGTCTTAGTATAACTACCATCACCGTTGTTCTTTAAGTATGCAGGATAGAAAGTTAAGGATTTATAGTCGCTTTCTCCCTCTACATTATTCACCTGTGGTGCACCTGCTTTGTCGGTACTATTGTTAAAAATAAAGGTGCCAGCATCCTCATTGGAAGAGATGATATCTGCTCCTCCTGCTGAAGTATATACATATCCGTCCGCGGTATTGAATGTACCATGCACATTGATTTTAGCAGGATTCGGTTTCTTATTTTCCTTGCGTATATCAGGACGACCACCCAAACTCGGGGCATAGCGTACAATCTTGGTATAACACTTTTCTGTACTATATTCATTATTGTCAACATCATACTCATTCTGGTAAGCATAAGGTCTCCAGTCGATGGAATCATAGACATAGAGTGCACCAGAGTGATATACATGGTCTGCTTCATTCGCATCCTTAGCCGCCCGATCTTCCGGATTCATTGTTATAGTTACAGTGGACTCCTTATCCACTTCCACTTCCGAACCCGGTATAAGACTGGTGTTCTGCGTAAAGTCCATAGAACCACTCAGCAAATGTATCTTCATATTGGACGTGATAGGCAGGTCAAAGCTAGCCGAATTTAAGATAATGGGGAAAGTTGAACCATTTAATGACAATGTACCAAGGTCAATCACCATAGAGCCAATATGTGCACCAGAATTAACTTCGTAGTTTTGAATATCCTGCTTGGTGATATATGACTTCCTCACCCATGTATTATCAGCATCTGCATTATTGTTCATAAGGAAGATTGCCTTATCTGATTTCGATTCTTCCTCACGAGATACACCTATTATTTTGATGTCATTCGCTGCCATAGAAACACCAGTAGGGATAAGCCCCTTCACTCCATCAGAAACGGCTGCCACAGTAGTAAGTATAGCACCCGGGTGATACTTAACGAGCGACTCTATGTTCTGAATAAAATACTGGCTGACAGGGAATATTTTTTTATCTCCATCATTTCCAATCATACCTGCGATACGAGCAGAGGTCAGTGCTCCTTTCCAATCGCCCATTTGGAAGAACTCATGCACCGTAGCCCCGCGACGTGCATCAGTTTCGCCAGCCCCTGTCATAAAGCCCCAAGCACGCAGTTGCGAACCGCTCTGCAAGGTCATGTGACTACCTTCTTCCATCACGAGGTGCCCATAAGGTCCTACAGGTTGTCCTGTATAAGCCTCGTCACTTGAATATTGTTTACTGGTCATCTCTATAGTACCAAACACATCCATATTCACCCCTTTTACAAATGTGAGACGACGATATTCTGTCGGCTTATTATTACTATAATGGTTGTTCTTTTTGTCTAGCTCTGATTGATTAGAATGGAAGACAATCTTTGGAGCCACCTCATTGACCATATTCTCTTGCGAGTCACTCATCGGCACTACGATGGTTGCCTTGGCAGGCAAGGTGTAGTAGCCTGCGGGGAGGGTATAGTTGTTGGTCATGAAGATGATGACCTCTTTGTCCTTATTGTTGTTGGCATACGCGAGCGCATCCTCAAGGGTGGCATAACCGGTTTCGCCGATGCGGCAAACACCTACGCCATTATTCATGGCAGCATCCTGTGTACCAAGGAAATAACGATAGCCCTCGTTGAACTCTACGCCTGTGGTCAGGCGCAATTCTGTCTTGCCATCCGTAGGCACACCATAATTCTTGTTGTCTTTGAAATAGCCCGCAGTGAAATCAATATCTCCCTCGAGGGGACCATCGAACTTACCACAATTGATTTTCACGGTTCCACCATCAGCCTTTACAGAGACTTTGCCACTAATAACCGCGAGTTTCTCGATGGTTGTAGTGCCGCCTTGAGCCCACACGCCATTGGAGGTTCCAGAGATAGTACCCCGTTTGATGTTTGCCGTTCCGGCTGTTATGATGACAGTACTCTTGAAAGTTCCCCCCTGCACCGTCAGTGTGCCAGAAGATGTGATGCCGTTTTGCATCAGCCCTTCGGTGGATATGAATGTGCCTTGGTTATCAATTTGCTGGTTGACAGTAGCACCATTCTGTTCTACGACAGCCCCTTCGCTGACAGTGAGTGCCGAGAGGATTCCGCCATTAAGGATAAGTTTGCCACCATTGACGGTTACTTTCCATGCATTGCCGCCGAACTTACTGTATGCCAATGTGAGCGTGCCGCCAGAAAGAGTGATACCATTCACTTCGTTACCATTAAGGTCAAGGGTAAAACTCTTGTTTTCCAGAGACAGATGATCGCAATCCTTTTGGAGTTGGATAATCGGGTCTTTGCAGTCACTTATTTTGCCCAAGACGTCTGACAAGTTGCCACTCTCTTTTTGCGTTTTGCCGTCATAGAGAACAGCCTCGGGGCGGTTTGCGTCTAACACGGTGACTGCTACGGGTATATTAAGTACGGAAGGGTTCTTTCCCGCCATGCTGACCGTCAGCGTGGACTTGTATGTGCCGGGAGTCATATTCTCTTGCACCTTGAAAGTAACCTTAAATGAGCCCCTAACCTTATTTGTCTGCGAGCCATACGTTAACTCCCAATTATCCTTTACTTTTATATCCGGTATTGTCCAGTATTTAGTGTTATCCGTGATTTCCAGTGGCTTGAAATCATTTTCCATATCCAGCGAGTCAATATCACCCTCTATATCCATAGAGATGTTGATTTTAGCCGTGCTACCTGCTGTGTTTTCCACCGTTGTGTAGGGAGCACTCGGGTTGGAAAGCAGATACTTGTTGAACACCGCATACACGTTTCGTGTATTCGTCTTAGCAGCAGTTAGACCTTTTGTTAATTTCTCTTGCGGTATTTGCGACATATTGCCATTGGGAATAGCCACGACATTTTCACCTTTGGAATCAGGAAGGACTTTGAAAGTAACACATCCGTTCTCCTCAGCCTTTTTAGCCACAAGCGAACTACTGACATTCCACCCTGCGAAATACGAACCGGCATCCGCTTGCACTTCCGCCTTATAGTAGGCATAAGAGGTCATATACATCTGAGCGTTTTCATCAATCGGAAATTCAGTTTCAATTCCTTCCGCAGCCGAAACAGTACCTCCAAGCATTATGACAGAACGAGCGTAATCGGATGGATTATTCTTATTGCCCAAGTTATTCCAAATACTACCACTCATTGTTTTTCCCATTATATCCACCAATGTCAGTTTTACATTACCTTCACCAGTGGATTCGGGTGCCGCCTGCGCCGTCAAGGCAACAAGATACGCATTCGTTGCAGCATCATCCGCCCATGTGCTATTGACACACAGGAAGAGGACAGCCAACGGAATGAGACGTTTCAATACGTTTATTTTCATTGCTACTTAATTTTAGTTATTTCTATTCATTTAACAATCAACCATACGGAAAAAGCGCAAGACTACTTTGTATAGTCCGGCACACGGAGAATCCAAGAAACTTCAGAAAGAGAGAATTGACATCAACGACAACACACCTCGCGTATTATGACACCTTATATATAATAGTGTGCCACGCGAAATTGTATGAAAAGACCCGCGAGAGACTCGCGACAGACCCGCGATACAGTCCCTACGCGCGCGTACCATGATATATATACGGAATCTATACGGAAAAAGCACGCGCGGAGTTGCCCCCGCGAGCCATCTATCGTTGCTTGTTTCTAATGCTACAGAAATTTACCAGATTCCAGAATGCCTTAAAAAACAAAGCGTTTAGACGCTTTCATCACTATGTAATACCCCACCCTTACGCACACCACACGACCACCGCCAGCGATTGTTCCCACATAGGAACTATGCATAAAAAGCAGAATACGGTGCAAAGATACTACATTTTTTGTAAGTGGCAAAATAAAACTGCGATTTTTCTTAAAAATAACGTAAAGACAGGAGTAGTATAATCCATTAAAAACCACGCATACGCCCCATTGATTCTCCGTTAATTGCCATTAATCAACCGTTAATACTATGACTGAACATTATTTACCACAAATTAACCATGAATTTTCCCATGAATTAACCATAAACTAACCATTCCGCCATGATACACAGTTAGAATCCTAAACAATTCAAACTTATGCAAGGAGACGAAGACAGTATCAGATGAAGTGCCCCGTAATGCTTTTGGGATTGCGGCGTATCTCGTCCACGGTGCCGGTGGCGACGACCTGCCCGCCATCGCGTCCGCCTTCAGGACCCATGTCGATGATATAGTCGCAGGCACGGATGACATCGGGGTTATGCTCGATGATAATCACCGTATTACCCTTGTCCACAAGGCGGTGCAACACGCCCAGCAGCACACGGATATCCTCGAAGTGCAAGCCCGTAGTCGGCTCGTCCAATATATATAAGGTGTCCCCCGTACCCGGACGTGCCAGTTCGGTTGCCAGTTTCACGCGCTGACTCTCGCCGCCCGACAGCGTAGTAGAAGACTGACCCAATTTGATATACCCCAAGCCGACGTCCTGCAATGTCTTGATTTTCTTCAATATATAAGGCTGGTTGGCAAAGAACTCCACTGCTTGGTTGATGGTCATATCCAGCACTTCGGCTATGGACTTGCCGCGGAAACGCGCCTCGAGTGTCTCGCGGTTGTAGCGTTGTCCGCCGCACACCTCACACGGCACATACACATCGGGCAGGAAGTGCATCTGAATGGTCTTGTAGCCGTTGCCTGCGCATGCCTCGCACCTGCCGCCCGCGTTGTTGAACGAGAAACGACCTGCCTTCCACCCGCGTATCTGCGATTCGGGCAGTTGGGCAAAGAGGTTACGGATGTCCGTAAAGACCCCCGTGTAGGTAGCGGGGTTGCTGCGCGGGGTGCGTCCGATAGGCGACTGGTCCACGGCTATCACCTTGTCTATCAAATCAATGCCATCTATGGAGTCATAAGCCAACGGAGCCTGCAGGCTGCGGTAGAAGTGTTGGCTCAGGATAGGATACAGGGTCTGGTTGATGAGCGTGGATTTGCCGCTTCCGCTCACACCCGTAACGCCAATCATACGCCCCAAGGGGAATGTCACGTCCACACCTTTCAGGTTGTTTCCGCGGCATCCATGCAGCACCAACTGCCCTTTGTCGGGGAGGTCCGTGCGTGTCGGGTGGTCGTCACGGTCTGCCTCACCGCGGAGATAACGGGCGGTCAGAGTGTCGGCTTTCAGCAGTTCCGCAGGGGTTCCCTCGAAGCAGACGTACCCGCCGAGACGCCCTGCCTTGGGACCGATGTCCACTATATAGTCCGCTTGCCGCATCATCTCCTCGTCATGCTCGACCACAATCACGCTGTTGCCCATATCGCGCAGTTGCTTGAGCGAGTCGATAAGACGCTGGTTATCACGCTGATGCAGACCAATACTCGGCTCATCAAGGATATAGAGCACATTCACCAACCGGCTGCCCACCTGCGTTGCCAGACGGATACGCTGACTTTCCCCGCCCGACAGACTGTCCGATGACCGCGAAAGCGACAAGTACGGCAGTCCCACGTCCAACATAAAGTGCAGACGCGAGGTGATTTCTTTGAGTATAGGTTCTGCTATTGTGCGTTGCTTGTCAGACAGTTGCGGAGTGATTTGTTCCAAGAATGGTGTCAGTTCGGCAATATCCATGCCTGCCATCTCGGCGATATTCTTGCCCGCGATGCGGTAACTGAGCGCCTCCTGCTTCAGTCTTTGCCCGTGGCAGACGGGACACTCCACCCACGACACCTCGGCATCGTCCTTCTCATCATCGTCCTGCTGTCGGACGTACTCGAGCATACGTTGGTACCAATTGGCATCGTCGTGAATGATGTCGCTCATCTGCTGCTCGTTCTCCTCGATGGTGGTGTTGGCACGCACGCGCCCCAAACCCTTGCAACACGGGCACCAGCCCTGTGGCGAGTTGAACGAGAACGTATGGGGGGCAGGCTCGCTGTAACTCAGTCCCGTAGTCGGGCACATGAGGTTGCGCGAGAGATAACGGGGTGCAACATCGGGTGCATCGGCAGCACGCACAATCATCATCACGCCGTCGCCCTGCGTCATGGCTTTGTCCACCGTTTGCCTGAGCCGCTTGACATCCGCCTCGGGCGTTGCCCCAAGCAAGTCGGGAGCAGGCATCTTCAATCGGTCCACCACCACTTCGATAGAGTGGTTGCGATAGCGGTCCACCTTCATGCCCGTGGTTACGTCCATCACTTCGCCGTCCACCCGTACACGCAAGTATCCCTTGCGGCGGATAGTCTCGAACAGTTCCTTGTAATGCCCCTTGCGGTTGTGTACCAGCGGGGCAAGGACAAGCACCTTCTGCCCTGCAT
>ERZ808245.190-NODE-190-length-34988-cov-3.617554_pt1 | contig 34988 bp, 33 predicted proteins | sample MGYA00521243_ERZ808245 | MGnify/ENA primary metagenome ERZ808245 (study PRJEB31516, sample SAMN03275576) | gut metagenome | biome: mammalia-associated habitat; material: feces | host: Papio cynocephalus | place: Kenya | collected 2012-07-07 ... | reverse complement strand
TGAAAGTATTATAGAAGAAAATTTTGTATGCTCAGAAAAACATCGTGCATTTTATAAAACTCAAATTGGTAAAAATTTTAAATTTTATGTTCCCTTTCAAAAATGGTTAAAAACAAATGCAGGTAAAACATACAAAGATTCAATAGATGAATATTACAAAATTATAAAAAACAAATTAAAACAGCCAAAAAATATTGATGAGCAATTTGAATATAATACTTATATTAGAGATTTTTTTAAAGAAAATAAAGATAAAAGTTTTCAACAGGCTGTATGTTGTTGGAACTATAAAAAGAACAAAAAAGGAACCCACAAATACGATAAAAGTGATTTAATTGCACTAACAGAATTAGTTTAAAGATATTTTGCACATTGCTTTTTTCGCTATAAAGTATCAAAAAGTTTTAGGCAGTTTTATATGGTTTTAGACCACATAATTTTGAGTTAAAGTGCACATTTGATGTCAACTGATGTCAAGTGTGCAATTTTGTTTGACATCAAAAGACTTTTGGGTGTGTCCGAAAGCCTTTATTTTAGGCACATTCAAGGCAGTGTGTATAAACCCACTAAAAAACATACACTTTTCTGATAAGGTGGGGGCGGTGGTTAGTCCTGTCGGACCAGACCGAAACAAGTTTCTCCCGGCTTTGGCTAAAAATAGTGTACAACACTATTTTCTTTACGCGTCGCCCCACTAATCCTACCAAAAATAATCACTCATTCGAGTGATTTTTTTTTATTCTATTAAATCCCCACCTTATGCAAAATTACATTTTGCTAAATGCATCAGCATTTGCAGGGTGGTACGCATATGACATACTTTGCATTGTGAAAAAATATAGATATTAAAGTATGCATATTAATATTTTGACAAAATAACATTAGATAAATAAATGCTATTTTTTGTTTGCAAGAAGTAAAGTTATTAATTTATCTAATAAATCAAATTCATCAGCATTTAATTGAAATAACTTGTCTAATAATGGCTTTATTTTTGTAGGGTATTTATTACCATCATCAAAAAATTCGCTTAACGATATAGAAAAATAAGCACAAAAATTAATTAAAAAATCTATAGAAGGGTTTAACTTACCACCTTCTAGTTGGTTAATGTATTCACTACTCATTCCTAATTCAAGACTTAAATTTCTTGCTGAAATATTATGTGATGTACGTAATTGATATACTCTATTTCTTATAAAATCTTTTTCCATACTACTATGTTACACTATGTATACTAAAAATATACATAGTGTCAATATATTTTTTGTTGACATACATAGTGTAGATATGTATAATTTAAATAATACATATTTAAAGGAGAATTTAAATGAAAGATAAACTAAAGAAAAACTTATTTTATATTATTGGTGGAGTGGTATGTTTGATTGGCGTAATATTTATAATTTTACTAATAAGTTTGAATTGTAGAAAAGTATCACTTAACAAAAATTATACTTATAAATTTGGTGATTTTGGTGATAGTTACTCAATTGAAATTACAGCAAAATTTGAAGACGATGATTATGTGACTTATGACGCTTTTCTTGGTAGTGAATCAGCAACTGTCACAAATAGATATAGAATCAGTAGTTCCAATAATTTATTTATAAAAGTTGATAATGATGATTGGAAACTATTTGGTAAAGTTAATGCATACGAAATAATACTAAATTCTGATTCTTTTGAATCTGAATTAGGAAATATGAAGTTGATAATGAAGTGTAATAGTGCATTAACAGAAAGAACTATGTATACTGTTTTTGGGTGTGTTGGCTTGATTGGTGGTGTTATATGTTTATTTGTTCAATTTTTAATAAATAAAAAAATGATTGCTACAGATAACAAAATCCAAAATAATAATATATAAATCTTTTATAAAAAACGGCTATAGATAGCCGTTTTTTGTAGTTTTAATATTAATACTAGGTAGTTGATATGTTAATAGAATATATAAGATATTATTTGATGATAGTTTAATACTGCTTTTTATATGCTTTAGTTGATTGATATTAAATAATTTTTTGACTAACTTTCAATTATGTTCAGCCGCTTATTAATTGGTTGACATTTTTTATAAATTGATTATACTTTTATATACCACTAGGGGGTATATTTATGAAAGAAATCAATGAAAAGTGTTGTGCAAGATATAAAAGTAATAATAGAGATGAAAAAGATGTAAAAACTATTATTAGTAGACTTAATCGCATCAATGGGCAAGTTAATGGCATAAAAAGTATGGTAGAAGACAATAGGTATTGTGTTGATATATTGATTCAATTGTCTGCTTGTGAAAAGGCTCTGAAATCTGTAGGCGAGATGATTTTTAAAAATCATTTATCTACTTGTGTAGTTGAAAAAATAAAAAATGGCGATGAGAATATTATTGATGAAACTATGGAAGTGATAAAAAATTTAAAATAGTACTAGGTGTAATATGATAAAAGAAAAATTAATTATTACGGGTATGACTTGTGCTGTTTGCCAAAACACTGTTACAAAATCTATTAACTCTGTGAAAGGTGTAGTTAAAGCAGATGTTAATTTGATTAGTGGAGTTGCTTATGTAGAATTTGACGAAACCAAAACTAATATTAATGATATAATTAAGGCTATAGTTGATAGTGGTTATGGTGTAAAACAGGATAAGGTAGAAAGTCAAAAGAATAATTCTTGGGAAACTATCAAACAAGAAAAAATTAAAGAAAGTAAACAATTACGCAGTAGATTAATATGTTCATTGGTATTTTTATTGCCACTTATGTATATTTCTATGGGTAGTATGATTGGTTTACCTATACCTTCATTTTTTATAGGTGTCAACAATGCGGGAGTGTTTGCATTAGTTCAATTAGTGCTTACAATCCCAATAATTGTCATTAATTATCAATTCTTTTATAAAGGTGTAAAGGCACTATTAAAAAAATCCCCCAATATGGATACACTTATATCTATTGGCTCGGGAGCATCATTTGTATATGGTATGGTGGTAACATTTTTGATTGTTTATTATTTAGGCAATGAAAACATTATGCAAGTACATTCGCTTATGCATTCATTGTATTTCGAGTCATCTGCAATGATACTTACACTTGTAACACTGGGTAAGTATTTTGAAAGTTTATCAAAATTAAAGACAACTAGTGCTATTGATGGCTTGGTAAGTCTTACTCCAAAAACAGCATTAAGACTTAATGGTAATGTAGAAGAAATTATTGAAACTAAAGATATACGTGTAAGCGATATTATAATTATCAAAACTGGTGATGTCGTACCTATTGACGGAACAATCGTAAAAGGTGATGGACTTTTTGACTTGTCTAGTATTACTGGAGAGTCTATGCCAGTTCAATTGGACTCTAATAAAAAGATAATGTCGGGTAGTATATGTAAAAATGGATTTGTGCAAATTAAAGCCCAAAAAGTTGGAGAAGATACAACTTTAAACGAAATAATCAAACTTGTAGATGAAGCAGGTAATTCTAAAGCGCCTATATCACGACTTGCTGATAAAGTGAGTGGCGTGTTTGTCCCTATAGTTATGGGTATAGCACTTATTACTTTTATTGTATGGTTGTGTTTGGGTTACAATATTGGTTATGCATTGTCTAATATGGTGGCGGTATTGGTTATTTCGTGTCCTTGTGCTTTGGGGCTTGCCACACCAGTAGCAATTATGGTCGGCTCGGGCAAAATGTTTAAGTTGGGCATTTTAGTGAAGTCAGCCGAAACACTTGAAAATCTTCATAAAGTAGATACTGTTGTGTTAGACAAAACTGGTACAATAACTACCGGAAAGTTTGCGGTAACTGATATAAAATTATTAGACAATAGTATAGATGAAAACGAATTTTTAAATATTGTTGCTAATATCGAATCAAAAAGTAATCATCCTATAGCACAAGCAATATGTGAATATGTAAAAAAATCGACCGAGTTAAATATTAAAGATTTTAAAGAAATATCTGGTAAAGGTGTAAGTTGTATAGTCGATGATGATAGTTATATTATTGGCAATTTAAAAATGTTTGATGAATCTGTAATTAATGCTAATAGTCAATCTGTGTTGGTCTACAACCAACTTGTTGATTCAGGCAAAACAACAATGCTTGTAAAGAAAAACAATACCTTTATTGGAGTTATTGCAATAGCAGATACAATACGAGATGATAGTAAAAATGCAATATCATTACTTAAGGCAATGGGTATAAAAACCATTATGTTATCTGGAGATAATAACGCAACTGCTACTATGGTGGGCAATTTAGTTGGAGTAGACCAAATAATTTCTGACGTTTTACCTAAAGATAAAGAAGAATATATAAGAAAATTGCAGGAACAAGGCAATATGGTTGCTATGGTGGGTGATGGTGTTAATGATTCGCCAGCACTTACAAGAGCAGATGTTGGAGTTGCTATTGGATCAGGTACTGATATAGCGGGATTATCAGCAGATTTGATATTGGCAAACAATTCACTTATGAGTTTGGTTAGTGGTATTCAACTTGGTAAAGCCACAATTATTGATATAAAAGAAAATTTATTTTGGGCATTTTTCTATAATACAATAGGAATACCACTTGCTACAGGAATGTTTTCTCATGTTTTAGGGTGGACACTTAATCCAATGATTGCTTCGCTTGCTATGAGTTTGAGTTCGGTATGTGTTGTTCTTAATGCTTTAAGACTTAATTTGTTTAAACCTAAATTAGATATTAACACAATTAATAAAGTAAAAACAAAAGGAGTAAAAACTATGACTAAAGTTATTAATATTGAAGGTATGATGTGCGGACATTGTGTAGGGCACGTTAATGATGCATTAACTAAAGTAAAAGGTGTAGCATCTTGTGAAGTAAGTCTGGAGAATAAAAACGCAATAGTATCTTTAAATAAAAATGTTAGCGATAAAACATTAAAAACTGCTGTTGAAAAAGTTGGTTATAAAGTTGTTTCTATCGAAACTAAATAATTATTTAGTAAATAAAGCCAATGGAAATTAATAGACAAAAAAGAAAGAATGTACAATGCACATTCTTTCTTTTTTACTTTTTTTATGGCTGGTATGGGTTAATAATGATAACTTGTTTGCCAGTATTATTTTATCAATGATTTTATTAAAAAACAAAATATAAATTAATATTTTATTAAATATAAATTAAAAATTACATTAAATAATTGTGGTTTTAGGTAATAATAAGTATGTTTCTGTCAAAATGTCTATATTTAATAGCATTTTTATTAGTGTATATTTATATTAATGATAGTGTTTTTTATAATACTAAAAAGACCGATAAATATTAATTACTTATCGGTCTTTTATGTTTGTGACTTATATTAATTTCTGTGGGGTTACTTTATTACTTTTAAGTCTTTTATTTTTACTGAAATACAATCTCCATAAAAATCCCCATTTTTGTTTATTCCTGAAAAATCAACTTCAATACAATCTTGAATGGCATTGTTATCCATAACACAACCTTTATCACCTTTATGTATGCCATATTTGGAATATTTTTCATCTTCAACTATTAATTCAACTACGGCATATTCTTTTATAGTTGTAGGCTCAATTTCATTTTTCGAGTTTGATATTATAATATCTAATTTTGATAATAATTCATTTTCAAGTTCTGGTGGGAGTTTCTCTTTTTCTAATATTAAATCGGAAATTTTGATTCTAACTACTGCATAATCGCCAACATTATTTGGATTGAAAAATAATACATCTATATTGTCATAATTTGTATTAACAACTATGCCATGCATATCATCAGTAAGATTATATTTCTTATATGGTATGCTATTGTTTAGTTTTACTAAATCCATTTTTTTCATTTTATTCATTATCCAATTGGTGTAGCATTTTTAATTTTCCATATCTGCATCTGTATGAAATGAAAGATTTGTGTTTTACACCCAATATATTATCCATCTTTTCTGCTATGTTATTAAATTTACTATTCATAAAATGTGTCAAAACATAGTTTACATTGTTAAGTTTGCCATTATACATTTTGCAAAATTCTCTAATTGGTGAACATATATCAAATACCCATATAGGAGAGCATATAGTAATTTCTTCGTATTTATTAGGATCTAATTCAAAATCAACTAAATTCATACCCCATCTGTGCATGCCATATCTGCCACACCACCAAAATCCAAGATTTCCAGATATTTTTTCGGTTGTTTTTATTTCTAAAACTTCTGCTCCTTGATTATCAGCGATAGTATAGGCTAATTTTTTTGTATATCCAGTTCTAGAAAAGAACACTACTAATTTTTTATTGTTTTTGCCTATATTCTTATATTCATTTTTATCAAACTTAAATTTACTTTGTTCCCAGTCGATTAATCCAACAACTCCAGTTAAGAATTGTAAAAAACCAAATATAAAGTAAATTGTTGACATAAAATTAAGTGGGAATACTACAAATTGAATAACAATCCACATCATTAAAGTTATGCCAAATATCATACCTAGTATTATGCCAGATTTCTTTTTTAGGAATAGTAGAGTAGCAGCAAGTATATTTGTTAAGCCATTAACTATGAGTAGCATTATTCCAGAAAAAGTTAAATTTTGAAATAATACATTAGCCCAAGGCAAAACTTGAAAATATGGTAACATAGCATCCATACCTACAGATTTACCACTAGGATCACAAAGCATGCACAATGCACCACCAATAGCACCTATACCTATAAACAAAGTCCAAAATATTAAAAGTTTTCTAGCAATTATATACCTTTTCATTTTTCCACCTATAATAATTATTTTTTTAAGAGATATATTTATGTTATTTAATATTATATCATACAACTTAAGTAAGTTAATTAAATTTTATTTAATCAAATAATTTTTTATGTTTGTTTAATATATTTTTAAGTGTTAATATGTGCAATTAATAATTCAATCTTTGTTGACGATGATATGTGCTTGTGCTAGAATAATTGAAAAAATAAGGAGCAGGGATTATGGATTTAGATGAAATGCAAAAGCAAATATGGCAGAACAAACTTGATAAAAATTTTAACACTACAGATGTAGAACAAGAGTTTAAATATTTGCGTGGTGAAGTTGATGAAGCCTATGATGCTTGGAAATATGGCAAAGATGATTTTGGACTTGAACTTGCCGATGTTGCTATATATCTTATGAGTTTGGCAGAAATGAATGGACTTAAATTAAGTGAACAGATAGAAAAGAAAATCGCTATTAATAAAAAACGTATTTATGTTTTTGAAGATGGTAAATGGGTTAAAAAGATGATGGAATAATTATTCTGTCATTTTTTTATTTTGCTAATAAAAAGTTGTTTAACTAAAAAATATATTTTTAATTGATTATGTTAAAAACATATATTGTGATATACTTACTATGTATTAAAAAAGGAAGGTAACTATGGACGCAATTGTATATGTTTCTAATACAGGATTTACTCAAAAATATGCTAGACTTTTAAGTGAAGAAACTGGCTTGCCATTCTACGAATTAACTGTTGCTAAAAAACAACTTACTAAAAAGAGTGATATTGTTTTTTTAGGCTGGATTATGGGTGGAAAAATCTCTGGACTTAAAAAGGCTAGACGTAGATATAATGTAAGATGTATTGCCGGTGTAGGTATGGATATTCCCAAAAATGAATCTAGTGATTATTTAAAGAAAAAGAATCATATTAAAAATATTCCTACTTATTATCTGCAAGGTGGATTTAATATAAGAAGATTGACTGGAGTGTATGCATTTATGATGAAAACCATGCTTCGTTCACTTCAAACCAAGACTAATAAATCTAAAGAAGATATTGCATTTGAAAAGACAATTTCACGTGGTTTTGATAATGTAAATGTTAAAAATTTACAACTAGTTTTGTATGAAATTAACCTGCAAAATAAACAATAGTTATGTAAAAGATTTTGTTGGATTAATAAATAGTGATAAAATATAAGTAGATTGTAATAACTTATATCTTATTGCAAAAACTATTAAAAATAAAGGGGGAAATATATGAAATTAACTAAAGAAGAACAATCTATTTTAGATGGTTCTGAAGGTGAGACTAAAGCCAAAATTATGAAGACATTAGTTGAATTTGGCGATGTGTTTGGTGCTGAAAAACTAGTACCAGTTACTCATGAAGGTCACCTTGTAACATCATTTGGTATTGGCTTAATTAAGCCACTATTCCGTATAATGGACGAGATAATTGATGCTGGTATTACTACAAAAATGCCATTTACGGTAGACCCAAGACCTATTGATTATACCAATGTTAAATGTAATGTACTAGATAAACTTATTTTTAGCAAAATAATGTATAGTCAACAAAGCCGTTATGAACAACAACTTAAAAATATAGGACTTAAAGACAGTAATAGTTTTACTTGTACTTGCTATATGGACGAAGTAGGCAATATTCCTAAATATGGCGATATACTTTCTTGGGCAGAAAGTTCTGCTGTAGTATATGCCAATTCAGTTTTAGGTGCTAGATGTAATCGTAACTCGGGTATGTTAGATATTTTCGGCTGTATAATTGGTAAAGTTCCATACTTTGGATTACTTACAGACGAAGGTAGAAAGGCTGACTGGGTTGTTGAGATTAAGACATCTAAACTTCCAGAAGCACAAGTATTGGGTAGTGCAATCGGATTAAAAGTTATGGAAGATGTCCCATATGTTAAGGGACTAGATAAATTTTTAGGTAACGAACTTACAGATTCTGTAAAAGGTTATTTAAAAGATTTTGGTGCTGCTACAGCATCTAATGGTGCAGTAGGTTTGTATCATATTGATGGGCTTACTCCAGAAGCACAAAAATTAAAGGAAACTTTGATTAAACCTAATGCAAAAACATATGTTATTGATGATGCCGAACTTGAACGTGTGTATAATAGTTATCCTGTATTATGGAAAAATAAAGAAGCAAAACCTAAACTTTGCTTTATAGGTTGTCCACATTTAAGTTATAGCCAATTAACCACTTGGGCAGAGAATATTATTAATGGACTAAAAGAAACTGGTGCAAAACGTGTTAAGGTTAGAACAATTCTAACTACTAGTCCAGCAGTAAGAGAAAAATTTGAAAAAACCGAACTATATTCACAACTTATGCGCACTGGTGTTAAAATATCAAGTATTTGCCCACTTATGTATACCAATAATCCTATTGCTGGTAAAAAACCTATTCTTACTTCTTCTAACAAACTTCGTACTTATTCAAGTTCAAGATATTTAAAAGATGAAGATATACTTAATGTTATAGTAGGTAAGGGGGTTAAATAATGGAAAAAGAATTTAAAGGCCGTGTAATTGGTGGCGGAAGTTTTAGTGGGGAAGCAGTAGTATCACATCAAGGTGTTAATACTTTAGCGACTTTCCAAAAAAGTGCATTAAAGAATGCTAAACAGGTTATTAGTTCGGATCAGAACAACCCTGACATATACAAACTTAACCTTACTGGTAAAGTTTTGTGCTTACCAAAGACTATAGGTAGTACTACTGGTGGATTGGTTATCCAAACTATATGTTCTATGGGTATTAATCCTGCTGCTATGCTATTTTCTGAAGATATAGATTCATTAGCATGTTCTGGTATTATCTTGGCTCGTAACTGGGAAAATAGCAAAATTATTGCTATAGACAGATTGGGTGAAGAGTTCCTTAACTATGTTAAGACTGGCGATAAGATAGAAATATCTGAAGATGGCACAGTAAAAGTTATTAGATAATATACTAAAAGGCTGATACATTATATCAGTCTTTTTTTATGCGAAAATATGTTATCTCATAACTAAATAATCATTGCAAAGTTTTATTTAACATTACTCTGTATTGCTTATTATACATACTTATGTAAATAAGGCAGGGTATTAACATATTCAATATAATAACTCATATATAACAAATAGATTAAATTTAGGAGTTATTATTGTGGAAATATATGTAGTTAAACAAGGCGACACTTTATATAAGATTGCCCAAAGATATAATACAACAGTTGATTATATTGCTAGTACCAATGAGTTAGATATTAATCAGCCTTTAGTCGTAGGACAGACAATAGTTATTGTTAATGATGGCAATAATACTTATACTGTCAAGGCAGGGGATACTTTATTTAAGATTGCTATTAAATATGGTATACCTTTACAACAATTGACTATGGCTAATCCAGATATTACTAATCCGCTTAACTTAAAAGTAGGTACAATAATTAATATACCAGTTAATTCTAATAAAAAAACGATAGATGTTAATGGATATTGTTTTGTTAATATTGCTGATGATGTGCTAGAAAAGACACTTCCAAGTCTTACATATTTAAGTATATTTAGTTATGAAGTTTTGCCCAATGGCGATATAGTTAATATCGCAGGAGATACTCGACTTATAGAAAAGGCACGAGCACAAAATGTAGCCCCTATGATGGTAATTACCAATATTGAGAATAACGAAACTTTCTCTAGTGAATTGGCACATCAAATTTTAAGTAGTGAAGAAGCCCAAAATAATCTTATCGGCAATGTGATAACTAAAATGCAAGAAAAAAATTATTATGGTGTAGATGTCGATTTTGAATATTTGTACCCAGATGATAGACAATTGTACAATCAATTTTTAGAGAAATTGAGTATTGCTATACGTCCTTTAGGATTTATTTTGACTACCGCAGTTGCACCAAAAACTAGTGACGATCAAAAAGGATTACTATATGAAGCACACGATTATGCTTTTCATGGAAAAGTGTCTGACCATGTTATAATTATGACATATGAGTGGGGATATACTTATGGTGAACCTATGGCGGTAGCACCAGCCAACCAAGTTAAACGTGTACTAGATTATGCAGTTTCGGTTATTCCTAGTGAAAAAATACTTATGGGTATGCCCAATTATGGTTATGATTGGAATATTCCTTATGTTGAAGGAACAGCAGCAAGAAGTATAAGTAATGTAGGTGCAGTAGATTTAGCGAGAAGAGTAGGGGCATTTATTAAATTTGACCAATTGCAAAAAGCACCATACTTTAATTATTATACTCCTAACCAACAACATGTTGTATGGTTTGAAGATGCCAATAGTACATATGCTAGACTACGATTTGTTCAAGATTATAATTTAGGCGGTGTATCATATTGGACAATTAATCAGTTCTTCCCACAAAATTGGCTTGTTCTTAATGGTATGTATAATGTTAATAAGGTAATATAGGTTAATTAATATTTAATTTGTATTAATCATAGATTAAGATATAATTATAAACAATTTTAGATAAAAATTGAATTAATGTTTTAATAAATAATAATGCACTAGGTGGATTGAAGTTTACCTAGTGTTTTTTCTTGTGTAGTTAAGTGTTATATTTGAAAGAATAGTGTGTTTTATTTCACATTTTATAGTGTTTTTGTTAAACTAATACTAGAGAAAATATGGAGAGAATTATGAGTATTAAAGAAGAATTTGTTAGTATATATGAAAACAATATAAAAAGGGAAGGTAACCAAGAATTGTTGAAGTGGTTATTATCTTCCGATTTTTTTACAGCACCTGCTAGTACAAAATTCCATTCAGCATATGAAGGTGGTTTGGCAGAACATAGTTTGAAAGTATATAAAAGACTTTTAAAAATGATTAAATGTGAATATGGCGATAATTATAATCAAGTGATTAGTGACGAAAGTATAGCAATTTTAGGATTGTTGCATGATGTGTGCAAAGTTAATTGTTATAAGGTTGATTATCGTAATGTTAAGGACGAAAATGGTAATTGGACTAAACAACCATATTATACTTTTGATGAAGATTTACCTTATGGACATGGCGAAAAATCCGTATATATTATTAATGGATTTATGCGTTTAACTAGGGAAGAAGCAATTGCTATTAACTGGCATATGGGTGGTTTTGATGCCAGAGTAAGGAATGGTGGTATCTCATTAAGTGATGCATATTATAAGTATCCTATTGCTGCTATTCTTAATTCGGCGGATACACTTTCTACATATCTTGATGAAGAAAGATAATAAATATTTTATAAGATAACTTTAATAATAATTATATATTTTATTAATCAATATGATGGTGTAGTGATACAACAATTATCTGCGATTTTCGATAGTTACAACATCTATTTATATATCAATTTTACAAGTATTATTAATACAAATTTAAGTACTATGCAAAATATAAAAAACCGAGAAATTTCTCGGTTTTTTGTTACTTTGAATAGTACTTAATAAATTAACTAATCTTTCTTATTAATCATGTTTTCAAATTCTTTAATAAAATCCATAAAGTGGGTTACATCAGTAAATTTTCTGTATACAGAAGCAAATCTAATATAAGCAACTTCATCTATCTTTTTAAGCCTTTCCATTATCATTTCGCCTATTTCGCTAGAACTGATTTCTTGTTTAAGACTATTTTGAATTTGCTTTTCTATATCATTAACCATTTCATTAATTTGTGATACAGATACTGGTCTTTTTTCGCAAGCCTTCATTATGCCTTGCTTGATTTTTATAGGATTAAATGCTTGTCTGCTTTGATCATTTTTAACTACCATTATAGGTAATAATTCTATTGTTTCGTAAGTATTAAATCTTTTTTGACAATTGGGATTTAAGCATTCACGTCTACGTCTAATACTATTTGTGTCTTCCATATATCTAGAATCTATTACTTTGCTGTCTTTACAGCCACAATATATACATTTCATTATTTTTATTGTCCTTTTCTTTTGTGAGTTTAGTATATCAAATTGTAGAGTATTTAGCAATTGTTATTCGGGTATTTGTGGTGGAGTGGTGATTTCTTGTGTTTCATCTATTATTTTTGTTTCTGTATTCTCCATAGTGTTTACCTGTTGTTGTGTGGCTACAGGGTTAAGTTCGACTAGTATTACATCTTTACCTATTTTTCTTATTCGATTAAAGGGGATACATATGTCGGGATTGCTTTTAAAGAAACTAAAAAATGTTTTTTCGCTGGGTACAACTATTCCCGTTACTCTAAAAGAGCATGAGTCAAAAACAATATCAATGATATTGCCCATACGTTTACCGTCACATATATTAACTACTTCCTTTGCTCTTAAATCGCAAAATGTTATTTCCATATTTATTCCTAACTAGTTTTAATTAATATATGACAAAATTTTACAAAGTATGATTTTTGACTTAACTAGATACTTATATCTTTGTCATAGAATAATTATTTTATTTTCTCACAAATTACTTTTGGGGTGAATTATGCCAATTGGATTTGTGTTTTTAGGGCTAATATTGATAGCCGTATTAATATTTTATAAAAATATATTTATCAAAATATTATATAGTATATTATGCATACTTGCGATGATAGGTTTTTTTGTAGAACCTACATATTTTTCATGGTTTTCAATTAATTTTTTCTTTGTTATTTCTAGTATATGTTTATTTTTTGCTGGTGTTATTAAAACCGAAATTAATTCATTATGGATTATTACTGTTAGTGTAATAGTCGGTGTAGGTTATTATGTTTTAATATCTATTGATTATGGCTTTGTTGCATCTATTAATCCTATACCAATAAGTATTATATTAACTGCATTTGGTGTTCTTTTTATAAAAAATGCTAGGGCTGTAATTGCATATTTTGGATTAAGTATAATACTAGTAAGTGTTATCGCATTGATAAGCGAAACAGGTATAGGATATGTTAATCTTTTTGGTCCAGAATTATTTAACTATATTCTTATTGGATTAACAATTGATTTAACAATAAGTGGATTGTTAAGTCGTCACAGATTATTAAAATCTTCACATGCTAAAATTAACGACTAATAAATATATATGTAATTTTCTTTAATTTTGTAATAATGCATTAAGAAAAGGGAAGTTAATGGTACATGTTAGTATCATTTTCTTTTTTTAAGTTAAAATAAATACTCCATATATCAACAATATTTTTTATATTAATATATATTATTAGACTTGATTATTAAGGCGATTTCAAGTAAACTATTATTGGTTATTTTTTAAGGAGAATTAAAGTGGAAAGACCAATAGTTGCAGTCGTAGGAAGACCTAATGTAGGTAAGAGTACGTTTTTTAATAGAATCGCTGGTAAAAAGATAAGCATAGTAAAAGATATGCCGGGAGTTACTAGAGACCGTATATATGCTGATGCAGAATGGTGCGGGCATAATTTTACAATCGTAGATACTGGTGGACTTGATGTAAAAAATAAAGATGATTTTCAGCAAAATATCACTAGACAGGCCGAACTTGCTGTTGAACTTGCTCAAGTAGTATTACTATTCGTTGATGGTAAGGAAGGATTGTTGCCTGCAGACTATGATGCTGCCAATTTTTTAAGAAAGTATAAAGTTCCTATTGTTTTGGTTGTTAATAAGATTGATAACAACGAACTTGAAAAAACTTATGAATTCTATAATCTTGGATTGGGTGAACCTGTTGCAATATCAGCAGAACTTAACAAAGGCATAGGTGATTTATTGGATATAATAGTATCCAAATTTGATAGAAAAGTTGAAGATAAAGATTTGTCCGAACGTATCAAAATTGCCGTTGTAGGTAAACCTAACGCTGGTAAAAGCAGTCTTGTTAATAGATTGCTTGGCGAAAACAGAGTTATGGTATCCAATGTTGCTGGTACTACTAGAGATGCTATTGATACTCCATTTAGATATAATGGTAAAGATTATTTGCTTATAGATACAGCAGGTATCAGAAGAAAAAGAAGTATAGATAAAGACTCTGTTGAATTGTACAGTGTTATTAGAAGTTTTGATGCTATAAGAAGAGCCGATATTGTAGTACTTGTAGTAGATAGTGTTGATGGTTTAAGTGAACAAGATGTAAGAATAGCAGGTTTTATTCATGAAGAAGGTAAACCTAGTATTATACTTATGAATAAATGGGATGCTGTAGAAAAAGATTCTTATTCTATGAACAAGTTTAATGATAAACTTAACGAAGACTTAAAGTTTATGGATTATTTTGTAGCACTTTATGGTAGTGCTTTAACTGGATTAAGAATTAACAAACTTATGGAAACAGTAGATGAAGTTTTGGAAAATGCAGGTAGACGTATTACTACTGGTAATTTGAATGACATTTTGCAGAATGCTATATTGACCAATGAACCACCTACTAAAAATGGTAGACGCTTAAAAATCTATTATATTACTCAACCATCTACCAATCCACCAACTTTTGTACTATTTGTTAATGATAAAGAATTAATGCATTTCTCATATTTAAGATATTTAGAAAATTGTTTAAGAAATGCAGTTAATTTTAAAGGCACTCCTATTAAATTGATAGTTAACAGTAAAAAAGAAAAGGACGTGTAGTAATATGATTACTGTTTTAAAATATGTTGGACTCGTTGTGTTCTCATATCTTATGGGAAGTATAATGTTTGCAAAGTTATTATCAAAAACCCAGAAAAAAGATATTTCAGATGCAGGTAGTGGTAATCCGGGTTCTATGAATATGTTACGTAATCATGGATTCTTATTTGGATTTCTTAATTTAACACTTGATGCTTTAAAGGGTGCTATCCCAGCATTATGTGGATTTTTCTTATTTGGCGGATTCAATGGTGGTATAGTGGCAAGAAGTGCCATATATATTGCAGGTGTATCTGCAGTTATAGGACATTGCTTTCCTATATTCTTTAAATTTAAAGGTGGTAAGGGTGTAGCCACAACTATGGGTTTCTGTATGGTTGCACATCCATTTATAGTTTTGGGTATATTTGCCGGTTATGTTGTATTGTTTGTTATTACTCGTATTGGAAGCCTTTGTAGTTTAATTTGTGCTATTGTATATTTAGTTGTAGATACAGTTTTGCTATGTCTTGAACATAATTATGTGGGACTAGGCTGTTTAATTGCTGTTGTGTTATTAATAGTTTGGGCACATAGAAGTAATATTAAACGACTTATTGAAAAACGAGAAAATGTTATTGATCTTAAAGCCGTAGCACAAAAAGATGCAGACCGTATACATAATTTGAAAGAAAAATCTAGGGCAAAAGCAGATGCTAAACATAACAAAACTACACAAGTTGAAAATAATGAAGTATTGGATTCTTGCGAAAATAGTGAAGTGGAAGATAAGACAGTAACAGATGATGTAGTTGAAGATAATACTAATGTACAAGATACTACTGAACCATTAGATTAATGAATCAGTTAATAAAGAATAATAAATATATATAAGACATTATAAAAGAGAGTTTTTTAAAAACTTTCTTTTTTGTTGCATAAAAGTTAATATATTCTCATACAATTTTGTAATACTACTGTGGAGGGAAATATGAACAGTTATGATATCTACTCCGATATTGCTAGACGTACTAACGGAGATATATATGTTGGAGTCGTAGGTCCAGTTCGTACTGGTAAGTCGACTTTTATAAGAAATGTACTTAATACATTGGTAATACCCAATATTACTGATGTTAATGCTAAAGAAAGAACCATAGATGAAATGCCGCAAAGTGGCGATGGTAAAAGTATTATGACCACACAACCAAAATTTGTACCTAATGAAGCGGTAGGTATTACACTTAATGATACTATCAAACTTAATGTTAGATTGGTTGATTGTGTAGGTTATCTAGTAGATGGTGCAGTTGGACACACAGAAAACGACCGTCCACGTATGGTAAAGACTCCTTGGAGTGATACTGAATTGCCTTTTAGTGAAGCAGCAGAAATGGGTACAGATAAAGTAATTACCAATCATAGTACTATAGGTGTTATGGTTACTACAGATGGTAGTATTACAGATATAGATAGATTTGGGTATTTAAAAGCCGAAGAAAAGGTTTATGCTCAATTGGTAAAGTGTGGTAAACCATTTGTAATTGTGCTTAATTCTCGTCAACCATATAGTGAAGAGTGTCAAAAACTTGCACAATCTTTAAGTGAAAAATATGGCAAAAAGGTATTACCAATCGATGTTAATAAAATAACTGAAGAAGATATTACTAATATATTTGCTAGTGTTCTTAACGATTTTCCTATCGTGTCAGTTGATGTTAATATGCCTAGATGGCTTGGTGCTTTGCCTTATAATAATAAATACATTCAAGAGATTGTTAACGAAGTTACACAATTAACCAACGAAAAGTCTAAAATAGGCGACTTTGATAATGGAGTCATATTGTTTAACGATAGTGAAAATTTTGAAACTGTAACTAGTGTTAATATAGTGGCTGGGGAAGGAAAAGTCGTAATAGATATAGTACCTAAACCAGAATTGTTCTATAGAGTAATTAGTGAAGAATGTAATTGTGATATCTCTAGCGATTACCATTTAATTAGTTATATCAAACAATTAACCGAAGCAAAGTTGCAATATGATAAATTTAAAGATGCTCTTAAACAAGTTGATGAAACAGGTTATGGCGTTGTTTATCCAACTTTAGCAGATATGAAACTTGAAGAACCACAGATTGTTAAACAAAGTGGTAGATATGGCGTTAAATTAAAAGCAAGTGCACCTAGTCTACATTTAATGAAAGTAGATATTAATACAGAAGTAAGCCCTATTGTAGGTAGCGAACAACAATCTGCGGATTTAGTTAATTATTTGATGGCGGAATTTGATAATAATCCGCAAGGTATCTGGGAAACAAAAATGTTTGGAAAAAGTTTAAGTTCGCTTGTTAATGAAGGATTACAAAACAAACTTGTTTCTATGCCTAGTGAAGTACAGAAAAAACTTCGTAAAACTTTAGGACGTATAGTCAATGAAGGAAAAGGCGGAGTTATCTGTATACTATTATAATTTGGGTTAATCAATGATTTTCATTGTTAATCATATTCATTCCGAAAGACGGTTTAAAAACCCGTCTTTTTTCTTTTGTATTTAAGTTATTTTTGATATAATTAAATTGTATGATAGACACTATTCGTGAACAACTTAATAAGTGTGCAGATAAAAAATTTCAAGAATTTAGCACTAAAATAACTAAATGTAATCACACTATGATAGGTGTTAGTATTCCAAAATTAAGAGCGATTGCAAAAGAGATTGCTCATGATAATCCATACGAATTTTTAAATTCTAATCCACTAGAATACTACGAAGAAGTTATGCTTCAAGGTTTTGTCATTGGGTATATGAAGGCTAATGATGACGAAAAATATGGCTTAATGGATAAGTATGTTAAAGTGATTAATGACTGGTCAGAGTGTGATTGTGTACTTTCTTCTCTTAAATTTTTATCATACGATACTAATCGAACATATAATGTTGCATTACAATACATTGAAAGTAAGGGCGAGTTTGTACGCAGATTTGGTATTGTTATGCTTATGGATTATTGTTTGGATAAAGATTTAATCAATCAATCATTAAATGTTCTGTTATCAATTAAAAGTAGTGATTACTATGTTAATATGGCTGTGGCATGGGCATTATCATTATGTTTTGTTATGGATTATCAGTTAACATATTCTAATTTTGTTAATTGTGATTTAGATACTTTTACTTATAATAAGACTATTCAAAAATGCAAGGAAAGTTATAGAATAACTCCACAACAAAAAATCGAATTATCCAGTTTAAAAAGAAAATAATTATGTAAATTTTTAACATAATACAATTACAAAAAAAGACTTAAGTATATATTTACTTAAGTCTTATTTTTTTAACAATTACCATTTGTTGTATACTTTTTCAGCAAAACCTAATAGATTGTTTATCTCAATTCGTTCGCCATTATCTAGCACGGCATAGCCTGTAAAGTAGCCAAAGACTTGATTTTGATTACTTCTTAATATCAGTGCATTAGTATCGGCATGACGATTAATTATAGGTGTAAAATTCATTTCAAAACGTTTATCATTAGATGTAAAAGTCCAATTAGAAAGATAATCATCTTTACCATCTTTTTTAGGTATATTAAAAGTAACTTGGTCGAGTTTATGTGCTTTTCCATCAAAGAATAACATATTTTCACTCGCATTGCTTGTGTCACCGAATCCGTATCCAATATTAAAACCGAATACTTTACCATTAACTTCGCCCATACCAGCACCCCAGTACCATGTATTTTTGTATGTCCATACTCCACGTCCCCAGTCTAGTAGGGCATAAGTGTCGGATTGTTTTAAGTTGATTACTTCGTTGTTGATTTTTACTTCGCCATAAGCCTTAAATCCTACAATCTTTTGATTGTAATAGAAGGCTTTTTTATTTTCTTTGAATGGTGTGGCAATTACCATATTTTGTTTTGGTTCGCTAGTTAATGTTAAGTCTACTTCCAAAGATTTGTTTTTATCAAAATTAGGCATAAAACAATACAATCTTCTATTTTTACCATCGTGCAAGAATCGTATGTCGCACTTTTTATTTTTAACTATTATATCTCCAGTTTTTGATGAAGATGGCATATTAATATGTTCTTGCGTCTCTAGATTGGTATTTAATTTACCCATAGGGAATAAGGTCATTATAGATGTCGTCTTTTCAGTTTTGTCCTTAAATCTAATAACTGATGCTGACAACAATCCCATGTAGGAATTATCTGCAACGGTTAGGGCAATGGCATAATCTTCATTATATACTAAATAGTAATCCCATTCTTTAATTTTTAATTTAGATGCTTTGATACGATTTCTATCATATTTTAATAACATCTCTTTGCTATAACCAGCAATATTTAATTCGCCTTTGTCGTTATGCAAATCTAGTTCTTCTTTTATTTCTACCATATATTTAAACTCCACTTTTTTATTATTGTACCAAATTTTATATTAATAATATAATGATTTTTAATATATGTTATGTATTATTTAGTTGGATAAAACTTGTTAGGGTAGAATAGAACAAAAAAAATAAGACACATTGTGTGTCTTATTATCTATTATAATGTTTTTTCATCATTATTTGAGTTTTTGTTATTTATTGCTTTTGACTCATTATTTTGACTAATGTTCTTTTTATGTGTTAACATTCTGTCTTGTTCTAAAGACTCTACATTGTTAGTGTTTTGAGACTTTGAAGTTAAATAGTCTTTTAATTCGGCCATATGACTATTGTTTTCTTTTTCAACAACAACTGACTTGCTTTCTTCATTGATTGCTTTAGGTGTATCGTCAAGTATTGCTTTTTTAGGAGCGGTAACTCTGCTTAAATTATCAACTAAAGCAGTTGATTTGATTACTAATTGATCTTTCTCTGTGTGTATATCTTTAGATAACATATTATCTATTAAATCCTTTGTTTCAGGGTATACTATTGCAGCACCTGATAGATAATGGTCTAAAGACATAACATATTTAATATCTTTAGGTTTAATATAACCACGACTAACAGCATTGTAAACTAACATAAATTGACTTGCTAAATTGCGTTCTTCATGAAGTTCTTCACGCATAAATGCTCTAACGGCAATACCATTTTTTTGTAATTTCTTTAAAGCAGATTTTGCTTTAATATTAAACATAAGTTGTTGTACTTTGTTTACATTATCACTTTGATCTACATTGTAATAATAAATGTTTCTTAAATATCTTTCTAGTAATCTATTGTGTTTGATTATCATATAAATATCCTTCCTTTTTACGATAATATTATAATACATAATAATGTTAATGTCAATATGTGACTTTATTGCAATATTGCATAATTTAAAAAAACATTAATTGTTATTGGTCAATCTCCAGTAAACAATTAATGTTTAAATTTTATTTTTCTCTTGTATTTTTTAAAGCCTGTGGTTGTATGCTTGGTCTAACCATTAGAGCAGTACCATATGTTTTATGTCTTGTTGGTTGTCGATGTTTAATTTGTGGGATTTCATCTAGTATTTGGGTTAGGTTGGTGCATACTGGTATCGAACTCTTCCATTTAACTCTGTCAGTATGATCAGTATTTTCTGGATTAATACATATAGTTTTGCAACCGGATTTGTGTGCCCACTCATCATTGTCTCCATTACCAACGAAGAACATTTCAGAAGAATTAAGATGATGTTTTTTCATATATTCTTTTATAAACTCTGCTTTACCAGAGAAATCATATTTTGTATCAATAATGCCTTTGACTTTTCCGTCTTTGTCATATACAAACTCATTTCCATTTATACTTGAACAATATTTAGCATTTTCTCCTAGCACAGTACGAATAACATCTTTGAAGTTACCGCTAACAATATGTATGCTGAATCCATTATCATGTAATGTTTTAAAAGTTTCTTGTATTCCATCAATTAGTTTTATTTCATCAACAATAGGTTTGATATGTTGTTTTGAAAGACCTTTTTTCATAAATTCTTCACAACTTAAATCACACCATTCTTTGTGATCAATTTTGCCCAACATAAATTGAATAAATAGACAACTAAAATAACTACCAGTGCCGGTGCTGTAACCTAAATCTTTCCAAAGCCTTTTCCATATATTAGGACTATCATAAGTTAAAGTTCCATCAAAGTCGAATACAATTGCTGGCATAATATTACCTCCAAATTTATAGAATTATATCATACTGTTGTACAACTTTCAATACCTAAATTAATTATTTAGTAGTAAAGGTAATAACTGTGTCATATTGGTTAAATGCGGTATACTCATATGCCATTTGGTAGTGTCGGTGTGATTGGTATTGTCTGGATTAATACATATAGTCTTACAACCAGATATATGTGCCCATTCGTCATTATCGCCATTACCTACAAAACATACTTCGCTAGGCTTAATGTTGTGTGTTGTGCAATATTCTTTTATAAATTGTGCTTTACCTTCGTAGTCATAATTAGTGCCTTCTATATGTGTTAAATAACCTTGGTCGTCATAGACTAATTCGTTGGCATTAATCGTATCAAAATATTGTGCATTGTCTTTTAATGATTGTTTAATAACATCTACAAAATTCCCGCTGACGATGTTAAGACTAATACCTTTTGATTTTAATGTAGATAAAAATTCGGTTAATCCATCGACAAGTTTGATTCGGTTAATAATATTGTTCATTATAGATTTGTGCATATGCTTATTTTTAAAAGATTGGGCAGTAACATCACACCAGCCTTGATAATCGATTATATTATCAAAGTACATTTGCATCTGACTATAATAATTGGACTTTGGGTCATTAATATCATAGCCAAGTTCTAGCCAAATTGCTTTCCATGTATTTGTACCTTTGTAGGTTAGTGTACCATCAAAATCAAACATTATTGCTTTAACCATTATTTTCTCCTTTGTATTTTTGTATACTTTATTTTAAATTTAACATTTTAAGTATGGCATCAATCCATTTTTCTAGTTTAACTAACGAACTAATTTTCATACGTTCGTTTATGGTGTGTATATCATTAAGATCAGCACCTAGTGTTACACATTGTAATCCAGGTATATTGTTGGCAAAGACTCCACCTTCTAATCCAGCATGAATGTTAGATAGTTTTGGAGTGGATTCAAACAAACTCTTGTAAGTGTCTACACATATATCGGTAAGTTGTTGGTTATTAAGTGATGTGTATAGTGGGGCATAATTGGATTTAACTAGATTAAATTTATATTCTTTGGCTTTAGAAATATATGCTTCTTTATATTCGTCTTGATTATCAAGATTACTTCTAAACATTGCATTGATTATTATTTTATTACCTACAATATTAATTTTTGCAAGATTGATTGAAGTAAGTGGTAATTGTGTGTTTTTGTCATAAACAAGTACTCCATTGTCAAATTTATTAATATATTTAACAATATCATTGCTATTTTCAATAATATTACATTCTTTATTTTCATATGCGCATAAGTTAAATTGAGCATATTTTTCTTCAGGATAAGTTGTTTTAAATTGTGCTATATAGTCATTAAGTTTAGTTTCAACATTGTCGTCACTTCTAAATTGTACAGTACACGTACTAGGTATAACATTGTCTTTTGTACCACCATTGACACTTATTATATCTGCATTTATTTGGCTTAAAAATTTAAAAATTTCTTTTATAGCATTGGCTCTATTTTTGTGTATTTCTTCGCCACTATGTCCACTTAAACAATTGCTTAATGTTAACTCATATACATTACATTTTTGTTGATTTAGTTTAATTTCTTTTTCTAATTCGAGAAATATTCCGCATGCACAAGATATAGTAATATCATTACTTTCTGTACCATCTAGACCTAGCATATAGTCTGCTTGTATTTTTGAAAAATCTAGATTTTTTGCACCGTCCATAGATGTTTCTTCTTGAGTTGTAAATACTGCTATAATGTTAGGGTACTTTGAAGTATTATGTTCTAGCACATTAAGTATAAGTGCCACACCATATCCATCGTCTGCACCTAGTGTTGTATCTATTGCAGTGATATAATCGCCTTGAATATATGTGTTAATTCCGCTTTTATCAAAATTAAATTTAGTTCCGATTTTGGATTCGCATACCATATCTGTATGTGCTTCAAGTATTACAGTTTTATCTTTTCCATTGTCTACATAAGCGATTACATTTTGGTACTTATCTTTAACTACTTTATATCCCATTTTGCTTATAGTTTTTATAAGCCAATTGGCGATTTTTTCTTCTTTGCCAGATGGTCTTGGGATTTTAGTTAATTGTAAAAAATATTGAAATGAGTTCATATAATCTCCATTAATAATTTTATTTATTTTATTATAATTATTATTCATTAACAAACAAATTTGATTATCTTATTATTTTTTCTGTTTCAATAAAAATCTATATTTAATTATTGCTAAAATAAAAATATACAAACAGCCTAAAGTATGTTAAAATTAGTTCAGTAATACAAATAATATTATTAATGATGTAATTGAACAATAATTCTACTATTAGTTGAGTAATTATTTAAGTAAAGTAAAAAAAATATTAATACATTGAATTATAAAAATAAAAAAGACTAAACATTTTTATTTGTTTAGTCTTTTTGTTAATTCAACTAAAAGTTGTTAATCATCTAAATCATTTGTCCTGAATAAATCATCATTAAAAAAATCGTATAAAGTTATACCTAAACCGTCACAAATATATTTAATTGTATTGATACCAGGATTTTTACTTTTCCCATAGAATATGCTTGTAATAGTGCTAGGTTCAACACCGGATATAGTGCCCAATTTGTTGGGAGTGATATTTGATTTTTTACATAAATCTATGATTCGTTGAGTAATTGCTTCTGTTGTTTTCATAATAACTTTGCCTCTATTTTTTTATAGTTTAGCATTATGTAATTCAACTAATCGGGGATATATCCTTGACTTTTAATTATTAACTTGTAATAATGATATATACAGATATTTTTATACTATTTTATAGATATTTATCTTTATTTTCATTTTGTAAAATTTAATTTTAATTATATTAATTCTATTTTTAGTTGAGTTATCAACTATAAGTTTTGCAACTCAACTAAAAGTTTAGTTTTATAAGATGTTTAGGTTATAAAAATATGATAAAATTATTGTGTAAATTTCAAAAAGGGTAAAAGGAGATACTAATGAATTTAGGTGAAAAGATTACTGAATTAAGAAAACATAATAATTTAACACAAGAGCAATTGGGTAAAGAACTTAATATTTCTGCTCAAGCAGTGTCAAAGTGGGAACGCAATTTGTCTGAACCTGATTTATACGCTATTAAGGCTATGTCTAATATTTTTAATATTTCTATAGATGCATTAATCAATAATGACAAAGAATTAGAATTTAAAAATATAATAATTGAAAATAAAAGTGGCGAAAATTATGAATGCTCAAACTGTCATAAAAAATATGATAAATCAGATATTTATCAAATTGAACCAAATATTATTTGTAAAGAATGTAATAGCAAAGTTGAAAAACAAATTAATACTATAGTGACTGATGATGTTAATGTTGATACTGATAATAGCAAAGTCGAAGATAAAAATATTAAAAAGAAAAAATGGTTTCAATCTTCTTTATTAATCAAATTTATTATATCTATTGGTATATCTTTAATTCTTATGATACTTGGTTTTGTATTTGGCAATATTAATAATGTTGGTGATGTGGTTGCTACTATTGTTGGTGCTATTGTAATATTTACATTTTTGTTCCAGACTTTTTCAGAAACAATTATACAAGATATTGTCTTTGGGAGTTTTGGAAAAAGTATACAAATGCCGGGCATAATTTTTAGTCTTGATATTGATAGTATTATATTTATGCTTGCATACAAATTTATCATTGCACCATTGATTGTATTTATTGTTGGAGTAGTAGTATTTTTAGGTGGGCTATTATTGGCATTCATTATTAGTCCATTCACATTCTTTTTTACTTTGCCGGGTGTTATAGAAGATTGTAAAGATGACGATAAGGATAAATTGAAAAATAATATAAAAAATATAGAAAAAGAATAATAAGGTGTGGTATATATGATAAAAAAGATTATAGGAGTAGTTAGTACAATATTAATGGCTTCAAGTTCCTTAATGTTAACTGCATGTGGTGAAAACAATGGTAATGGTGGTAATCCTAGTAGTGATGACACCAATCAAGAATCAGTATTAAAACAATTTGTTGGTATAACATTTAATGATGCAACTTATAACTATGATGGTACACAAAAGGAATTGCTTATAAGTGGTAATTTGCCTAATGGCGCTAATGTTGTTTATACTAATAACACAGGTGTTAATGCAGGTGTATACAATGCAAATGCAAAAATAACTTGTAATGGTTATTCCGAATTAAATTTAAGTGCAAAAATGACTATCAATAAAGTGTCTTATAATATGACAAGTGCTTTATGGAATTATACTAATGCTTTTACTTATGATGGGGCAGAAAAAAGCGTGGTTGTAAATAATTTACCTATCGGTGTAACTGTAAAAACATATAAAGGCAACAAAAATACTGAAGCAGGAATTTATACTGCGTCGGTAGAGTTTAATTATGATAGTTCCAATTATAACAAACCAGTAATTAATGATTGTGTTTGGACAATAAATAAGGCAGATATTACAGGTATTACAATAAGTAATTTGACTGCAGTATATGATGGCGAATTGCATAGTGTTAATGTTGATGGTAATATCCCTAGTGGCTCAAATGTAAAAATAACTTATAACGGGAAAGAAGTTGATGGTGTATCGGAAGTGGGTACATATAATGTTGAAGTTACTATTACTAATAAAAATTATAATACTTATACAATTTCTTCAAGATTTACTATTAATAATAATGATACATCTAAATCCAATTATGATATGAGTGGTGTATCGTGGGATTATTCAAATGCGTTCACTTATGATGGGACAGAAAAGAGCGTAGTTTTAAATAATTTGCCTGATGGAGTTACTGTTAAAAGATATATTGGTAATAAAAATACTGATGCGGGAATTTATACTGCATCAGTAGAATTTAATTATGATAGTGAAAACTATAATATGCCTACTATTTCCGATTTGCAATGGGAAATCAAAAAGGCGGATATAACAGGAATTACTTTTGAAAACAAAACAGTTAACTACAATGGTGAAGAAAAAGAAATTTTAATTTCAGGGAATATTCCGACTGGTGCTAATGTTGTCTATACAAACAATAAAGCAACTGATGCAGGTACTTATGAAGCAACTGTAGTTATAAGTTGTAAAAACTACAACACATTAACATTAACTGCAAAACTTGTTATTTTGCCTGATGTAAGCCAAATTGCAAACTCTGTTATTTCAAGTTTATTAAATATTCCAGAACCTTGGGAATTTTTACCAGAAAGTTTTGCACTTAAAAATAAAGTATATAGTGGAGAAAATATTGATTTTGTAAACAACTTTGTTAATGTAAATAATATTCCTAAAATGGGTGTCGGCAAACAAATGCATGTTGTTTATTCAACATTATTGGAAGTGGAAAAGGCGCTTTCAACTTTAAGGAAATTCTATGCTTCAATGAATACTGTTGTAAATTTATATCAAAACTTTATCAATTCTAATCCAGATAATTATGCTAGTTACGAAGCAGTGTCAGGTGATTTTGCTTTCCAAATTTTATTAAACAATAAAGATTACCAAATGACTATAAATTACAAATCAGTTGTTATTGAACTTATGTACACAAAAGAAAATAAACTATGCGTAGGAAGAATACAATTAATTAATTCTAATGTGATAAAATATGAAATGTCAGATAATAGTTTAACTATAGGTGTGAGCATATTTAATACAGCAATGACTAAATTGCATTTTGAAAGGAATAGTCAAAATTTGGTTGAAGGATATGTCTACGAATTTTATGGAACAGAAACAAAAAATATTAAAACTACCGCATTAATTAAGATTGATAAAGATTATACATCTATTATCTCAAACAAACGAGAAACTGATGACCTTGTTATTGAAGGATATATGGAAGTCTATGATAACAAAACATCAAATCTTGTCGGTGCTCAAGTAAAAGAAACTGTAAAGAATATTAAATATGACACAAAATGGTATAATATTTTTGATATTACTGGAATTACAAATATAAAAGTGACTGACGAACAAAATGGTTTGAATGCAAATACAATATATATCAATAATAATAGCGAACCAATTAAGACAAAAGTAGTTGGTGGAGTATCTTTAAAAACTGCATCAAGAAGATTTGATATTGAAATGAAAGTTATGCATTTTTACACTTATAATACTGAAACAGAAGAATATGATGAAGTTAAAATTAATATTCCAATGTTATTTGTTCAAAGTGATTTTGTTGAAAGTTTTACACAAGATTTTAATGAAAAAAATAAAGTCACAGCAAATATAAATATTTCAACTTCTCAAAAAGAATATTTTAATGCTGAATATGAAATTTGTATTGATAATTATCTTGAATTAAAAGAAAATTTAAAATATTCTGATATAGTCAATTTTATTGAAAAATCAAATAAATAATAAGTATACTAATAAAAAAATGCTAAAAACAAAAATTTAAAAAAATTGTATTATACAATTAAAAAAAATGATATAATCGGCATGTAACGTATAACTTGAAAGGGTGCAAGTCTATTTATTAGACTTGCACCTTTTCTGTATCAAAATATCAAATATTTTGTGATTAAATTAAAATATATATTACTTTTATTTTTGTATGTTTAATGATATACTTTGTATGTAAAATGTATAGATATGGGTGTAAATATGAAAAAGAATTTATCACATAGAAAAATATTAAGTGTAGTATATATGACTGTAGCATTAATAGGTTGTGCTATGGTATTATGTTCACTTTTTCTAGATTTTCTATTATGGCTATGTTTAACTGGTGCGGTGATAGAATTTTTCGCTCTTTTTATGTATATAAAAAATCTAGGTGGTACACATAATTCAAAAAAGAAAAATAATCAAATAATGAAAATGATTAACGATTCTATAGTACCATTGACTGACAAAGAAATAATAGAGCAGTATTGTTATTCGGATATAGTAGGTAATAAGGAAGATGTGTTAAAAGTCTTTTATAGTGATGATTTGACTAGTCGTATTATGTTTGTGAAAAGTAATGGAAATATGATAACAGTAGAGAAATATAGACTTACTATTTTCGATGAAGCCGAACGTGACTTGATTTTGGACTATGCTGTGTGGGAACCTTGTTATGTAAGCAATAGTTATTATGCTGATTTGGATTTAGCAATAAATGATTGTACTAGCCAATTAGTAGGATATAATGAAGTGCCTATTGATAAACTTGAATTTAATAATAATGTTAGATATTCGGTTAATGTTGAATGGATTTTGCCTAAAGATGGTGGACTAGATAAAGTTCCGTTTGGTTCAAGATATACTGCAAATGTTAAATTTGATAACGATGACCATCAATACCAAGTACGACTATTTAATAATTGTTGGGTTGATTATTATAATAGTTGTTCAGTTATGTATAGCCTTAATGAAGATTTTGCACAACTGCCTATCGGTACTAAATTTAATATATATGATAATGCTAAATTGGTAGGATATGGCGAAGTTGAATTTATTAAACCAATTAGTGAAAATACAATCTTGATATAGTTATACAATTGTGATACAATATATGTATACGGAGTTAATATGAAAAAACATGGATTAATTACTATAGGCGTAGCACTATCTATAAGTGTGGGTGCACCATTAAGTTTGTACCTTGGTGTGGCTTATGCTGATCAAAAACAGAAGGCTATAGTAAGTTCGGAAAAACAACAATATGGTGAACTTTATGACTATATGCTTACTACACAGGCGGGCAGACCATTAACAGCACCTATTAGCAATAAAGCATTGAAAGTAGTTACCAATAATTTTTCAGATGCTGAAAAACAAGAAATTGTTAATGCGATAGACAGATTGGACAATATTATTGATAATGTTAATTATGAGATATTAGATGGTGATGGTAAAAATATTTATGCCGATATCTATATCTACAATGATACCAACAATAATATTAATCAATCTATAGGAGATGTACATACTTTAGGTGTTACACATTTCACATATGACGAACGTACTGCAAAAATTAATTATCCACTTACCATAACTATTGATAGCAATTGTTCAAAATATTATGATACTACAGGAGTTAGTTTACTTAACTATGTTGTTAAACATGAAATGATGCATACTTTAGGATTTGCAGATTTGTATGATGAAAAATATTATAACAAAACAGTTATGTGGCATGCAGTTGAAGGCGATGTTAATGATTACACATCTTTAGATGAATTTAATTTAAAAACCTTGTATGATAATAATCTAGTAAAAATTGTTAATAATAACAACAATAAAATACTTAACAATAATACTATTCCAGCCTTCCCAGTTACAAAGAAAAAAGAAAATAATATGGAGAAATAAACATAAGTTAGAATCCAAAGTGTACAACAAAAACTTTGTTAACTAACTTTTGTTTTTATTAAATATGAAAAAAGACTATGGTTTTCCATAGCCTTTTTTACTTACTATTATTATGTATAAGTATTATTGTTTGTTTTTAAAATCATTTGCTTGTTTAATTATGCTTTCTGTTTTAGTTTTGTCACTTAAGTATTGTGCGTTGTCAATTATTTTATCAAAATAGTAATTTGATTTTTCTTTATCTTTCTTATTAAGATATGTTAATGCTAGAATAGTGTAGACATTGTTTTTAGTGTCAGCAATTAGTGGTTTTTCTTTTGGATATTTTTCAAGAAATTCTGCCAATTCTGTGCCTACATCTATTATATTATCACGTACTTGTTCGTTATTGCTAAACTTGTGATATTGACAGAATGCTTTTCCGTATAAAGGAAGGGTAGTTTCTAGTCCAAACTTTTTGCAAGTGTTCATACAATCAATTATTGATTTTAGTGAATCTTCATATTTTTTGTTATCATAATATATTCTTGATAATTCATACATTGCCGAAGGAACATAATATTGTTTGCATTCGTCGTCATCGTCAAGAGTATTAAGTATGTATATTGTGTTATTTAGACAAGTAATTGCATTTTCTGTATCATGCATTTGGTCATAAAGTGTGGCTAGATTATAGTATATTCTAGATTTAACACATAAAGAATCTACATCGTTTTGATTTTCAATAGTGTTTAATGCATAATGTAATGTATTAAACATAGTCTTAATATCATTTTGTTGATAATTAAAATCAGCATATTGCATTAATGTATTGCAATAGTATGCACGTAAGATACCAGTAATGTTATCTTTATGTTCTTCATAAAATTCTATTAAATTGGCTGTTTCTTCTTCAATATTGTTTTCGTCTTTTAATGATATATAAAATTCAATTAAACGATGTTTTGATACTATATATAAATCAAAAGGGTATTTCTCGTAGTCTAGTGGAACATCGTTTAAAGAGATAAAAACATTGTTAAGCAACATAATTTTCTTTTCTACTTTAGGCTCATCATCTACAAGATTGTAGTTAAGAAGTGCACGACTTATTAAAGCATCATTTGACAATTTTTCATCTTCAGAGTGTTCCATATATTCGCCTATATTGCCAGTAGTGATGAAATATATTTTTTTTGCTTCATCATTGTCTACGACTTTAACATCTTTAAACAATTTTTCTATTTCTTTATCCATTTTTACTCCTTAAATTGATACAATTTATCTTTAATATTTTATCATATTTTGTGTCGGTATTCCAAATATTATTATTGTTTTGATTGTAAATAAAAAAACTAGCAATTTTTTATATATCTTGCTAGTTATTATGCTTTATACTCCCAATATATAGAAACCATTGTACTTTTCTACGGCTTCATTAAGCCAATTAATAAAGATTTCTTTATCTGGTAGTTCTTTTTGTGATATATCTTCAAGTATCTTTTTTGCTTGGGCTTTTGTGAAATAATTAATTCCAAAATAATCTATTTTGAAATATTGTCCCAATATTTCATCATAATACTTGTAAAAAAGTTCGTCAGTATAAGTTACTGCTTCTATGTATAAAGAGTCACTTTGCCAGTGCTTAATATTTTTATAATTTGTTAATTTTTTTATAGGTAAATTCTTTTTACAATATTGCAATTCATGATAACCTGTGCCACCCATGGTAATACGGGTTCTGTTGTCTAGAAAAATTTTAAATTTTACCATATTAATCTACCACCTTATAATCATTGTCTTGTTTAACTAGATAGGTATTTACCATACCAGTATTATCTATTTCTATTACTCTTCCACCACGTGATTTTGTCTGAAATCGAAGTAGTGGATAGGTAGAGTAGTCCATACTCATACCATAAGATAGGGTAATCCCAGACGAGATTTCCATTATCGAATAATTGTTGGTATGGTCATGCCCACAAAATACCCATTTTGTGGAGTTAAGTTCTTTCATTTTGTCATACATACCGTTTTGTTTACCATTACATACTCTTTCATTTTTCTCGCCCAAAACTAATTTATAATTCGAATCTCCATTTTTCATATTGTTATAGAAAGTGTTATATTCTGGTAGTGGTATGTGCATAAACACTATATTTTTAATATCTGATTTTTCATTCTGTAAAGATTGTATAGTTTTGGCATACCATTCTACTTGGTCTTTGCTTACTCCAGCATAATTGCCATCACTTGCTCTGCTACCACTATCCATAAGAATAATAGAAGAAGTAAGTACACCATCGGTAAGTATTTTTATATAATAATTGCCTTTGCCCGTAATATCTTTTTCGCCTTCTAGAAAGAATGAGTGTGGGGCATCAGTTAACCTTTTTGATATATAATCTTTTTTTGCTAGTCCAGCATCGTCATGATTGCCGAAACAAAAGGTATATGGTCTGCCAAGTTTCTCAAATAAATCAATAAATGCGTTAAGTTGATTGTAAGAGTTTCTTGTGCTAGCAGTGACATATATAGCAGATAAAGCATCGCCAGTTATAAATATTAAATCTGGATCTACAGTATCTACACATTTTACTATGGCATTAACCAGTTTTTTATCTAGCCCACGTGTAAGTATTCCACTGCATATATGTAAGTCAGTCAACTGTAATATTTTTAAGTTTCTTCCAGTTTTGTTGTTGATTTCTACATAATTATCTTCACTGTGTTTTGTAATTTCTATTTGACTATTGTTGGTGTAGTTATACTCCATTTTATCTATATAGTTAATCGTATATTTGTCTCCTTTGTACCATGTCACTATAACAAAAATTAATAATGTTATAATTACCATTACTATTGAAGCAAGTCTGATATATAATCTTTTATTATTCTTTTGTTGTATTTTTGCCATATTTTCACCTTAAAAATATGATACAATATTATTATATTTTTATCAACTTTAGCATTAACAAAGATTAATTATTTGTTAATTTTATACAATAAATGACATTTTTATTTATATAATTTATCAACTTTGTTAAATTATTGTTTTCTTACATATAAAAGTGTGCACATCTGTACTATAAAGCAAGTGTTAATAATGTTGATTTATAATAAGTAGATTAAAGCGATGTAAAATAATATTTTTGTCTAGCATATTGTATTAACATTTAATACATCAATAATATGTATTTTACAAATTTTAAAGTATATGTTATTATTAATTGTATTGTTTTATAAGGGGGATTTATATGACAAGCGATTTTGTTGTAGAGAAAGGACAATTAAAAGCATATTTAGGTAGTCCTGATATTTCTGGTGATTTTGTTATTCCAGAAGGTGTAAAGAAAATCGGTAGTGAAATATTTCAAGAAAATATTAAGGGCGATATTACCATAATTTTCCCATCTACTTTTGAAAAATTGGAAGAAAATTCTTTTGATAAAGCCAATGTCGTTTGTTATGATTTTTCAAAGGCTAAAAAAGTAGTAGATATGTCTAGTATTAATTTGAAAGGGATTGTAAATAAGATTATTCTACCAACAACATTAAAAGTATTTACCGCTAGTGTTAATGGTAAAGTTAAGTTTAAAGATGTTTATGTTAGTGATGGCGAACATGTAGTAAATGATGGATTTGAATTGTGCCCAGAATTAGAAATCTTGGACTTAAAGGGTATAACATTAAAATCTGATAACTTTATAATTCCGTCCAATATTAAAAAATTTGAACAAGGTGGACTTACTGCTAGACAAATTACAATTTTACCTAAAAGTAAACTAAAAATTGTGTCTTTAGGGACTTTGGATACTTTGTCCATTCCTTATGGTATTGATTATCTAGAATGCCAATCTGTAAATTATGTATTTTTTGAAAAGTCGGCACTAAATTTAAGACAATTTAAAATAAAAAATAATAAACAGCCATTTGTTTTTGAAAATATTGATATAGCCAATGTAACATATCACGAAGAACTTGAACAAAAGGGTATTAATTATTTTTCTACCAATAATGGTTTGATTATAACTCAATTAGATAACACTATCGCTAAATTTAAGGATATACCTACAGAGTATGATGGTAAAAAAAATATTGGCATTATGTGTTAATGATCCATTTGACTCGGTAGTATCTAAAAGTAATCTTGACGGATTAAACGCCAAATTAACATATACTACAAAACAATACAAAGAAAATGCAGATAAAATATCTAAAAAATATACTGACAATATGGATTCATCTAATTATTCAGATGATACCAAGTTTAATATCTTTTTAAACAAATCAGAAATTAATGAAACATTAGGGTTTATGCGTAGACGAAGATTGTATGGAGTTGGTGCACCTGTTTGGAAATATTGGGTATATCCATTTATTGTGCCATTAATTTTGACTATTGCAGGTACAATTATTTCATCTTTTTTAATAAATAATTTTGCACTTAATTTGTTAGTTCAAGGTGTTCAAGGGCTAGGTATTCCAATTTATTTAATTTTGGTTGCAATAATGTATAAAAAGAAAAAGAACTTTGAAAAAGAAGAGAATAAACGTTTTTATGCGAAACTTAAGAACGATAATAAAAAGACGAAAAAAGACGAAGAAATTTTCAATTCTAAATCAAAGCCTGTTGTGTATCTAAAACTTAATGAAATTTACAAACAAATTCCAGATCCATTTAGATGGAAAGCAATTGCTTATATTGCTGGTAAAATAGAGAAAAAATATAAAGAATGTAAACAAATAGCCGAATATGAAGCCAAGGCTAGTGAAGAAAGATTTAACAAAGATTTAGAAAAATATCGTAAGGAAAGAGTTGAAAGACAACAAAAAGAAATTATTTCTCAACTTAATGCTATAAATGATAGTCTAAAGAATAGTTCTGCATCTTATGATGTATATGATGTACATAATACATATTTAGGTAGAATAGATAAAGACTAACCAAAAATACAACCGATAATGGTTGTATTTTTTATTGTTTTATTAAAGTTATGTAAAGTTTTAACAAGAATAATCTTTAATGTGATATTGGTTGACAATTAATGAAAAATATAATATACTAATTATGTAATATTTCAATTAGTCCATTCGCGATGTATTACATAAGAACAATAATAAAGACCAGGTTGAAATCTTCTTTATGAA
>ERZ808245.189-NODE-189-length-35122-cov-6.017424_pt1 | contig 35122 bp, 49 predicted proteins | sample MGYA00521243_ERZ808245 | MGnify/ENA primary metagenome ERZ808245 (study PRJEB31516, sample SAMN03275576) | gut metagenome | biome: mammalia-associated habitat; material: feces | host: Papio cynocephalus | place: Kenya | collected 2012-07-07 ... | reverse complement strand
TCGTCCTCGGTCTTGGAGATCAAGTCCTCGACGGTGTTGATGTTGGCGCGCTTGAGGCAGTTGAAGCTGCGCACGGAGAGATCGAGCTCCTCGATGGTCAGCTCCAGCACCTTGTCGCGCTGGGTCTCGGCCTTCTCGACGACGGTGGACTTGCCGCCCATGGCGTCGGACAGGTCGGTGAAGAGAGCGAAGTGATCGCAGAGGATCTTGGCGCCGAGGGACACCGCGTCACGGGACGAGATGGTGCCGTCGGTCCAGACCTCGAGCGTCAGCTTGTCGAAGTCGGTCATGTTGCCCACGCGGGTGTTTTCCACGGTGTAGTTGACCTTGTAAACAGGCGTGTAGATCGAATCGACCGGAATGAGGCCGATCGTGGTCTGCGCCGGCTTGTTGCGGTCAGCGGGGACGTAGCCGCGGCCGTGGCTGAGCGTCAGCTCCATGTTGAGCGTCGCTCCGGCGTCGAGCGTTGCGATGTGCAGGTCGGGATTGAGGACCTCGACCTCGCTGTCGCACTTGATGTCGCCGGCCTTGACCTCGCAGGGACCGGTGGCCTCGATGAAGACCGTCTTGGTGCCCTCCGCGTTGTGGAGCTTGGTGATCAAGCTCTTGACGTTGAGGACGATCTCCGTCACATCCTCCTTGACGCCGGGGATGGTGGAGAACTCATGCTGCACGCCGGCGATCTTGATGGCGGTAGCTGCGGTGCCGGGGAGCGAAGAGAGCATAATGCGGCGCAGGGCGTTGCCCAGCGTAATGCCGTATCCACGCTCCAGAGGCTCGACAACGTACTTGCCGTAAGAGCTGTTCGCGGAGTCTTCGATACACTCGATCTGGGGCTTTTCAATTTCAATCATGCAGTTACCCTCCTTCATCTTCTCATTGCGGTGGCGCATCGCTGCGCCCCGCCGGCAATTCCTATCATTATTGAGGGTATCCTCCGATTACTTGGAGTACAACTCAACGATGAGGTGCTCCTCAACAGGAACGTCGATCTCCTCGCGGGCGGGAAGACGAGTGATGGTGCCCTTGAGAGCATTCTTCTCGCGCTCCATCCACACGGGCTGCAGGAACACAGGCGCGTCCTGGCCCATCAAGCGCTTGAAGCACTCGGCGGAGCGGCTGCCCTCTGCGACCTCGATCACATCGCCGGCCTTGACGAGGTAGGAAGGAATGTTGACCTTCTTGCCGTTGACGGTGAAGTGGGCGTGGCTGACGAGCTGACGGGCCTGACGGCGGGTCATCGCAAAGCCCATGCGATAGACGACGTTGTCCAGACGGCGCTCGACGGTGATGAGCAGGTTGTCACCGGTCTTGCCGGGAGCCGCAGCGGCCTTCTCATAGTAATCATGGAACTGCTTTTCCAGGATACCGTAGATGAACTTGACCTTCTGCTTCTCAGCAAGCTGGATGCCATACTCGCTCTTTTTTCTCTTCATCTGGCTGCCGGGGTTGCGGTTCGTGGTCTTCTTCGCATAACCCATAACGGCAGGAGAAATGCCTAAAGCCTTGCAGCGCTTGGCGATCGGCTGCATATTCTTAGCCATATTGCTTGTTACCTCCTCTTTCGATTAAACGCGGCGGCGCTTCGGGGGACGGCAGCCATTGTGAGGAATCGGCGTAACGTCCTTGATCATGGTGACCTCGAGACCCACAGCCTGCAGGGCGCGGATGGCCGCTTCACGACCCTGGCCGGGACCCTTGACGAAGACCTCGACGGTCTTGAGACCATGCTCCATAGCGGCGGTAGCCGCCGTCTCAGCAGCGCTCTGCGCGGCGAAGGGAGTGGACTTCTTGCTGCCGCGGAAACCGAGACCACCGGAGGAAGCCCAGGAAAGGGCGTTGCCCTGAGAGTCGGTCACCGTGACCATGGTGTTGTTGAAGGAAGAACGAATGTGGACCTGTCCACGCTCAATGTTCTTCTTTTCGCGACGACGGCGGATAACCTTCTTGCCGTTAGCCTTAGCAGTAGCCATATTCTATTCTCCCTCCTTACTTCTTCTTGTTCGCAATGGTCTTCTTGGGGCCCTTGCGGGTGCGTGCGTTGGTCTTGCTGCGCTGACCGCGAACGGGCAGGCCGCGGCGATGACGGGTGCCGCGATAGCAGCCGATCTCGCTCAGACGCTTGATGTCGAGCGCGGTCTGGCGGCGCAGGTCGCCCTCGACCATGTAGCCGTGGTCGATGGCTTCACGCAGCTTGGCCTCTTCCGCATCGGTCAGATCCTTGACGCGGGTGTCGGGGTTAATGCCTGTCTGCGCCAGAATGTCCTGAGCGCTCTTTCTGCCAATGCCGTAGATGTAAGTCAAACCGATTTCGATTCGCTTATCCTTGGGCAGGTCAATACCGGCAATACGTGCCATACTCTTTAACCTCCAATTAAGTCTTAGCCCTGGCGCTGCTTGTGCTTGGGATTCTCGCAAATGACCATGACACGGCCTTTACGACGAATGATCTTGCACTTCTCGCACATGGGCTTCACGGACGGTCTTACTTTCATGTCGATAAACCTCCATTACTTAGTACGCCAGGTAATGCGACCGCGGGTCAGGTCATAGGGAGACATCTCCACCGTGACCTTGTCACCTGGCAGGATCCTGATGAAATTCATTCTGAGCTTTCCGGAAATATGCGCCAATATCGTGTGTCCATTTCCAATGTCTACTTGGAATGTGGTGTTGGGCATCGCCTCAACGACAGTGCCTTCCACTTCGATCATGTCGGATTTTGCCAAAGTGTTGATCCCTCCTGGTCTTGATTACCGTGCTCGCCGCGATAGACGGCGAGGGCTTTACGAAGCTCACTGTTTGTAATGATCTCGCTGCTTCTGAGCTTTGCGGCGAGCTCCTCCGGCGCGGCTCCCGCGCGCTGAACGTGCCTGCACTTCTTGCGCTTAGGGGCTTCGAGCCGTCTGGATCTGCCGTCCGCGAGCAAAAGATATTCGTTCTGAACATCCACAACGAAGAAGAGCCTGCCCTTCTCCCTGCCCGCCGTCGCTAAAACAAGGTCGCTCTTCGCAATGTCCATCCGCACGTCCTCAGAGTTCGGGAAGCGTCAGAAGCTCCGCTTCGCCGTCGGTGATGAGGATCGTGTTTTCGTAGTGTGCGGCGAGCGAACCGTCTTGGGTCTTGACGGTCCAGCCGTCCGGCATGACCCGGACTGCCGCGCCACCCGCGTTCACCATGGGCTCGACTGCGATCGTCATGCCGCGCAGCAGTCTCGGACCGTGGCCCGGCGCGCCGAAGTTCGGCACCTCGGGGCTCTCGTGCATCCTTCTGCCGATGCCGTGACCGACATACTCGCGCACGACGCTGTAGCCATTGTCCTCAACGTATTTCTGCACCGCCGCAGAGATGTCCGAAAGGCGCTGGCCCTCGCGGGCGAATTGGATGCCCTCAAAAAAGCTCTGCTGTGTGACGTCGATGAGCCGCTGAGCCTCGGCGGAAATTTTTCCGCAGGGGTAAGTGGCCGCGCAGTCACCGTGGAAGCCGCCGATGTAGGCGCCCACATCCACGCTCACGATGTCGCCCTCCTTGAGCACCCGGGAACCCGGGATGCCGTGGATGATCTCATCATTCACGCTGACGCAGACGCTGGCCGGATAGCCGCTGTAATTGAGGAACGACGGCTCGGCTCCCTGCGATTTGATGAACCTGTACACTGCTTTGTCGATTTCATGGGTTGTTACGCCGGGCTTTACCATTTCCCCTGCTAACGCACGGGCAGCCGCGGTAATTTTTCCCGCTCGGCGCATCAATTCGATCTCGTGTGCCGATTTCAAAGTGATCATTGTACACCTCTCATTTCAGCACGGCGAGGATCGCCTTGGAGGTGGCCTCGACCGAGCCCATATCCTCCACCGGGTACAGAACGCCGCGGGACTTATAGAAGTCCTTGAGCGGTTCCGTCTCCCTATGATAGACCGCAAGACGGTTCTTCACCGTCTCCGGTGCATCATCCTTGCGAGTGACGAGCCTGCCGCCGCAGACGTCGCAGACGCCCTCGGTCTTGGGCGGAACTGCCTTGATATGGTAGCTCGCGCCGCAGTGCTCGCACACTCTGCGTCCGCTCATGCGCTCCTCGATGGTCTCGTCGGAGACCTCGAGGGAGACGACATGATCGAACCGGATACCGGCTGCCTCGAGCGCTTCTGCCTGCGCGATCGTGCGGGGCACACCGTCGAGGATGTAGCCCTTCGCACAATCGGATTCGGCAAGGCGCTCGGTGATAATGCCGATGATGACCTCATCGGGCACCAGATGGCCTTCATCCATATAGGTCTTGGCCTTCATTCCCGTCGGCGTGCCGTTTTTGATGGCCGCGCGCAGAATGTTTCCGGTGGAGATCGTCGGGATCCCGAGCTCGGCGGCGAGGATCGCGGCCTGTGTGCCCTTTCCCGCGCCGGGAGCGCCCAATAAAATCAGTTTCATGTTTTCGCCTTTCTTACTCGAGGAAGCCCTTGTACTGACGCATCAGCATCTGGGACTCCAAAGCCTGAACGGTCTCCAGCGCAACACCGACAACGATGATGACCGAGGTACCGCCGATGGCGAGGCTGTAGTTATCCAGAGCCTTGCCGACGATCAGCGGCGCGATGGCCACGATGCCGAGGTAGATCGCACCGAACAGCGTGACCTTGTTGAGCACCTTCGCGATGAACTGGCTGGTGGGCTGACCCGGACGGAAGCCGGGGATGAAGCCGCCGTTCTTCTTGAGGTTGTTGGAAATCTCAACGGGGTTGAACTGAATGGTAGCGTAGAAGTAGCTGAAGCCGATGATCATTAGGAAGTACACGATCAGGTAAAGAACGGACTTCGTGTCGATCGCGCTGTAGATGGAGTAAGCGACGGGGCTGGTATCCTTGTCGGGGGTGCCGACGAAGGCCCAGACCGTGGCAGGCAGGGAAGCGATGGACTGCGCGAAGATGATGGGCAGAACGCCGGACATATTGACCTTCATGGGAAGGGTGGATGCCTGGCCGCCGTACATCTTGCGGCCGACCTGACGCTTCGCATACTGCACGGGAATACGGCGCTCGGCGCCGTTGACATGGACGATGAGGACGATCATCGCGAGGATGCCGAGGACCACCAGAGCGAGCCACAGGTAGCCGATGCTGCCCTTCTGGGCAACGAAGTAGCGGCCGGTGGTGAACGCGGTGGGGATACGGGCGAGGATACCGGCAAAGAGGATCATGGAGATGCCGTTGCCGATACCGAACTCGTTGACCTGCTCGCCGAGCCACATGACGAAGGACGAACCGGCGACGAGGGTCACGATGATGACCAGAGCCGGCCACACGCCGGACTGCTCGAGGATGCCGTAGTTCTTGCAGATCATGTAGTAGCCGAAGGCCTGAAGAAGAGCGATGGCGACCGTCGCATAGCGCGTGATGGAGGCGATCTTCTTCTTGCCGGCCTCACCGCCGTCACGGGCGAGACGCTCGAGAGCGGGGATGGCGATGGTCAGCAGCTGGATGATGATCGAGCTGTTGATGTAGGGCTGCACACCGAGGGCGAAGACCGTAGCCTGCGCGAAGGCGCCGCCGGACATCACATTGTAGAGGCTCAGGAGACTGCCGCCGGTGGAATCAATGTAGGCACCGAGCAGCTCCGTGTTGATATAAGGGGTGGGGATCGCGTTACCGACGCGGAAGATGAGCAGGATCAGCAGAGTGAATACGATCTTCTTGCGCAGTTCGGGGATGCCCCAAGCTTTACGGATCGTCTGGATCACTTAGATCACCTCTGCCTTTCCGCCTGCTGCCTCGATAGCCTCCTTGGCAGAAGCGGAGAAAGCAGAAGCCTCCACGTTGACCTTCTTCGTGACCTTGCCGTTGCCAAGGACCTTGTAGCCGTACTCGCACTTGTTCAAGATACCCTTGGCAAGCAGAGCCTCGGCGTTGACGGTCTCACCGTCCTCGAACGCGTTGAGCGCGCTGAGGTTGATGATCTCATAGGGCTTTGCAAAAATGTTGTTGAAGCCGCGCTTCGGGGTACGGCGCGCCAGAGGCATCTGGCCGCCTTCAAAACCGATGCGGACACCGCCGCCGCTGCGGGCCTTCTGACCCTTGTGACCGCGGCCGCCGGTCTTGCCGTTGCCGGAACCGGCACCGCGACCCTTGCGGTAAGCCTCTTTGGTGGAGCCGGCGGCAGGAGACAGTTCATGTAACTTCATTAGACAGCTCCTCCTTACTTTTCTTCGGTGACCTGCAGCAAGTAGCCGATCTGGGCGATCTTGCCGCGGGTCTGATCGTTATCGGGCTGCACGGTGGCGTCGCCGATCTTGCGCAGGCCGAGGGAGTTGGCAGTGGCGATGTGCTTTTCCAGTCTGCCATTGAGGCTCTTGACGAGCTTGACGTTCAGATTAGCCATGTTACTGCCTCCTTATCCCACGATTTCTTCCACGCTCTTGCCGCGGATCTTGGCGACCTGCTCGGGGCTACGCATAGCCTTCAGGCCCTCGAAAGCGGCGCCGACAACGTTATTGGCGTTGTTGGAGCGCAGGCACTTGGTACGAATATCCTTGATACCCGCAGCCTCGACGACGGCACGTACAGCGCCGCCGGCGATGACGCCGGTACCGGGGGCGGCGGGCTTCATGAGCACGCGGCCCGCACCGAACTCACCGATGGTCTCGTGAGGGATGGTGGTGCCGGACAGAGTCACAGTGACCATGTTCTTCTTGGCAGCCTCCAGACCCTTGCGGATTGCTTCGGGAACTTCAGCAGCTTTGCCAAGGCCGTAACCGACCTTGCCTTTTCCGTCGCCGACGACCATCAGCGCGGAGAACTTCATGACACGGCCGCCCTTAACGGTCTTGGAAACACGGTTGAGGGCAACGAGCTTTTCCATGTATTCGCTCGGTTCACGTTCAAATCTGGGCATTTCGTTGTTCCTCCTTCTTAGAATTCCAGACCGCCCTCACGGGCGCCTTCGGCCAGCTCAGCAACACGACCATGGTACAGGTAACCGCCGCGGTCGAACACGACCACATCGATGCCCTTGGCCTTGGCGCGCTCAGCGACCAGCTTGCCAACGGCGCGGGCAGCAGCCTTGTTGCCGCCGTTGCCTTCGATCTCTTTGTCCAGAGAGGACGCCGCGACGAGAGTGTTGCCCGCGACATCGTCGATGATCTGGGCATAGATGTTCTTCTCGCTGCGGAACACGTTCAGACGGGGACGCTCGGGAGTGCCGGAGATCTTCGCACGCACTCTCTTGTGGCGCTTAATGCGCTGCGCGTTAGTATCGGGTCTTTTAATCATATCGGCACACCTCCTTACTTCTTGGCGCCGGTCTTACCGACCTTGCGGCGAATGACTTCATCCGCATATTTGATGCCCTTGCCCTTGTACGGCTCGGGAGGACGCTTCTCGCGGACCTCCGCGGCGAACTGACCGACTTTCTGCTTGTCGCAGCCGTGAATGACGATCTTGTTCTGCGCGGGGACCTCGATGGTGATGCCCTCGATCTCGGGCACCTCAACGGGGTGGGAGTAACCGATGGTTAGGATGAGCTTGCTGCCCTCCTTGGCGGCACGGTAGCCGACACCGTTGATCTCGAGTTCCTTCTTGTAGCCCTCGCTGACGCCGACCACCATGTTGTGGAGCAGCGCGCGGGTCAAGCCGTGGAGAGCGCGGTTTTCCTTCTCATCGTTGGGACGCGCGACGTGAACGACGCCGGCTTCCTTGGTGAGAGTCATCGTGGGATAAAGCTGCTGGGTCAAGGAACCCTTGGGACCCTTGACGGTGACAAGGTTGCCCTCGCCGATGGTGACTTCGACACCGGCGGGAATGTGCACGGGCATTCTACCAATTCGACTCATTGTTCAATACCCTCCTTACCACACGAACGCAAGGACTTCGCCGCCGACGTGAGCCGCGCGAGCAGCCTTGTCGGTCATAACGCCCTTAGAGGTGGAGACGATGGCAATGCCGAGGCCGCGGAGAACGCGGGGCAGCTCGTCCGCGCCGACGTAAACACGCAGGCCGGGCTTGCTGACGCGGCGGAGACCGGTGATGACCTTGTCCTTGCCGTTGTACTTTAGGGTGATGTGAATGACGCCCTGAGTACCATCGTCAACGATCTGATAGCTCTTGATATAGCCCTCATCCAGCAGGATCTGAGCAATGCTCTTCTTCATGTTGGAGGCAGGAACGTCAACGGTGTCGTGACGGGCACTGTTGGCGTTGCGGATACGGGTGAGCATATCCGCAATGGGATCGGTGATATGCATAGTGTAAATCCTCCTAATTTAGAGTTACGGAGTTTCCTCCGTTTCGGTCACGAGGTATCACTGCCAATTTGGAGCGTGCCCACACGCGTGTGACCACGCGTAATTGACAGTGACCTTTCGCGATCCTTATCGCCAGAGCGTCCATATCACAACGCTCGTGGTTAAAAGTTTGGTTGGAGAGCGGACTCTCCGAAACGGTCTTTCTTGAGATTTTTTCGTCAGACGAGGTGAAGCGACGCCGCTGTACTTTGTGTACAGCAAGAAGCTTCAACGAAGTATGGCGGAAAAAGATCAGAAAGAGGCTTTGCGGACGCCGGGGATCTCGCCCTTGTACGCCAGCTCGCGGAAGCAGATACGGCAGACGCCGTAGTCACGCAGATAGGCGTGAGGACGGCCGCAGATCTTGCAGCGATTGTACTTGCGGGTAGAGAACTTAGCAGGAGCCTGCTGCTTGAGAATCATAGATTTCTTAGCCATTTCACATATCCTCCTACTTAGCGTTCAAAGGGAGCGCCGACCAGGGTCAGCAGCTCGCGAGCCTCTTCGTCGGTCTGCGCGGTGGTGCAGATGACGATGTCCATGCCGCGGATCTTGTCGATCTTGTCGTACTCGATCTCGGGGAAGATCAGCTGCTCCTTGATGCCGAGGGCATAGTTGCCGCGGCCGTCGAAGGCGTTCGCGCTGATGCCGCGGAAGTCGCGGACACGGGGAAGCGCCACGTTAAAGAGACGATCGAGGAACTCCCACATCTTATCGCCGCGGAGGGTGACCTTCGCGCCGACGGGCATACCTTCACGCAGCTTGAAGTTCGCAACGGACTTCTTGGCGTTGGTGATGATGGCCTTCTGGCCGGTGATGGTAGAGAGGTCACGGACGACGGCCTCGAGGACCTTCGCATTCTCGCGCGCCTCGCCGCAGCCGACGTTGACGACGACCTTCTCGATCTTGGGGACCTGCATGGTGGAGGTGTAGCCGAACTTCTTAAAGAGAGCGGGCGCCACTTCCGCAACGTACTTGTCTTTCAGTCTTGCCATAGTGTTACGACTCTCCTTTCTTACAGCTCAGCGCCGCACTTCTTGCAGACGCGGGTCTTCTTGCCGCCCTCGACCTTGTGGGCGACGCGGGTGCCCTTGCCGCACTTGGGGCAGACCACCTGGACCTTGGAGGCATACAGAGCCGCTTCGCGCTCCACGATGCCGCCGGTCTCGCCCTGCTTGCGGGGCTTGATGTGGCAGGTCACCTTGTTGATGCCCTCGACCACGACCTTGGCTTCGCTGGGAACGGTGCCGAGCACCTTGCCCTGCTTGCCCTTGTCCTTGCCGGACAGGACGATAACGGTATCGCCCTTTTTCACATTCATAGCCATTTCTTCAAGCCCTCCTTACACAACTTCGGGAGCGAGGGACAGGATCTTCATGTAATCCTTGTCGCGCAGCTCACGGGCGACGGGCCCAAAGATACGGGTGCCGCGGGGATTCTTGTCGTCCTTGATGAGGACGGCAGCGTTCTCGTCAAAGCGGACATAGGTGCCGTCATTGCGGCGGACGCCCTTGGCGCTGCGGACGATAACGGCCTTGACGACCTCGCCCTTCTTGACCGTGCCGCCGGGGGTAGCCTTACGGACAGAGGCAACGATCACGTCGCCGATGTTGCCGTACTTACGGCTGGAGCCGCCGAGCACACGGATGCACTTGATTTCCTTGGCACCGGTATTATCGGCAACCTTGAGGAAACTCTCTTGCTGAATCATACTTCCGGTACCTCCTTACTTAGCCTTTTCGACGATCTCGACCACGCGCCAGCGCTTGTCCTTGGACAGAGGGCGGGTCTCCATCACCTTAACGGTATCGCCGATACCGCATTCGTTGTTCTCATCGTGGGCCTTGAGCTTATAGGTGCGGCCGACGATCTTCTTGTACAGGGGGTGAGCGACGCGGTCGGCGATGGCGACGACGACGGTCTTATCCATCTTGTCGGAGACGACCTTGCCCACGCGGACCTTACGGGAGGAAATTCTCTTCTCTTCCATGTTACTTCTCCTCCTTTTCACGGATCATGGTTTTGACTCGGGCAATATCACGCTTGGTCTCAACGAGCTTCTGAGGATTGTCAAGCTGATTGGTCGCGTGCTGCATACGCAGGAAAAACAGATCCTTCTTCAAGGCGTCGAGCTTCTCATTGAGCTGAGCGACGCTCATTGCACGAACTTCACTTGCCTTCATCTTCATTCACCTACTTCCTGGGTCTCGGTGTCCTCGCGCTTGACGACCTTCGTCTTGATGGGCAGCTTGTGGCTGGCCAGACGGAGCGCCTCGCGGGCGACATCTTCGGGGACGCCGGCGATCTCAAACATGACACGGCCGGGCTTAACAACGGCAACCCAATACTCAGGGGAGCCCTTACCGGAACCCATACGGGTCTCAGCCGGCTTCTGAGTGACGGGCTTATCGGGGAAGATCTTGATCCAGACCTGACCGCCACGCTTGGTGTAACGGGTCATGGCGATACGGGCGGCCTCGATCTGATTGCTGGTGATCCAGGCGGGCTCAGTGGCGACAAGACCGAATTCACCGTAGGTGACGGTGTTGCCGCGCATGGCCTTACCGGTCATACGGCCGCGCTGCACGCGACGATACTTTACTCTCTTCGGCAGAAGCATTAGTGAGCCCCTCCTTCCTTATTCTCTGCGGGCTTGCGGAAGCCACCCTGGGGACGATCGCCCTGGGGACGGCCGCCATTGCGGTTGAAGCCGTTCTGGCCGTCGCGGCGCTGGAAGCCCTGGCCGTCACGACGGGGACGACGGTCGCCGTCACGACGGGGACGACGCTCGCGGCGCTCCTCGTAAGGCTTGGTGGTGTCCAGCGTGCGGGGAGTGGTGCGCAGGGTCTGGGTGAGGACCTCGCCCTTGTAGATCCAGACCTTGACGCCGATGCGGCCGAAGGTGGTGGCAGCCTCAGCGAAGCCGTAGTCGATGTCGGCACGGATGGTCTGCAGGGGAATGGTGCCCTCGTGATAGTGCTCAACGCCCGCGATCTCGCGGCCGCCGAGACGACCGGTGCAGCAGCACTTGATGCCCTTGGCGCCGGCGCGCATGGCGCGGCCCATGGCGTTCTTCATCGCGCGGCGGTGAGAAATACGCTTCTCAAGCTGCTGGGCGATGTTCTCAGCGACGAGCTGAGCGTCCATATCGGGAGAGCGGACCTCAACGATGTTGAGCTTGACCTTCTTGCCGATCATGGCTTCGACCGCGGCGCGGACCTTCTCGACCTCGGCGCCGTCCTTGCCGATGACCATACCCGGACGCGCGCAGTGCACGAACAGGGTGACGACGTCGTTGGAGCGCTCGATCTCGATCTTGGGCACGCCCGCGCCGTACAGGGTCTTCTTGAGGAACTTGCGGATGTTGTAATCTTCAACGATCAGGTCGCCGACCTTCTCGTCCTTGGCATACCAACGGGAGTCCCAGTCTTTGATGACGCCAACGCGCATGCCGTGGGGATTAACTTTCTGTCCCATAAAACTGTCTCCTCCCTTTATTCTTTCTCCGCCACGGCGAGCGTGACGTGAGAGGTACGCTTGTTGATGCGATAGCCGCGGCCCTTGCTGGCGGGGATCATACGCTTGAGGACCGGGCCGCCGGTGGCGTAGACTTCGCTGACGTAGAGCTTGCCGGTATCCATGCTGAAGTTGTTCTCAGCGTTGGCGACAGCGCTCTTGAGCAGCTTGATGAGGGGTTCGGACGCAGCCTTGGGGGTCTGCATCAGAATCGCCATGGCCGTGCCGACATCCTTGCCGCGGATCAGATCGCAGACGATCTGGACCTTGCGCGGAGAGATGCGGACATATCTCAGATAAGCTTTAGCTTCCATATTCTGCATCCTCCTTCTTACGCTTTCTTGGCATGGCCGCGGAAGGTACGGGTGGGAGCAAACTCGCCGAGCTTGTGACCGACCATATCTTCCTGGACATAAACGGGAACGTGCTTGCGGCCGTCATAGACCGCGATGGTATGACCAACGAAGGAGGGGAAGATCGTGGAGCTGCGGCTCCATGTCTTGAGGACCTTCTTCTCGCCGGTCTTGTTCATTTCTTCGACTCGCTTGATGAGCTCAGGGGCAACAAACGGGCCTTTTTTAATGCTTCTGCTCATTGTTCCTTTGCCTCCTTACTTCTCATTACGACGCTTGACGATGAACTTGTTCGTCGGGTTCTTCTTGGAGCGGGTCTTGTAACCCATCGCGGGCTTGCCCCAAGGAGTGACAGGGCCGGGACGGCCAACGGGCGCCTTGCCCTCGCCGCCGCCGTGGGGGTGGTCGCAGGGGTTCATGACGGAGCCGCGGACGGTCGGACGCCAACCCATGTGACGCTTGCGGCCGGCCTTACCGATCTGAACGTTTTCGTGGTCGAGATTGCCGACCTGACCGATGCAGGCGGTGCAGTTGGTACGGACGATGCGCACCTCACCGGAGGGCATACGGATCTGAGCGTCGCCGCCCTCCTTCGCCATCAGCTGCGCGGCAGCGCCGGCGGAACGGACGAGCTGGGCGCCCTTGCCGGGGTGCATCTCGATGTTGTGGATGACCGTACCGACGGGGATGTTGGCGATGGGCAGGCAGTTGCCCGGCTTGATGTCGGCGGAAGCGGAGGAAATGATCTTATCACCGGCGGCGAGGCCGACGGGAGCGATCACATAGCGGCGCTCGCCGTCCTCGTACTCGACGAGAGCGATGTAGGCGCTGCGGTTGGGGTCGTACTCCAGGCGCAGGACGGTCGCGAACATATCGGTCTTGTCACGCTTGAAGTCGATGATGCGGTACTTCTGCTTGTTGCCGCCGCCGTGATGGCGGACGGTGATGCGGCCATAGCTGTTGCGGCCCGCGTTCTTCTTGAGAACCTCGGTCAGCTTGCGCTCGGGCTTGGCCTTCTTGTCGATCCCCTCGAAGGCGGACACGGTCATGTGACGGCGGGAGGGGGTAGTGGGCTTATAAGTCTTGATAGCCATTGTTCATTCTCCTCCTTACACCATGCCCTCGAACATTTCGATGGTCTTGGAATCTGCCGTCAGCTGGACGTAAGCCTTCTTCCAGCTGCGGGTGGTACCGGGACGGCCCGCGCCCATGCGCTTGGCCTTGCCGGAAACGTTGATCGTGTTGACCTTGGCGACCTTGACACCGAAGATCTGCTCGACCGCGTTCTTGATCTCGATCTTGCCGGCATCCTTGGCGACCTCGAAGACATACTTCTTGTCTGCGACGGAGGCCATGGAGCGTTCGGTAATGATCGGACGAATGACGATATCGTAAACGTTAGCCATTATGCGAACACCTCCTCGATCACTGCGAGGGCATCCTTGTCGATGACCAGAGTCTTGGCGTTGAGCAGGTCATAGACGTTGATGAGCTTTGCAGGGCTGGTGACGACGCCCGGAATGTTGCGGGCGCTCTTGACGACGATGTCGTTGACCTCGGGAGTCACGACGACGGACTTGCCTTCCGCGTTGACGGCGGTGAGGAAGCTCTTGAAGCTCTTGGTCTTGATCTCGTCCATCGCGATCTTGTCGACGACGACGATCTCGCCATCCTTAGCCTTGGAGGACAGGACGGACTTGAGAGCCAGACGCTTGACCTTCTTGTTGAGCACGTAGCTGTAGGTGCGAGGCTTGGGGGCAAACGCGATGCCGCCGTGCGTCCATTGCGGGGAGCGGGTGCTGCCCTGACGGGCGCGGCCGGTGCCTTTCTGGCGCCACGGCTTGCGGCCGCCGCCGGAAACCTCAGCACGGGTCAGAGCGCTCTGGGTGCCCTGACGGCAGTTGGCCAGGTGATTCTTCACGACCTCGTGGACAACGCTCATGTTCGGCTCAACGCCGAAGATCGCGTCGTTCAGCTCCACGGTACCGACTTCAGCGCCGGTCATGCTGACAACTTTAATCGTAGACATTCTTTAAGCACTCCTTTCCTTATTTCGTTCTGGCGGAAGCCTTCTGCGGGTTGCGGCCGGAAGCCTTCTGCGGGTTGCTGCTGATGCCGGCGCCAGCCTGCTTGATCTTGTGGACCTTGACGGTGTTCTTCACGGTGACGAGGCTGTACTTGGGGCCGGGGATCGCGCCGCGGACGACGAGCATATTGAGCTCGGGATCGACCTTGACAACTTCGAGGTTCTGGATGGTGACGGTCTCGCCGCCCATCTGGCCGGGGCCGCCAGTGCCCTTGAAGATGCGACTGGGATCGGTGCCCGAGCCGCGGGAACCAACGTGACGGTGGACGGGGCCGCCGCCGTGGCTCTTGCGCTGGATGGCAAAGCCGCAGCGCTTGACGACGCCCTCGTAGCCGTGACCCTTGCTGGTGCCGGTCACGTCAACGAAATCGCCGACCTTGAACATATCCGCCTTGATGACAGCACCGAGCTCCAACTCGCTGCCGTTGTCGAGGGCGAACTCGCGCAGGTACTTCTTGGGGGAAACGCCGGCCTTGTTGAGATGGCCGACTTCGGGCTTGGACAGCTTCTTCTCAGCAACGTCCTCATAGCCCAGCTGGACTGCCTCATAACCATCCTTCTCGGTGGTCTTCTTCTGGGTGACGACACAGGGGCCCGCTTCGATCACGGTGACCGGGATCACATGGCCGTTTTCGTCGAAGATCTGAGACATGCCAACTTTTTTGCCGATGATTGCTTTCATGTATGATCCTCCTATAGGTTATTGGTCGGCTTAGTTGCGGCGGCGCCGCATTGCTCTGCCGACATGACCCCGTTCATCTCACGCAAGTCGATGAACGATTGGGTAGAGCAACAAAATTTGCTTCAAAAACGACGGCGTCGTTTTTGAGAGGGTTTACAGCTTGCTGCATGCACTCACTTCGTTCGCACACTTGCAAGCTGAGTGGTGTTTTTCTGACGCGCATGTCGTCAGAAAAACAATTTCACTTTATTTCGCGTCTGCGGACGCGAAACTCTGCGAGGCTTTCTTACAGCTTGATCTCGATCTCCACGCCAGCGGGAAGCTCGAGGCCCATCAGAGCCTCAACGGTCTTGGGGGTGGAGTTGGTGATGTCGATCAAGCGCTTGTGGGTGCGGCGCTCAAACTGCTCACGGGAGTCCTTATACTTATGAACAGCACGCAGGATGGTGACGATCTCCTTCTTGGTAGGCAGAGGGATGGGGCCAGAGACAGTCGCGCCGGTGCGCTTGGCGGTCTCGACGATCTTCTCTGCGCTCTGGTCGATGACTTGATGGTCATAGGCCTTGAGGCGAATGCGAATCATTTCTTTTGCCATTTTCGGTTTCTCCTTCATTGTTGTACGGTTTTTTCACTGGTTGTCGAAGCCGTACGGTGAGATTTTTTCTTATACGCTTATCCGTGCGTATCATTCCGGCTCATAAGAAAACCGGCACGAATAAACGGCCGGTCCACACATGGCGCAGCGATCTACGCAACGTACAGATACTCATCTCAGCCGCCCGATTCTCGGACATACTCCCCGGAAGTTACCTCAGAACAAGCTGAGCAATCTCCCGGTTCATCGCAGTTTTGTGCGCGTTTGGGCAGGATACTCCCACTCGCGGACCTGCCTATCATACAAGATACGGGCGGCAATGTCAAGTATCTTTTTGAATTTTTTTGAGAAAACCGAAAAGAAATTTTGGCTGTTTCGCCCTATGGGCATACTTTCCCGCCGTGCAGGCATAGAATAGGCCGAAACCGGCTTCGGGAGGGGGAATTTTTTATGGCGATGGCATGGCTCTGGACCGGGATGGTGGCGGTCTCGCTGGTGTTCGGTGTGCTGACTGGAAGCGTCGGTGCGCTCGGAAACGCCGCACTGGAGGGCGCGACCGCCGCAGTGGAGCTTTGCGTGGCAATGGCAGGCATCATGGGTCTCTGGACCGGCGTGATGGAGGTCATGGACCAATGCGGACTCTCCGCCGCGCTCGCGCGGTTGTTCCGTCCGCTGCTGCGGCGGCTGTTTCCCAACGCCAGCCACGACGAGGAAACGCTCGCCGCCATCTCCGCCAACCTTTCCGCCAACCTGCTCGGACTCGGCAACGCGGCGACGCCGCTTGGCATCCGCGCTGCGCGGCGCATGGCGCAGGGCTGCGGCGGTACGGCGTCGCATGAGCTGTGCCTGCTCGTTGTGCTCAACTCCGCGTCCATCCAGCTGCTGCCGACGACCGTCGCCGGTGTGCGCAGCGCGCTCGGCAGCGCCGATCCGTTCGATATTCTGCCCGCCGTCTGGACCTCCTCCCTGCTCTCGGTCCTCGCGGGGCTTGCCGCGGCAAAGCTGCTCGCGCGGGTCTGGAGGGGGTGAAGGAATGTCGCTTTCCGAGCTGGTCGTCCCGGTCCTGCTGTGCTTCACCGCCTGCTACGCGCTGGGGAAACGGGTCGACGTTTACACCGCGCTGACACGCGGCGCGGAGGAGGGACTGAATATACTGGTGCATATCCTCCCCTCGCTCATCGCACTGCTGACTGCGGTGTATATGTTCCGCGCGTCGGGCGCGATGGAATATCTGGGTGCGCTGCTCGCACCCGTGCTCGAAAGGACCGGCATTCCGCCGGAGGTCGCGCCGCTCCTTTTTATCCGCCCCATCTCCGGCAGCGGCGCGTTGGCGGTCGGCAGCGAGCTGATGGCGACCTATGGTCCCGACAGCTACATCGGGCGCGTGGCGGCGGTCATGCTTGGGTCAAGTGAGACCACCTTCTACACCATCGCCGTCTACTTCGGCTCGGTCGGCATCGTCAAAACACGCTACACCATCCCCGCCTCGCTCTGCGCGGACGCGGTGATGTTCCTCACCTCCGCCGCCGCGGTGCGGGTGCTGATGGGGTGAAGGAAAGGGGCTTTCTCTAAAAAATGGAAAAGCGGGGATATCCCCGCTTTTTCCGCTTGCATTTATGGAAAGTATATCGTATATTTTTTTATACCATATAAACTATTGTACCTCATCAGCAAATCAGTTTTACAAACCCACTCGAAAACGAAAGGAATAAAAATGAAGTGCATTCAATCATTGGAAGAAATCAAGCAAAACATATCTGTGCTTGATGGTTACTTGGATGAAAAGCGCGAAACTGAGTATTCATTTGCTTTAAGTTTAATAAAAAGAGGAACCTGTTTTTTAGCTGTTAAATCGGAATTCGGATACAAGTTTTATCCGAGCAGATTTATAGGATATTCTATCAATACAATGGAAAAGCATTTGAATAATATCCAAAAAGATGGCAGATTGACTACTCCTGCAATATCTAAGGTCTTAAATCAGGCTCCAAGTTTCAATTCAAATTTAGAAAAGGAATACAATCGTTACTGCGAACATCTTGGATTCATAGCAAATGCTAAGGGTACTTATGGTGTAGGAAGAAAATACTGGGAGTTGATGACTAATTCTTGAACGAGCTAATTGTCCGTTGAAGTTCTGGAGCAATTTTTCTACGCATTCTCCGATGCCGCGGCAAGCCTTTGAGCACAGCAGAAGCCTCCGCCTGTTTTTGCAGGCAGAGGCTCTTTTTACGTTATTATATATAATGTGTGCTTACATCTTCTCGGGCTTGCTCAGGCCGAGGATCGTCAGGCCGTTGGCGAGCACCTGACGGGTCGCGGCGGCAAGCAGCAGACGGGCGTTCGCCACGTCGTCCGCCTCACCCTTGATGCGGCAGGCGTTGTAGAAGCGGTGGAACGCGCCGGCGAGCCGCATGAGGTAGCGGTTGATATAGCTCGGGTCGTAGTCGCGGGCGGCCATGCGGATCTCCTCGCTGAAGTTGGCAAGCTCCTTGATGAGCGCGCGCTCCTGCTCGCCGGAGAGCAGAGACAGGTCGGCCTTGTCCGCAGCGGGAACGCTGCGGCCCTCGTCCGCCATCGTCTTGAGCAGACTGCAGATACGTGCGTAGGCGTACTGGATATAGTAGACGGGATTCTCGCTGTCCTCGCGCACGGCGAGGCCGAGGTCGAAGTCCATCTGCGTATCGGGCTTGGCGTTGAAGAAGTAGCGGCAGGCGTCGACCGGGATCTCGTCGAGCAGGTCGGAGAGCGAGATGGTCTTGCCGGTGCGCTTGGACATACGCACCACCTCGCCGTCGCGCACAAGCTTGACGAGCTGCATGAGCACGATGTCCAGACGGTTCGTGCCGTCGAGACCCAGCGCGTCGATCGCGCCCTTGAGGCGGGCGACGTGGCCGTGGTGGTCAGCGCCCCAGATGTTGATGACCTTATCGAAGCCGCGGACCTCAAACTTGTTGCGGTGGTAGGCGATATCGCCAGCGAGGTAGGTGTAGAAGCCGTTGGCACGGCGCAGCACGTCGTCCTTCAGGCCAAGCTTGTCGATATCCTCGTCCTTCTTGCCCTGCTTGCGGTACTGATCGCGCATGATCTCCGCAGTCTTGACCCAGAGCGCGCCGTCCTTTTCGTAGGTCCAGCCAAGGTCGGTGAGCTTTTTCGCCGTGTCGGCGACAAAGCCGGACTCGTGCAGGGAGGACTCGAAGAACCACTCGTCGAACCTAATGCCGTAGCGCTCAAGGTCGCTCTTCATCTTGGGGATGTTACGGTCGAGGCCGAAGCGCGCCATATCGGCGTGGCGCTCCGCCTCGGTCTTGTCCAGATAGCTCTCGCCGTGCTCGGCGTAGAACGCCTGCGCGAGCTCCTTGATGTCGTCGCCGTGGTAGCCGTCCTCGGGGAACTCGACGGCGTCCTCGCCCTTGATGAGCTGGAGGTAGCGGGCCTCAATGCTCTTGGCGAACTTTTCGATCTGGTTGCCGAAGTCGTTGACGTAGAACTCACGCCACACGTTCGCGCCGGACCAGTCGAGCACGCTCGCGAGCGTGTCGCCGAGTACGCCGCCGCGGGCGTTGCCCATGTGCATGGGGCCGGTGGGGTTGGCGGAGACGAACTCGACCATGTATTTCTTGCCCTTAAGGCCATCGCCGCGGCCGTAGGCGTCCGCCTCGCGCTCCACGTCCTCAACGACGTCGGCGTACCACTTTTCGCCGAGGCGGAAGTTCAGAAAGCCGGGGCCGGCGATCTCAACGGAGGTAAAGTAGGTGCCGTCGAGCTTCATGTGCCGGGTGAGGATATTGGCGACCTCGCGCGGGTTCTTGCGCATGGCCTTGGAGGCAGCCAGGCAGAAGGTGGTGGTATAGTCGCCGTTGGCGGTATCCTTGGGGATCTCGACCGCAGGGACGGTCTCCACGCCATCGGGCAGCAGACCCTCCTGCACGGCGGCGCGGTAGGCGCTGCGCGTCAAGGCGGCGATCTGGTCCTTTGCGCTCTGGATCATATTCATAGCTTTTTCCCTCGCTCTTTCGTAGTTGATGCGGCGGCGCGCTGCCGCGCCGCAAAAAGTGCAGAATCGTAACGTGTATTATACTACAGCCGTGTGTGGAAAACAAGCCGTTTTTGCAATTTCCGCCGCGAAAGCCGACGCATTTCTGTGCAGGCGGACGCAAAATAGCGCTTGCGCGGACGGCTCCGCCCCTATATAATAAGGCCGCAGAGATCAAAGACGCCGAAAAGGAGCACGCCATGCTATTCTTTGGAAAACGAAAAAGCGCCCCTCTCGTCCAATCCTCCGCCGAGGACTGGCGGAAGCAGTGGCAGGACCTCGTACCGCCGGAGTGCCGCAACGTCCCCGTCACGGTGGACGGAAGGACGATGACCGCCTACGTGCAGATCAACCACTTCGTGATGATGCTGCAGGACGGACTTTTGATGCAGCAGGGCTTTTTTGACGTCTGCGCACATTTTCAGCGCGCGGGCTACCATGTCATCTGGCTGGTGCGCTGCACGCAGGACATCGCAGGCGGCTATCTGAAGCTGCGCAAGGAGAGCGGAAATGAGTGCCTGTGGAAATGGCGCAAGCCAACGACCAACTTCGGCCGCTGGACCTCCGACAACCGCTATGTGACCATTCTGCTGCAATATAAGCCCGCGCCGGACGGCGATCTTTCGCGCTGCATGGAGCACATTCTCCAGCGCGTGCAGTGGGCGGAGAGCAACGACAACTCCAAGATGATCCCGGGCCGCACGGAGTTCGCCACCGTCGGCGCGCCGGGCACGCCTGCGGAGCTGTCCAACTGGCTGCACGGCGGCTTCATGTCGTCTGAGCTTTGACCCCCGCTTACCTGTTTATCCAATAGGGAAAACACAAAGGCGCAAAATTTTGTCGCTTCAGACGATCTTGCGGCAAACCGATAAAATCCCTCTTGCGCTGTATAAAAATGTGTGCTACACTTATCCCATCTTTAGGAAAGGAGAAAGTGATGATGGCAGCTATCAATTTTGCTAATGTCTGTATGTCTGCCGCCGCGCAGTCCGACTGTGCCGCTTTCGCCTGCCCCGCCACGACCAATATCGCCATTGTTCCGGACGCCGGCCTGCTGCCGGCGTCCATTCTTATTTGCCTTTTGGGAAGGAAAAACAGCTTCATATCCCGGATCACGGCGCATCCAGCGATTCCCTCTCTTGATCTCCGCAGGAGATAACAAAGAGAACGTTTCCTTTGCAAGAGGCTCCGCCGGTCCGGCGGGGCCTTTTCTTGATTCCCCTCCCCAACTACGGGATGTAAGATAACTATTGTTTATTGTATAGAAAGGAAGGCTTCTATTATGGTTCAGAAAAGAGTTTTAGGCGTCATCGGTCTCGGCCACGTCGGCGCGCACGTCGCTTACGCGCTGGCGATCCAGGGCATTGCGGACGAGCTGGTGCTCGTCGATCAGAACGGGCAGAAGCTCGCAAGCGAGGTGCAGGACCTGCGTGACGCCGTCGCGTATCTGCCCCACCGCGTCAACGTCCGCAGCGGTGACTTCGCCGACCTCGGCGCGTGCGACGTCATCGTCAACAGCGTCGGCAAGATCGAGCTGCTGCGCGGCACGCACGACCGCGTGACCGAGATGGACTTTACCATTCCTGCCGTGCGCGGCTACGCCGGGAAGATCAAGGCGAGCGGCTTTGACGGCGTGCTCATCAACATCACCAACCCCTGCGACATCGTCACCCGCGAGCTCGCGCTGCACGTCGGTCTTCCCAAGGGCCGTGTATTCGGCACCGGCACGGGGCTCGACACCTCGCGTCTGCTCAGCGCGCTCGCGCGCCAAACCGGCATCGACCACAAATCCATCACCTGCTACATGATGGGCGAGCACGGCAACCAGCAGTTTGCCCCCTGGTCCTGCGTGAGCTTCCGCGGTATGCCGCTCGACACCTGGGCGGCACGCGACGAGCGCTTCTGCTTCGACCGCGACGCGCTGCAGAAGGAGTCCATCGGCGGCGGCTGGGTCACGTTCTCCGGCAAGTTCTGCACGGAGTACGGCATCGCCACCACCGCCGCCCGCATGGCCTACGCCGTGCTGCACGATGAAAAGGTCATTCTGCCCGCGAGCGCGGAGCTGACCGGCGAGTATGGCGAAGCGGGGCTCTTTGCCGGCGTGCCGTGCGTCATCGGCGCGAACGGCGTGGAGGAGGTCGTGGAGCTGCCGCTCACGGGCGAGGAAAGGGCGGCCTTCCACGCCTGCTGCGAGGGCATCCGCCACAACATGGAGCATCTTAAAGAGATCTGAGACAACGCGAAAGGAGTTAACATTATGAACATCGCTTTTACCGAAAATACCCATCCCGGCACGCTGCCGCCGTCCGACCAGCTCGGCTTCGGCTCCGTCTTTACCGACCACATGTTCCTCATGGACTACAGCGCCGGCAAGGGCTGGCACGACGCGCGCATCGTGCCCTACGGCCCCATCTCGCTCTCCCCCGCCGCCAGCGTCCTGCACTACGGCACCGAGGTTTTTGAGGGGCTGAAGGCCTACCGCCGCCCTGACGGCGGCGTGCAGCTCTTCCGTCCGTGGGAGAATGTCACCCGCCTAAACCGCTCCTGCGAGCGTCTGGGTCTGCCGCAGCTCGATCCCGACGACGCGCTGCAGGCCATCAAGGAAATCGTCCGCGTCGATCAGAGGTGGGTGCCGAACGACCCCGGCACGTCGCTCTACATCCGCCCGTTCCTGTATTCCACCGACCCGACGCTTGCCCTGCACGGCGTGCATGAGGCGTCGTTCGTCATCATTCTCTCCCCCTCCGGCAGCTACTTCTCCGACGGGCTCAAGCCCGTGCCCATCATGGTCGAGACCGAGGACGTGCGCGCGGTGCGCGGCGGCACGGGCGAGGCCAAGTGCGGCGGCAACTACGGTGCGGCCAACCGTGCCGGCGAGCGTGCCGAGGCCAAGGGCTACTCGCAGGTTCTGTGGCTCGACGGCGTGGAGCGTAAGTACGTTGAGGAGGGCGGCGGCATGAACGTTATGTTCAAGATCAACGGCACCGTCGTCACCCCCGCGCTGACCGGCTCCATCCTGCGCGGCGTCACGCGCAAGTCCGCCATCGAGCTTTTGAAGAGCTGGGGCGTTCCCGTCGAGGAGCGTCTGCTGAGCGTGGACGAGCTGTTCGAGGCCGCCAGGACCGGCGCGCTCGAGGAGGCGTGGTGCATCGGCACCGCTGCCGTCATCTCCCCCATCGGCGCGCTCGGCTGGGGCGACAAGTGCTATGAGATCAACCATCATCAAATCGGCGAGCTGTCGCAGAAGCTCTACGACGAGCTGACCGGCATCCAGTGGGGCACGAAGCCCGATCCCTTCGGTTGGACCTGCCCGGTGTGCTGAATCCACGGAAAAAATATTCCGAATACCGGCAAAAGCCGGTATTCGGAATATTTACTCTTTGCGTGTTTCCTGCTATAATATGGGACATATGAACATAAATGAAGGAGAATCCAGCATGAAAGCCATCGTCACCGTTCTCGGCCGGGATCGCGTCGGCATCATTGCCTCCGTCTGCGCCCTGCTCTCGGAGTACAACATCAACATTCTCGATATCAGCCAGACCATCCTCGAGCAGGGCTACTTCACCATGGTCCTGCTGGTGGACATTTCCGCGTGTACGGTATCCTTCCCGGAGATCGCCGACAAGCTGGACGCTTACGGCACCGAGCGCGGTCTTGCCGTGCGCATCCAGCGGGAGGATATCTTCAACGCCATGCACCGCATCTGAGAGAGGAGGTCCACGCCATGCTCGATAAAAACGACGTGCTGTCCACCGTGCAGATGATCGACCGCCAACACCTCGACATCCGCACCATCACCATGGGCATTTCCCTGCTCTCCTGCGCCGACCGCAACGCCAAGGCGGCGTGCGAGAAGATCTACGACAAGATCACACTCTATGCCGAAAAGTTGGTCAAAACCGGCGAGGACATCGAGCGCGAGTTCGGCATCCCCATCGTCAACAAGCGCATCTCCGTCACGCCCATCGCGCTCGTGGCCGCCGCCTCGGAGACGGAGGACTACGTTCCCTTTGCCGTCGCGCTCGACCGCGCCGCCAAGGCCGTGGGTGTCAATTTCATCGGCGGCTTTTCCGCGCTCGTGCAAAAGGGCATGACCGACGCCGACCACCGGCTCATCGCCGCCATTCCCGAGGCGCTGGCCGTCACCGACCTTGTATGCTCGTCCGTCAACGTCGGCTCGACCAAGGCCGGCATCAACATGGACGCGGTGGCGCTCATGGGCCGAACCGTCAAGGCTGCGGCGGAGCGCACCGCCGACTGCGGAGGCTTCGGCTGCGCGAAACTCGTGGTGTTCTGCAACGCTGTGGAGGACAACCCCTTTATGGCCGGCGCGTTCCACGGCGTCGGCGAGCCGGAGCGCGTCATCAACGTCGGCGTTTCCGGTCCCGGCGTGGTATACCATGCCCTGCAAAGTGTAAAGGGCCAGCCCTTTGATGTGGTCGCCGAGACGGTGAAAAAGACTGCCTTCCGCATCACGCGCATGGGGCAGCTCGTCGCGCAGGAGGCCAGCCGCCGGCTCGACACGCCGTTCGGCATCGTCGATCTCTCCCTCGCGCCCACGCCCGCCGTCGGCGACAGCGTGGCCCGTATTCTGGAGGAGATGGGCCTCGAGGTCTGCGGCACGCACGGCACCACCGCCGCGCTCGCGCTGTTGAACGACGCGGTGAAAAAGGGCGGCGTGATGGCGTCCAGCTCTGTCGGCGGACTTTCCGGTGCGTTCATTCCCGTCAGCGAGGACGAGGGCATGATCGCTGCAGCCTCCTCCGGCGCGCTGACGCTCGATAAGCTCGAGGCCATGACCTGCGTGTGCTCGGTCGGGCTCGACATGATCGCCGTCCCCGGCGACACGAGCGCCGAGACCATCGCCGCCATCATCGCGGACGAGGCCGCCATCGGCATGGTCAACACCAAGACCACCGCCGTGCGCATCATTCCCGCGCCCGGCTGTAAGGTCGGCGACACGGTGGAGTTCGGCGGGCTGCTCGGCTCCGCGCCGGTGCAGGCCGTACACCCCTATTCCAGCGCGGACTTCATCGCCCGCGGCGGGCGTATCCCCGCGCCGCTGCACAGTCTGAAAAACTGAAGCCCCCATTCCTGTCAAAAAACGGACGCTGCTTTTTTCGCAGCGTCCGTTTTCGCTTTCACGTATCAGCGCGCAAGGTCCTTCAAATGGCTTAGGCGCTCGAGCGCGGCGTTGAGCGTTTCGTCCTTCTTGGCAAAGTGCAGACGGATGATGTGGTTCACGTCCTCGTCGAAGAACGAGCTGCCCGGCACGCCGGCCACGCCGATCTTCTGCGCCATTTCCACGCAGAAGTCCACGTCGGACTGACCCTTCTTCAGGAACGGGGAGATATCCGCCAGCACGAAGTAGGTGCCCTGCGGATCGGTGAAGGGAATGCCGAGCTCCTTCATGCCGCCGGTAAAGAGCGCCTTCATGTGCGCATAGTGCGCGCCGAACTCCTCGTAGTAGCTCATGGGCATATCCAGCCCGACGACGGCGGCCTCCATCAGCGGCGAGGGCGCGCCGACGGTGTTGAAGTCGTGATACTGCTTGATGCGGTCCATGATCGGTTGCGGCGCGAGGGCGTAGCCCAGACGCCAGCCGGTGACGGAATAGGTCTTGGACAGGCTCGAGCAGCAGACCGTGCGCTCGCGCATCCCGGGGAGCGCGCTCATATAAGTGTGCTTATGACCCTCGTAGACGATGTGCTCGTAGACCTCGTCCATGATGGCATAGACGTCATATTGGATGCAGAGGTCCGCGATGAGCTTGAGTTCGTCGTAGGTAAAGACCTTGCCGCTCGGGTTCGAGGGATTGCAGATCAGAATTGCCTTGGGATGCCGACGGAAAGCATCCTCCAGCACCTCGGGATCGAAGCCGAACGCCGGCGGCACGAGCGGCACGAACACCGGCTCACAGTCCGCCATGATGGCCTGGGCGCGGTAATTCTCAAAGTAGGGAGAGAACATCACGATCTTGTCGCCCGGGTTTGTGAGGGCAAAAATGGTGTCCACCATCGCCTCGGTCGAGCCGATGGTCACGACCATCTCGGTCTCGGGATCGTATTTCATGCCCATGAAGCGCTCGCACTTGCGCGAGAGTGCCTGACGGAAGTTCGGCGCACCCATCGTGATGGGATACTGGTGCGGGCCGAGCCGGCTGACCTCCTCCAGTCGGTCGGTCATCGCCTTGGGCGGGTCAAAATCAGGAAAGCCCTGCGCCAGGTTGATCGCGCCGCAGTCGATGCTGATGCGCGTCATCCGTCGGATGACGGAGTCGGTAAAATGCTCGTTTCTTCTGCTCAGTTCCTGCATGGTATCACTGCTCCCTTTCTCATTTGTCCGTGTCGGCAGAGCCTGCGTCCTTCCCGCCCGCGCACTCTTTATAATAGCGAAACTTTAACACTTCTACTCGATAAAGTCAATCGCCCTTTTGTACAAAATCAAGACAAACGCGCAGCCGCGTCCCATGCACTCCGCGGCAGCCGCTTCCTCAAATGCCGAAAAGCGGCAGCAGAAATACGCCCAGCAGCGCAAGGATCAGCAGCGGGATGGCGAAGGCCGTCAGCCCCGCGATGAACAGCGCGGCCAGAACGACCGGAAGGCCGACGCCGAACAGGATCGTCTTGGTCAGTCCCCAGGTAACGCTGAGCGTCAATGCCACGAGCTTTACGGTCAGAACGACCATTCCGATGATAAACAATGTAAGCATACCATGATCTCCTTTTTCTCTGTTTTAGGGCGCCATTATAGTCCTCCGCCGTCCTGCCGTCAACCGTTTTTATCAATTATTCAAAAATTCTTCAAAAAAGGAAACGCAGAGCAGCACCGTTTCGGTACTGCTCTGCGTCTTTACCTTTGTTGGCCCCCGCCTCAGCGGAGCCGCCCGTCGCCGCCCATGAGAGCGGTCATCTCCTCGATACGGTCGAGCGGGAATGGCGGCTCACACAGCGGCTTCATGGCGATGCTCATGAGCTTCATCGGGTTATCGTCCGCCGCCACGCGGTTGGAGCTGAGCGCCCCGCAGCGCTTGCAGCGGTGGATGATGGCCCATTCGCCGCCCCTGCGCACCCAGACGGCCACCGGCTCCATGATGCCGCCGCAGTCGGACGCCCGGTCGCCGGGCTCGATGTCGACGTGCAGGCTGGAAAGGCAGTTTGGGCAGTGGTTGCGATGGTCGCTGCCGGCGTTCTGCGGCGTGCAGAGCCGGCCGCAGACCTTGCAGGTGAAGGTATCGTTGCAGGCGTGCGTCCTGTAGTAGCCTTTTTCAAAGGTCTTGCGTTTGTTTTCGCGGTTCATGGTGTTTCCTCCGGAAGAAAGGTCATGCGAATTTCTTCGGGAGGAGCGGCGTGTGTTGGATTTGCCGGACCTCCCGGTCAGGCCACACGCTCCGGTAATAGGGTGATGTGTTTCAAAAAGTTCTCCTTCAAATTTTGATTCGTAAGCGGAAGCATTGCCCGCTGACTAACGCTTATTATAGTCCGATTCCCCGCGTTGTCAACCGTTCTTTGCCCGCTCTTCGTTCCGCGCAGATGGTTCACGCTTCAGCCTTTGCCTGTCCGGCAAGAAAATTACGGACGGAGGCGATCTGCGCCTCGACCGACGCGACGCAGGTGCCGCCGAGCGAGGTGCGGCTCGTCACGCAGTTGGTAAGCGCGATGGCGGCGTAAACGTCCTCTCCGAACAACTCGCTGTACTGCTGAAGCAGTGTGAGCGGCAGCTCCTCAAGCACGGTGGTGTGCTCGATGCAGTAGGCCACGAGCTGACCGGCGAGCTTATACGCTGCGCGGAAGGGCAGCCCCTTCTTTGTCAGATAGTCCGCGAGATCGGTCGCGTTCAGGAAGCCGCGCTGCGCCGCGCGGTACATATTGCAGGTGCAGGCCTTCATCGCGGCGATCATCGGCGTGAACACACGCAGGCACATTTTTACGGTGTCCACGCAGTCGAACACAGCCTCCTTATCCTCCTGCATATCCTTGTTGTACGCCAGCGGCAGGCCCTTGAGCATGGTGAGCAGCGCGATGAGGTCACCGTAGACGCGGCCGGTCTTGCCACGGCAGAGCTCCGCCATGTCGGGGTTCTTCTTCTGCGGCATGATGGACGAGCCGGTGGTATAGGCGTCGTCAAGCTCAATGAAGTGAAACTCCCAGCTCGACCACAGCACGATCTCCTCCGAGAGCCGTGAGAGGTGCATCATCAGCACCGCGCAGGCGGAGAGGAACTCCACGCAGAAGTCGCGGTCGGAAACACCGTCGATGCTGTTGCGTGTCACGGCGGGGAAGCCGAGCTGCGACGCCTCCCACACGCGGTCGATAGGAAAGCTCGTGCCCGCCAGCGCGCAGCAGCCGATGGGCGACACGTTCATGCGCGCGGCAGCGTCGTCCAGACGGCCGATATCGCGCTGGAGCATCATGGCATAGGCCATGAGATGATGCCCAAAGGTGATGGGCTGCGCCCGCTGCAGATGCGTGTATCCCGGCATAACGGTCGCCTTGTACCGCTCCGCTTGATCGGTGATGGCAGCGAGCAGGCCGAGCGTCAGCGCGCGGATCTCCCTAACCTCGTCGAGCAGATAGAGCCGCAGGTCAAGCGCCACTTGATCGTTGCGCGAGCGCGCGGTGTGGAGCTTCCTGCCCACGTCGCCGAGGCGCTCGGTGAGCGTCTGCTCGACGAACATATGGATATCCTCGGCGGCCGGGTCGATCGTGAGCGTGCCCTCGTCCAGATCGGAGAGGATACCGGCCAAACCGTCCCGCAGTGCCGCGGCCTCGGCGGGCGTCAAGATGCCGCAGTGCCCCAGCATGGCGGCGTGCGCCATGGAGCCCATGATGTCCTGACGGTACATCCGGCAGTCAAAGTGTATGGAGGTATCGAAATCGTCCGCGATCGGCGCCGTCTCTTTTTCGGACCGTCCGGCCCACATCTTAGCCATGCTGTTGCTCCCCTTTTGCGTTCATTGGTTCAGTGTGCCCTCGTCGAGCAGCGCCTGCACCTTGGTCGGCAGACCCCAGATGCTGATGAAGCCGGCGGAGGCCGCCTGGTCGAAGTCGCTCTCGCCGAAGGTGACCAGCTCCTCGGAATACTGCGAGTAGGGCGAGGTGATGCCCGCGTTGATCATATTGCCCTTGTAGAGCTTGAGCTTGACCGTGCCGGTGCAGTGCTCGTTTGCCTTTTTGGCAAAGGCGGTCAGCGCCTCCTGCAGCGGCGTGTACCACTTGCCGTTGTAAATGAGGTCGGCGTAGTCCACGGCCAGCTTGGACTTGAGGTGCGCCGTCTCCTTGTCGAGCGTGAGCATTTCCAGCTGCTCGTGCGCGAAATAGAGGATGGTGCCGCCCGGCGTCTCGTAGATGCCGTGGTCCTTCATGCCGATAAGGCGGTTCTCCACGATGTCGAGGATGCCGATGCCGTTCGCGCCGCCGAGCGCGTTGAGCTTTTGGACGATGGCGGAGACCTTCATTTTCTCGCCGTTGACCGCCACGGGCACGCCCGCCTCGAATTCCACGGAGACCTCCGTGGGCTTGTCGGGCGCCTGATAGGGCGACACGCTCATTTCGAGGAAGAGCGGCTTATCGAGGTCCGGCTCGAGCGCGGGATCCTCAAGGTCCAGTCCCTCGTGGCTGAGGTGCCAGAGGTTCTTATCCTTGGAGTAGTTCGTCTCGCGGCTGATCTTCAGCGGGACCTTGTGCGCCTCGGCGTAGTCGATCTCCTCATCGCGGGACTTGATCGCCCACTCGCGCCACGGCGCGATGATGGGCATATCGGGCGCGAAGCGCTTGATGGCCATTTCAAAGCGCACTTGATCGTTTCCCTTGCCGGTGCAGCCGTGGGCGATGGCATCCGCGCCCTCAGCCTTGGCGATCTCGGCGAGCTTCTTGCCGATAACGGGCCGCGCGAACGCGGTGCCGAGCAGATATTTCTCGTACTTCGCGTCCATCATTAGGGAGGGAACGATGACCTCGTCGCACATCTCATCGGTGAGGTCGGCGATGATGAGCTTGCTCGCGCCGGTCTTGAGTGCCTTTTCCTCCAGCCCGTCCAGCTCGTCGCCCTGGCCGACGTCGGCGGCGACGGCAACGATCTCGGGATCGTTGTAGTTCTCCTTCAGCCACGGAATGATGATGGAGGTATCCAGCCCGCCGGAATAGGCGAGAACAATTTTCTTGATGGCTTCTTTTTGCATATCGGCTTCTCCTTTTTGGAAAAATATTTATTCGATGTGAGTGATTATACATATTTCCACATAGAAGTCAAGTGCAAAATGAATATTTATTTTATTGTACAAAGGAAATGCGAATAAACTTTCTCTGTATGTGCCGTTTCACCAATAAAAAACCATCCGAAGCTCCGCGGCGTGGATCATCTTTCCGCTGCATACGATGGAGCAGCAGACTGCGATCATATCGAAAGGAAGATGCCTATGGATTACTACGCCGGAAGCTCCAGAGGCAGCGGCTGCTGCTCATCGGACGCGTGCGCCTCCTATGGGACCGGAAAGCGAAAACGGCGAAGCGCTCGTCATCACCATCGCAGAGGAAACGCCGCACAGCTATAAGCTGCACTTCCAGTCCGGCGAGTGGGAGCTGATGACGCCCAACCTCTTCGCGCCGTTCACCAAACATCACGTCGACCTCTCCGCAGCAAACAGCACACTGAATATTCCTTTGAAGGATCTGGCGCTGAGCTACCAGCGCTCCTCTGCCAGCGCGCTGCGTATCAGCATCGTGCCGAAGGACACCGCCGCCCCGCGCAGTAAACTTTGCGGAGTTCCGGTGAAAGAACCGAGCTCTATCGGTAACCATTTCCTAACGCGGCAAAAGAGTGCATTGCAAAGTATCGAGTCGAACAAAAAGATGAGCAGGTTTCCCCGAAAGGAGTTACCTGCTCATCTTTTCTATTACTATTTTGCAACGTATCCTTTTAGCTGAATAGCAACCACATTTTATGATCCGCAGCAAGCTGCCGTGAATCCTTTCTGGGTAGCCAAAACGGATCGATCAATTAGCGATGTTCCGTCTTTACTTTTTGATGCCCAAACGTGTCTCGACCTTTTCCTTTAGGTCAGGAATCAAATCGTCAAAATGGCGGCCAGCAGCAAAGCCAGCTTTCCATTCCGCCTCGGTCTGGTCGTCTTTCTCGGACTGACACAGGTAGGTTTCAAATTCATCTGCGGGACAGATGATCACGCCATCGGCATTGCCGAATACGATATCGCCGGGGTTAACGACAACGCCACCACAGTGAACAGGAATATTAAATTCGCCATCCTTATACTTTAGGCTGCAGGCAGTAGAGGCTGTGCCGCGTGCGAACACAGGCAAACCAATCTCCTTGATCTGTGTGCTGTCAGTAACAACACCGTCCACAAGGATACCAGCCAGGCCATAGGTCTTGGCGTTGAGCGCAGAAATTTCACCGCAGCAGGCAATACGATGCTCGCCAAGACGATCGACAACCAGCACAGAACCGGCTGGAGCCTGACTCATGGCATAGTAGATCACAGAGTTGTCGTTAGACGGGCAACGCACCGTATAGGCCGGCCCGATCATTTTAAAACTGGGGTCAATGGGCTTGATCTTTCCATCAACATAACCAGCTTCGATGTGATGACCGATCTGAGCGGGATCTGTTTTCATTGCACGATTGATTTGATCTTGAGTAAGCTTCATAATAAAATCTCCTTTTTAATGTATTACGAGAAGAGCAGATTCGGAATGAAAGTGCTGATCTGCGGAACAAAAGTGATCAATAGCAGCGAGATGACCAGAGGTACATACATTGGTATGACCTCCTTTACCACACGGTCAACTGAAATGCCAGCTGTCTTTGCACCGGCAAACAGGCACATACCAAACGGGGGTGTGCAGAGGCCGATCATAACATTGTAAACCAGCATAACACCAATCGCGTAGGGATCAAGGCCAAGCGGCGTGGTCAATGCAAGAATGATAGGTGTGGTCAAGATAATGATAGAATTGGACTCCATAATCATGCCCAGCACGAGCAACAATGCATTGATAATGATCAACAGAAGGAATTGATTCTGTGCAACGCCGCCGAGCAGGTTGATGATTCGCTGAGGAAGGGCCTCAAGCGTAAATACTTTGCTCAGCAGGTCTCCGGCGAAGATGACAAGCAGGATCGCCGAGCAGGACTTGAGTGTATCCATGCAGGCACCCCACACCTTTTTCCACGAAAAGGTCCTGTGAAGAATACCGCAACCGATCGCATAGACACAGGCCAACGCGCCGGTTTCACCAGGAGACAGTACGCCACCAAGCATACAAACGATAATGATGATCGGGCAAAGCATGATGGGGAGCGCATCAAGGAAAATCTTGCGTTTGTAGGCAGGAGACTTTTCTTCCGCCGTTAGCGGGTCTTCGTGCAGCGTGGGGATCTTCTTATCGTGCAGAATTACAAATACCAGCAAGCACGCAGAGATCAGCACGCCTGGCAGCATACCGGCAATCAGACAACGTGCGCTCGAAAGTTCCGCAACCATGGCAAAGAGGACGAGTGGAATGGAGGGAGGAAAAATCGGGCCGACAACAGAGGTCGCAATCGTCAATGCTGCACCGTATGCACGGCTATAACCCTCACGCTCCATAGCGCGGATCTCGATATTGCCCAATCCTCCGACATCAGCCAACGCTGCGCCGGACATACCAGCAAAGACCAACGAAATAATAACATTTACTTTGGCCGAGTAGCCCTTTTTCCCGCGCAAAGCCTGTCGGGCAAAGGCAAAGCCTCGCTCTGTTTCCTCAAAAGCGTTCACCAGATTGCCCATCAGAATAAACATTGGAATAGCGAGCATCTGGAAGTTGAACAGCTTGTTAAAAAGCGTATAGCACACAACGGAAAGCGTCATTTCGTGCGTGATGAAATACGCAATTGCAGGTAATGCCATCGCTGCGGCAATCGGTACACCAAGGAAGAGCAGGACAACAAACCCGGCAAAAACAACACCTAATGACATTACTTGTTTTCTCCTTTCTTCCCGCTCATTAACAGATAAATCTCATAAACTGTTTGCGCAATCGCAGCAAGAATCCAAATTAGTGCACAGGCAAGCATCAGATAATGCACATAGCGCAGAGGGATTTTCAATGCCTGCGTTGCACGTTTCATTACCGATGGGATAAACAGTGTCTCAGAATAAATTAGGAAAGCCGCCAACGTAATATTGAGGAAGTTCCCTAAAATCTCCAACGGCAGCTTGGTCTTTGGAAAAATCGAGAAAATCAGCTCCATGCGAAGTTGCTCGTTATCGCGCTCGACCACATAAAGGCCGAACATGACCATACCGATCAGTCCGAGCTGTGCCAACTCCTCACTCCACGGCGTAGCATTCCTGCCAAGTCGCAGAACAATCTGATACGCAATCGCAAAAATAATAATGCCGAGAGAAACGGAGCTGAGTCCCGCCATTAAATAATATATCTTTCGTTCCAGCTTTTTCATTGCTTACATTCCTTTTCTGTTAAAATGGCTGGGGCATCGCAGATATAACGAAATGCAATTAGGCGGCTGCCTTGATATAGGTAATCATGTCACCCCACTCATCAGCGAAATCGTCATAAAGATTGTTTGCAACATCGCGGAAGGCTTCAATGTCAAGGCCGTTGCTCTCATCAATGAATGTCATGCCGCCATTTTCACATTCTTTCGTCCACTCCTCCGACTTATCCGCAATATATTCATGGATCCATGTCTGACCATCCTTAATAGCCTTGATCAGCGCCTCCTGCTGGTTGGCAGAGAGCTTGTTAAAGCTGTTTTCATTGATCCATGCGCCCATAGTCGTCGGCATATGCCCTGTCATGATGCAGTACTTCTGCAGTTCATAGAGTTTATTCGTGGTGATAACAGACAAAGGATTCTCCTGTCCCTCGATCGTATTGGTCATCAGCGCAGCAGGGACATCAGAGAAGTTCATCGGAGTACCCGCCGCTTTTAGGTAAGTATTGAAGAGCGCGGTATGAATATCAGACTGAAGAATACGCATCTTAAAGCCCTTGAGGTCTGCGGGCTCATAAATGGGATGATTGGATGTGATGTAGCGATTGCCTGCGTTAAAACCGCCGAGGAACTTGATACCAGTTCCTTCAAGATTTTCGTTTAAATAATTAAGAGTATCAGAACCATACGTCATAACCTTGGCGTAATGGTCGATGTCATTGTAGACAAAAGGCGCAGACAGTGCGCTAGTCAAAGAGCAAACATCGGACACAGAGGTCGGCTCCATCTGCAGCATATCGCACAGGCCGGCAATGCAAGATTCGATATCGTAGGAGCACAGCGAGTTGCTCCAATAGCACTGGAGCTCAACGGTACCGTTGCTGTACTCATTTACGAGCTCGGCAACCTTTTTCCAATAGGTCGCATTGATGGAGGATTCTGCATTCTGTTCGGAAAGTTTCAAGACAACATATGTATCTTCAGCCGGGGAGGTAGCATCCCTATCGGTATTAGGAGCCGGGGTATCCGCACTGTTGCACGCGCACAGGGCAAGAAGCATAGCCATTGCCAGCATCAGAGCCAAAAACTTTTTCATATCTCTTCTCCTTTTTGTTTTCGTTACTAAAGGGTGGTTGCTTTAGCTAATGTGATAAACGTCTGGACGACGATTACGCCACACACCAAGGTTTTCCTGCATTGCTGCTTGATAGTCAAGATCGATCTCGCCATAGCTGATGCACTCGCGGCCGCTGGCCAGCGTAACCTGAAGGCCCTTGGGATCAACAAGGCAGGAACGACCGAAAGAGTTCTCGCCGTGGCAGGTACCGTACTGATTCGTAGCGACAACGTAGGTCATGTTGGTCAGCGCAGTGCTCTTGACTAGGATATCCCAGTCATCCACACGAGTCGGCAGGGGAACGCCGCTGGGGAACATGGAGGACACGAAGATAATCTTTGCTCCATCAAGGCACATGGTACGCGCCTGCTCAGGGAAACGTAAATCATAGCAGACCATCATGCCAATGCGTCCAAGGTCACTGTCAAACACGCACAGTTCATCGCCGGGAGAAACATAGGAGGATTCGTCATAGGATGCAGCAACCATTAGGTGAATCTTGTTATACTTGGCAATAACCTCACCTTCGCGATTGATAAATACGATTGTGTTCTTTACGCGGCCATCCGGTGCGTTCGTAACAAAGCTGCCGGGAATCAAGTTGACGTGATATTCCTTGGCAAGTGCTTTCATGGTGTCAAGGAATACATGAGGCTTATCAAGGTCGATGGCAACCTTATGGGACTCCTCGTTGTCCACCGGAGAGCAGTAGCAATACTCCGGGAAAGTGACAATATCAACGTTTTTTGCATTTTCGACAGCCTTTTTGAAAAGGCGCACCATATTGGCCATATTCTCCTCAGGCGTGCCAAGACTGCCGCACTGGCAAATCGCAACTTTGATCATGTAAATTACCTTCTTTCTTATGATTTAATTTAGGATGATGCGGAAATTACTTTACACTATCGCCAGGCAGGTTTCGTATCGTGATTGTTCTTCGCTTATCCCATCCTGTTACTATATATTTGCCCCTTGGTTTATGGCAGCCAGCCATAGGCATGGGA
>ERZ808245.187-NODE-187-length-35347-cov-4.559730_pt1 | contig 35347 bp, 28 predicted proteins | sample MGYA00521243_ERZ808245 | MGnify/ENA primary metagenome ERZ808245 (study PRJEB31516, sample SAMN03275576) | gut metagenome | biome: mammalia-associated habitat; material: feces | host: Papio cynocephalus | place: Kenya | collected 2012-07-07 ... | reverse complement strand
CCATCGGTTATGCCAAGTATGACACCGAGGACGAACAACAACGCCAGCGTGAGGCATGGACTACCGTGATGCGAGGCCACGCCGTAGCCAACGGCTTGCCTGTAGTGGCAGTCAACCGAGTAGGGTTCGAGCCTGACCCAAGCGAACAGACAGGCGGCATCCAATTCTGGGGCAGCAGTTTCGTGGCTGGTCCGCAAGGCGAGCTCCACTATCGCGCCAGCGACAACGAAGAGGAAAGCCTCGTCATCGACATCGACATCAAGCACAGCGAGGACGTACGCCGTTGGTGGCCGTTCCTCCGTGACCGCCGTATCGACGAATACAAGGATATTACAAGAAGATTTATCGATTAAGAAACTATCTCTCCCACATGAAGTCTACAGATAGAGCCGTAGCCTTTCATGTGGGAGACCTAAATTGAATAAACTGTAAAAATCAGGATAATGCAGAATTTGGAAGTGATGGTGGTTTTGTTCATCATCGTGATTTTAGGTTATGTCGCCTGCAAGTTAGGCTATATGGGCGACAAGTTTGACAAGAAGTTATCAGCCATAGTTGTCGATATCACTTGCCCATTGTTGGTACTTTCATCCGTGATGGGCGACGAGCTACCCGACCGCACGCTCATCCTGCCCCTGTTGGGCATTGGCTTTCTCACATACATCATCTTGCTGGTGTTCGGATTTTGGGTACCACGGCTCATTACCAAGAACCATGACGATCAAGGCATGATCGGTTTTGCTTTGATGTTTGCCAACGTAGGCTTCATCGGCTACCCTATCGTCTCTAGTATCTTCGGGCCGAAGGCTGTCTTCTATGCCGCCTTGCTCAACATGCCGAATACCTTCTTCATCTTCACGGCAGGTGTAATGCTCGTCAAGGGGGAGTACAGTTTGAAGCAGTTCAATCCCAAGGTACTGGTGAGCCCAGCGATGTTAGGAGCGTTTCTCGCAGCCATTTTGGTGGCATTAGGAGTACACACACCCGACATCATCGCCCGTCCTATCACGATGGTGGGAAACATCACCGTGCCAGCCGCCTTGATGATTATCGGCAGTTCGATGGCAAAGTTGCCCATCAAGGAAATCGTGGGAAGCCCGAAGGTTTACGTTTCCTCGTTCTTACGTCTGGTCGTTGTGCCATTGAGCATCTATTTTCTGTTCAAGATATGTGGAGTCAGTCCGCTCATCAATGATGTCAACACGGTGGTCATTGCCATGCCTGTGGCAAGCTTTGGCACGATGTTCTGCCTCAAATATGGTCGCAACCCATCGCTCATCACCGAGATGACATTCATCACGACCGTAGGCTCTATCATCACCATCCCGCTCATCACCCAACTATTCTCGTAAAGGTAAAAGGGTAAAAGAGTAAAAAGGTAAAAAGGTAAAAAAGTAAAAAGAAATTAAGAGAGATATGGAACAAAATCCACAAAAACATCGGGAAACTTCGCAAGCCAACCAACAGGCTTCGCAAGCCAACCAACAGACTTCGCAAGCCAGCCAACAGAATTCCGTAAACCCCAACCCCATCATTTCGGTGATACCACTCGCCGTACTCATCGCCCTCATCATCGTGGTGGTCAATCTCTTCCCCGACGATGCCTTGGCAGGAGCCTCCCAGGTAGCCCTCATGATAGCCACCGCTGTATGCGTGGCACTCGGCATGGCGATATACAAGATGCCCTGGAGCATCTTCGAGGAGAAAATCAAGAGCACCGTTGGCGATGCCGGCGTCAGCATCCTCATCCTGCTGCTCATCGGCATGATGTCGGCTACCTGGATGATTAGCGGCGTGGTACCTACGCTGATTTACTATGGCGTGCAATTCATGTCGCCAACCTTCTTCCTACCCTGCGCCTGCATCATCTCGTCGATCATATCCGTGATGACAGGTACCTCGTGGACCACCATCGCCACCATCGGCATCGCTTTGATGGGCATCGGCGATGCCCTCGGCATCCCTTCCCCTTACACCGCAGGAGCCATCATCTCGGGTGCATACTTCGGCGACAAGCTCTCACCAATGAGCGACACCACCGTACTCGCCTCCTCCATCGCCGGTGCAGACCTGTTCTCGCACATCCGCTACATGCTCTACACCACGGTGCCAAGCATCACCATTTCTATCCTGCTCTATCTGGTCATCGGCATTTTCTACAACGGAAAGCCTGTGGAAATCAGCCAGTATCTCACCGGGCTCGACCATGGTTTCAACATCTCCCTCTGGACGATGCTCATACCGCTCTTCACCGGATGGCTCATCTATCGCAAGACCCCTTCGCTCATCACTCTCCTGCTCTCCGCCCTCTCCGCTTGCATCTGCGCCCTCATCCTACAGCCTGAGGTATTGATGAAGATAGCGGGCGAAAGCGAGATTACCGCCAAAAGTCTCTTCGAGGGAGTCATGACTACCTGTTATACCCACACACAAGTCGATTGCGGACTGGATAGTATCAATGAGTTGGTGGCTACCCGAGGCATGGCAGGTATGCTCAACACCATCTGGCTCATCCTCTGCGCCATGTGCTTCGGTTCTTGCATGGTAGCCAGCGGTATGCTCCACGCCATCACCAAGATGCTCCTCAAGAGCATCCACAGCACCGTCTCGCTGGTATGTTCTACCGTAACATCGGGCGTGCTCCTCAACCTCGTGATGGGCGACCAGTTCCTCTCCATCATCATGAATGCCTCCATCTACAAGGAGGAGTATGCGGCACGTGGCTACAAGCCCGAACTGTTGAGCCGAAGCACAGAGGATAGTGCCACGGTAACCTCGGTACTCGTACCTTGGACCGCCTGTGGTATGACGCAGAGCACCGTGCTCGGCATCCCGACTTTGGTTTATCTGCCCTTCTGTTTCTTCAACATCATCAGCCCTATCATGAGCTGCCTCGTGGCGATATTAGGCTTTGTCCCTAAGCCTCAGCCAACGAATAATCCCCAGGTCTCGAATTAGAATCGAAACCTGGGGATTATTTATTTTAGAACAACTTATCTATGTCTATCGACATTCCTATTTGGAATGTGTGTCCAATACCTACTTTTAGGTATCAGACGGAATATCAAACATTTACTAGCCTTCAAGCGGCAAGCATTCTTATCTTATTTCTCGACATCCTTGCCTTCCGTATCTTTCCCTGAATAAAACCAGAAGCCAACTATCAGAGCCATGAACACCACGAGAATGCTCACCATTTCCACGACATGATGTCCAGGATCAACCCATATTTCCTTGAAGAATCCATTGCGAGCAGCCACCTCCACAGCAGTCCAGAATACGATGATGGTCGCCAAAGCCATGCGGAGGTTTCGCCCCCAACTCTTGATGCGCAACTCCTTCTTGAACATCAAAGCCGAACCTATCAGGCAGAAGATAGCCACGCCATAAGTCACAGGATGCTTGTCGCCCAAGAACACAGGGTCGTAGCAGAACATCAGCACCAAGTACAATCCCCACATCATGATGTTCCACTCCATGAAGGTGACGATGGCAGGATGATGAGCCATCGGACGAAGTTCCACCCTGTCCTTCACGCCACAATGGTTCTGAATCCAACGGATGAAGTCGCAGCCTGTGCGAGTGCAGAACACATACATCACGATGAACATCATCCACATACCGAAGCTGGCAGGCATGAGGAGGTATTCCAGCCGTGAGCCATAAATCGCCTTATAGTCGATAGGCGCACCATATCGTTGGGCATAGTAGGCGAAGAGGAACTCCACCCACCCCGTCCAGAAGAGCAAGGCACCCGTCATTCCAAAGCAAGTCTGCTTGGTGTCGCCCTTCACGAAGACACCGCAGATGGTGACGACCAAGCCCACGAAGCCCATGGCGAAAGCCGAGTAATGCAACACGGTAGGTTCCAAAAGGTGCTCCATGATAATCATGAGCGCATGCCCCAAAGGCATCAACAGCAAGATGATGAGAATCGACCCTATCGTCTTGCCCCAATATAAACTTTTCATTTCCATATTCTGACTTTTCATTTTCATATTCTAAATAACAGTTCTACAAATTGGGCTGCAAAGGTACTATTATTTAGACAAATGCGCAATACCTAAAAATGATGAAAACAATTATTGCTCATATTGGGTTGCAAAGGAATAAAGAACAACGGAAACATCGCCGATGACTTCATTTTGGAGAAACAAAGGGGCTGAAAATCAAGCTATTTTTATGACAATCTTTCATTCATCCATAGGAAACAAAGGCAATCCATCGTCTTCATCACCAAACTTATCGAAATCGCTACGGAACAACCTATCCTGTATAACTCGGTATTTTTCAAATTCAGATTCCGCAAAACTCTTGGCAAACTCGGCAGAAACCTTACCTGCATCTTGCAGGACTTCATCACCACCAGCCTCAAGAATGATGTCTATTCGTTTCGCCCAATCCTCCATTGTCATAGGGATATGTCGATTTGCCATACGCTCAGCCATATCCAATACAGAGTTAACAAGCCTCCCCATATCCTCCAATTCCACTTGTTTCAGATAGTTCTTGGCGATGCTCACATCAGGCTTTACTATTTTTCCGTCAGGAGCTTTTTCCCAAGTTACCAGCCCCATGTGTTCCTTTGAAGCATCAGCCCTTTCCACGATAAGTTCACCAGCAGTATGTCCGTGAACAGCATAGTGCATTTTGTTCTGAACATTCTTATAGAACAAGCGAGTAGTAGGAGCATCCTTGTTGTAATCCACAGCCGTAGCATAGATATCCGTGAGTTTTTGATAGAAACGTCGTTCGCTCAATCTTATCTCCCTGATCTCAGCCAGCAGATGCTCAAAATAGTCCTCACCAATGAATGCCCCGTTCTCCATTCGCTTCTTGTCTATGATATAGCCTCGAAGCGAGAACTGACGAATGACGTAAGTACACCACTGTCGGAACTGGGTGGCACGGATGGAGTTGACACGATAACCTACGGAGATGATGGCGTCGAGGTTGTAAAACTCTGTTATACGCTTTACATTTCGGGCACCTTCCTTCTGAACTATTTCCATTTTGGAAACAGTTGCCTCCCTACTCAACTCCCTTTCTTCAAAAATATTGTTCAAATGTTTATTGACAGCAGGCACACCTACATCAAACAGCTGCGCCATCGCCTTTTGCGTAGCCCAGACAGTCTCGTCCTTATACAAGACCTGAATGCCATCCTCCTTTCCTTCTGCTACAAAAGTCAGGAATTCCGCAGTACTATTTCTTATTTCTCTTTTCTTTGCCATATCATTGCTATTATGTAAACCCATATCATCCGATACGTTTGGCAAAATTAACCTTTTTCTGCGATAACACAAAAGAAAAGGCTCAAAAGTTTGCAGAAAAGAGAAATAATGCTTATTTTTTGCATCATCTTTAAAAAGGTATAGAAAGAATGATGAATATGGACAAAGAAGGGAACAACATCATACAGCTTCCCCTTGAGGAAATCAAACTCGCCTTTGCAGCCCGATGTGTAGAAGGAGCAGCAAGGAAACTGGGGATGCCCTATATATAGATTACATGCTCCATACAGAGAGCTTGGAATATCTCATAGAAAATGTCATAGAGTGTTTAACCAATTGGGAAAAGAAAGCTTGCTCAACCAAGAACAGCAGAGAGAGTGCTTATAATATACTATATACAGCTAGGCTGAATCCACAAAAAAGCTACTTTTCTGCTACCATTAATACAAAAAAACAACTTTTTCCTTGGTTGTTTCAAGAAAAAAGTGTAGCTTTGCATCAGAAACCATTAATATTATAATTATGTTAGGAATTAATGCACCAAAAGTTTTAGCTAAAGGCGAATATGCACAAGCAGTTCGCAAAGCGGCTCTTGCATCCATCGGTGCAAAAGCCAAGAAAAAAGATGTGCAAAAGACATCTAATTATCCATATAAATTCGAATGGAATCTATGATGAATTTCGAAGAATACAAAATAGAACACTTACCAGACTTCAATGAGTTGACAAACTTCTATACTGGCAAAAACAAAATGGATGATTTTCTCCACAATCATTTAAAAGATTGCGAAGAAAGTCATTATTGTAGTACTTTTTGCGTTCGATTAAAAGCAAACAACTCTATCGTTGCCATTTTTGCATTAGCATTCGACTCCGTAGATATAGATTCTGACGACTTTGACGACATGCGAATGGGAGCTGCAGGAACAGAACTTCCAGCAGTCAAATCGCATTTCCGTGAGCAATTTGAGCAAAAATATACCTATCCTGCTTTGGAAGTAGCCTATTTAGCCATAGACAAGAAATTTCAGAATTTACATTTAGGCTCAGCACTTATAGATGAGATAGCAGCAATGGCAAGAAAACAAAATTTTGCAGGTTGCGTATTTCTTACCGTGAGAGCTTGGCATACCCCAGGCTATAGTGCCGTTAGTTTTTACGAAAAGAATCAATTTGCCAAGCTAACCCCAGTACCGCAAATGGATGTATGGCCTATGTACAAAACCATTTGGCCAGAAGAATAAACCTGCACCTAGCTCTACGACAAGAGTACAGGATTGTACCTCATGAGCAATGCCTATGTCGCCGATGACTTCATTTTGGAGAAACAAAGGGGCTGAAAATCAAGCTATTTTTATGACAATCTCATGTTGTACGATTATGCATGTTATAGTCGTACAACATGAGGAGGTATAAACGTACGACATGAAGGTGTATAGTCGTACAACATGAGAAAGCCATAAATCACACTACCATTTTTAGCCCATATTATGGTTCATAATCTCTAAGATTTCCCTGCCCGAAACATACACAGGCGTACCCTCGAAATCCTTCGGTCCATAGGCTTTCTTTTTCTTCTGATGCTCACGCACAGCCTTCGCCATCTCATTCTTCAGCACCTTGTCGATGTCAATAGGCTCAAATTCCTTAGGCATTAATTCCAAGCTATAGACGATGTATTTGCCAGAAGGCGTAGGATAACCTTTTTTCTCCATCCACTTCGCCTCCTGAACCTTATAGCTGTCTATCCTGAAAAGTTCATAACCGATAGGAGCCTCAACACCTATCTCATAGAGCAAGAGATAGTGAGCGTCAGCCAGTCCCTTCTCTATGCGCTGCACACCATTTCTATTCTCTCCGTGTATCATCTTGCGCACATTATACAGCATGTGCTCCTTGATCCAAGCCAGTTGATTCTTGTCCTTTCTCCAACCGCCCACCAAAAACATCTCATCGGCAAAATCCTCTAGTCTCAGCTTCTCTCCTTTCAAGACCTTGGCACCTACAGCCTCTACGCCACTCAGCTCAGCCTCTATCTGGTAAAACTTGTTGATTTCGTCTGTAGGATTGGTGTTGAGTTTGTAATGACGGATCGTGAAATCCTTGCTCAACTCCGACAGCAACAGGAGATTATCTTCATAAAACTCCTCTTTCGGCTCCACAGCCACATACATAAATTTCTCATCGCTGTAAGGACGGAACACCTTGCCTATGCTACTTCTGAAATGTTTCTCGATGGCACGATGCATGGCATCCAGCCTCTGCTCGTCATCCTCATCTTCCCCATCTTGTCCTGCCTTTGGCTTCAACTGCAAGGAATAAAACTGATAGGTATCTCCCAAGTATTGCAGAATGTTTTCCCTGAACTTTCTGCGGGTTCTCTCCCTGAACTCCGTCTTCAGTCCATCGTTGCTTTGCGCATAAAGCGAGAGTACAAAAAGGAAGTTGATGTCGTAGTGCTGGAGCAGCAAGGTATCCCTGTCAAACAGGCGATTCTCGAAATGGTGCAACTTCTCTACATCATTTCTTGGAGTCAACTCGTCCTTGTCATATCTACGCTTGCTGGCATTCTCGTTGATACGAGCCGAGATAAAGAAATTCGGCGTAACGCTGTAGCCGTCGGTATCCTCATCTCGGTAGATGAGGTAATCCTTGCCCAGTCCCTTGTGCTTGCCATTCTCGTCGGGCTTGTCTTCCAAAAAGAGCGAGAGGTTGTGCTGTATCACGTTTCTGGCATAAGTATATTGCTTATATACCGAATACTCCCCTATACCAGCCCCGATGTTGTAATACTTCGAGTCACCGATATAGAAGATGCGATCTTGGTTGATGAGTCCTTGGTAAGCATAGATATGATCCACACGCTTGCCGTCTTCCTGCGCCTTCAAGTCTCCCTTATCCAGTCCCTTGTCCGACAACAGCTCGTCCACCATCGCCTCGAACACCACATGATAGTCGGTCACCATCAAGTAGTCTTGATAGAGTTGACTACTATGGATTTCCATCATCCGCTCGAAGAAGGCATTGCAGAGTGTCCAGAGTCTCAGATCCTTGTCCGAAAAATACTTATAGCGTATCTGCTTCATCCTCACAGCCCCATAGTAGTCTAGATAGTTTTCGAACTCCACCTCCGAGAGCAAGTTGAAGTTGTAGTTAATGCGAATGTCAAAGCCATATTTCCTTCGCATATAGTCGAGTATGGAATAGAAGATGACGAGCAGTTCCTCGTCGTAGTTCACCATCTTGCGCTTGTTCACTGGGTTCAGATAGACGGGAGCCAGAGACTGAGGGGTGCCACCTTTTTCACAATGTGCGATGCTTCCCAGATAAGCCTGGCTGTGCGAGATGGTCTTCGTCCAGTTCACCTTGTTCATGCCCCTGTGCAGATTCTTGACCACGAAGGTAAAGTAATCCTGGTTTTCCTCATGAAACTTCACCAGTGAGAGCATAATGTCGAGATAGGTATTCGACACCTCGTCGCCCTGCGGCGACACCTCGCTGATGTCCTTCATCATCACGATGCCCGACTCAGGATTGAGCCTAACAAACTCCCTCAGCCCTCGATAGAGCCAAACCGTAAATCCATACAGAAACCTATAGTCAGCATCTCCCTGCTCCTTGTCTTCCAAGAGTTTGGTCACATCCACCACTTCCGAAGGATTGTATCTGCCGAAGAGCAATCCCTTCTCATCGAGCACCACCTTGGGCAGGAAGAAGACACAATCGTTCAGCTGCGAACTATAGTAATAGCCCACATAACTCTTGCTCTTGGTGCCGTCTCTCCAAGTCAGCTCTCCCATCAACTTTCCAAGTTTCTCGATGGCACGTTCCTCGTAATGGTAACCCTCAATGAGTAGTTTCATATCAATCCTTTTTCCGTCTTCCTTTTCGTTTTGCAATCTTACCCAAAGCATTGATGGATTCAAGATAAGCTTCTTCCACAGGAGTTAGGGTCTTGACCTGATACTTGCGATACTCTGCCAAGGCTTTATCCAACGCCTCCTGATGGCTTATGCTACCCGCTCCCTTCAATAATGGTCGCCCTGTGGATTGCATAATAGTATCTAGCTGGTTCACATAGTCCATCATATAAACCGGTCGATGCTCCATCGCCATGATTTCAGCGAAGTCAAAATATCCCGAGACAAGATTGTTGAGAATCTTGAGTTCATCTTCCTTTAAATAGTTCTTGGCAATCTTGATGTCTTTGATAGCAGGCAATTCTCCTTCAAATGTAGTCAATCCCATAAAAGGTTGCTCAGCATCGGCTCGTTCATAAATGACTTCGGCAGCCGTATGACCATGAGCAGCATAGTGCAACTTGTTCTGCACAATTTTGAAAAAAAGTTTAGAAGCTTCCGTCCGTGGGTCATAGTCCACACTTGTAGCATAGATATCGAGTACTTGACGATAAAGAACCTTCTCTGAAGAACGGATATCTCGGATACGGTCGAGTAATTCCTTCCAATAGTTTCCACCTCCCAAGTTTTTCAGTCGCTCATCATCCATCGTAAAGCCTTTCACGATATACTCATTGAGCCTCTCCGTAGCCCATTGGCGAAAGCGAGTACCCTGAATAGACTTTACACGATAGCCCACAGAGATAATTACGTCGAGATTGTAATATTTCACCTCTCGGCTCTGCGTTTTCCCCTCTATAGCACCATGTTGAGTGGTTTGTCGGAAATTCCGACAAACCACTTTTTCATCCAATTCACCTTCCTTGAAAATATTGGATATATGTTCACTGATAGTAGAACGTCCTTTATAAAACAACTGGGCAATTTGTTCTATACTCAACCATACAGTCTTATTCTCCAATCTTACGTCGAGTTTAACCCCTTCGTCAGACTGGTAAATAATCATTTCCCCTAAATCTTGCTGTACAGCATCCTCCCATTTGTAGCCACAATCCATGCAGAGATGAAGCATCCCTTCAGATTGCACGTTATCAGAGCCACACTTTGGGCATTTCATGATCTCGTTCTCCATTTTATTATATATTGCGTCTAATTCCATTTTCTTATTCTTATAGTTTACCACCACGAAAGGTGGTAAACTATTAATGAATGAACCATTTATTCTTCAACCGCATCCTTCGGCAGGTGTTTCATCACATTCTCTACGAACAGTTTGACTGTGTCCTGATTCGGCTTACCCGTTTCCTTATTGAAGAAGTCCTTGAAAGCAATCTTCTCCTTACCATCAGCATCCTTATCGAAGATGTCGGAGCGGAAACCATAGGTCTTGAACACATCCGTCCAGAGATAGAACACCACCTTGTTGACGAACTTCTCGGCAGAAATTACGCCTTCCTTGTCAGCCTTGCAGAAAAAGAAACCGAGTTCCTTATCCTCGGAATTTATCTATTCTCTGAAATTAAAGATTTGCATAGCAATTTTCCGCCTCCTTACGTGCTATAACAAATTCCTCATGCACCATTTTTTCCCATTCTTTCTTACGTTGAACCATACGGAGCAAGGCAACCAAATCCTCTTCACGACTATTATATTTTACTGCTTCATATTTCATAACTTGTTTCTTTCTACTATTATTTACAAAAATTACTTGCTATATTCTATCATTTCACTCCCTTTCTTAAAAATCGGAGCACCATCAATATATTTTCTATTGCCTATTCTTTCTTCAGAAATCAAACGATGAATGTCCAACTTACCCAAAGTTACCTCCTCATCAAAGATATAACAGAAATAATTACCCTTTGGCTCCTTTGGATACTTCGTCTCACGCATTCTATCCTCTTTGATATAAGCATGATGATGCACATGAAACACACGATAATGATTTTCATGATCATGACCAAACTCATAAAGTACCACAAAAGTAACAGCCATTTTATCCAATTGAGCCTTAACTTGTCCACCTTCACGTTCTTTGCCTAAACGAATATTGTAAATTAAGGTACCCTTGTCATTTTTACCTAATATCCAATCCAAATGAGCTTGGTCATGATAACAACCTATCAAGATTGTCTTATCAAGATACCTTTCCAGATAATGCCTAGTCAAGAAAGATGATGGAATCTGCATTTTTTCTACCAATGGAGCGACTTCTGGGAGAAGTTGTTTTGGATCTTCTCCTATCTTACAAGGAGTAACATAGAAAGCAACACTTAGTTGCGAGAGTATTGCCTCATTTTCTCCAGTAAACTGTTCTCCTTTATCCAATGCCAAAGAATAAAATTTCTGGAAGCCTCGGTCTTCATAAGGCGTAAACACCTTGCCTAGTAATTGCTGAAAATGGTCTTGAATATACCCAATAGCACTTACCCCTTCTTTCGCTGTCATAGCATAGAAGTGAAACTTAGAGTTCAGCATTTCCTGAATTTCCTTACGGAACATCTTTCTCACTTTGTTTTTCCATGCCTTTTTCTCCCCTTGTTCATTACGCCCGTAAAGAGCTACTACAAACAAGAAATTCACATCATAATGAGCTATGAGGAAAGTATCTCTATCAAACAAACGATTATCAAATTGCCGAGAAAAGAAATCCTTGTTTTTCTTCTCTGTCAACTTGATGTCATCTTCTGCCCTGAGTGATTTCTGTTCTGCCGAAATAAAGAAGTTAGGTATCACATTATAACCTTCAGTAATATCATCCCGCAACTTCAAATGTCCTTCTTGGTCCGCTTCACTTCCGTCATTAAACAAATCTAAGTTCCATTGTATCACGTTTCTTGCATAAGTAAACTGCTTAAAAACAGATTCACTACCAATCTTATGTTTATCACCACGCTTATAATACTTTGAATCACCTATATAGTAAATATCCTTTTCCTCACTATTATTGGTAAGATTTTGATACTGATACATATGGTCAACCCTCTTGCCGTCACCTTGGTCTTTAAGGTCTGCAGGAAGATTTTTGTCTCCAACAAGTTCATCTATAATAGCCTCGAACACGATATTGAAATTCTGAACAAGTAGATATTCCTTGTCATTGGTCTCCACATTAATATCCTTACTATGCGCAAAGAAGGCATAGCAAAGTTCCCATAGGTAGAGTGCCTTATCCGAGAAATACTTATATTTGATTTGCATCATGCGCACCTTGCCCATTCCATCTAAATAGTTTTTAAACTTCTCCCCAGTAATCAGAGAAAAATTGACATTTAGCTGTACAGGGAAACCATATCTATCATGCAGATAAGACAAGATAGAAAAGAAGATAACTAGCAATTCCTCATCAAGGTTTACTTGCTTTTTCTTATTGATAGGATTCAAATAAACAGGTTGGTTATCTTGCACTACAGCCATCGACTTATTGATGGTTCTAGTCCAATTTATCTTATTATATCCCGAGTGAATATTTCTTATCACAAAAAAGAAGAAACTCTGGTTCTCACGATTGAACTTTTGGAGAGCTAAGAGTATATCTAGAAAGGTATTACACTTATGCAACCTGCCACGCCCCATCTGTTGAGCATTTTGCAGCTTCACGATTGTATTATCGACGGCAGAATCCCGAAATACACAGATTGCCCGATATATCCAGACCGACAATTCGTAGATGAAATCATGCTCCTCTTGCGTAAGCGAATCTTGTCCTTCTAAATCAACAATATCCTCTGGCTTATATTTTCCAAAAACAAGTTCTTCATTACCTTTGTCTTCCATCAAAACCTTAGGAAGAATAAACACACAGTCCTTCAACGTAGGATTATAGTAATACCCCACGTAGTTGACGCTAACTTTACCGTTAACATCTCGCAAGTTAGATATACCATCAAGCGTTTTTCCAATAACGCCGATGGGATATTGATGTTCTTCTATGATGATGTGCATATTCTACTCGTTTTCGTCTTTCCCTTCTGCTTGTTGATTGAGTTTTAAATTGGTTAGGAACTTTGTTACCATTTCCTCATTCACACTACCATCATTCTTATAGTACTCATGAAATTGGATTGGTGCCCCATTTTCATTCTCAAACATCTGTCTGTCGAAGCCGTAGTCTTTAAATACATCATTATATATGTAGAAGATTACCTTACCCACAAACTTCTCTGCGTCTATCACATGGTTTTTAGCACGACAAAAGTAAAAGCCCATCTTCTTGTCCTCAGACTTTGTCACGTCAAAGATTTCCGCATTGATTGTATCCAAGAATTTTGTCCAAGAATATTTCTGACCTGCAACCACAATATCCCACTTTTCCTTAGCAGTATCAATTGGTATATACTTCCAATCCCAACGACGCTTGAAAGCAGAGTCTATAGGGAACAGAGATTGGTCGCTAGTGTTCATAGTTGCCCAAATGTAGAGGTTGCTTGGCAAAACCAACACTATTCCTTTCTTTATATCATCTGCAATATTGCCATTATAATCTGGGAAGTACGAAATCAACGAATCTGGGAAAGAGAAGTCCTCAAATGACTTTTCTAGATACTTTTTGACATCCATATCGGCAAAAATAGGATAGCTAGAGAATCCATCCTCACTATTACGGTCAAGCAGCTGAAACAAATCACCAAAGATTTGGGCACAGTTGCCACGATTAATCTCCTCTATAATAAGAAACTGTGGCTTTATCTCTCCACCTTCTGGCTCACAATAGAACTGCCAAGCCTTGACATAGGCTTGTAAAAAAGCCTGAGCTACAAAGCTATATACAATTTGCTTGGTATGACTAGTCTCTTTCCCATTCTTATCATACGTTATATCCTCATCCATAGTTGGCTTATAACAACCAACAAATGTAGAATAATCGCTGTCAGGATGGAATGTCGTACGAATCACACTCTGTCCGGTAGTATCTCGCTTAATCTTGAAAGACTTACCTGTACCTGGAGCACCGTAAAAGATTTGCTGGAGAGGTTGTTCTCTATCATAAAGTTCGCTTGTTTTTACTCTATTTTTAAATGGAGTAAAATTCAGCTCAAATTCTTTACCATTTTCATCCAATGGAACTAATATCAAATAGACTTGTCCTACACATGCTTGTGTAAAATGAACTTTATTAATAAAAAAATCTTTAAGTGGAAATATACCATTGCTATTAGCATATTCCTTACAATCAACTCCTTCACGATCACCTCCTCTTTGCGAGCCTCTTACCTTTAAGGTCGTATTTATTGTCTCACTACCAATATGGATGATTACCTCATGAACTGTATCTGCTTTCCAATGGAAAGGCTCAAAAAAAGCCTTTCCAAATTCAACTTGCTTTCCACCATTTGGGTTTATATCATTTTTACGAAGTGCTTGAATAAATATCATAAACTATCAATATATTTGCCCCATTGATCTGCAACTGCTTCCGCAAATCCTGGGAATGTTTTACTTCTTAATCTGCGCCTCTCTTCCGTACTAATTTTAGTATTGAAAGAGTCAGAATACCATTTAGGAAGAGAACGTCCACTCGACAAAACGACTCTTGGACCTTCATCAACCATTTTTGTTGGAATCAACAATGGAAGGTTATGTAACCATAAGCATGTTTTTTTGGAGGCAGAATCACCAAACCAAAAAGGTTGAACAATTTGGTCTGGTTTACGATATTCTGTATTCATACACCCAACAGGATTCTCTATTGCCCAACATTTAATTTTCGTTTTAGTGAACTCTAAAAAAAACTGTTCAGCCTCAGCTTTCAATTTTCTACGCCCAATATGATGTGGATGTTCACGCCGTTGCTCTATTGGAAGATTAGCATCATCAGGATGATAAAGCCATCTTGCACCACTAACAGATAAATATGTACAAGGTGGATGTGCTATCATTAAGTCCCATTCTTCTCCAGCAGGCAAAAAATACTCCTCACCTGTTTCTAGATGACCACCATGATTTGGTATAACTTGAAGTACATCTTGTTTAAAATGCCATTCTGGATGTCCACCGCTACATTCTAAAATATCACAGCTGAATGCATTATGTCCCCTTTTTCGAAACTCCTTGCATATAGCTTGACTTTCTTCACATGCAATTAATATATTAGCCATTTTTATTCAGTATATTATATATTGCTTCTGCTATTGCCTTTGCAAAGTTTACAGGAACCGCATTTCCTATCATCTTATAGCAATAAGCTTTGTTGCCTATAAATTCATAGTCTTTTGGAAAAGACATCAAAAGTGCTGCTTCTCTTATCGTTATAAATCTAGCTTGCTTTATATCTGGATGTATAAACATATAACCATCTTTTTGTAAATGTGCAACAACTGTAGGAGAAGGCTTATCCCATTCTAAATTACGATATTTTCTATAAAGAGTATCTTTTCCTGTAATTTTTTTATAAAACGCAATAGCTTCTTGTTGAGTACATTTATTCATATTACCCCCAATCCATTCCTTGATCATGATTATATCACGAGCACTACAATGCCTAGGCATGTGAAATGGATCAGATTCGTCTTCAGCTTTATGAGACACATTTTTTCCTTTTATTTTAACAACCTTTTCCAAAGGGTATATCGGAGGTAATTGACCTAAAGCATCCTTAACCGTTAAATGTTTTTTGCATTTTAACTTATTCAATTCTTCATAAAATTCTTTAAATGTTATCGACATATCATTTCTCAAACCCAAAAGTATAACACGCTCTCTGTTTTGCGGAACAGAAAAGTCATAAGCATTGAAAACGGCATCTTTAAAATTTTCAGGCTTTAAAATTGAATATCCAACATCATGAAATGCTTTATAGATGCGTTCTACAACAGGTTTTCCACCAGGCTTTGCGCTAAGCATTCCCGTAACATTTTCAAAGACAAAGACCTTTGGTTTAAAAGCACCTACAACCTTTACGAAACTCTCAAAAAGATAATTTCTATAATCTTCGTTCATTGATTTTTTGTCTGTTGCCCTACCATGTATTGAATATGCTTGACAAGGAGGTCCACCGATAATTAAATCAACTTTTTGTTTACCTATGTTTTTTTTCAAACCTTTTAAAGTAGTTGAAGAATTGTACGCTCCATATTTTTCCAAAGATTCTTCCGACCAATTGCCATTTATTAATTCTTCAGTCCTTTGAATATCAAACAAAATAACTTTTTCTTTGGCTTTTTCCTCAGATTCATTCCATTTTTGGATAAGACGATGCCTAAGAGTTTGAACCATTGGGAGTTCCCACTCAACATGAGCAAGACTTCGAAAATGCCCAGACTCCATAAATCCTTCCGATAGTCCACCACAACCTGCAAAAAGGTCTATAAATGTATATTTCTTTGCCATTATTGGCCTATTCCTTTCTTTATTGTTTTATTTTAATATGCAAAGTTACTATTTTTTCCCGAAAAAATGCATACACATTATTTCATTTATGAAAGATTAATACACTACGGAAAGTTCTTTAAACGTAAAGTTGACAGTTTGATCAAAACCTTTCTCTTTTACTTTTTCAAGAAACTCTTTATATTCAGTATATTTCGGAGTTTTAATCTCTTGACTAACTACATAGTTATAGTAATCGTCCCAACTTCCCCAAATTTTTGGCACAACTTCACTTATCGAATATTGTTTATCTGTATTTGGATGATAAAACGACAAGGTTGCTTCGGCAAAGTCAACGACATGTCTCTTTGCATAATTTTTCATAGCTAGTCGTGCTGGCTCCGTATGACGTTGTTCCTTATGTCCATATCCATCTCCATGAGAAACGAAAACTTCATGAGAAGTGTCCCTCCAACAAAGCAACACATCCATCATTGAATGTTCTTCCCCTATATATTGTAGGAATAATTTTTGCTGTAATTCTATGACTTCACTCTCACTAAAAATAAAATCTTCTACAAAAAATCCATCTCTAAATAACTCACATAGGAAATCTAGTTGGAAAGAATTTATGCCATTCTCCAGCAAACAGCTCATCACTTGACTATAATCTTCTTTTGTATAGGAACGAGATTCTTTTGTAAACTCACGAAGATTCTTAATCAGATTTATCAAACCTTGTGTTTCAGGTATGACCTTCTGCCCGATAGCACCCAAATAAAACAAAATATGAAGTTGCTTATAAGCATCTTCTTTACCTTTACATTTCAGCTGCTCCACCTTTTGCACTAGAGACAACGATTTATTTACCATCCATTCTTTCAGCTTCGGTTTCATCTCCCCAAAAGGAGATTTATACAGCTCGTCAAATTCGCAATCTGATATATCAGCATCTAAAAGTGAAGCATAAAAATATCTCTGCGTATAACCTGTCACATCAATGCCCTTGTCCTTTTTTGTTCTATATATTCCAAAAAGAGCATCCATCAAGCATTTTATATCTTCAATCCTTTCTTGTGGAACAAAAAGTTCACTTGAATGGTCTCGAACATAGCCTAAAATATTAAAATATTCCCGTTTATATATTTTGGACGCCAAACCGTCATCTTCTTTAGGCTTATTCTTACCATCAAAATAGACATATTTACCCGAGTTATCCATAAACAGCACTGCATCTTTTTTATCAACTAGCATTTGGAAAACTAAAGGATATACCTGTCTAAATATCTCTACAATAAAATAATCACAAACATTTACCTCTCCATGAAGGTTTCTTAGATTTATATGCAATGCATTGACTATGCGTTTTATATCCCTAATAGTCCCTATATATTTAAATACATCTATTTGATAGAACAATTCACCATTAACCAACTTACCTATCTCATAAGCTTCATCATGGTATAAAAAGCCTTCTAAACGATCGAGTAGAAGTTTCTTCAACTGTTCCTTTTTTATTATAGGCAATGAGTATTCCTCTTGTAATATTTTTTGGGAATATTTCAAGCTATGAGAAGAGAGCCTATGATTCAACGTATCAACGACATATTTTTTATCATAAGCAATGACAAAATACATATATGGCAAGTTAGAAGTATTCCGAGCCAAACGAAACACCTCTTCTATTTCATTTGCATCCAAACGATCTACATCATCAACAAACACTACAATTTTGCGACGCACACAACCTATTTGATGCTTTAACATATTATATTGTTCCTCAACAGATTGAGTTTGCAAAAACGAAAAAACAACTGCCAAACTTTTCGTCCACACAGTTTCTACCTTCGATAGCGTTTGGGCATAGCGAATTAATTGTTGAGAAAAACAAGAATTATAAGGTGCTATAACTTTGCTCAACTCCTTGAAAAATATGTACGTTAAATCGGTTGACTTCCCGTATATCCATGGATGAAAAGACAAAGTCAAAACCTGGCTAGAATAATTAGCCTCAATATATTCCTTCATCATGTACATAAAAGAAGACTTACCCAAGCCCCATGGAGCAACAACTCCAAAAGTAAAGGCACTATTGTCAGTTTTTGTAGCTAACAATTTATCGACAGCATCATGTGCATTCTGTTTTCGATTTAACAAATCATCGTTGCCATTCATTATTGGTTGATCAACTGCAAAGCCAATTGAAGTTGAAACAAAAACTTTTTGAGCAGGAGCTAATAGTTTTAGCACAATATATCCAGCTGCCCATAATGCCACAATATCAACATAGCATAAATAAGGAATGCAAGAAGGAAGAGCATTACTAGTAACGAAACGGTATTTTAACCATAAATACAGTACAAAGATGCTAATTCCCAAAGAACTATTGCTCACCAACATTCCCTTTCTATACTTCTTTACAAAGCCAACCAACAGCCATATTGAAGCAAGTCCAAATATAGCAGAGGTGGCATAGCTAACAGAAAAAATTGCGAAGAAAGGCCCAAGATGTACCTCATATAAATTTTCCCAAACATTTTCAAAGCATAAATAAAAAGCCAAACATACCAAAAGTAGCTTATTATCTTTTACAAATGCGACAAGGGCACTTGTCGCTTTTCCCCATAACACTTTAACCATCCAAAAACTACGCTATTAAAAGATCCTTAATTTGAATATTTCCATCTCCTTTCATAACCAAAGCATCTCTGCTTTCTTGGTAAGCGGCACGTTGAAAAGGATCCAGGGCTGTATCTCTTACAGATTTTGTATATGAGTCATACAATACATCAAAAGACTCGCTTGCAGTCTTTCCTTCTAAGAATGCAATAACAAAAGACAGTCCTATCGATAATGTGCGATCATCCATACCATAAGGACAATTAGCCTTGCCTCTGTAACCAACAAACAACCGAAGCTTATTATCCAATAGCATATCTGCCAATTCCCCACCATTATAACATGACAGAGTATAGACAACTGCATTAGATAAAACGTAATAGTTTTCATTTGACGATATCACACACTCTCCCTCCACAACAATGGCATCTTCTCTTCCATGGGCATAGACAAAAAAGAGAAAAGGACGCTCATTTACCTTCGAGAGCGAATCTACTATGCTATACTTATCACATGCACTACCCAATGTCATCGTTTGGCAAACAATATGATTATCTTTAGCAAACTTTCTCAATTCAAAGTCTGTAGCATTCTTTAAGTCAGAAAAAAGTTCACCTAATTTCTCATCCGACTTATCTACCAATATAACACTATTTACCTTCTCCATGATTAATATTATTTACAAAAAGTTCTGTAGCTAACTTCAATATGCCATTTGTCATCTCCTTGCCTAGCTCTGTTTGATTACGCACTGCTTCTAATATCTGATTGAGCGTATAGACTTGGTCACCTGAGCGCATATACGGTTTTTCTCGTCGTTTTTCATCTTGGTTTAGAATCCATCGTTCTATTACTGAGCGAATGTCATTTTGAGTTCTTGCATAGGCATCAATCACGACCTTTCGCATATATTCCATAGATGCCCCCTTTGGCAAACAATAAAAAGCATGTCCATCAAACATCTTAGTTGTCTCATTGGTATTTATGGGTGCTCCAGTAAAGACAATTACAGGAATAAGTGTAGAAATTCCATATATTTTTTTTATAAAAACTTCCCCACCACAACTACTATTATTAAAACGCCAATCAAGAAGTACAACCAAATTTTTGGGAAGATTCTCTTGTATATAAGCCAAGCCTTCCTCTGGATTAGAGAAGAACTTAATCTCATTCACTTCATCTTCTATATCATCGAAGAAAGCATCTTCTTGTATTTTCAAGTCATCGTCTATACAGACGAGTGTCATGTTCATTCTATCCATAATCTTACATTTTATTAAATGGTATTGTAATTTTAAATGTAGCCCCTGTGCCAAGTTCACTATTTACGAGAGAAATACTTCCATGTATAGCATCCAAACGAGTTTTGACGATATACAGTCCCAAACCTGCACCACCATAATCTGCTGTTGTGGTAAAGAACAAATCAAATATTCGATCTCTTATTTCTTCCGAAACTCCAGGACCATTATCAGAAAACATGATTACCAATTGTTTCTGTTCATGTATCACGGTACATTTGATTTGTCCCCCTGAAGTATTGCGCAAAGCTTTGACCGAATTATCTATTAGGTTACCAAACATATCTTGGAAAGCCTTCTGATTATAGAGTAAATCGACATCTTCATCAATACAGAAACTTGCATCTATATTATTTTCATCAAAAGTAAAAGCATACCGTCTAGTAAACAAATCATCCAAAGCTTCTTTTACACTGAAGTTACTAAAGGTAGAGTCATCCTTAGCATAACTCAACATAAAGTCCATAGCAGCAGACAAGTTCTTCATTTCACGTGCAATCTTAGAAGCATGCTTCACCGTCTTATCGACCTTTTCATGAAGAGGAACCCATTTAGCAATAAACTCTGCACTTCTTTCTATTTGTCCCAATGATGTCCTTACAATATGAGAAATCTGCCCAGCATATGTTTGCAAAGAAACAAGACTGAACATTATGTTTTCTTGTTCCTTTTTCTCTTCTTCTAGTTGTTTAAAATCAGAAGTTGATGCAGACACAGTTTCTTTCAAAGAATTCAATCTACTAGCAATATCTGCCAATTCATTTTCAGCTTCAGAAGAAGCAAAGAAAGACTTCGATTTTATATTATCTATTTTTACTTTTATGTCATTGATGTCGCTATCAGCCTTTTCCAACTTCGCAAGATTCTCTTTCTTCTTTTGACTTTTTGTATCCTTCAAAAACTCTTCTACCTGATGTATTTGATTGATTACAAATACTTTCAAAGCCGCCCATTCCTTATTATCCACAAAATCTTGGCGATTCGTAGAGTCTTTGATATTCGGATTCAACTTATCGGTAATGTCCAGCCAACCAACAAGGTCACGAGTACTCAGCTTTTCAAAGAAACCTGAATAACGTCTTTTGTCTATACCAAAAAGATCTTTTTGAGCATTTCTATCCGAATTATATTCTGCAAAAGGTGTTGCTATGATACCATCTCGATAGATTTTCACCCCATCTATATTAGCATCTGTTTGCTTAAATTGCTTTTTGGCATTTTGATCATAATAATAGATAGACAAGCCTATTGGTCCAAACACTTTAACATCCTCTTCTACAATAGAGATGACGCCATTCTTTTCACTTAAGACTTGCTGGATATACTTTCTAGATGCTTCATCATATCGGTATCCTAATTCATAGTGCAAAGTAGCTTTCGACAAGACAAAGCTCTCTACCTTTTTTTTATCTACATATTCCTTGTATTCCGGCGCGCACAAATATACATTAAAAGGGTACTTGATATCAAGAGTTGGGCGAACTATTTTTGAGAGTTCTTTATATGCCCTTTCTATATCCTTATCCATCCAAACGTCGTTAAGTGAAGTTATTTCTAGAATTGTTCCATGATCGGATACATTAGCTGTCAATTCTGTCCAATAAAGATTATCGATATCTGTAAACAGTTTTTTTTCACCGCTTTCAAAGTTAATCGCCAATTGTTTATCTTCTTCGGCAGAATATTGCGTCCAATCAGTCTTAAGGCAATGCCACTTATCTTCTCCCTCTATTTTGGTCTTCAAGACAAGACAACCTCCTAATTTATCTACGGCAAACCTTCCTACACCTTTTTTCCCTGCCACAACACGATTATAAGGCGGAGGAGAAACTCTCTTTCGTCTTTTGCTACTTGTTCCAATCACCATCCATTTGTTTTTAAGATCAGAATACCCCATGCCTATTCCATCGTCCTTAATTGTTATAATACTATTAGGACTTATCTTTCCAACTTGCTCAAAACATATCTCTACATTCTGAGCATTGGCATCATAACAATTCTTCACCAATTCAAATAGAGCCGTGATTCTATCAGTGATCAGTTCTCTACCAAGAAGTCTGAATGTACTGACATCAAACTTAAAATGCATTTTTTCTGTCGCATTATCCATAAGCCAATATTTTATCAAATACCGCCTTTGCCAAAAGAGGCGGTACTGCATTTCCTATCTGTTGTTGTATATGCATAATACTTCCCTTAAATACAAAAGTATCAGGAAAACTCTGTAATCTCGCAGCTTCACGTACAGACAACCCTCGGTCTTGATAAGGGTGAATCAACATATTCTTCCTATAGTTCGAAATTACAATTGAAGGTTTGTTTGCCATCAAGCGCTTATAAATTCCACTATGACAATTATTTCTATTAGCATAATTTCCCATCAATTCAATAGGAATAGCTTTCCAATTTTGCCCTTGTCCTATATACTTATATCGTTCAATGACATAGTCTGCATTTCTTGACACATAATTTTGAAGAGACTTTTTGGATCCTTCTCTCATAAGCTTAGCATAAGTACTAACTTTGGACAGAGGCTTACGATATGGCAATTTATCCTCCATTTGCCCATTGACCAAAATTGGCAAGTCACTTATTGCATCATCCACTGTAAAAATAACTTCTTGTTTTTGAGGAAATTCAAAAAGTATACCTTTAGAAGACCCTACCATAAAATAACGATTCCGATGTTGTGGTACACCATAATCAGAAGCTACTAATATGGTATCATTTACAACATATTTCAAATCTTCAAAACATTTTTTTACTTTATTGCGAACCTCGCCCTTTTCAAATCTCAAAAAGCCTTCTACATTTTCAAATACGAACCAATCAGGTTTCAAATCTGCAACAAATCTCACAAATTCCTCAAAAAGAGAATTGTTTGGATTTTGCATATTTCGTGTTTTTGTGTTCGACAAAGAAAATCCCTGACAAGGAGGCCCCCCAAAAACAATCAAAGGCTCATGTTGAACACCAATATATTCTCTTGGATTTATATTATGAATATCATCCTGCAACATAAGTATGCCGGGATGATTATATGAGTAGGTATCAGCAGCACTCTCGTCTTTCTCCACCGCAAACCGTATTTGAACACCAGCCATTTCTGCGCCCAAACTAAGTCCACCTGCACCGCTAAAGATATCTACTCCTATTGGCATATTCCTATGAATTTAATGTTATTTTTTTGCAAAGGTAACTAAATTATTTGGATTAACCTCCTTTTCCTCCATATTTTTACTACAAAATAAAGATACTTACAAAAAATAGGCTATGCTATTTTTCTTCCCAGCAAATCCATCATCATCTCAAATCCTATGCCGTATATATCAGCATGAGCTTTCTCGCACACATCAATCGCCTCTCCCATCAAGTGATTATAGACATTCGCCTCCTGCTCCGTGAAAGCAGGTTTGCCATCAGCATAAAAGCTATAGTCACGGAAATTATCGTCTGGATGAAAGTTGACTTTTCTTTCATCTATCAGATGGTGGAAGAATGTCTTCACATCTTCTACCGTTTGGATATGTGTACTCGATGTATAGTTCATATTTGAGATACTTTTTATTCGTTTGTATAATTCCTTGCAAAGGTAAACAAATATTTTGGAACTGCCTACTTTTTCCCCGACTTTTTTCTACAAAAGAAGAAAAAAGTATATCATTGGTGACGGGTGACACTGGTGACACGCTAATTCCAAAAAATCTCTCATGCGTACGGGCGGGAAAGGTCTAAGAACATTCCTTCCTGCCCGCCCGCCTACGCGTGAGAGTTTACAAAAACAAGTGTCATCAGCGTCACCTGTCACCATCATAGGGGTGAGTCCTAAGATTAGAGACTGATGAAGGGTGAACCCTTTCTAAAAATTTATAGCGTTAAATACGTGTTAAAAAGCATATATAACTATCTATATATCATTTCTTTATATTCTTTCGCACACGCTGTATAATCAAAGATCTTTTATATAGGGTTCACATCCACCCATAATATCACTCGATGATTTACTATTTATTGCCAATTATAGCCAACAAATAACTTTGTTTCGGATGCTTCGGCTGATTAGGATACTTCATCACAACAAGTCCAGCCTCCAATGCTGGTATAAGATAACTGCTCATAAAGTTCTTTCTATCCTTTAGATGAAGTTTCTCCATCATTTCCTGAACAGACAACTCACATCCTTCTAATACTATCATCAAATCTTGAACTTGAGGGGTACTTGAGGGGTACTTGAGGGGTTATCGGTAATTTTATCGTCGGTTTTACCCTCACTTGATGGCTTTATCGCCGCTTTTTCTTCATTTATCGGTAATTTATCGCCAGTTATCGGTAACCACAGCGTCATTTCCACCCTATCGGGATGGCTCACCTCCTTTATCGTCGGTAGTTGCTTCCAGCCATTAAGCAGACCCTGACTGAACTTTTGGCTGAACTTACTGAACTCTGAATACTTTTCATGCTAAATACTATATAAAATGCACATTAGATATTACATATAACTATCTATATATCATTTCTTTATATTCTTTTCGCACGCACTATACAACAAAGTTGAGAAAGAGATAAGTTCAGCTTCAGCCTGGGAAATGAATGTCGACGAAAGGTTAAGTTCCGCCAACTTCCGTATCATATTTCATAATCCCCCTATTCCATCCCCACCATATACAATGGCACATTGGTCATGTTCAACTGTTTGGCATAGGGAAGCATAGAATAACGAAGCGCATGAATCTCAGGATGCTGCATCAAATAATTGTGGAGTGAGTTCGCCCTTACGTTTCCTTCCGCCTTCACCTCTATCGGGCACAATTCGCCATCTCGCTGCACCAAGAAGTCCATCTCCATACGTGAATCATCTGCACTATAATAATAGACATTGGAAACACCAGAAGAAAGCAACTGCTGCAACACATACTGCTCCGTAAACGCCCCCTTATACTCCTTGAACACGCCATCGCCTATCAGAACCTTGGCTGCCGACGTATCTGCCATAGCTCCCATCAATCCACAATCCGACATATAAAGTTTGAAAGCACTCAAGTCCTCATAGAATTTCAAAGGAAGCTCTGGTTTCTTACAACGATTTACCTTATAAACCAATCCTGCATCTACCAACCATTGGATTGCCAATTCAAACTCCTTTGCTCTTCCTCCTTTCTTTAGTACTCCATATACAAACTTCTTGTTTTCCTTAGACAGCTGCCCCAACAAAGACTGCCAAACCATATCTATTCGTGGTACTTCTTGTGAAGGAGCGTGCTTGGAGAAATCACCAGCGTAATTGGACAAGATTTCCAGCTGCAGCGACCTTACTTTCTGCAACATTCCGTCCTCTACATATATCTTTACCACCTCTGGCATACCACCCACGAAATAATATTGGCGAAGCAAATCCTTAAGTTTTTCATGCAAGGCAGACATCAATCCCCAATCCTTATCACGCATAATGCCCAACAGTTGTGTTTCTCCTTTCGCCATCAGAAACTCCTCGAAATCCATCGGATAGAGACGCATCGTATTGACCTTCCCCACAGGAAAAGAAACACCCGAATGAAGAGCTACACCCAACAAACTGCCCGCCACTGCCACATGATATGCTGGAGCATCTTCACAAAAATATTTCAAGGATTCCAACACTCTTGGCTGCGCCTGCACTTCATCCAAGAAAATCAATGTTTTGCCGGGCATAATATCCACTCCTGACAAGGCGGATATACCTCGAATAATCCGATTCACCTCAAAATCTGCCTCAAATAACCTACTGAGTTCTTGATTACAATCGCAAGTGATATAAGCCAGTGATTGGAACTCATTTTTGCCAAATTCTTTCAGCAAATAAGTCTTTCCACACTGTCTTACACCATTTAGGACAAGCGGTTTACGATGCTCATCCTTCTTCCATTCCAAGAGCCTGTCATATAGTTTTCTTTTCATACCATTACACTTTTCGACACCTATTTTCAATATCTATACACACTTTTCGACACGTAATATAAGCATAGCGTTACATTTTTCAACACAAAAGCCAGTCAAATAACTACACTTTTCGACACGTAATCTTGCGCAAAGATACATTTTTCTTCAGATAACTATGCTTACAAACTCTATTTTCTACCATTTCTTAGGTATATTTAACGCAAGCAAAAGATTATCTTATTTTTTCTCCTTATTCTCCATCCACACCTTATGCGAGCCGCTGCCCATACATCTCAATGGGGCATCCGTCCGAGCTGTGATCTTCCTCAGTTCCCTGGATGCCGAGGAGCGGCTCAACTGATTGAGGGAAGCATAATCCGTGAGGGAGATGAAACCGTGCTTGCGAATCACCTGCAAGGCTCGGTCGATGCGTTGCCGTTCGGTATAGCCGGATGGACATATCTCGTTGACACCACTCTGCGAACGGTTCCAATCGCCTTCCCTGTTCAACTGTTTTACCAAGAAATCGGAAGCCTTGAAGTTGACACTCCTCACCTTCACCTTGCGATAGCGCATCTTGTCGTGCTCACCTTGCATCTCGTTGGGCTTGCCATCGTCGAAGCATAGCGATGGCGTGAATCTTCCTATCTCGTCGATGCTTACATTATACCCCATTCCCATCAGCTCCACCAGCACATCCGCCAAGTCGGTGAGCACGGCCTTGGTGATACTCTTCGAGATGGCAGGGTCGCGAACGTGCATCCGCTCGATGATGTCGTCGGTGTTCATCGTGCGGTTGGGCACGAACTTGGGATATACCTTGCGCTGACCAGTATGTCCCATGTCATTCATCTCTTGCAATCTATAATTTGCCATAACTATATCTTTCTTACGTTATATATATATTCAGTTCTTCATGAAGCTATAATAAATTCCTCTCGAAGCCAATAGAAAAAGTATTTTATTCTATATGAAATCTCCATGTCACGCCGTGGCACGTAAGTTCAAAAGCTCCGAACTTACGTTCAAAGACGCTAAACTTACATGCCACGTTGTGGCACAGAACTTTTCACTATATAAAGATACATCTACTGAGCGATATACCCTTCCTGATCATATCTTCCAATCCAAGGTGCTCACGCCATCTTTCTGCGAGAAGTTTAGCCCAATCTTGGTAATAGGCTTGCCACGCTGAGCGAAACTCTCGGCATACTTGCGGTCGATGATTTGGTCCAGCGCCTCCTTTGCCGACTTGTTGAATTTCATTTCCATCACATAGATGTTTGTCTTGGTCTCCATCATCACGTCCAAGCGTCCCTTGGCTGTATGCGGTTCCACGATGATGCTATAATTGGTGAGCAAGGCAAAGATGATATAAAACATCTGCTGGTAATGCCCCTCGTAATGAGTATTATCGCAATAAGGCACGGTCTCCAAGAAATCCTTCAGCAACTGCAAGGCTCCCTCCATGTCGCCCTTACGTATCAATACAGACATTCGAGCGATACAAGTGTTTCCATTGGTGGTGTGACGCTCCAAATAGTGAGGTAGCAAGCAGCCAAACAAGCCTACCTTTATCTCCTGGTTAGGCAAAGCCAACTCATAGAGCTTGCTCATCTTGTCGTAACCCTTGATGGTCATGTAACCGCTCTGATAGAGCAACGGCATGATAGTGGTCATCGTCTCCGTAGCCGCATCAAAATCCTTCTTGCCGGCATAGATGGTCTCTCCCAAATCGGATGGCAAGAACTCATACTTTCGCATCATGTTGATGAGATAAGTCGGAGTGCCAGAGCCAAACCAATAGTCGTCCATTTCCTGTTTTGCAAAACAAGTCAACAAACTATATGGATTGAACACATCTGGCGATGGCCAACTGAAATGATAGCCATCATAATGATTCTTCAGTTCTTGAATGGTCTCATCTCTATTCTGGCCCAAATGCTCTGCCAGTTCATCTATGTCATCACTCATCTGCGTCAACAACTCATCCTTGGTGATACCACAAATGCCTGCGTATGGTTCGTCCATGCTCACATTCGTGATATTGTTCAATTCGCTGAAAATACTGAGTTGGGAGAACTTGGTGATACCTGTCAAGAAAACGAAGCGAAGCAACGGCTCGCTATCCTTCAATGGCGAATAGAAATTGCGCATGGTGTTGCGAAGAATATCCAAGCTCTCCTCGTCATGAGCCACATCGAGCAAGGGCGCATCATACTCGTCGATGAGCACCACCACCTGCTTGCCTGTCTTTTGATTGACAGAATTGATCAGATTAAGTAAGCGAACATTCGGGTCTGGCGAATCACACTGGATGCCGAAACGTGTCTCATTATCCTTCAAAATATAAAGGAGATAACGCTCCAGTTGCTCTTTCTCCATGTGCTTGCCACCAGCCATGCTAAAGTGAAGCACTGGATATTCCTTCCACTCCGTCTCCAGCTGGTCGAGGGCAAGCCCTTTGAAGAGTTCTTTCTTTCCCTCGAAATAACTTCGGAAAGTAGATACCAACAACGACTTGCCGAAACGGCGTGGACGACTTAAGAAGAAATAGGTACCATCCGTATGTGTCATACGATATACATATTCCGTCTTATCGACATAGAACTTGTCTTCCTTGCGGATTCGTTCGAATGTCTGGATTCCTATAGGATATAATTTTCTTGCCATAGTGCTAGCCTTATCTTTGTTATAACATTGCAAAGATAAGGCTATTATTCGACACTGCCAAATTTTTGCCCCATTATTCTTGCCAAAAGTCTATGCAACAATAAAAATAAACCGAAATCTTTTGCTCATGTCAAATAAAAGTTGTAACTTTGCACGATTTTCCGACGAGTGCCATATTCGGACGTTGGAAACCATGTAAAGTTACAACTAATAAAGAAATTATTTATGAGCAACAGCGTTACATCAAACAAAAGACATCATTACAGAGAATTACTTAGCATAGGAATCCCTATCATCATCGGACAGCTCGGAACCATCATCCTAGGTTTCGCCGACACCCTCATGATAGGACATCATAGCACTGAGGAACTGGCGGCGGCAGGACTGGTCAACAATATCTTCGGACTCGTGTTCATCTCCTACATGGGCTTCTCCTACGGCCTCACTCCTATCATCGGCAAGCTCTATGGCATGGAGCGCACGGAGGAAATCGGACAGAAGGTACGCAACTCCTTCATCGCCAACATGATGGTGGGATGTATCTTTTCGCTTGCCCTCGTCATCCTCTACCTCAACCTTGCCCATATCGGACAACCCGAGGAACTGTTGTCGCTCATCCGTCCTTACTTCATTGTCAACCTCGTATCGGTGCTGTTCATGGGTGTGTTCAACACCATGAAACAGTTTCTCGATGGTATCACCTACACCAAGGTGGCGATGTGGGTGATGATAGGCGGCAACGTGGTCAACATCCTTGGCAACTGGATGCTCATCTACGGTGTGGGGCCTTTTCCTGAGCTGGGATTGCTCGGAGCAGGCATCTCCACTCTCCTGTCTCGTATCTTGATGGCATTGGCGATGGTGGGCATGGTAGCAGGCTACAAGAAATTCCGCCAATACCGCCACGACATCCTCACCAGCAGCGTCAACAAGGCAGACTTCAAGGAGATGAACCGCATGGGATGGCCAGTGGCATTGCAGTTGGCAATGGAGTCGGCGGCCTTCACGCTGAGTTGCGTGATGGTGGGATGGCTCGGAACGATTCCTTTGGCTGCCCACCAAGTGATGATTACCACCTCCCAGCTCTTCTACCTTGTCTTGTCGGGCATGGCGGCGGCGATGGCCATCCGCGTGAGCCACTTCGTGGGGCAGAAGGACTTCAAGGCTGTGCGTCAGAATGCCTATGATGGATGGAGGCTCAACTTGATGTTCTCCTGTCTGATGGGAATACCGGTGTTCCTGCTCCGACACCAGTTGGGCGGTTGGTTCACCGACAACGCCGAGGTACAGCAGATAGTCGCCGTGCTGATTATCTGGATGATGGTATATCAGTTTGGCGACGGCTTGCAGTATTCCTTCGCCAATGCGCTCCGTGGCATCGCCTGCGTGAAGCCGATGGTGCTGTATGCCTTCATCGCCTACTTCGTCATCTCCCTGCCATTGGGCTATACGCTCGGCTTCCCTTGCGGACTGGGCATCTATGGCATCTGGACTGCCTTTCCTTTCGGACTCACCATCGCAGGTTTCCTCTACTGGCAACGATTCGTGAGGGAAGTGAAGAAGATGGAAGCCGAGGCAGTCGATTAATAAGCCTTCAGACGGTATATTATGCCCAATTCTATGCGGTCTGTATTATAATCTGTCAATCCACATCGCTTGCTATAGTCGTATTTCCTGCCTGTGTAAGCGAGAAAGACACGCAGGTCTTGCTGTTGCTTGCGAGCGGGATAATACTCGATGCTCCCGACATAGCCGAAAGCCTTGCGATAGCTCTTAAACTGCTCCATCTTGGTCATGCTGGCTGTCTCCCACATTCCCTTGAGCATCAGGTTCCAGGCTGGAGCAAACTGCCAGTTCATCTTGGTCACAAGCCCCTGGTAGCGCACCTTGCTTACATAGAGGTTCGTGAATGTATCATCAGATTCAGAAGCCTCGCCCGATGTTGCCCCACAAAGATGAGCGGTATTCTTCAGCGCATCCACGACTTCGCCCGACGCAATTTTCATCCTATCCAAGTCATCGTAGGTCATATTGTAGTCGAGATACCACTGAAGCTTGTTCAGGTTCAACTTCTGTCCCAATCTCAGGAAACGGCTGTACTTGTGCTTTGCCTGGGTACGGAGAGTGTAAGACCAGCGAGTCTGCAACTTGCCATCGAAGAACTTTCCGTTCCATCCCACGGTATAAGCCAGCGGATGATTGGCTTTCTCCAACGTCTCCGTCTGCAACAGGGTTACGCCGCCTACATCAACATATCCTTGGCTTGTCACCTTGGCGTTCTCGCCAAACTCATCTGCCAACTTACCATTGTAGGTGTTGCTCACCTCTGCGGTAAACTGTTGGTCGGGAGTCGGGTTATAGAGCAAGTTGAGCGCCCCCTTCGAACTATCCACATTGTCCTCGATATCAGAGTACTGGTAGATATAGAGCGGATTCTCGTCAAACTCGAAAGAGCCGAGCGCCTGGCATTTCTTACCGCCCTGGATAGCCCAATGGTCATTGAACTTCCATCCCACCATCATATAGTCGGTAGCCTTGGCGAAGTTGTCCTCGCTCTGCGCCACGTTCGACTTATTCAATCGATGGCGGAAACGATAATAGAGATTTTCGGTGAGCCATCCCGTCATCTCCACTTTCAGATAGCGGTTATAGAAACGAGAAGTCCATTCACCGTCACGGGAGTCATGGTTCATCTGGTAGCTTGCACCATAGTTGAAGTAGAGGTTGAGCGCCTTGTTCTTCTTCTCTTGTTTGGAGACCATCTCATAGATGGACTTCAAGTCGGTAGAGTCCTCGCCCAGCCCATCGTTGTTGCCTTGAGCGAAAGCCCAAGCTGGAGACAGAGCGAACATTACTTCTAACAAACCGCATTTCTTGTATTTATTCATCTCTTGTTATTTTTTATTTTATGATTCATAGAAAGAACGTACATTTTCTTGATTTATTGTTTATCCAGTCACAACAAAACCCGAATTATCAAATACCCGATTCAGATAGTAACGATAATTTCTTAGGTGTTTAGCATAGCTGAATTCCTAACAAAATTTTCTGCAACAGCCAAACAGTTGACTGGCAACACTAAGACAGTTGACTGGCAACCCCAAAACAGCTTGTCATGATGCCATTTAGGTTACAATGATAGCGTTTTACATACTTCTATGCGAAAAGCCCTTCACCTTTTGCTCTGAAATGCCGATAAACAGAGGGGTTCCAAAAGATAAAAGGTTTCTTCAGTCCCTTCACCAACTTTTACCTAAACTTTTTGGGGCATTAGTTATGGCACTTCTAAGTCATAAGTTAAGGATAAGCTTAGGATTAAGTTATGCCCAAGCATGGTCACTACTTATGAGTGAATTCTACTGTAAAAGCCACCTTAGCAGAACAGAAACCAGAAGGCATCAGGAAATGACAGGTGAAAGGTAGGTGAAGGGTTGCGAAACCACCCTTCACCCTTGGAATCCCTCTGTTTATCGGCATTTCAGAGCAAAAGGTGAAGGGTGATGGGTATTTGGGAGATTCCTCGTATTTTTAATTCTAGATAACAAAGATAGTATGGCTAATCGCAGTTCCAGCAATTCTTTATAATTGAAAGTAATGCTTATGCCACCACGAGGGGGGGGAGACAGAATATTTGAGATACCAATTTGGAACCTCAAAAGTTTCAATCCACGCACCCACGAGGAGTGCGACCTCGGGGTTGACCGTGCCGTCGCAGTCGGTCGAAGTTTCAATCCACGCACCCACGAGGAGTGCGACCTCGGGGTTGACCGTGCCGTCGCAGTCGGTCGAAGTTTCAATCCACGCACCCACGAGGAGTGCGACCCGACGTTGCGTCGATAGCCTTCGAACCATCATAGTTTCAATCCACGCACCCACGAGGAGTGCGACGGAGGTAGCCAAGGCAGTTCGCAAGAAGATGGAGGTTTCAATCCACGCACCCACGAGGAGTGCGACTGAACGTTGATTCCAAGCAGCAGGAAACAGAGGGTGTTTCAATCCACGCACCCACGAGGAGTGCGACTAGTATTCAGGATTTTTGCTAATTGCAAGCATTGTTTCAATCCACGCACCCACGAGGAGTGCGACTCTTTTAATGTGTTTTATTGAATCAGCTACAAAAGTTTCAATCCACGCACCCACGAGGAGTGCGACCTTGATTTTAAGTTAGGAGGCAGAGAATGAAAATGTTTCAATCCACGCACCCACGAGGAGTGCGACTCGCTAGTACAGGCTAGAGCGTCAAACTATTATGTTTCAATCCACGCACCCACGAGGAGTGCGACATCCGTGTTGCACCTAGGGCTTAAATGGTTATGAGTTTCAATCCACGCACCCACGAGGAGTGCGACTCCCTGGCTCTGTGCTTACCTGTATCATGCCATGTTTCAATCCACGCACCCACGAGGAGTGCGACGTAGTTGTTGACAGCCAGCACATTTGCCACAAGGTTTCAATCCACGCACCCACGAGGAGTGCGACGCTTCATCTCGTTCTTCCACTCTGCCTTATAAGTGGTTTCAATCCACGCACCCACGAGGAGTGCGACAAGTTAAAACAATATAGCTATGGAAACAATAGAAAGTTTCAATCCACGCACCCACGAGGAGTGCGACCCAGAACGAAGATTTTTTTTGACGGATTAAACAAGTTTCAATCCACGCACCCACGAGGAGTGCGACACAATTCGGAAGTAACCGACATAAAGACAACAGAGTTTCAATCCACGCACCCACGAGGAGTGCGACTAGATAGTTGGAAATTTCCCGAAAGCGCATGGAAGTTTCAATCCACGCACCCACGAGGAGTGCGACTACGGGATGTTCATTGACTTCGATAGTAACTTCATGTTTCAATCCACGCACCCACGAGGAGTGCGACTAAGCGGTTATTCATGATGTTGATTGGATAGCAGTTTCAATCCACGCACCCACGAGGAGTGCGACACGACCTACAATATAGATAACAGTCCTAGTAATGTTTCAATCCACGCACCCACGAGGAGTGCGACGATGCCGATGCAAAGGTTAAGTTTGACATACTTAAGTTTCAATCCACGCACCCACGAGGAGTGCGACTGCCTGGTATCAATTTCGCTTTTAACGAGTCCAAGTTTCAATCCACGCACCCACGAGGAGTGCGACGCCTGGTATCAATTTCGCTTTTAACGAGTCCAAGTTTCAATCCACGCACCCACGAGGAGTGCGACGCAAGTTTCGTCTATGATGGTAAAGTTTGCATAGTTTCAATCCACGCACCCACGAGGAGTGCGACCTTATACTCATTATAAGGAGTGCTACCGTTAGCTGTTTCAATCCACGCACCCACGAGGAGTGCGACACAACTTCTGCCGTGAGTGGTTATCTGCAAGGTGTTTCAATCCACGCACCCACGAGGAGTGCGACATTTTCTCGTCCAACTGGTTGTAATAATATCCATGTTTCAATCCACGCACCCACGAGGAGTGCGACTATCTTCTCGTGGAAGACTCTCAGGGATTCAGGTGGTTTCAATCCACGCACCCACGAGGAGTGCGACTCTCGAAGCTGGTGATATCAATATTGAATAGAGAAGTTTCAATCCACGCACCCACGAGGAGTGCGACCCATTTTGCTGAGCTATGAGGTTGTTCATGGCAGGTTTCAATCCACGCACCCACGAGGAGTGCGACCAGACGTGCCGTTGACTATATTCTTCTCGAATACGTTTCAATCCACGCACCCACGAGGAGTGCGACCTCTAATTTTGGCTGGGTGACGTAGCAGTATGACGTTTCAATCCACGCACCCACGAGGAGTGCGACAGGTGTGGGCATCGCCATCGTAGCTCTGACGGAAGGTTTCAATCCACGCACCCACGAGGAGTGCGACTTTATGTCGGTATCGACGGCGCTGGGTATAGCGAGTTTCAATCCACGCACCCACGAGGAGTGCGACAGAACGGAAAAGACTATGTTGTGTCGTGGTATGCGTTTCAATCCACGCACCCACGAGGAGTGCGACGTGCTGGTGCGTGTCAACTCGGGCGAGATGATACTGTTTCAATCCACGCACCCACGAGGAGTGCGACTGTACATTCAGCAAAAGGCTGAATATCACAATGCAAAAGTAGTGTTTTTGCGATAGACTACCAAATTTAAAATATTAAAAGTTCATAAAGGGTGTAGATGTATATAAGTTATTGATTCATAAGCAGTGCGAACCTTATAGCATTTTTTGCATTGCTATAGGTTCGCACCATCTTACTCTATATGATTAATTCGCCAATGAAATCAATCCCGATATCCTTTCCAAGAGTCTCTACTTTGCGTTTCCAGTTGCTTCCCAAATTATAAAAGCGGATGCTGTCTTGTTCGGAATCAATGATTCCTTCCAATTGATTTCGTAGGCAAGTTCTCAATAGAAGTGCACGATTCTGAGGTGGTTCAGGCTTAATAATC
>ERZ808245.186-NODE-186-length-35365-cov-5.647635_pt1 | contig 35365 bp, 22 predicted proteins | sample MGYA00521243_ERZ808245 | MGnify/ENA primary metagenome ERZ808245 (study PRJEB31516, sample SAMN03275576) | gut metagenome | biome: mammalia-associated habitat; material: feces | host: Papio cynocephalus | place: Kenya | collected 2012-07-07 ... | reverse complement strand
TGTTGTCCAGGTACTTATAAAAAATATTAAATCATATTGTTGCGGATTTTAGGAGCATTGAGCGAGGCAAAGAAGTCCAATCCTCCCGTCCTATAATTAAAATTACTTCTAGGCAATTCCGAGAGTTTATGGTTTCCCAAGTAGCAGATAGTAGTCTCTACGTTTCCACTGAATCCTACACCTTGCTGCTTCTTAGTTCTGATTTTGATGACAGCCTTGGCTGTGGCATCATACTCAGCACCAGGAGAAGTAACAACTTCTATGTCTTTGATATCAGATGCCAACAATTTATCCAGTTCTGTAGAGTCGTATAGCCGATGTCCATTCAAATAGAAAATAGGTTCTCCTTTTCCTGCAACAACGATGCTTTTGTTTTGTAAACTCACAAATGGCATATAGGGTAAAATATCCATCAGTTTTCCTTTCTTAGCCAATTCTGTATTTGCAATATTCATAATAATGGAATTTCCCTTGATACGCACACTCTTAGCAGAACCTTTCACGGTAACTTCATTAAGGATATAGTTGCGTAAACTATCATTTGGTAGTTCTTCCGTTTTCGTCTCCTGCGCATAAGAACTGCCAACAACCAAAAGAGCAACCAATACCAAGCCAATATATTTTATCGGTGTAATCTTCATTCTTGTTTATATTAATCATTCAACATATAGGAAAATTTACTGTGTGTAATCTCCAACGGAAATGTACACAGATGCAAAGATAGTAAAAAAAGTCTCATTAGCACAAGCTATTCTTGGAAAAATGTGATAAATCACTAAGAAAAGCTTAGGAATTTTGTGATTTTCCTATTGAATATCATAGGAATTTTGTGAAAAAGTTATATCTTTGCACACAAAACAAACTGATTATGAAGTTATTACGTAGAGAAATAGACGAATATCTCAAAAAGAGTGACTTTTCCGTAAATCGGTTCTATCATTCTGTAATATATATAATAGGTATTAACCAAAAAGGTCGTACCTTTGCAACCGGAAACTGAGGAAAGAAGTTTAATGCTCCAAAATTAAGATGCTTAATGCTCCAAAAATGAGATAATCAGCACTCCAAAATTAAGATAAAAGAAACAAAAAGTTAAAGATAAAAAGACTATGTATTTAGAGAATATTCAATCACCCAAAGACGTGAAGGTGCTCACGATGAAGCAGCTCCACGAATTGGCACAGGAAATCCGCAATGGAATCTTGAATCGCGACAGCAACATCGGCGGTCACGTGGGTCCTAACCTTGGCATCGTGGAGACCACCATCGCCATGCACTATGTGTTCAACTGCCCTGAGGATAAGTTCATCTTCGATGTTTCTCACCAGAGTTATCCACACAAGATGTTGACTGGTCGTGCCTTCGGTTATTACGACAACAGCCGCTTCCAGGAAATCTCTGGCTACAGCAGCCCTGCCGAGTCACCAGCATACGACCAGTTTGAACTCGGTCACACCTCTACCTCCATTTCCCTTGCCACTGGCCTGCAGAAGGCTCGCGACATCAAGGGTACTAAGGAGAACATCGTAGTTGTTATTGGTGATGGTTCACTGAGTGGCGGCGAGGCTCTCGAAGGTCTCGACGAGGCTGGCGAACTCGGCACAGGCATCATCATCGTGGTGAACGACAACGAGATGAGCATCGCAGAGAACCATGGCGGTCTCTACAAGAACCTCGCCCTATTGCGTGAAACCAATGGAAAGGCAGAGTGCAACTTGTTCCGTGCCATGGGATTGGACTATCTGTATGTAGCCGACGGCAACGATGTGGAGACTCTCATCAAGACTTTCCAAAAGGTGAAAGACATCGACCATCCTATCGTCATCCATATCCATACCGAGAAAGGCAAGGGATACGCTCCTGCCGAGAAAGACAAGGAGACATGGCACTGGAGCATGCCGTTCGACATCGAGACTGGCAAGCTCAAAAACCAAGATAATGGCGAGGATTACGGCAATCTGACCGCAGAATACTTACTCGCAGAGATGAAGAAAGACAAGCACTTGGTGGCAGTTACCTCTGGTACTCCTACCGTGGCTGGATTCTTCAAGGCTCGTCGTGAGGAGGCAGGAGCACAGCATGTGGACGTAGGCATCGCCGAGGAACAAGCTGTGGCTATGATTTCGGGTATGGCAAAGGGTGGTTTGCGCCCTGTATATAATGTATATAGCACCTTCATCCAGCGTACCTACGACCAAATAGCCCAGGATCTTTGCATCAATGGAAACCCAGCCGTCATCAATCTCTTCTGTGCTTCGATGTATGGTATGAACGACATCACCCACATCGGTTTCTACGATATCCCGATGCTCAGCAATATCCCTAACCTCGTATATCTTGCCCCTACTTGCTGGGAGGAGTACAAGGCAATGCTCGGCTGGGGCATCAAGCAGACAGAACACCCTGTGGCTATCCGTGTGCCAGGCGGCGCAGTGACCCACAGCGACGAGAAATTCGACGAGGATTACTCAGAGTTGAATCGCTTCAAGATGACACACAAGGGAAGTAAGGTGGCTATTGTAGCCCTCGGTGCTTTCTATGGCCTCGGCAAGCAGGTAGCTGCAATGCTCAAAGAGCAGAAGGGCATCGACGCCACCCTCATCAATCCTCGCTTTATCACAGGTCTCGACGAGGAGATGCTCGAAGGCTTGAAGGCTGACCATGAGAAGGTTATCACTCTCGAAGATGGTGCACTTGAAGGTGGATTCGGCGAGAAGATTGCCCGCTTCTATGGCGACAGCGACATGAAGACCCTCTGCTTCGGCATCAAGAAGGGGCTCTACGACCGCTACGACTATCAGCAGATGGCAAAGGACAACGAGTTGACTCCTGAGCAAATCGTAGCTAGAGTATAGTGGCTGGTATATATTCGTTAGAGTATATTAGCTAGGGTATTGTGGCTAGAATACTATAGATGATTTAAGCTACACATAAGAGATGATTTGAGCTACACATAAGAATTGTAATACTTCATATTTCAAAATTGTAATACTTCATATTTCCATAAAAAAGCGGCGTTCCACTGTGAAGAGGAGCGCCGCTTAATCATTTATCTTCCTAAGAAAGAATTACTTATATTTCTCATAAAAACAAGTTTATCTTCCCAGCAAAATCGTCTTGATGTCGTTGAGCTTATTCAATGCTTCCACTGGCGTAAGGTTGTTCACATCCAAGCCCAGGATTTCATCACGAATCTGACTCAATACAGGGTCATCTAACTGGAAGAAACTCAGTTGGACCCCCTCTTTTGGCTCATCGATGTGTTGCACATTTGGTTTGCCAGCAGTACCGACTCCTGCATTGTCTTCCTCCAACTGCTTGAGAATGTCGTTGGCACGATTCACGATACTGCGAGGCATACCTGCGATTTCTGCCACATGGATACCAAAGGAATGTTCACTGCCTCCTGGCTCCAACTTACGCAAGAAGATGACCTTACCATCTACTTCTTTTACACTCACATTATAATTCTTGATGCGAGGGAAGTTCTTCTCCATCTCGTTCAATTCATGATAATGGGTAGCGAAGAGTGTGCGAGCCTGAGCCTTCTTGTGTTCATGCAGGTATTCCACGATAGCCCAGGCGATGGAGATTCCATCATAAGTAGAAGTACCACGACCCAACTCGTCGAATAATACCAAAGAGCGGGGCGACACATTGTTCAAGATGTTGGCGGCCTCGGTCATCTCCACCATAAAGGTAGATTCGCCCAACGAAATATTATCGCTGGCTCCCACACGGGTGAATATCTTATCCACCAAACCTACCCTCGCACTTTCGGCTGGCACAAAACACCCCACTTGGGCTAGCAACACGATGAGGGCTGTCTGGCGAAGCAAGGCCGACTTACCCGCCATGTTTGGACCAGTAATCATCATAATTTGCTGTTTCTCCGTATCGAGCAACACATCGTTTGGCACGTATCTCTCGCCTAACGGCAATTGGGTCTCAATCACAGGGTGACGTCCCTGCTTGATTTCAAGCACCTGAGAATCATCAATAACAGGACGTACATAGCGATTCTCGTCGGAAACCTTGGCGAAGGACAAGAGGCAATCCATCCTGGCGATGAGATTGGCATTGATTTGTATCTGCGGAATGTACTCCTGCATGGCGGCTATCAACTCATTGAATAGCTGGGCTTCCAAAATCAAAATCTTCTCATCTGCACCGAGGATTTTCTCCTCATACTCCTTGAGTTCCTGGGTGATGTATCGCTCAGCCTGGGCAAGCGTCTGCTTGCGAATCCAATCCTCAGGCACTCTGTCCTTGAAGGTGTTGCGCACCTCCAGATAATAGCCGAACACATTGTTATAGCCCACCTTGAGACTCGTGATGCCCGTCTTCTCTATTTCTCGTTCCTGAATCTTGAGCAAGTAGTCCTTGCCGTGGCGGCTGATGGAACGAAGGTCGTCAAGCTCGGCGTTATAGCCATCTGCGATGACATCGCCCTTGTTCACCAACTGCGGTGGGTCGGGCTGAATCTCCTTGGCGATGCGGTCTCTCAGGGTTTCGCATACATTCAGTTGCTCGCCCACTCGTTTCAAGGCATCGTTCTTGGCGTGCTGACAAGCCGTCTTGATAGGCTGGATAGCTTCGAGGGCATTCTTCAACTGCACTACCTCGCGAGGCGACACTCTGCCCACGGCAACCTTGGAGATAATGCGTTCCAAGTCGCCGATGCGATGCAATTGGTCATCGAGGAGCTGGCGGAACTCAGGCTCCTTGAAAAAATACTCCACAATATCAAGACGCTCGTTGATGGGGCGCACATCCTTCAATGGGAATACCAACCAGCGGCGAAGCATACGTCCACCCATCGCCGTAACCGTGCGGTCGATGACATTGAGGAGCGACGAACCATCCTCCTGCATAGGGGCAACAAGCTCCAAGCTGCGGATGGTGAATCGATCCATACGCACAAACTTATCCTCCTCGATACGCGAGAGAGCAGTGATATGGTTGATTTGGGTATGCTGAGTAATCTCCAGATACTGCATGATGGCACCGCTGGCGATGACACCATTCTTCAGATGCTCCACACCAAAGCCTTTCAGAGATTTGGTCTTGAAGTGACCAAGAAGTTTCTGAAGGGCTGTTTGCTCGGTGAAGACCCAATCATCGAGTTCGAAGGTACAGTATTTTGTTCCGAAGTATTTCTCAAAGTCATTCTTGCGTGCTCTGTCATAGAGCACCTCCTTAGGCATGAAGTTACCCATCAGTTTCTCTACATAATCGTAAGTTCCTTCGCCTGTAAGGAATTCGCCGGTAGAAATATCCAAAAAGCTCACACCACAAGCGGTCTTACCAAAATGGACGGCTGCCAGGAAGTTGTTTTCCTTATAGTTCAGCACGTTGTCTCCCATCGCCACACCTGGCGTAACTAGCTCTGTGATACCACGCTTCACCATCTTGTCCATCTGGCTCAGTCCCTTCTTGCCTTTTATCTCCTGTCGCTTTTTCTTTGGGTCTTCCAGTTGGTCGCATACAGCCACACGCTTGCCGGCTCTGATGAGTTTAGGCAGGTAAGTGTCGAGGGCGTGATGCGGGAATCCAGCCATCTCCGCACCTCCGGCGGAACCACCATTGTTGCGTCGGGTCAGGGTGATGCCCAGGATACGGGAAGCCTCTATCGCATCTTCGCAATAAGTTTCATAGAAGTCGCCGCAACGAAAAAGCAACAATGCCTCGGGATGCTTGGATTTCATCTCGAAGAATTGTCGCATCATCGGCGTAAGACCTTTATTATCGTTTGCCATTATCTATCGTCTTTTATCTATTTTTTATATCTATCTTATCGATTCTAACTTACTATTTATTGTTCCCTTTATATAAAAGTAGTGCAAAGATACCGATTTCTTTTGACAATACAACTGAATCTTTATTTTTTTTAGTAGAAAAGTTTACGAGCTAAGAATAAAATGTTTGTAAACTACAAGGAAAAGTTATATTCAAAACTGTTGAACGTGTGTTCAACAGTTTTGAATACACGTTCAACAGTTCTGAACAGAGATTTTATCTAGGAATAAGAATTCTTTTATCCTAGGTATAAGTATTCATTATCTAGTTATAAGTATTCATTATCTAGTTATAAGTATTCATTATCTAGTTATAAGTATCCTTTCCTCACGGCAAGAATACTTTCCTCTATTTACTTCTTTGCTTTGATGACAAAGCTAAAGCATCTGTCCTGATAGTGCATGCGATATTTCTCCATAGGTTTGGACATCCAACTATCGATGCATCCCAAACCATATTGGCGCTGCTGGATATGAAGCTCCACGAGCCCTCTATCTACCAAGTCGCCGCTATGCTGTCCCCAAGCATGCTCCTTCTCATCGCCTGCATCCAAGTCTTCGATAGGATAAGGGATGGCACTACACTCCATAGGGGCATAGCCTTCGAAGGTGAGCCCCTTACCAGTGGTAGGATTGAAAATGGAGAAATAGCGAATGTCGGTATGGTTGCCACTCTCCTGCGGACGAATATATGGATAATACTCATTCTTCACATCCGACTCATACTTGCCGATGAAGGCAGACGAGTGTCGATCGATGTAATTCTCCTCAGGTCCCCTGCCGTAATACTCCAGCTTAGAGTAACTGGCTGGCATCTGCAACTTCAAGCCATAGCGGAACAAGTCGGCTACTTTCGCCTCCTTGTCGGTTGTCATCTTCTGTGTAACTGCCACTTCGCCAGCCGCATTGATGCGGTAACGTAGCTCCAAGGAAGCCTTTACATCGGGCATATCGAAGTTGGCTACAATCACCACACTGTCCTTACCCACGTGCTTGTCGAATGATTTCAAGTTCATCACGGGTGCCTTCCAAACCTTCATTTCCTTCTGCAAGGAAGCTCCATAGTCATTGTCGGTAGGAGCACGCCAGAACTCCGGCTGAATGCTCTTGCGAAACTTGAGCATTGGCTCGCCATCCACATCGAGATAGTCTATCAAACCATCCTTCTTGCCAATGGTAGCAGTCATCCTGCCGGCTGAAACCTTCACGTAGCTATTGGTCTCCTCTACTTCTATATTGCCTGGGGGTTGTGTTTTGTCAGTTCTTTGTGTATTGACAGTTCTTTGTGCATTGACAGTTCTTTGTATTTTGTCTGATTTTGAGGAATCGACCTTGTCAAACTGATAGTCCTTGATGGCAAACTGCTGACGTGCCACCACTTGTCCTTCATCTATCAATGGCTCACTGCCATCGCTAGCGAACTCAAACTTGATAAGAATCTCAGCGTTTTCATTTTCCTTGACAACCTTGGCTATCAAATTCCTCAAGACCTCACTTCTCACGAGCTTGGTCTCTTGTGGAGCTATTCCCTTAATGTCCAGCCAATTTGCCGCAGCTGTATCCACACCATTCACGGAAATGACAGCCCGGAGCGACAAATCGTCTATATTCTTGAAGAAGTTCTCATTGTACACTTTGAAGGCTCCTTCTTCCGCATCAAAGTCCTTGATCCACACATTCTGATGATAGTACTGGATCTCATAGGCATGAGGATTCAGGCGACGGTCTGGCGAAACGATTCCATTGCAGTTGAAGTTGTAATCGCTGGCAGGATAGCGACCATAGTCGCCTCCGTAAGTAAAAATTTCCTTGCCAGTAATCGGACTCTTGTCGCGCAGACCTTGGTCCACGAAGTCCCAGATGTATCCACCCTGATACTTAGGATACTTGCGAATCAAGTCCCAGTACTCCTTGAATCCGCCCTCAGAGTTACCCATCGCATGGGCATACTCACACTGGATGTACGGCTTGGTGCCATCACTCTTGCAATATTTCTCACTCTCCTCGTAGTCGATGTACATCGGACAATAGATGTCAGTCTTGCTATCATATCCTCCTCGCTCATACTGCACAGGGCGGGTCTTGTCGTAGGCTTTCACCCAATCGTATGCCTTCTCGAAGTTGATGCCGTAGCCCGACTCGTTGCCCAAGCTCCATACGATGATGGAAGGGTGATTGATGAAAGTCTTCACGTTGCCCTCGTTGCGCTCAATGTGAGTCTGCAGATACTCAGGGAACTTGGAGAGCGACTTCTCTCCATACCCCATACCATGCGACTCTAGGTTAGCCTCAGCCGTGAGATACAATCCGTATTCATCGCAAAGGTCGTACCAACGAGGATCATCAGGATAGTGACAAGTGCGCACAGCGTTGATATTCAACTGCTTCATAATCTTGATGTCCTGTATCATCCGTTCCACACTGACCACATATCCCCCATCAGGGTCCATCTCGTGGCGGTCGGCACCCTTAATCAAGATAGGTTTGCCATTCACCAAGAGCTGTGCATTCTTGATTTCCACACTGCGGAAACCCACCTTTTGCGGAATCACTTCCGATACACCCTGCTCATTTTTCAGCGTAATGTAAGCTTTATATAAATAAGGAGTCTCTGCCGTCCAAGCTTTCACCCCGGGCACCTTGATGATTCCCTGTGTGCCAGTGGCTGTGGCTATCTGCTTGCCCCCCTTATCGCAAAGCGAGATAAACACATCAGAGTTACCACCCTTTAGGGAAACCTGATAACTCAAGACTCCATCTTGGTAGTTGTTCTCCAATGCAGCATCCAATCGGATGTCGGCAGCATGAAGCTTGGGGCGAGCATAGAGATAAACCTCTCGGGCGATGCCCGTGAGTCGCCAGAAATCTTGATCCTCAAAATAAGAACCATCGCACCAACGCATCACCTGCATGGCTATCAAGTTCTTGCCAGGCTTCAGATACTTCGAGATATTGAACTCGGCAGCCACCTTGCTGTCCTCGCTGTAGCCCACATACTTTCCGTTCACCCAGAGGGTCAGATTGCTAGTGGCTGAGCCTACATGGAAATACACTTCCTTGCCCTTCCAATCCTTGGGGAGTTCGAAAGTGCGACGATAAGAGCCTGTGTAATTGTTAATCTCGCTGATATAAGGTGGCTTCGGGTCAAACTGGGTGGCCCAAGCATAACCAATATTCTTATAGGTAGCATCGCCATAGCCATTCAACTCAAACAAGCCAGGCACCGGGAAGTCTTTCCACTTCGAGTCATCATAGTTTGCCTTGAAGAAGTTGAGCGGACGCTTGTTGTAGTCCTTCACAAAATTGAACTTCCACATGCCTTCCATCGAAAGATAATAGGCAGACTGCTTCTTGTCGAAACTTTGCGCCTTGCCCAAGCTTTCGTATGCGAAGAATGAGGCACGACGAGGCTCTCGGTTCTGCTGATTGATATCCACATTGTGCCAGCGAGACTCATTTTGCGCCGCCACACCCTGACTCAGTGAAAGCAAGGCCAGGCTCAGCGATATATTGACGAACGTTTTGATATTCATAACTACAAATCATATTATACGGTTACTATTACGGAAATATTTTATCCGAAAACACTTTATCTAAAGGATACTTCTAATATTCTGAAAATACTTCTATCTAAAGGATACTTCCAATATTCTGAAAATACTTCCTATCTAAGGAATGCTTCTATCGCTCGTTTTCTATGTGGAAAAACTGCGATTTATCCACAGCTTGAAATTTCTGCTGGGTATCCTTGCGCATATCTATCGAGAGATTGTTCCACCAAGCTGGCCATCCACCGATGATATTGGCAAGGAAGACTACCTTTACAGGATGCAATCCCTTGGCAAGCGCCACCGAAGTATCATGCAAGGTACTTGCCTTCACATCAATTCCATTGTCTATCAAGAGCTTGTTGTCGATCCAAACCTGGTCTAGACGAGAAGAAATATAATAGACCCCATCCTCTGGCACATTGATGTAGCCTTCGGCCACCGCTGCATAATTATGGATGCCGCGCAAGGTTGCCGCATCATCCTCTTGCTTGATTTTCATCTCGTTCAAGTCACTGATATGGGCATATTGCCAAACGGAATCCGTCCAGTTCAAATCATCTACCTTCAAGAAATTGCCTCTTACTCGTGCCATGCACAACCCTGACTGCACAGCCGATGTAGTGGCGATGTGAGCGGCAGGCGCATAATCTTGTCTCTCCACGTTGACTGTCCTCACTCTGCTCATCTTGCCAGAAGGCAGCAGGGTAGCAATTTTGATTATCGTGTTACCGCTTACCTTGAGAGGTTCTGTATAGACAGAGGAAGAAGGGCGAGGCATCGTTCCATCCAAGGTATAAACCATCTTCATCGGTCGAGAAGTTTGGAAGGTCACCGTAGTGTCTTTAGTAATAACCACCTTGTCGCAAGAACCATAAGGCTGCTCAGGCAGTGGGATGTGATAACGCACGTTGCGCTCATCCAAGCGTACACAGTTGGCATCCACTCGGCGGCAGAAGTCCTTGAAATTCTTTCTGTCGAGCGGTGACCAAGCTATCTCTGCGAGAGCCAAGGCGCGAGGAAACATCTGGTACTCACGCTTTGCCTCGGAATACATATACTCCGACCAGTTGTTGCACTGCACACCTAGGATATGCTGGCTCAATCCCAGAGTCTTGATGGTGTCAGGCATCGGATTATAACTATAAGTCTGCTCCAAATAAACAGGCGAGCTAGGTATCGTGACAGGTTCTATCTTCCTATCTCCCTGATAATAATCCAGATAGAGTCCTCCGCCCCAAGCTGGTGTCATGATGACATCGTGCTTCTGCAGGGCAGCCGCAATGCCGCCGTCAGTTCCTCTCCACGACATCACCGTGGCATCTGGACTCAGACCACCCTCCAAGATTTCGTCCCATCCGATAATTTTCTTGCCAAACTTTGCCAAAACCTTCTCCATACGACCGATGACATAACTCTGCAGTCTTTCCTCTGCCGTATGCTTCCCGTCAGCTTGCAAGCCTTCGTCCTGGATGCGCTTTTGGCAAGCAGGGCAATTCTTCCAGCTCGTCTTAGGGCACTCGTCGCCACCTATATGGAAATACTTACCAGGAAACAGCGGAGCCATCTCGCTGAACACATCCTCCAAGAATCGGAACATATTCTCCTTGCCTGGGCACATCACGATGTCCTCGATGCCCCACACGCTTCTCGGCGTCCACTGTTCTCCCTTGCAAGAAAGCTCGGGATAGGCTGCGATAGCCGCCATCATGTGTCCAGGAATATCCACCTCTGGAATTACCGTGATGTATCGCTTGGCAGCATAATCCACGATGTCCTTGATTTCCTCCTGTGTGTAGAAGCCACCATAGGTGGAACCATCACCTTCTGTGCGGAAGGCACCCACGGAAGTAAGCTTAGGGTATTTCTTGATTTCGATGCGCCAGCCTTGGTCCTCAGTAAGATGAAAGTGCATGGTGTTAATCTTGAACATCGACATAATGTCCAATTGCTTCTTTACATCCTCCACCGTCATGAAGTGGCGGCAAGGATCCACGTGGAATCCACGATAACCGAAACGAGGGGCATCCTCGATGTCGCAGCACTGCGCCACCCATTTCACCCCGCTCACCTTGGTAGGACTTTCCACTTCGGCTGGCAGCAACTGCATAAAACTTTGCATTCCATAAAACGCGCCCTTGCCTGTCCTAGCCTGGATAATTACGCTCTTGGAAGACACTTTTAGGCGATAACCTTCATCTGCCATCTGTAGGGATGGAGAAATCCGAATGGCGATGTTTCCCTTCTTGTTGCTCACCCCTACGGAAAACCCCGTGGAAGCTTTCAATTTGCCGGCGAGATATTGCGCGATATTCTTGCCCTCGGATGTTTGGTAAGAGACCACTACTTTAGACGGCAAAACAAACTCTCCTTTCAGACATTGCGTCTTTACGGGCACTGGGATGATGTTTATGTCGGCAGCCATGGCTGATGCCGGAAAGCTTCCCAACAGGGTGACCTGAGCTAAAAATGCGATGATGATTCTGCTGATTTTCTTCATACGGTTAAACGCTTAAACGGTTAAGATGTTGTTGATGATTGGTTTATAAACTTAAAAGCCTTGCATACTGATACGCCGAGAATGCAGAGTATGCAAGGCTTTTTAAAAGTATCTTAAAGTCGCTTTGAGCGACTTAGAGCAGCTTAGAGTGGCTTGTATTCCACGAAAGCCTCCATTGCCTCGTAGCAAGCCAAGCCCAAATTGTCGTAGAGCTTTGCCGTGGCACGGTTACGGTCTTCCGCTCTCTGCCAGAACAATCGCTCGTCGTTGCCCAAGAAAGGAGCACTCTCCATCTGCGACTGATGCTTGAGGATGGAGTTGCGCTTTGCTCTCAACTCCTCTGGACTCAATGGCACGCACATCTCGATGTTTTCGATTTCCCACTCTGCCCAAGCGCCACGATACATCCAGATGCGGCAATCCTTGAGCCATTCCGCACCAGCTTCCTTCTCCAAGTCGATGGCGGCAAGCACGGCATCCGTACACTTCTTGTGGGTGCCATGAGGGTCGGCAAGGTCGCCAGCCACATAAATCTGATGAGGCTTCACCTCCTGTAGCAAGGCTCTCACGATGTCCACATCTTTCTCTGTCATAGGCAACTTCTCTATCTTTCCACTCTCATAGAAAGGCAAGTCGAGGAAGTGTACGTGGTCCAGAGGAATCTGGTTATAGGTACAAGCGGTGCGAGCCTCTCCACGACGTATCAAGCCCTTGATGGTCAAGATGTCTCTGGTGTCAAAGTCGCTCTCCTTCTTATTGGCGAAGAAATGCTTGATTTCCTTGTATTTATTGGAGATAACGCTATCCTTGGAATCTGCGAAAATCTGGTTGAAGCCATTGATGAAGTGCATGAATCTCGTTACTTCCTCATCACCCACAGCGATATTTCCTGAAGTCTCGTAAGCCACGTGCAAGTCATGCTTCTGTTGAACCAGGCGGCGGATGGTGCCTCCCATGGAAATGACATCATCATCTGGGTGAGGAGAGAACACGATGACACGCTTAGGATATGGCTTGGAACGCTCAGGACGATAGGTGTCGTCGGCATTAGGCTTGCCACCAGGCCATCCGGTGATGGTATGCTGCAAATCGTTGAATATCTTGATGTTGGCATTGTAGGCAGAGCCGTAGAGTGCCAGAAGCTCGCTCAATCCGTTCTCATTGTAATCCTTGTTGGTGAGCTTGAGGATAGGCTTGTTGATTTTCTGGCAAAGCCAAACCAGTGCAGAGCGAACCAACTTGTCTGTCCATTGGCAAGAGGTAACGAGCCAAGGGTGCTCTATGCGAGTGAGGTGAGAGGCAGCGCTCAGGTCGAGCACTACATGAGCGTTCGGATGAGTCTGGAGGAAGGAAGCTGGCAAAGTGTCGGTAATGGAGCTTTCCACTACTTTTTGCATAATTTCCGCTTTTTCCTCGCCCCAAGCTGTAAGATAGATAGCCTTGGCAGAAAGCAGTGTGCCCACGCCCATCGTAAGAGAGCAAGGTGGGATGGCTTCCTTGGTCTTCTCGCTGTTCTCCATTTCCTCGCGAGAGGTGTTGCCTATCAAGATAAGACGGGTAACCGACTGGATGCTAGAGCCAGGCTCGTTGGCAGCGATGTTGCCAGAACGACCGATTCCGATAAGTGCCACGTCCAATCCTCCGAAAGTCTTGATGCGCTGCTCATACAGGCGGCAGCAATCTTGCACGGCCTCCTGTGCCACAAAGCCATCAAGAGAGAAAATGTTTTGCTCGGCCACATCCACATGGTCGAGGAAACGCTCTTTCAGCTGGTTGATGCAGCGGATGGTGCTGTCCTTCTGCAAAGGATAATATTCATAAGCATTGAATACTACTACATTACGGAAACTCAAAGCCTTTTCGTTGTAACGACGGATAAGCTCATCATACACGGCATTGAGCGAAGAACCTGTGCCCAAAGCCATCACATAGAACTTGCCTTCGTGCTGTGCGGCCTTGATTCCAGCCTCAATTCCATCGGCTACATGACTGGCACCTTCTGCCATAGAGGCAAAGATGTCTGTATGAATCTTCTCCATGCGAGAGATTTCAGAATATTCTACCGTCGTCTTTGGCTTGTAGAATTCAACGGGTACTTTGTTGAGTACGATTTGTGAACTAAGATTGAGTCTCATAATTATAATATGTTATATAGAGTTTTTTAATGTTTATACAAACCTTCGTTGCTATTCTAGCTTCACCGCCATTCTAATATCTTTTAGTTACAGCGATAAACTTAATAAAATATTTTATTTTGCAAAGATACGCCATTTATTAATTACCGCCATCTTTTTTAGGTTAATTATTCCTAAACACTTTTGTTTTTCCGTAATCTTCTTCCTATCAGACTACAATAAGTGTAAGTTTTACCACTATACCAAGCACTTAGGCGTGCTTGCGATTATCAACGAATGCCGGATGATTCACTTTTTCATCCCCCACCTTCCCTATATATAATAAGGTATAAAGACTTTTTCCAACCTCTCCGAATAGCAAATTACTAATAAAAAAGCCTATTTAAGCTTTATTAACTAAGAAAAACTTGCAGCTATCTTAAAAAAGACTATCTTTGCAAATAAAAAATATTAGTTATGAACCAAGACATAATAAAATATATTAGAAAGATAAACAAAAAGCCTTCGGTTCAGCGACGATTGCTAGAGCAGTTTATATCAAAAGGCGCCTCCACCATACCGGAGCTGTCAAAAGGTATAGGAGTAAGTCTCCCAACAGCAACCAACGCCCTAAACGAACTGATGGCACAGGGACTCGTCAAGGAAGTTGGAAAGAAAGCCGACTCTGCGGGACGCATCCCGATGGTCTATGACTTGAAGCCTACGGCAGGTTACTTCATAGGCGTGAACCCAGAGATGAACTATCTGGCACTGGCAGTAAGCGACTTCTGCGGCGACCTCATCACGGAGAAGCAGAGAGTACCTTACATTTACGAGAATACACCAGAGAATCTGGAGCAACTGGGAGCTATCATCAACGACTACATCGACAACCTCCCGATAAAAAGAGAAGAAATCTTGGAAGTCTGTGTCAACGTAGCCGAGCGCGTGAATCCCTTCGAGGGAAGAGCGTACAACAGGTTCACCTTCCTGGAAGAGCCGCTCACCGAAAAGCTCATACAGATGATAAAGCTGCCAACCTGCATAGAGAACGACACACGCAGCATGACCTACGCTGAATACATCAAGGGATGCAGCAAGGGACTGAAAGACGTCATCTTCGTGAACGTTTGCTGGGGACTGGGCATCGGAATCATCATCGACGGCAAACTTTACTACGGCAAGTCGGGATATTCCGGGGAATTCGGACACATGACAGCCTACAACAACGACATCATCTGCCACTGTGGAAAGATAGGATGTGTGGAAACCGAGACATCAGGCAGGGCACTCAAGCGAAAGCTCACGGAGAAAATCCTGGCAGGCAAACCTTCCATCCTCTCAGACAAGGTAATCAACAAGAAAGAGGAACTCACCCTGCCAGACATCCTGGATGCCATCGCCAAGGAAGATGTACTCAGCCTCGCCACCTTGCAACACATCGCCGACGAACTGGGCAAGCAACTGGCAGGCATCATCAATATCTTCAATCCTGAAATGCTGGTGATAGGAGGCGAAATGTCGGCAACGGGCGATTACCTGACACTGCCCGTCAACATGGGCATCAAGAAATACTCGCTCAACATCATGAACGAAGACTCGCAGATTGTCACCTCCACCCTAAAAGGTCAAGCCGGCGTAATCGGAGCTTGCCTCATCGCAAGGAGCAAACTTCTGGAGACAGAATAAGAACCCGGAAGACAAAATAAGAAATCTGGAGACAGAATAAGAAATCAACAACTAACAACACCAGAGACATGAGAAAAAAGTTACTGATAATCAGCCTGTTTCTCGGGATATTTGGCAACACAGCCTTTGCCCAACGAAACGCCAAGCAGGTGGAACCGATAAAGCCCGTTCCTACCACCAAGCAGGTGGAATGGCAGAAGATGGAGACTTACGCATTCATCCACTTCGGCCTCAACACCTTCAACGACAAGGAATGGGGATATGGCGACACCGACGTGAAGACCTTCAATCCCAAGAAACTGGATTGCGAGCAATGGGTCAAGACGCTGATTGCAGCGGGCATGAAGGGAGTCATCCTCACAGCCAAGCACCACGACGGCTTCTGTCTCTGGCCGACACACACCACAGACTATTGTATCCGCAACACGCCTTACAAGAACGGCGAGGGCGACATCGTGGGCGAGCTATCCAAGGCTTGCAAGAAATACGGACTCAAGTTCGGCATCTACCTCTCGCCTTGGGACAGAAACCAAACCAGCTACGGCTCACCTTATTATGTGGGCTACTACCAGCGACAGCTCAAGGAACTATTGAGCAACTACGGCGAACTGTTCGAGGTCTGGTTTGATGGAGCCAATGGAGGCGACGGATGGTACGGAGGCGCAAAAGAGAAGCGAACCATCGACCGCCGCAACTACTACGACTTTCCGCGGCTCTTCCAGATAGTGGATAGCCTTCAGCCCAATGCCACCATCTTCGGCGACGGAGGTCCAGGATGCAGATGGGTGGGCAACGAGAACGGATTTGCAGGCGAGACCTGTTGGTCGATGATACCAAGCAACACCGTCTATCCCGGCTACAAGAACTACAAGCAGCTGCAATATGGATGGGAAGACGGCGACCAGTGGACTCCAGCCGAATGCGATGTCTCCATTCGCCCGGGATGGTTCTACCACGAGAACGAAGACGACAAGGTGAAGACCGTTGACCAGCTTTGCGACCTCTACTATCGCAGCGTAGGCCACAACGCCACCTTCCTGCTCAACTTCCCTGTAGATAAAGATGGACTCATCCACCCCATCGACTCAGCCAACGCCGTGAACTTCCACAAGAAGATACAGCAAGAGCTAGCCATCAACCACCTGAAAGGCATCTCGCCCAAGACCGACAGCCAGCAGGGCAAACACATCGGCAAGAACATCACCGATGGAAAATACGACACCTACTGGGCATCCAAGAAAACAAAAGGAGCCAGTGTCGAGTTCCAGCTCGGCAAGGCAAAAAGCATAACTCGACTCATGCTCCAAGAGTACATTCCTCTGGGACAGCGAGTAAAAGCCTTCTCGGTATATTACCTGCAAGGCAAGAACTGGGTAAAGCTCGACCCTAAGGAAGAGACTACCACTATCGGCTACAAGCGAATCCTTCGCTTCGATAAGATCACCACCAACGGCATTCGCGTCGTTTTCGACGATGCACGAGGATGCCCTTGCATCAACTCTATCGCTGCATTCTGACACTAACAATGTACTAGAAACGATAATAACCTATTTAAAAATGGGAAGATTCATACTTTCTGCTTTGCTGGCAATGTTTGCAATGACATTGCCAGCTAGCAACCAAAACTTCCAAAAGGAAAAGGTAATATTCCTAGATGATTTCAACTCTACGGAATCTATCCCCAATCCCAAAGTTTGGAAACTATGCGACTTCAGCAAAGTGGCATGGGCACAACATTTTGAGTATGTAAAAGGTTACGAGAATGTCAAAGTTGAAGACGGCTATCTGAAATTAAAAGCTTGCAAAAGCGATGGTCATTACAAAAACGGTGGCATACGTACCATCAAGGGATTCGGCAAGAACACCCGGATAGAAGTAAAAGCCAGACTCACCAAGAGAGCACGAGGCGCATTTCCGGCAATATGGCAAATGCCTTTAAACGGAAAACCTTGGCCTAAGAGTGGAGAAGTAGATATAATGGAATGGGTGCAAAACACACCGATGGAATTCTACCAAACGGTACACACGTATTACATCAATGGAGAAAACGGCTCTGCCGGTGTCACAAACCCCAACAGAGACAAAAATTTTGACATTACCCAGTTTCATGTGTATGCTGCAGAAAGAAGAGAGGATGCTATAATCTTCTATGTGGATGGTAAAGAAACCTTCAGATACAACAACATGTATCTGGAAGAGGAGAAAGAAAAGATGCAATTTCCTTTCTGCGACCTAAAGTTCGACATCATTCTCAACTGTTCGCTTGGTGGCACTCTCAATGGTCAAAAGACATGGCCTGGAGACATCCATGACGAAGATCTTCCCGTAGAAATGTGGGTAGATTGGGTAAAGGTCATCAAAACCAAGTAATCATTTGATATTATATTTTCTCAGAAAATATTCCCTATAAAACTAACAACAAATAATTTGAACTATGAACAGAAAAGCAAATTTCTATTTTGCAGCAATTCTAGGTGCAATGTCTCCTATGAGTTCTGTTTCAGCGCTAGCAGCTCAAAGCAATTCTACCATTGCATCAGCTACGCAACAACTAAATTCATGCACAGGCAACATAAAGGATGCGCATGGTGAACCTATTATCGGCGCTACGATACGAGTTGAGGGAAGCAAAGGTGGTACTGTAACCGACCTCGATGGTAACTTCACTCTTGACAATGTCAAGAAAGGTACAAAGATTACCATTTCTTCCATTGGCTTCAAGACTCAGACCGTAACCTGGAACGGCGGTGCTATCAATGTAACTCTGCAAGACGACTCCAATATGTTGGAGGAAACGGTTGTCGTGGGTTATGGTGTTCAGAAGAAAGCAAACCTCACGGGTTCTGTATCAGCCATAAGTTCCAAGGACATCGAAGGTGTTCCTGTGGCTAACACCACTACCTTGTTGCAGGGACGTATGACTGGTGTCAACATTACTCAGAGCGGTGCCCAGGCTGGTGACGACAACCCTGAGATTCGAGTACGCGGTGTGGGAACTTTCGGCAACAGTAACCCTATGGTTCTCATCGATGGCGTAGAAGGTACATTGAGCCAAATTAGCGACATTGCTCCTTCCGACATTGAAAATATCTCGGTATTGAAGGATGCTGCCTCTGCAGCTATCTATGGTGTGCGTGCCGCCAACGGTGTCATCTTGATTACTACGAAGAAAGGTAGCGCTGGTGCCGTAAAGGTAAACTATGGTGGAAGTTATTCCATCCAGAATGCTACTGTTTTGCCAAACTTTGTAGATAGCTACAATTGGGCTATCATGCGCAACGAGATAAACCCTGGCACTTATGATGATGCCGCTCTCGAAAAGTTAAGAACAGGTTCTGACCCTGACCATTATGCAAACACCGACTGGCTTGACGCTATCATGCAGACTGGTCACATGCAGCAACACAATGTATCTGTATCTGGTGGTTCAGAGAACACCCAGTTTATGACCTCCGTCAACTTCTCTGACCAAAAAGGTATCATGAAGGAGACAGGAGTTCGCAAACTCGGATTCCGCTCCAATGTCAACTCTAAGTATAAGAGATTCACCTTTACCTTGAACTTGTCTGGTAATTACAATGACGTAAAGGCACCAGGGCGAAGTGTAGGTGGCGATGGTGGTATTATGCGTTGGATTTCTTGGTTCGCACGCCCTACAGTTCCTACTTATTACAAGAATGGACACTATGGTTACGTGGATGGTTCCATCACTAATGCCGAGAACTTCAAGAACCCATTGGAGGGTCTTTACCTGGGCTATAACAAGAACAACGCTTGGCGATTCAACGGCAAGGCAACCATAGGACTCGACATCTACGATGGATTGAAGTTCCAGACTAGCTATGCTTATACCTATTATAACAAGGTGACAAAGAGCTATTCTCCTAGCGGCGAGGATGCTCGTTATGATGCAGAAGGCAATATGCTCAAGGTAGCTTCTGTAAACAACCAGCTTACAGACTACACCTATCGCGAGACTATGTGGACTAACGAGAACCTCCTTACCTACAACAAGCGTTTCGGTCTCCACACCATCAATGCCTTGTTAGGTCACTCCATCATCGGTTATGACACAGAGAACTTAACAGCGTCAAAGCAAGGATTCCCTACCAACAACATCTATGAGCAGGATGGTGGTACCAAGAACCCTAACACCGCAGGTAACGCAGGTGCTTATCGCTTGCAGTCATTCTTCGGTCGTTTGCAATACGACTACGACAACAAATACCTCTTCGAGTTTAACATTCGTCGAGACGGTTCTTCTCGTATGCCTAAGGCCCATCGCTACGCCACATTCCCATCTGTATCACTCGGTTGGGTGTTCACTAGCGAAAAGTTCATGGAGCAACAGAGCAAATGGCTCTTTGGTAAGTTGCGCTTCTCTTGGGGTAAGTTAGGAAACCAGGAAATCGGTAACTACCCATACACTGCTACATACGCTGCCAGCGGTAACTACTATTTCAACCAAAGTGGCACTCCACAAGCCGGTCTTGTGCAGAAGTCAGTACCTAACGAGGACATCAAGTGGGAGACCACACGTAACATCAACGTAGGTATTGACCTCGGTTTCTTGGACAACAAGATTACGACCTCTTTCGAGTGGTTCGACCGCAAGACATCCGACATTTTGATGCAACTCTCCATGCCAGGTATGTTCCTCGGCTCTTTGAGTGCTCCTTACCAGAATGTGGGCGAGGTTCGCAACCGTGGTTGGGAATGGAGTGCTAACTACCAAGACCATCGTGGCGACTGGGGTTGGTATGCTGGCTTCAACGTGACTCATGTAAACAATGAGATTCTCTATATGGGTGGTTTGGAAGAGCGCATCAGCGGCAGTACTATCAACCGTGTAGGCGATCCTATCAATTCATACTACGCTTACAAAGCCATTGGCATCTACCGCACAGAAGCCGACCTCAACCGTACCAACTCCAAGGGTGAGAAAATCAAGCAGAATGGTCAAGAGCCTAAATTGGGCGACATAATGTACCAAGACACTAACGACGATGGCAACATTACACCAGACGACCGTGTCATCATTGGTAATCCATTCCCTAAATACTCCTTCGGTTTCAACATTGGAGGCTCGTGGAAGAATTTCGACCTCTCCACTCTTTGGCAAGGCGTAACCGGAATTTACCGTTACAACTGGGAATCTACCAGCGACTTGCAAGGAAACCGTACCGACCGTTGGTTGGACCGTTGGTCAGAAAGCAACCCTAATGGTTCTATGCCACGATTGGGTTATAACTTCAACGACCAGTACTCTTCATTCTGGCTCTCCAAGGCAGACTATCTGCGTTTGAAGAACTTGGAATTTGGTTATACCTTCGATCAGCTTGCTAAGTGGGGTGTATCTAAGATTCGTGTTTACATTGCAGCAACCAATCTCCTCACCATCACCTCTCTCGACGACTACGACCCTGAGAAGACCAGCGGAGATGCTCGTAACGATGTTCACCCTAACATGAAGAGTGTATCATTCGGTGTCAATATTAACTTCTAAAACTTGGAGGACAGTACAATGAAACAAAATAAGATATTCAATTATATGAAGGTTGCGTCACTCTGTGGCGTAATGGTACTATCAGCAACCTCTTGCTCGGATGACTTTTTCAACATCAACAACCCTAATGAGATTTCTAGCTCCACATTCTGGAAATCAGAGAACGATGCCTTGATGGCACTTACAGGTTGCTATGATGCGATGCAAGACGGTAACTTGAACAACGACTACATTGATGGTTGGAAGTTTGGCTTCTTGTGTCGTGAGACTTGTACCGACAATGGCGGACACACCTGGGGAAACTGGATGCTTGGTTCCACCATCGCGCAAGGTACCTCCACCCCAAACGACGAGTGCTTCTCCATGTACTGGAATGCCAACTACGAGCTCATCAAGCGTTGCAACGCCTTGATAGAGAAAGTGGACGAAATAGATATGAGCGATGAGAAGAAAGCTGCCTACAAAGGTGAAGCCATCGCCCTTCGTGCCCTCGGCTATTGCAATTTGATTTCTGTATTCCGTGATGTTCCATATCTTGAGAAACCTCTAACGTTGGCAGAATGCCAGCCAGAGCGCAACACCAAGGAAGAGATTGCCACCAAGGTGCTTGCCGACCTCAAGACTTACATCCCTAGCATCCCAGCAAAGGGCAATGCAGCACAAGGTCGTCTGACCCAAGAAGCCGCTTATGCTATTATGGGACGCTTGGCACTTTTCACAAAGCACTATGATGAGGCCATCGAGGCATACAATCATGTGATAGGCAAATACAGTTTGTTCAAATCAGGCGATGGCTCTGATGGTTACAAGAACTTCTCTGAGTTGTTCACAGAGAAGAACGAGGAATGCGACGAGGTTATCTTGGGCGTTCACTATGCAGGTCCGGGCCTAAACGAAGGTCAAACCTTCAGTATCAGTTGGGGAGGTCCGATGAATGCCATTGAGGCAACTCGCAATCTTTGCGACGACTACTATTGCACAGATGGTCTTCCTATAGACAAATCGCCATTGTTTAAAGGAAAGACAGGCAAGGAAGCCTATGATAAGGATCATCCAGACTTCGCACGTTATGAGAATCGCGACCCACGCTTGAAGGGAACACTCTTCGTTCCTGGAATGAAGTGGCTCAATGATGTATATGACTACGACAAGGACAGCAACCCTGACGGTAAGAAGGTTCCTTCTGCTTCACAAGTAGCCATTATGAAATGGTTTGTACCAGAAAATATGGCAAATGAGTACGATGGAAGCCTTGATTATTACGTGATTCGCTATGCTGAGGTTCTTCTTTCTCTCTCTGAGGCAATGATAGAGAAGGGTGGCTATAGCCAAGAGCAGATTACGAAATACATCAACGAAGTACGTGAGCGTGTTCACATGCCAAAAGTGGAAGATGTAGAAGGCACAGGTCTCTCACAGGAGCAGCTTCGCCAAATTGTTCGCCACGAGCGTCGTGTGGAACTCGCCTTCGAGGACTTGCGTTTTGCAGACCTTTATCGTTGGGGCGAATGGAAAGATGCCATTGACCGTATGAACAAAGAATTTAGCACATACGGTCCTGGCGACTACGAGCGTTCTTATCGCGGTGCTCAAGATGATGTTTGGCCAATCCCACAAAATGAGATTGATACTGACAAAAACTTGAAGCAACACAAGGAATGGGGTGGTGAATAAACTTCATAGTTCAAACATAACAGTATCATTGCCAAAATGATATTTTATTAAGAGGGAGTGCCACAAGCACCCCCTCTTTACTTTAGTAAATTATTTAAATCACAAAAAGCTAACAAAAAATTATTTTCATGAAAAGATTTAATTTTAAGATTGTTGCAATTTGTCTTTTATTATTAATCGGAGTTCTTGGATTATCTGGATGTAACAAAGACAATGAGAATGAATATGGAAATTATTATCATGGTTACATAGAAAGATCTCCTTCACTAAAATCACCTACTGTTCGCATAAAAGTAACATATAGTCCTTTTGATAAGAATGGATTGCCGAGAAATAAAGATTTGATATTTATTGAGAAAAATGATTTTCCATCTATAAATTTCAAAGAAAACCAGGAAATCATCTTTTCTATTATCTCTGCAGAACCAGTTCTCATGCTACAAATGTATGACTATTTATGGTGGAATGCGAAAATAAACATCTTAAAAATCGTTTAAAATGAAACAATTAATTTATAGCATAACTTTTGTGACAACATTTATGCATTTCTCTTGTTCAAATGCACAAGAGTTACCAAATACATCCACAAATCATGATGAATGGGAGTTAGTATGGAGCGATGAATTTAACACAGACGGACTGCTCGACTCCACTGTATGGAATTATGAAGTTGGTTTTCAGCGCAATCATGAAGACCAGTGGTATCAGCCAAAGAATGCTTATTGCAAAGATGGTTGTTTAGTTATAGAGGCTCGTAAGGAAAAGAAAAAACGAAAGAATCCAAGTTATGAACCAAACAGCAACCAATGGCCTCATACTATCAAGGAAGTTACTTATACCTCTGCCTCTGTTAATACTGCCAAGAAAAAAAACTTTCTTTATGGGCGCTTCGAGGTAAGAGCAAAGATTCCTACTGCTTCGGGAGCCTGGCCTGCCATTTGGCTTTTGGGAGAAGACATGGAATGGCCGTCGAATGGCGAAATAGACATTATGGAGTTTTATCGAAAACAAGGAATTCCTCACATTCTAGCCAATGCTTGTTGGGGTACCGAAAAACAATATGTAGCCAAATGGAACAGCAAGGCTATTCCGTTTACTCACTTCACTGATAAGGATTCACAATGGGCTAAGAAATTCCACATCTGGAGAATGGACTGGGACGAGGAATCCATCAGAATATACCTAGATGATGAGCTTCTGAACGAAATCAAGCAAAGTGAAGCAGTCAATGGAACATTAGGCAACAGCGAACAACCTTTCAAGAAGCCTCAGTATTTCTTGCTAAACCTAGCTCTAGGAGGCGACAATGGCGGCATCATTGATGATAAAGCTTTTCCCATGAGATATTACATTGACTATGTAAGGGTCTATCAGAAAAAATAACAAACAGATAAATATGCAATACATAATGTATGGGAACGCCATCACATTATCTAAAACATCTACCATTATGAAATATCATCATCCTTTGTGGGCTATGGTCATCTTGCCCATGGCTCCGCTCGCATTATTCGCACAAAAGGCAGAAAAGCGCCCCAACATCCTCTTCATCCTCTGCGACGACATGGGATATGGCGACCTGGCTTGCTATGGGCAACCTTACATCCATACGCCCCACATCGACCAGATGGCAAAGGAAGGAATGCGATTCACCCAGGCATACGCAGGCTCGCCTGTCTCAGCTCCTTCCAGGGCTTGCATCATGACAGGACAGCACACAGGACACACCCACGTGAGGGGTAACAAGGAATATTGGTCGAGAGAAAATACCGTGATGTATGGACAAAACAAAGATTTCACCGTCGTAGGACAAGAGCCTTACGACCCTCGGCACAAGATTCTGCCCGAGATGCTCAAAGACCGAGGCTACCGAACGGGGCTTTTCGGCAAGTGGGCAGGAGGTTACGAAGGCTCAGCCTCCACTCCCGACAAGCGAGGCATCGACGAATTCTATGGCTACATCTGCCAATTCCAAGCACATCTCTACTATCCCAATTTCTTGAATCGCTACAGTAAGTCGCTGGGCGACACCGCCGTGGTGAGGGAGGTGATGCAGCAAAACATCCAGTACCCGATGTTCGGAAAGGACTATTTCAAGCGGCAACAATACTCCGCCCGCATCATCCACGACAAGGCGTTGGAATGGATAGACCAACAAGACGGCAAACATCCTTTCGTAGGCTTTCTTACCTATACCCTGCCCCACGCCGAGTTGGCACAGCCGGACGATTCCATATTGGAAAACTACAAGCAGAAATTCTTCACCGACAAAACTTGGGGTGGATGGGAAGACTCCTGGTATAACCCCGTGGAGCATACCCACGCCCAATTTGCAGGTATGATAACCCGCTTGGATTCGTATGTGGGAGAAATCTTCGACAAGCTCAAGCAGAAGGGACTCAACAAGAACACCATCGTCATCTTCACCTCCGACAACGGTCCTCACGAGGAAGGCGGTGCCGATCCTGGGTTCTTCGGAAGAGACGGAAAGCTGAAAGGTCTCAAAAGACAGTGTTACGAAGGGGGCATCCGCATCCCGTTCATCGCCTGGTGGCCAGACCACATCAAGGCGGGAAGCACCAACGACACCCAGTTTGCCTTCTACGACCTGATGCCTACTTTCTGCGACCTCACCGGCATCAAGAACTTCGCCAAACGTTACACCAACAAAAGGTTGACGGGCGATGGCTTCGATGGTATTTCCATCGCCCCTACCCTCTTAGGCAAAGACGCCGAGCAGAAACATCATGAGTATCTATACTGGGAGTTTCATGAGACCGACCAGATAGGTGTGAGAAAAGGCGACTGGAAACTGGTGGTGGTGAAAGGCGAACCACGCCTCTACAACTTGGGCACCGACCTTCACGAAGACCACAATGTGGCGGCTGAGCATCCCGAAATACTTGCGGAATTGCTGAACGCCATCAAGAAGGAACATCGCGACAATCCCGACTTCCCCATCACCCTGCCGAGTTTTCCAAAAGAATAAGGGTGATGGCGTATGTTGTCATACGCTCTGGATTTTAAATTGAAAATAGTCTAGATAAGAGCCTATGGTCTCTCGGGCTATCTTGGTGCCATCGCCTTGCAGGATGTTCTGAAGCCGCTTTATAGCGGTAGGCTGCAAATTTAAACAAAAAAAACGATATAGACTGCATAATTACGAGAAAAGATGCAGTGTATAGGCTGCATCTTTTAGTTAAATATTGTTTTCTTCTCCATAAGAACCATCCGCTCATTGCAGAAAACTGTAGCCCAGGATGGTATTCATCATCTTCTCGCAGAGCTGGGAGAAGTTTTGGCAGAGCTTGGGCGACCACTTCGCCATCCCATACAGCTCTCGTTTCTCTTGAAACAACTCCTCATCCCAGTCGGTATAGTCGAACTCATTGAAGTAGCGGGAATAGTCGCTCAGATTGTCGGCGGAGAAATGAACTACAGCGGAGTTGCCGAACCATTCCGGACTCATCATCTGCCGAGCGAAAGTGGCGAACACACAGTTCTCCCTCAACACGTTGAGGTGTTTCAGCACACTCCACACGCAGAACCACTGGTTCTTCTTCTCCACGAGGCGAGCCATCTTAGAGATGGTTTTCTTCAGCTCCAAGAGATCCACCCTTTTTCCATTCACCATCGGGTTGAAAGCCTCGTTGTGCAACTCTTGCTTTTGCAACTCGGGATGGCGGATTTCGTAGAGCCGCAGGGTGATGAGCTGATACTTTGCCAACGCATCCACCAGGGCAACAAAGTCTTCTGGGGAGAAAGAGATACCTAGTATTGCCTCACCCACCAGGCTGGCATCGTCGGCATAGTTGAGGAACGCCAGTTCCAGATTCTCCGGCACTTGCTTCTTCAACACTCTTCGCTGCTCCAGCCACTGCGCCTCGCTGAGCGACTTGCCATCATTATCGTATTTCAATCGGGCGAAATAGAGGTCAAGCAGGTGATGGCTCTCCTCGTCGGTCATATATTTCTGCACGTTTTGCTCTACGAGTCGGCTCAATTCTGCTGGTGTAAACGGGCGTTCCGTAACATGGCAAACTCGGCGGAAATGTTGCAGCAGATAGCTGGTCATGGCGAAGAGGCGCATGAAATTCCACATTTTCCTAATAAATTCCAGCTCGGAGGCTCCTGCCATTTCTGAGTCCTCTTCGGTCTCGGAAGGCTCAAACTCAACGGGTTCAAACTCAGAGGCACCAAGCTCGGAAGATTCTTGTTCGGAAGATTCTTGTTCGAAGGATTCTTGTTCGGAAGATTCTTGTTCGAAGGATTCTTGTTCGGAAGATTCTTGCTCGAAGGATTCTTGCTCGAAGGATTGCAAAGCTGGAAATACCCCCTTGACTATGGGTTCCACACTGACAAACATCTGCTGGAATCCCAACATCTTTTCCCTAGACATACCCGACTGTTCCAATATATCGAACAAGCGAGGGAACAAGCTGCTCATATCTGATGCAAACATGGGCGACTCGTGTCCCTCCATCATATTCCCCTCGTTGATGGAATTGACCACACGGAGCACAAACGGCGAGTAATCTTTTATCACCAACTTTTCCATCTGCTGATGATACTCCTCGTTGTCGGCCTTGCGCTGATGGGTAACGTCGGTGTGTTGCAGGGCGAGGTCTTGGTCTGCCATATAGCAAAGGCGGGAAGCCTTGATGCAGAGCGAGTCGATGTCGAAAGCCAGTTCCTCCGAGTTGTAGTCTTCCCACGAATCCATCATCACCTGGAGCATCTTCAAGAAATTGCCCAGCTGGCGATAGAACACCTCGTAGCTGAATGCAGAGGCAGAAGCTACTTCATCTTTTTTATCTTGGGAGGTTATTACATCATTCATTGTCGTTGTTGTTTTGTTGTTGTTTTATTGTTGTCTTGTTGTTGTTCTATTATAATCATACTGAAAAGTCGCAGTATATTAAAAAGATAATGCAAAGATACAAAATGTTATACAGAATTCCTACTTTTTCCCACGCCTTTTCCCACGTCGCCCTTATTTTTTCCCAAATTGCAGGAAAAACGGCGTGGGAAGAGCGGAAAAATTCGTTAACCGCATTCTCCTTGTATTATCTTTGCACTTGGATTCGGAAACGATTCTGCAGGCTCCAGGAGCAACAAAAATCGTGAAAAGTACTTCACACTACACCATTTCGGCGTAAGTTTGTGATTTACTGTGTGTTACAAGGTGTAGTATTCATCATGACACTACACCCACACTACACCACACTTCACCCTTTTGGTTCTCCGACAAAGCTAGCTAACATAATTATTAACTCTTTAAAACTGTAAAACAATGGAGAAAGAAAACAAAGTAACAAACAATGAGGAAGCCATGGAAATGACTGGCAATGAGGGGAAAATGGAAATGACCGGCAATGAGGGAAAAATGGAAATGACCGGCAATGCGTCATCCACCATCTATCTCGTAGAGAGCTTCCTCGAAGAGAACTATGAGTTCCGACGCAACTTGCTCAACGGCAAGACCGAGTTTACCAACATTGGAGAGAATGCCTCAGGCATTTGGAATATCCTGACCAAGGAAGAGGTGAACACCATCGTGCGCCAAGCCAAGAAACTAGGCATCGGCGGAAATTCATCTCCCAAACAGGACATCGAGGAATACATCGGCTCGAAAGCCATCCCCGACTTCGACCCTATCCAACATTACCTCGGCAAATTGCCAACATGGGATGGAAGAAACCACGTGGCGGAACTCTTCGGCAGAATACCAGGTATCACTAGCGAACAACTGAGCTGGTGCGCCACTTGGCTCCGCTCTTCGGTGGCCCACTGGCTCCACATGGACATGCTCCACGGTAATGAGGTAACTCCCGTATTCATCGGTAAGCAAGGTTGCGGCAAGAGCACCTTCGCCTACAGACTCTTGCCAGAGGAGCTGCGCCAATATTTCCTCGACCACATCAACTTCGGCAACAAGTTCGACTCCGAGATGGCCCTTACCCACAATCTGTATGTCAATATAGACGAGTTTGCCAATATGGGAGCCTCGCAACAAGGCAAGCTCAAGCAAATCCTGTCTAAGGTAAAGGTAAACGGTCGCCCCATCTTCGGCAAGAGCCAGGAAGACCGCCCTCGCTACGCCTCCTTCCTAGCCACCACCAACGAGGAGCATCCGCTCTGCGACCCTACGGGTAGCCGCCGCTTCATCTGCCTTCGCATACCAGACGGCAAGTACATCGACAATGGCTCGCCCATCGACTATGAGCAGTTGTATGCGCAAGTGCTCTACGAACTGAGAGAGCAGAAGATACCTTACTGGTTTGGCAACGAGGAAGTGGCTCGCATACAGGAGTATAACTATCCTTTCTTCAAGACCGACGACATGGAGTCGATGCTGAAATGTTGCTTCCAAGTCCCTAATCAAGAGGCAGAAGGCAAGTGGATGATAGTAAGCGACATCTTCAAGACTCTCCAGGCCAAGTATCCGATGATGGTAGCCGACCACCGCACCAAGATACGTATCGGTCAGGCGATGAAGTTCTTGAATTGCGAGAGAAAGCGCACCAAGAAAGGCCCTGCCTATCTGCTCCGCCCTAAAAAGGCAGCCTAAAAAAGGGTGTAGTGTGGTGTAGTGTGGGTGTAGTGTCAAGCCACACACTACACCACATCAACAGGCTAATACACAAGTATTTAGCTATAGCTTGGTGTAGTGTGAAGTAGAAAAGAGAAACTATGCATCTACACGATGCTTCTCCTCCTATATCACCTTGCTCCATTTCTGCCCCTACCAGGGCAACATATTGCCTCAGCCAGGGCAATATATTGCCCCGGCTAGGCAAAAAATGGAACTGCGCCAGGCAGAGTTTTGAAGAAGCCCTGGCTGAAATCCGAATAAGCCCTGGCTGAAAGACAATTCCAATGTCAATCATCAAAAAATCAATCATCAAAAATCAAAAAATCAATTATCAATCATCAAAAAATAAAAGCAATATGAACAACAACGAAGTAAACTACATTCCATTCGACGTAACATGCCCTATGGCATCCTGCTCTCACAGCAACACTTGCGCCCGCCACGCCAACTATCAGAAGGCTCTCGCCCAAGAGGCAACCTTCTCCGTGATGAACCCTCAATTGCTGAAGGTAAGCGGCGACTCCTGCCCTTACCACCTCGTGGCGGAGAAGCAACGCTGGGCATGGGGCTTCCGACGCATCTACGACACCATCCCATCGGGCAAGACCTATAGGTTTAACGAATGCACCCCTTACCGCCAGCGCCGCTTCTACAAGGCGAAAAACGGCGAGATACCTATCGAGCCTGAAACGCAAGCCAAACTGCTCGCCCTCTTCAAGGACAAGGGGGGCGACATCAGCCTCGGCTTCGACAGATACGAGGAACGAGAGGTACTGGTGGAGAAATAACGCCCACTTAAGTGCTTGATTTACAAAAAATATTAAAAGTTCACAAGTTTGTGGTCCACAAACTTGTGAACTTTGTTTTTTTATGTACTATTTGCACCTAAATAGTAGATATGAACAAGTTATCAACAACTACAAAATAAGGCAATGGAAAAGGCATTCGTATATGGTATGTCGGTAGCGGGCAACAACTTCACCGCCCAAAACATCGCCGACCCTCTGCTTGCCATCTGGTTAGACAAGCATCGGAAGGGATAAGCGATTTATTTTGCTACATTTGCTGCAAAAATAGAGAGACCTCATTACCATTCCTGCTCCCAAACAGCTGGAGATGAGTGACCCCATCTTAGCGTTGTGGCTAAAGAGAAGGGTATGGCGAGAATAAATCTGGTGGAGAGTATCTTCCCTTAAGCCAACAACCATTTCCAAGCAGGAACAACATGAATGGTTACATCTCCCACTTCAATGTCTCTCTCCTCTTCCTTGGTAATAATCGTCAGTTGGCGCATCGGTAACACCCTGTTCAGTTTGATCAGCGCATCCACCTCTCTCTTCTCTGTATCAGGATCGCCCAGGGAGTAAGACACCTGGAAGGCTAGTCCCTCGTCATAGACCACAAAATCCACCTCTACGTTTTGGTTGTAGAAATATACCCTGTCACCATACACTTGGCGAAGGCGGATGGCAACTTGATTTTCCAATAAGGACGTAACAGGATCTATCAAGAACAGATTGAGAATACCATTATCTATAAAGTAATATTTTCTGTTCGATTCCTTGTCTATGAGTTTCGTCGCTATATTCTCGTAAGGCAGAATGAGCCATGATTCCTGGAGATAAGCCATATAGTCTATCACCGTATCAACGCTTATCTTCTTGCCAACGGTAGAAGCGATGTTGGCTATGCGATTATAGGAAGATGGTTGCTTCACGCTTTCAGCCAACTTGCGAATCATGATGCGTAAGGCGAAATCATTGCGCACCTGATGGCGAGCCACCAAGTCGCCAAAGAATATCTTGTTGAACAAACTGCTTATCCACGAACGCTTGTCGCTCATCATCAAGGTCTCTGGCAATCCACCATCCCTGAAATATTCCTCATAACTCTTGATGATGTCGTTCCTATACTTGTAGATCGCATTCTTGTTGTTCAAATCAATTCGCTTAAAACCAAGATATTCCCTAAAAGAAAACGGATAGATTTCCTTGATGAGGTATCGACCGCCCAAGGTCGTGGCTATCTCACTACTCAACATCTTGGCATTGCTACCCGTAATATAAACTCGAAAACCAGTATCGGCAAGTCGGCGAGCGAACTTCTCCCACCCCTTGATGTTTTGTATTTCATCAAGGAAGAAAATAGGAAGACTATCATACATCTCTTCATAACTGAGCTTAATCAAGTCTAAGTCGGCAAGTTCCAACGTATCAATACGGTCATCCTCAAAGTTGAAATACAAAATTTCGTCCAGGGAATGTCCCTGTTCCAACAGATGATGTATCTGTTGATACATGAGATACGACTTGCCTGCACGTCGAAGTCCCACAAACACATAGTTTGCATTGGGCTCCAGTACATATTGTCGCTCTTCAAAAGTTATTTTAGAAACGAAGTCTTGGTAATAACTGATGAGGTATTTTATTAAATCTTTAGTCATAATGATGCTCTTTTTGTGGGCAAAGTTAATACTTTTTGTTCGATTCGGCAAGTTTTATCGAGTATATTCGATAAAAATGGTTGTTTTTTATCGAATATACTCGATAAAATGGAGAGAATCTGTAATTGCTGACTCGTTTTAGCTTACTACATTATCAGCAAAATTGGGGGCAATCATCCGTTTTTAACAACTTTATTTAAAACAACCTTGTTAAAAACGGATTTTTTAATTATCTTTGCAGCTGTAAACTAATGAAACATCAAACGATTATGGACTTAAAAGGAATCTACACAGCCTCGGCCAATCGCTATGGCGACGCAGAGGCGCTTTATCAGAGATGCGGCAAAAGCGGAGTCTTGCTGCCGAAGATTAGCCTGGGATTCTGGCACAACTTCGGAGGAGTCGATCCTTACGAGCGAAGCCGTGCCATCACCCACTACGCCTTCGACCACGGAATTACCCACTTCGACCTTGCCAACAACTATGGTCCTCCATACGGCAGCGCCGAGGAAACGATGGGCAGACTCATGAAGGACGACTTCAAGACCTACCGCGACGAACTCTTCATCGCCACCAAGGCGGGATACGACATGTGGGAAGGTCCTTACGGCAACTGGGGATCTCGCAAGTATCTGATGGCGAGCCTCAACCAGAGTCTCAAGCGCATGAACCTCGACTACGTGGACCTCTTCTACAGTCATCGTTACGACCCTAACACACCTTTGGAGGAAACGCTCCAGGCGATGGTGGATATCGTGAAGCAAGGCAAGGCTCTCTACCTCGGCATCAGCCGCTGGCCATTGGAGGCTCTGAAGTTCGCAGACAAATACCTGAAAGAGCGTGACTGCCCGCTGCTCATCTACCAAGGCAGACTCAATATGCTCGACCGCAGTCCGCAGGAGGAAGGCATCCTCGACTACTGCCACGAGCATGGCATCGGCTTCATCTCCTTCTCGCCTTTGGCGCAAGGTCTCCTCACCGACCGCTACCTGAACGGCATCCCAGCCGACAGTCGCATGGCGAAGGAGCACTTCCTGAAGCACAGTGCCCTTACCCCGGAGTTGCTGGAGCAGTTGAAAGAATGGAACAAGCAGGCGGGCGAACGTGGCGAAACCCTCGCCGAAATGGCATTGGCCTGGATTCTAGCCCAAAGGGGAGTAACCAGCGTATTGGTGGGCGCCAGCTCTACCGCACAACTGGAGAAAAACATGAAGTGCGTACACGCCAAGGCGTTCTAAAACATAAAAATATCGTTGGGCAAACTTTTATTTGGCTCAACGATATTTTTCTTTCTCAATCTCTCGTTTATATAAAAATAAATGCTTATCTTTGCAACCGGCAAATATAAACCGCCATTTATATAAACGAGGATTTACATTATGAAATTCTATGATAGGAAAAATGAGCTTGCAATCTTGCAAGACAATGAGCAGCAATCGTTTGAGAATGCTGTCTTCACAGTATTGATGGGGCGACGCAGAATAGGCAAGACTATCTATGGCGAGGTAAGTAAATTCAAAGAACTCATAGAATATGAGGTAACTAATGGAATAAAAGGAAAATTCTATCCATATTGTTCCTAGAACATATCTTCAAGCGTAATTAGATTTTGCACAATATTACTATTGGCATTTTTCTGCATTCCGCTACAAGTAATCAAAGTTACACGAATGGAGTTCCGGGTACCAGTATAATTGATGAAACTATCCACCCTATGCTCCAATTTCTCGCGTTCAGCTTTAGTCATCACATATTCCCCACGACAAAACTTCATTTCGCAGATATTGACACAACGGTCAGCTCGGTCGATAACCAAATCTATCTGTGCACCTTTCTCAGCAATCTTAGGAGTACGCCATGAGTAAACCGAAGTCTGTACACCGCTTATCTTCAGCGCATCCTTGATTTTGGAAACATGATTGAGGCAAAGCATCTCAAAGGCAAAACCACACCAAGCGTTATAAAGAGGAGTATTGATGCTGTGCGACCAAAAGTTTTCGTCCTGGTATTTGCACTTTTCCAATATACGATGACAGAAGTACAAGAAAGGATCCACCAATTGATAGGTTACCATCCGCTTCTTACCATCAAACGGAAGATACTGCCTTATGAACCTACACTCCTCCAACTCCTTGAGCATACTCGTAAACTTCGCATTGTTGTGCAAACGAGTTAGCTCTAGCAACTCATTACGGGTAAGCCCTTTTCCCTTGGAAGACAGTGCCTCTATGATGCTCACGTAATCCTCACTATGCTTGAAAAGAGAGCGGAAGAGATTGTCTTTCTCCGAATGCAACTCGCCTGTATAGGAAAAAAGCAATCTATCGACATTCTGTGACACACTTTCTTCTTTTTTCATCAGCGAAAGATAATAAGGTACTCCTCCAAATATCATATAGTATTCTGCCACTTCACGATCGGAATATCCGAAGCCATACGCCTGAAAATACTCACGACACTCTCCAAGCATAAATGGCTCTATGAGCATCTGATGGGTTACACGGTTATGAAGTCCACCATGATTATTTATTAGATTATCCAGCATCCACGAAGCTGCACTACCACAAGCTATCAGTTTGATGTCTTGTCTCGCCGAAGCCCAACTGTTCCAAAAATGCTCCAATGCGCTAACAAAGTCAGACTTTGCCGTAGCCATCCAGGGAAGTTCGTCAAAGAAGAGTATCTTCGTTTCTGTAGTAACCGTCTCCAAATATCTCTCCAACTGGTCGAATGCCTCCAACCAGCAACTACATTTCTCTGCACCAGCATAAACTTTACGCAAGCTAAGATAAAAGTTCATCAATTGCTCATCTAGACCCACGTTCTCCATACCAGTGATGGAGAAGCATGCTTTGTCGGCAATAGTTCTACGCACCAAATACGTTTTACCTACTCTACGTCGCCCATATACTGCGATAAACTCAGATCTTCCAGAGTCTATATATTCCATAAGAGCTTTCTGCTCTTTCTGTCTTCCAATCAATAATTCCTTCATAAGCTCATCATTTTATTCAAAACACAGCCACTCAATACGAGTTTACATTGCTATGAGAGTGCAAATATAACAAAACAAAACGATTTCAGCAACTTTTAAAGATAAAAATTGCTGAAATACACACTCAAAGACATCGTTTCAGCAACTTTTACGAACAAAAGTTGCTGAAATAAGCATTATATCACACCATTTCAGCAGAAAATCAAAAATTCTATATGATGCCTCCATCTACCAAAAGAGAGCATCGCCTGTGTCAATAATTATTAGAGTTTATCGAATATACTCGATAAAATGCCTATAACGTTCTTTCCAAACACTACCTACAAAGTGCTTGTTTCTCTAAAAAACTCCTCATTTATTTTGTAGTGTGACAAAATAAATGTAATTTTGCACCTTGAATGGGGATATACCTTATTATATTTAAGGAAACTTACTCCATCATAACATTTTCAACAAGAAAGAAAACAAAATAAATTAAGATAAAAACAATGGAATACAACTTC
>ERZ808245.185-NODE-185-length-35432-cov-4.604291_pt1 | contig 35432 bp, 59 predicted proteins | sample MGYA00521243_ERZ808245 | MGnify/ENA primary metagenome ERZ808245 (study PRJEB31516, sample SAMN03275576) | gut metagenome | biome: mammalia-associated habitat; material: feces | host: Papio cynocephalus | place: Kenya | collected 2012-07-07 ... | reverse complement strand
CACCCCGTGCCATCGATCACCCCGTGCCATCGAAGACGCCCAACAGTGTTAATGAAGTACAATTACACGTGTTCCGGGTTTTTGAGGTTTGCACCTGTGAAGTTGGGTTTGTGCAGATGAACGACTTGGGTTCGTGCGGTTGAACGATTTGGGCTTGCACGAACGAACAACTTGAGCGCAATGGTTGTAAGTGGGTTCGATTCCCACTGCGTTCGCTATATGTTTAACTTCAAAAAAATAAGTATGAAGAAGAAAGAATTTATCGAGGCCATACTTGCATACGGCAAGGATAAAGAGGCCACGGGCTTTAACAATGAAGTCCAAATATTTATAATTCAAGAGGCCGACCTCCACGGGGGCTATACAACTTGGTTGTATGACGGCCAAGAACTCAACAATGAGTGCGGAACTATCTTCTGTTGCTCGTTGTCGGAAGCGTGGAAGTACCGAAATAAGGTGTTTGCAAATGTTTTTGACTTCGGCTTTGAGGGCCAACAAGAAGACGAGTTCACGCTTGAATATTTAATCCAAGCGTGGTGGGACAACTTTAACGCTCGAAAGGAGGCCACACGATGAAAAACTTCACCGGATTATGTGTGTTAATGTGTGCCCTGTTAATGGTTGCAGGAGTTGCACAAATAGCTGAATTAGAGTTGCCCACGATTGTGTGGGTAACGATGACAATATGTTTGGCCGTCTTCTGCGTAGTGTTCTGCTACGTGCTGGTGGCCGACATAAAGAAGAACGCCTCTAAGTTCTAAGCATTTCGATAGCCCCGTGATTGCCAACGACAAGCACTCCAGTTCGAGGCTGGACGGGGCACTAAGAAGTTTATTAACCAATTAAAGCAAGGACTTATGACAAAGAAACTTGAAAAAATGACAGCTCATGCAAAGCAGTTAGGCTTTGCGAGCATCGAGGAAGCAAAAGAAGAGCTACAGAATTACGTAGCCAAAGACGATGCCTCCCCCCAAGTTTGGGTCGGCACTTACGGCAAATACAACAACGGGGCACTCGTAGGAAAGTGGCTCGATTTGAACCAATTCACGGACTACGATGAGTTTGTGAAGATGTGCAAAGTTTTGCACATTGACGAAGATGACCCAGAGTTCATGCTTAACGACTTTATGAACTTCCCTAAGAAGTTCTATTCAGAGAGTATGATAAGCCGCGAGGACTTCGATGAACTGAAGGAGTTCTTATCACTCACCGAGCACGAGCAGGAAGTTGTCGGTGAGTATTGGGAGGAGATATACGAAGAAGTCGATATGCAAGATGTATTAGACCGCTTTGCATACGAGGGGAACCCCAATGACTACTTCGATATGCTTGCCGACGAGATGTTTGACCAGTACACCGTACCCGACATCTTAAGAGACTGCTTCGATTGGGAGAAGTGGCGTAGTCAATGCGAATGGGACTACGACACAACAACAAATTACGTATTCTATCACAAATAAATTATACAACTATGAAGTACTACATCAACAACATCCGAATGAACAAAGTAATCTCAGATGCTTTCATCTGGGTATTTAACCTATACGGCACAGAAGAGGAGAAGGCTGCGCTACAAGATTACTATATCGATGAGGAGTACATCACCAATGAACTTGTACCATCTAAAGTGGCACAAATAAACAAAGAAATGGGTGAATATCTGCACCAAAGCGACCACTCAATAGTTGGAAACTTTGGCAATATAAGTCGCGATTACGATGGCGACTTCAAAAAGTCTCTTGCATTGTTGGACGCTGGTGAAGATAGCGATGAAGCCAACAAGTTCAGAGACTACTGCACCCAATGGTTCTTGGATAGCATTGGGTTATTTGGCCTCGCATACGACTTTGAGGACCTATTAGGCGAAGTAATAGACCGCTACGAAAGAGAAAACGCCTAAACCATTTTGCCACGGCTTGGAGCAGTGCAAAGGTTCGATTCCTTTGCCGTGGCCTATTTAATTTATTAACCAATTAAAACAAGTCTTATGGACGAAAGAATTAAAGAAATTCTCCCACAATGCGTGGACTTGTGCCCTATCGAATGGGACACATTAAGTAAGAACAAGGACGTGTTGCACTTCGCGTTTGAAGCACGGACTTTTCACCCGTTTTATGCGCTAATGTTCTCATACGATGAGAACGAAACGATAAGTGCCTATATCGACAAACTTCTGTTCGATATGGAGCAGAACGGAATACCCAAGAAAGTTTTCGAGGAAGCTGAATCAGAAATCATTGATTGGCTTTATGACCACAATGAAAGCGACCCCGTGAACGAAATGTTTGAGAAGTCGCTCCCTGTGTGCTGCTATGTGCAGCTGCTTAACGAGGATTATCGGACACTGAACGAGTTTGCCAAAGCACTTGGCGTTGATGTCTCAGCGTTCGATGACATCGCTACGGGACAGTTTGTCGAAGATGGCGATAGAATCTTCAGCGGTTTGCGCATTTACTTCATGTGCAACCCCAAAGACTTTGTAGAGTGCCATAAAGTGCAATTAGATGGCAAGTTCTGGGTTGTCCTTTGGGACAGCTGGAATGGCTGTGGTGAAGAAACCGAGGTAGAACTTCACCTCACAATCGAGGAGCCACACCTCGATGTGGACTACACCGAGAATGATGTGACAAAAGCGTGTGGCTTGGTACAAAACTGGGCCGACAACGATGGAGTAATTAAACCATTAAAATAAAACGATATGAGAACCAATTTAAGTGATTACGTTTACACGGACTTCTTAACTTTGTCGGAAGCCCAAGATTATGCAAAGAGTATTCACAGCGAGGTGCATATGTACACACGCAGGGCCGGCCAAGATTATTGGAACGACTTAGGTGTGTGGTGCGATGCAATTCACCCGCGCCCCGACTGGGACGATTATAGCAAGTACGAGCGTATCGAACATTGCTATAACTTGTTTGCATTCCCGAACGAGTTGTACGACTACTTCCACAACGTTGTTTCAGTGTATTTGGACGACAACTGGAACGATGCATGGACGCTTGAACAAACAATAAAGAAGTACATAGAGATACTTTATGCGGTTGACAACTTAGAAGATGATGAAGTTGTCGCTGTGTACGATGATTTCTCATTCGAGGTGATAAAGGACGAGTTGACACACGGCTCGTATGATGCAATGGAATGGCAACTGGGTGTACCATTTCCGCAAAACGAGGACGAATATGTTGACTAAGAAGTATTTTATTGAGCACACAGGGGACGAGCAAATTACCGACAAAGAATTTGCCGAACTCCGCACAATTTACAGAGCTTCGGGCGTAAGAAAGGATGTTTTTTGTGAAGAATATCGGCTCACTGGCATGAGGGTTGCACGAAGATTGGCGAGCAACTTATTAATCGAAAGAGCCTACCTCAAAAGAGAACTTATAAAAGCGCAAAAGGCTATTGGGCAGTATAAACGCCCACGGCCTGGCGAAGTGAAATACATACCATTGGTTGCCGACAAAGCGACCATATATAGCGAATACGAAAACAATTTGGAATGAAAACAATGACTAAACAAGACTATCAGACGCTTACAGGTACTGAAGTGTCCGACAAGGAATTTGAAAGAATACACGAGATCTTCATGGCATGTGGAGGACACAGCAAATACGAGTTTTGCAACGCATTCAAAAAGGATAAGATGAAAGTCTTTGAATGGATTTTGGCGTGCAACAAAGCGATAACAGACCTGTATGCAGACGAGGCGGCAATGTATAAGGACTCCTTTTATGAGATACTGATGGCATTGCTGCGTCTCGATAAGGACTGCAACAACATCGAAGCGCACGAAGCGGCTGTTAAAATCGCTGGTGCGAAAGAAGTTATAAGAAAGAAAATTAACGCTGGCTACCAGCTGCGACAAGAAGAAATTATTTACTTAAACGGAATATTAAAATGAAAAGAACAAATTTTTACGACAAACTCCAAGAGCTTCATCAAGAAGAAATAAAAGAGATTAAATTCTTGTTCGAGGAAATGCAACAAGATAACAAGATTGAGTTGCGCGATGGATATGAAGCGTTCATCATAACAAGCAGTGATGGTTGGGACTCAACCCAAGAAGAACGGGTCACATCTCTATTGAGAAAACCTGATGGCTGTTTGTTTATAAACTGCTACGATTACGACGGAAACGAAAGCAGTTATCCGCTTGGAGGCCATGAAATATTTCATGGCGGTCTGACTGACTTGACGAGCACATTGCAAGATATGTACTATTATTATGAAAAGCAGCTGTTAGAAACTGCATATGCAGCAAAAAGCGCCAACAAAGACAAATATCCAGACATTCTGCAACTATACAGGTGTAAGAACGACTATGTGTGTTTCGATGAAGATGCGAAAGCGGCCGCTAATGCAAACTTGTCGTGCGTAAAGTGTAACGACAATGGAAATCATTATTATGAAATCAAGACCGACCAACTTGATTTCTACATACAGAAGTTGATAAGCAAAGGCTATCGGATTGCAATATTTGATTGTAATTAAGTGTTAAAAGGAAGCAAATAAATGTAAATCAATCTCCTACCCCAAAAGCATTCGTTAACTTTGAGGTAGGAGATTTTAATATCACAGAAAATGTTCTTGAAAGAATTAATAAAAGCATTCACAGACGAGATAGATATAAACTGGAAAGATGTAGGCGGAGATTGCTTGGCCTATCTTGCCGCATTTGGCATATTCATGATTATACCCACAATCGTTGGGCTTATTTGGGGGCCGACTGCACTCATCGTTGCAATGTTTATACAGGGTTGGTTTGGCACATTCTTTTTATAGCGTATGAACCAAGATGATTTCAATGTATCAGTGCTGGACTCACTGACAGAAAAATATGGAGAGGGGCGAGCCGACAGAACTGCCTCGATATGGTACATGGCCACCGGACGAGTTCTGAATTGGGAGGCGTTGTCGATAACCAACGTAACTAAGTTCAAGAAGTATATGCAGAATGATTTGGACTTCGCTCAGAACACACGTGCATTCTACCTTGCACTCGTTAGAGGAGCTATTGCAGATTTTTATGTACTTCACGATGTGTCGATACGAGTTTATCGGGCATTACAAGAACGAGCAGAGGAATGCGAGAAGTGCGTGCTCACAAAAGACGAGGTTAACACGCTTGTCAACTTTGAGTTTGCGCCACCGAGCAAGTATGCGATGCCATATCAAGTAGCGCATTATAAGCACTTGTTGGCATCACGGGACTGCTTCTGTATATCGTGCCTTACTGGACTTCGAATGAGTGATATTTTGGGCATCGATGAAAGCAATATTGTTACACAGCGAGGCCGAAATTACCTTGTATACAAGGCGAAGAAGACAAAGAAAACGATAACAATACCCGCAAGCGATGGACTGGTTAAACTCATACAGCGAGGACAATTCAACCTCTACAAAATGAATGGCGGAGTGTATAACAGCACGATTAAGGAGGCGTGCCAGCGTGCTGGCATTGACGCAGAAACACGAGTTACGATTGGAGGCAAAGTAGTTGTAGGGCCAAAATATAAGTTCGTAACGACCCACACAGCCCGCAGAACCTTTGCGACAATGCTCTATTTGAGTGGTGTCGGCATCGAGCGCATCTGCATGTATATGGGCCATAGCTCCATAGCGTGCACGATGAAGTACATCAAAATGTATCGTGTGGAGGACAAGCACACAAGAAAATTCCTCGACACGATAGAAGTGAACGATTAACAACTAAATAAAATTATTATGAAGAAGAACATTAAAGAATACGTGAGAAGTATCGTATCAGACAACGCGAAATATATTATCGAGGGGCATTACACCTCGATTGCAGAATACATAATCTTCTCTGCTGAATCATCGGGACACTGGAAAGAGTACTTCAACGATGGCGAGTTTGAGGCTCCTCAGTGCGAACCTACTGAAGAGCAGATTAAAGAACTAAAACAATACCTGCAAAAGAATTTTGACTACTTGCCGGATTGCGATGTAAAAGATATGATACAGACTGCTGAATACGAGCAGTCTCGTAGCGAATACGAGAAAATCGAAATTCTTAAAGAATTCCCACTGAAAGAGGACGCCACGTTGTACATTTGGCGTGGGACGACAGAAGAGGGATATGAAGTTGTATCATCGTGCATTGTGAACGATGGAGAGTTCTTCTGTCTCACAGACTGGCAGGGCGATTATCCGAAGTCGGAGGAAGAGATAGAGGATTACAACTGGGTGAATATATCGTGGCGTCCAGCCATTGTGATGAATGGACTTCCGAGAATGCTTGTATGATATGGGCAAAAGAACAATAAAGATAGTAAGCACTACGAACGAGGACGGACAAGAAGAAATATTTGCGGAAATGCATTCGAGTTTGGGGGACTATTGGCGTGTCAACGTCACCGAAGACCCAATAATGATTATGCAAATTACGCAAAAGACTTACAACATCCTCAACATCAGAGAATACATAAAGAAGAACGGAAAGCACTTCCATAAGGATGGCACTCCGTTCAAGAATACGACCAACTTCAAAAAGTAGAATTATGTTAGTTTACAAAAACCAAACAGCGACCATTAATCCGTACACTGGTGAAGTTAATGTAATTAAGAAAGGTACACCACTTGACGGAAAACACGTAGACAATTCATAAAGATGGCAAATGATTACGAAGAATATGATTAGGAATTTATGAGTACCGAGGAAAGGACTGCGAGGCATAACCGCTTTGCAGTCCTTTTTTTGTCCTGTTTGCTCCACGGCCGCCAAAAAACGGCCTCAAATAAGCCGTTTTAAGCCGCTAAAATATCCGATACAATAAACTACACATCAGAGATGCAAAACGCGCCCAAACGGCCTATTTGGCGGCTTAAAGGCGGTGTGATGATACCGGCCACCCACCGGCACAGCACACAGGCGGTCAAAACGACACCGAGGGCGCCCAAAAGCACTTCAAAATCGCACTTCTTTGGGGTTGGTGGTCGATGGCTCCCACACCCCGCGCAGAACGATTTTGCACCCATCCGGCAAAACGAGGGAGCACTCTGGGTGAAGTGGGTTTGCCCCAACGAACGACTGGGCAAGTGCGGTTGAACGACTGGGGTTGCGTGGGCGAACGAATGCAAAAATGTTAATTTCGGGTTAACGTGGGCGAACGACTGCATGAGTGTGGGGAAAAAGGAATAACTTTGTTTTTGATTTTATTAAACTATGGCCGTCTTAACGCTGGGAAGCGCGGGGCGGTCTTTTTTTGTGCAAAAACACCAATCGTAAATACCTAAAAATCAAATCAATGAAAAATAATCCAAAATTTTCGTACAAAATACTTGTTTTTTGGTTTGATGTATACTAATTTTGCGACATGCCACGACCAACACTATGGCTATGAAGATATTAAGCGGGGGCGACCCCGAAAGACAGAAGGGCTTCTAAGTTAGTTGGTCAGCTTAGGGGTTCTTCTTTTTTTCCGCACTGCGTGCTTATCGGCGAGAATACGTTTCGGCGTAGTGTGAAAAACTGCTCAGTGAAAGAATCACGTGCAAATCGTGAGGGATTACATTCACTCAAGCGAGAGAGAATGACGGTGGTTGAGCAGCATGAACTTGAGAGCGGTATCATGCACCGAGGGAGCAGTCCTCAAAGAGCCGCAAGGAGAGTAGCCACGCTCGGCCTACCTCCACCGAACCAACCCGAAAGCGATACGCTCACGGCTTGTGTGCAAGGTTGAAAGTTTCCCCAAATCCAAGCAGCTGCAAAAGCGTCTTCTTGGGTAAGGGGATAACTTCACCCACTTCCCTCAGCTCAATCTCTGGCTTATGGCTTAAATATTATCCTTTACGAGAAAAGAAAAAAAAGAAAAGGAAATAAGTGCAGAGAAAGGTGCAAGAAGGAATATAGTGCACTACACGCGTGAAGAAAAGTTGCAGCAGGTGAAAGAACGACCAGTCTGCACGGGCAAGGCTGAAATTTGCTGGTTTTGCAGCAGGTTGAACATGGGGGGCAAGAATACGGAAGATATTGTTTTTGCGAAAAACGCATAAATATTGCATAAGTGAATTTTTATTCTTCTTTGAAAGTTTTAGTTTAATTCGAGTTTACGTTTGTAAACAGCGATTCGGGGAACGGGGATTCAGCTGTGAAGTTGGGTCTCCGTTTTGCATAATGATGCGAGTTTGTCGAATTGTGCGTCGACATCTTGCGCGAGGATTTTGGCGTAGATCTGCGTTGTTGTGATGTTGGTGTGGCCGAGCATTTTCGAGACGATTTCGATGGGCACTCCGTTGCGTAGCGCCCACGTGGCGAAAGTGTGGCGTGCGGTGTGAGACGAAACGTTCTTGGTGATGCCAGCGAGCTTTGCTAATCTTTTGATGTTTTTGTTGTATTCGGCAATCGAGATTTGCGGGCTTGAGAAGTTGAACGCTTCGGCTATTTTGAGCGCGGGTGGAAGCAGCGTGATGCGGTATGGTACACCGGTCTTCTGCCGTGTGCGAATGATGTAGACCTTTCCGTTTTCGTGCGAGAACATTTGAGGTGTTAGGCTGATGGCGTCGGCATAGGCAAGGCCAGTGTAGCACTGAAACATGAACAACTGCTTTGCTGTTTCGGTGATTTTTTTGTTGGTGTGCACATTGGCGAACGCGTCCACTTCGTCCTGCGTGAGTATTGTGCGCTGCGCATAGTCAGCGTGAACGAGTTTCAGTGTCGATAGAGGGTTGTTTGCGATAATGCCGTCTTCCAGTGCCATGTTTAACGCCTGTTTCAAGAATGCCATCATACCACGGACGCTCCCGCTTGCGTATTGATCTAATAGTTTGTCCTGTAATTTTCGCCCCCAAGCGAGAGAAATCGCTTCTAAGCGCATATTTTTCACAAAACGTGTAATTATACGTGCGTATTGAAAAACGGCCTTGGCGCGGTTCTTTGACCGCTTATTTGCGATTTTGCCGGCCGCTTCGTCCAGCCAATCCGCCAGCATCGCCATACTTTTAACCTTTTTGGGTAGGTTTAAGGGCTTTCCGTCCGCTGCTGCATCGATGACCTGCTTCATCTTCTCAACGATGATGCCGTTGTACTCTGACGAGTATGCCGAGCGCACGACCATCTTGGCCGGCCCTCCCCACTGGTCTTTGTAGACTTTTACTCCAGTTGTGATGAACTGCCGCTTGCCATTGCTTGTCAGTTCGATTTGGACCAATCCCGTCTTGGGGTTCTGTGCGGTCGAAAGTGTCGCGATTTTCTTCCTGTCGAATACGAGTCTTGTTGTTGCCATAATTTTTAGGTATCATTTTGGTATCAGGATAACGCACGCTAATGCCTATTATTGCCAACGAAATCCAATGTTTGCCGATTTTTGCTTATCGTGTAATAAATTGAACTGCTGTGATTTGTACTGATAACCAGAGTTATGCGTGCGAAATTCGATAATCCTTATTGTGAATATTTGAGATTGATTTAACTTGTTGCTGTTTAGTCCGTTTTGGACTACTTATAAAATATCAGTATCAAATCGGTATCATCACCAGCGGTGCGCTGATACCACACCGACCACGATTGCGGAATCGAAGATGTCGCTGACATTGATGTCGAACGGCTCATAATGCTCTTCGGTGTTGTACGAAAAGCACCTCACGCAGTCCTTTTCGGTCGATGGCATTATTTTCTTGATGATGCAGCCGTTGGGTGTGGCGAGGGCGTAGACCTCACCCCACTGAAATTCTTTTATCACGTTCTTGCGGAGCACGACCATCGCGCCTTCTGGAATGGAGCGTGTGGGGTTGTTGCGGTTAATCATTGAACGGCCATAGGCTCGCACCACGAACGTTTCTGCGGTTAGTGGGATGTTGGGCACGCTAACCATGCAGTCGGGCTTGGACTGCTCCAATACCATGTCGAAGCCGCCAGTCTTTCCGCACGCAAAATTTGTATCGTAAAAGGGAAGAAGATTAGTGTTCTCTGTGGATATATTTTCAGTATCCTTAATCTGGGGTACAACAACTCCGTAAAAGTATTGGTAAACATCGTTTCCGAGGGCGTTTGCGAATTTCTCTACCATGTCACCTGTTATTCTTCTGCGGCCTGTAAACAAGTCGCTAATAGTACTTCTTGTTAAGCCGGATTTGCGCATAAAGTCGCTCTGTGTCAGATGTTTATCGTTCAATAACTTTCTAAAAATTTCGTTTCGTTCCATTGTGATTGATTTTAATTTCATTAACATTATGCACGCACATAACCAATAAAGGTTAAATAAACCATTCATTTCGTATAAATGCTTGTTTGTACCAAAAAAATGGTTTAATTTTGCACTGTGAGTTGGTTGAACGACCACTCATTTGTACCAAAATCGGATATTTTTCACAATATTATATAAAAATAATCACATAGACAAATAAAAATGGAAAAAGCGGAAATTCAGTATAAGGTTGACGTGGCGAGCACTCTATCGCTGATGGAGATTGGCAAAGAATACGTACTGCCAGGCACTGTCTTCGATGTGAACCGCGTACGCAAGACCGCTTCCGCAATAAAGAAACTCACCGGACTTCGGTTCAGAGTTTCGCAGTTCAGGGGCTGCAAAGACATCTATGTGACGAGAGAAAAATAATACGGCTATGACACGGAATGAAGCAAGACTTATTGCAGAGGAGCTGGCGAAGATAGTAGCTCCCGCAAACGAGGAGTTCATGACCCGTGAGGATGTTGCAAAGTTCCTCAAGGTGTCCGTGTCGTGGGTGGACAGACACCACGATATGCTTCCCCACATAATGCTCGGGGGCGGCATAAGGTTTGTGAAGAGCAAAGTAATCTCCGCACTGATGCGGTGATTCAACGATACAACGGAGTTCATCACTCCGTGAGGCGTAAGCAGCCGAACGATGCACCATTGACCGCCAAAAAGGTGTGACGGTCAAGTGTCGGAACACTTATTCAAGTCCGCGCTGAACGCACTTTCATAGCGAGAGGCGAGAGATACCAGAGCAAGCAGAACCGCTTAGCGGTGAGAGCGTATGGGTTAAGTTACAAGACAGCAAACAAGGACTGCTTAATGGCAGTCTATCCTATACAACGGGCTGTGAGAGTGCTAACGACACGCAGCGGTGAGCGAGACACCGCACAGCCCCTATGAAGTACGTGAAGATTATATTGACAGCGGCAACGATATTGTTTGTCGCTGCTACTGGGGTTCTTAGTGACGATCCCGACACGGAAGCCGCAGCACTTACTGCAGCAAACGCACCATATTGGTTGACAGCAGCACTTTGTGCTGTTCTGCTGCTCAAGGTTTGGCGCATAAAAGATTAAGGTTTGTTTTTAATACAGTAATTATCAGATTTCGTTTTAGTTTCAAAAAGTGAGTTCTCCGCCTCGCAGTGATTGCGAGGCGGTATCACACCGCACGGCAGAAAAGGCTGCGCTGGTGGTTCGACTCCACGTGCGGTGACCATATTGGTTAAGCGTAAATTGTTTTTATCTGAGACAGTTAGAGGTTATGATTATGTTACGGCATTCTTCAATCCGTGAGGACACGAAGAATGCCAAATGCCGTTTGACGGCTCGCGCCTTAACTTAAGGCGTTGCGGTTCGACTCCGCAGACGGCACAATAAATAGTCTGAATTATGAATTAAGTGTGTTTATAGATTTCATTGGCATATATGATTAATGAGTGTGCCTTCGCAGAGATGCGGTGGTACATATGGCCGTGCTCGGATAAATGGGGTTCGACTCCTCACACGGCCACTTGTTTTCTACTACTCTTGACTTGAAGCCGTGCCGCAGCGGCTTCTTTGGCTGCCCAAGGCGATTAGTCGGCCGTTGGCAAACCATGCAGAGGCATGGCGATTGGGGTTCGATTCCCCAAGTGGGCACACATTCCATATTGGTTGATAAATCTCATGTCTTCGCAGTGATGCGAGGTATTGTGAATCACTTCAAATTTGTGCGTCCGTACGTGTTGCGGACGCTTTTATTTTGAATTATTCTAAACAACTAAATATTTATAACTATGAGTTTAATTAAAAAATCCACTGAATTGTCTTTGCCGACCACGGTGAAGATGATGATTTATGGCCAAGCCGGTACTGGTAAGTCCACGCTGGCCCTATCCGCGCCACAGCCTCTTCTTCTCGACTTTGACGGAGGCGTTAGCCGCGTTAACACAACGCATCTTGATGGCGTGGGCATCGTGCAGGTCACATGCTGGAACGATGCTTTGTCTGTTTTGAAGGAAGACTTGTCGGCTTTTCGTACAGTGGTCGTTGACACCGCTGGAAAGATGATGGACTTTATCATCAACCACCGCTGCGGAACGCGCCAGCCGTCAATCCGTGACTGGAGTGGTATCAATGCCGAGTTTAACAACTTCACGCGTGCGCTCGCTTCTCTCGGCAAGAACGTGATTTATATCGCCCATCGTGATGTGATGCGTGACGGGGACGATACGGTGTATATACCGATGCTCCGAGCCAAGAACTTCTCGGTAATCGTAACCGAACTTGATTTGCTCGGATATATGGAGACTAAATTGGAGAATGGTAGGCTGACTCGAACGATTACTTTCGACCCCACGAACAGAAGTGAGGGCAAGAACGCATGCAACTTGCCGGGGATTATGGACATTCCGCAAATTGTTGACACGAGCGGTAATGCGACTGCAAAGAACGACTTTATTCAAACGAAAGTGCTTGCTCCGTACTTCTCTATGCTGGCAATGAAGAAAGAGCAGCAGCAGAAGTACACGGAAGTTGTAAAAGAAATTACCGATGCGGTTGAGTTGATTACAGACCCAACTTCGGCCAAATCGTTTGCAGACAGTATCGATGACTTCAAACACGTTGGGACAAGCAAGGCGGTTGCTCGTCAGCTCTTTGCGAAGAAACTCGCTGCGCTGAACATCAAGTACAATAAGAGTACAAAGGAGTATGAGCAGCAAGCCTGACTATAAAGTGTATGCCACGCTTCTTGACGTGTTCAACGATTATGTGAACAGTGATGAGGTGTGGCTGCGCTATTGGGGACAGTCACCGATGCCGCCCCACACGATGGAGGAGTTCCACGACATTCAGTTCAACAATCTTATAAGCCGCATTAACCGCATGCCATTCAAGAGTGAGGCTGCGAGCAAGGGTACGGCATTCAATGAGTTGGTTGACTGCTTAGTCGAGCACAGGAACACCGACAAGATGGAGGTGGAGGTCATACGCAACGGCTTCAACCAACCGATAGCTCTTAATGCGCAATTGGACGGCTTCTCGTTCACTTTCCCATACGAGCAGGTGAAAGAGTTTGCCGACTACTTCAAAGGAGCTATTACGCAATATCTGTGCAAAGCTCCCATCGAAACCGACAACGGAGTTGTTGAGCTATACGGGTACATTGATGAGCTGATGCCCGACTGCGTTCACGACATCAAAACGACTGGGAACTATTGCTACCCTAAGTTTAAGGAGCATGCTCAGCATCTTGTGTATCCGTATTGCTTGAACGAGAGCGGTGATGCGAAAGTCAACCGCTTTGAGTACAATATTCTGTGCTGGCGAAACGGTCAGACCTACACGGAGGAATACTCGTATGTGCCCGAACGGGACATACCGGTTTTAAGGCAGCGCGTAACTGATTTCACAGCATTCCTTAACGACAACAAAGAATTGATAACTGATAAAAAGATATTCGCAGAAGAAAATGGCTAATACTATTAAAGGCCGACTTATGCTGGTCGGCAACATCGAAAAGTTCACAACCGCAACAGGTAAAGAGTTTTGTAGACGCAAGTTTGTGCTTGACTGCACACGCCATGACCCGTATACGGGTGAGCGTCTATTCGAGAATACGCCCGAATTTGAACTTATCAAAGATAGGGTGGGACTTGTTGACAACATTCCAATAGGAACCGTAGTTGATGTAGACTTCTACCTTGACGGGAGAAAGTTTACGAACAAGACAACTGGTAAGGAGGGTTTCATAACTACTGTACTTGCGTTGTCGGTCGCTCCAGCGGCCTATCAACCAAAAGCCGTGACCACTTCACAGCAGCCTATGCGGCAGCCAGTACCGCAACCCACACAGGCTCAGCCGCAACAGCCACAACCACAGCAGCCGTATCAGCAGCAGCCATATGTGAGCAATACACCACAGGCACCGCTTGCAAGCGATAATCTTCCGTTCTAATGATATTCAACCTGCTCAACGAACAAGGCGCTCAAAAAGCGAGAGAGCGGCTTGAAAAACTCATTGAGCGAAAGAGTGAAGCCGTTACCATAACAGAGCACAAGAAGCGCACGCTTCCGCAAAACGCCCTCTTCCATTGCTGGGTGGGTATAGTCCGGAACGAACTCGGATACTCCTCTTTTGAGGAGTGCAAACGCGACATAGTGCGCGAGTTGCTCGGTCAGTACATTCATTATAACGTGCTGCGCAAGCGCAACGAATACACCGATTACGAGACAAGCAAGCTATCCTCATCGCAGATGGGTGAGCTGCTAACCCTTTTCAAGGCATGGGGTGCGGAAAACGGAATACTGCTCCCGTCCGCTGACGAAAAAGGGTATTATGAAATGCTTGATAAGTTCAACAATGAAAACGGAAATGATGAAGAATCTTATTGACAGCATCGCGAAAGAAATAATCGCGGAGAAAAAATCGAAGAATATCAGTCCGCCATGCGCGTCAATGACTGAGATACAGCACCGACTTGCCAGAAACGATGCCGTAAAGCAGTGCATGCGCGCTTTGGTGATTGAGGGCCGCTATGTGGGGCACGTTGACATTAACGGAACTCCGCAGCTGTGGCCGGTGGAATAAGGCCATTTTAGTTTTATGCATATATTCTTTCTCAATGGGGTACGTCTTATGGCGCGCCCCATTTTTTACTATGAAGTTCTTTAACAAAAAGCTATATAAACTGCCCAACGAAAGTCATTCGTTCAGCAGCCGTGCGGATGCAGAGTTTTATTGTGTTCAGCACGGGATAAGCGCAGACCTGATAGAAGTATTTGACTCCCAAAAAGAGTATAACCGCTTCATGGTTTTGTGCGAGCAGGAGCGAAAAGGATTGATTCGCGACCTCAAAAGACAGGTCGAGTTCGAGATTATCCCACGCCATACTGAAACATTCAAAGTGGGACAGAAAGCAGTTAAAGAGTACCACGTTAATGGGAATATGTTTCCCACAAAGCGTGATGCCGTTCAGTACTGCCGACTGATGCGGATAAACCAGCAGCTCATTAAGAAAGCGGTATCCTTTGCCGACTTGCACCGCACAATCACGGTGGAAAAGGAGGCTATATACACCGCTGATTTCACATACTACGACAATAAAGGTAATTATATAGTTGAAGATGTCAAGAGCGACTATACGCGAAAAGAGAAAGACTATGTACTTCGCCGCAAACTGATGCTTCATGTTTACGGCATTAAAATTTTAGAGACATGAACGACATTTTCACATGCACGCTCACTGCAGAGCAGAAGCGAATGGCGGCTATGGCCATCACTGGTTGGGCTTTGCGTGATGCGGAGCTAATATCGCAGGGTGTTGCCGACGACGCGGTGAAACGTGTCTATGATACGTTCTGCGGCTTTTTCGGTGATGCGCTGGGTGAATACTTGCCAACGATGAAAAAAGCCGTCAGTGTGGCTGAGACGCAGCCACAAGCGTCCTCATACGAGGAATATCGCGAAAGGGTGAGAAAGGAACTGCTCCTTTCTGATGTGTGGTGCGAGAATATGCACCGACAATATCATATTCAGACGATGCCCGAGGCTATTGATGAGTTCTTCGAATATATTGAAGACCACAACTATCAGCGGATTTTTATAGGGAAGAGCATATCTGAAATCAAAGGGTGGTTCGCGAGAGCCGCGACCAACTTTTTGAGCGGATCTTTGGTGTGGGCTGATAGCAGGCGCAACGCCTTCGGTTCTTACTACTTCATGCACAGGCGCGATGAATGTTGAACAGATTCGCCAGTGGTACGATGTGTTCAAGGATAATCGTGAACTTGTTGAAATCCGTGCGCTGGGGCGTGGGAACAGAACGTTCAGCGGTTACTTCTCCGATGTGGAGAAAATCATTACCGCCATTGCACCATACGATGATTGCAATCTCTACTTCACACTCAACACGATAGACCCTGCGTGCTATTCGCGAGAGCAGCGTGACAGAATGGTCAAGTCACCATCCACCACGTCAGACCGCGACATAGTCAAGCGCAAATGGATATTGATTGACATTGATGTGGAGCGTGCGAGCGGTACAAACTCCACTAACGAGGAAAAGGCGTCCGCACGGCCAATCGGGAACAAGGTGTTCGCTTTTCTACGTGACCGAGGGTTTAACCCTCCCGTGATATGCGATAGTGCAAACGGCTTCCATCTGCTCTATCGCTGTGACATGGAGAACAATGCGGCCAACACCGAAACGTGCAAAAAGTTTCTTCAAGTACTGGACATGTATTTCTCCACTGAAAAGGTGAAAGTTGATGTGAGCACATTCAATGCGAGCCGCATATGCAAGCTGTATGGCTGCCTCTCACGAAAAGGGGTGAGCACACCCGAACGTCCGCAACGGCAGTCAGCGATACTGAAAGTTCCCAATGAGGTTAAGGTTAATGAGCAAGGACGATTTGAACTTGTCGCAAAACTTTTGCCAGAGCCGGAGCTTCCGTCACGCAATAACGGATATTCGTCAGAGCGTTTTGATGTTCAGTCGTTCATCAACAAGCATCATATCGCAGTCCGTAATGTGGTGCGCTCTGGTGCGTACACTAAATATGTGCTTGCGGAATGCCCGTTCGACCCCAACCACAAAGCACCCGACAGTGCTATCTTCGAAATGAGCAACGGGGCGGTCGGATTCAAGTGCTTCCATCAGTCGTGCGCAAATCACAGATGGGCCGATTTTAGGCGGCTGTACGAACCTGACTACGCGCGGCATGAACCACACTACCAGTCATTCACGAAGTCAGCTCACACGCCACCGAAAACGCCCACACAAGCGGTTGAGCCGAAAGGCGAGCCGTGGTTGCTGATGAGTGCCGTCCCAGCCTACAAGATTGACCCAGCGGATTTTATTCCGAGCGGATTTACCGAACTCGACAAACGCATAATCGGCTTTATGCGTAAGCACGTTTCTGTGTGGAGCGGCTATCGAGGCTGCGGCAAGTCAACACTGTTGAACATGCTTATCCTCAATGCCGCACAAGCTGGATACAATACCGCATTGTGGACAGGCGAGCTAAGCGGAAGCGAGGTGAAGACATGGCTGTATCTGCAAGCTGCTGGTAAGGCCTACAACAGACAGTCTAATTTCAGCGATTTCTACTATACTCCGGACAATATAGTCAGTGAGATAAATCCGTGGATTGACAAGCACTTCAGACTGTACAATGAGAGCTTTGGCAACGACATTCAAATCATCACCGAAAAGATAGAGGCGTTGAAAGAAAAATTTGATGTGGACAGTGTCATCTTCGACAACCTAATGACGCTTGACTACGACCGATTGGGCGGAGCGGATAAATACGATGCCCAGAAGCAGCTAATGCAGTTCATGCACAATCTTGCCGAGCGGTTGAATATCCATATTCATCTTGTTGCGCATCCGCGAAAGGAAATGGGTTTCCTTCGTGTGAACTCAATAAGCGGCTCTGCCGATATAACGAACTATGCGCAGAACATATTCATCATGCACCGCATAAACAGAGACTTTGAGAACACTTCCAAGGACTTCCTTTCAAAGCTGACACGCACCGAAATTCTTGACAGCGGTTGTACCAATGTCATAGAGGTGGGAAAGTGTAGGGCGAAAGGTTCAGCAACTGGAAGTTTTATAAAGTTGTGGTTTGAGAATGAAAGCAATCGTTTTCTTAATACGCCATACGAAAATGTCGTATATGGCTGGAGAGAGAACGAGCCAGCGCAACCAGTCCAAGCACAAGCGACAAATCAGAACTTTTTATCGAACACGGACAGCGTTTATCAGCCGTACAAAGCGGTTGACTTCACTCCGTCCACAATACAACCCCCATTCTGATGTTAGAACCCGATGAGCCTGTAAAGATATACAAGTCATACAATTTCAAGCCGCGCCTGTTCGACAAGTTCGCAAAGCTGTCCAACCAGCAGCTTATATACAAAATGCGACACACTCAAAGTAGACCGATGCGCAAACTATATGCACTGCATTTAATGGGAATGGAATTGCGGTTGTCGGTTTACATGGCGATTAATAATCGGACATTCGACGAGGAGTTTAGCCCTCCGTGCCCTCCGCTAATTCCACCGACAAGGCGCGACCGACAACTGCTCCGGAACTTTTATGAGTACCCCGATATGCGCTTATACATAATCAATTTGATTGACGATAACGACACCCGTAACAGATTAATGAAAATTTACAAAGATGAAAAAATTTGAAGCACCAGATGAACTGAATTGGGAGATAACCCAATTGCTGAGGGACGCTGCAAGCGAGGAATACGAACTTGGCGAAACAGAACTTTATATTGACACCGAAATCAGCATCAATGATGTGGACTACAAAATCACTGGCAAGGCATACGGATATAAGGTGTACGATAGTGGCGATTGGGACTTACCGTCTGAAGAATACTTCACAGTCTTAGACACATACATCGATGTCGCTGTTTTGGATTGGGACGGGAACGAAATAGGTTTCTGCGAGATAGACGGCAGAGACTTTTTAGGAGATTTAATGTTATGAATGTTCTTCATATTCTCTATTTCTGAAATGGCTTTTTGACCGCTGCGAAGCGATCCGAAGCCGTCTATACTATATTGTTTTATAGATGTGATACCCAAGGTCTTTGGCCGCTGGAAAGCTATGCAACAGCATGGTGTGTGTGGTTCGATACCACACTTGGGTACGAATGCCGAATTTAGTTAGCTTAGGTGACCCGCGAAACGGCACGTGGGTGGAGTTCTCGGTCAATGACCATCGGTAAGTTCCACAGCGGTGGAGCGTGCTGGGTTCGACTCCCAGCGAGAACACGAAGGACATTTATTAAATGAAGACAAAAATGAAGAACAAAAGATTAGACATTGTGGCCTCACAAAAACGCTGCAAGTGCCAAGCAATTGATTGGGCAAAGGTGGACGGCATAGTTGCCGCCATCAAAGAGACGGAGACAATTCGCGACAATATGCTGCGCATCTACAACGACAAAAAACTGCAAGACCAATTTGATGGAAAGGTTGCTGTGCTCCGCAAGGAGCGTGACAAGCTGCTTAAAAAAATCGAAGCGGACAGGCAGCGCATGGCGCGCATGCTTATCACTTCCCTTGCCTGCTGCGATTTGGCTGCGACTATGGCTGAAAGGTTCAGCGATGAGTTAAAGCGTGTGAGCAAGGTGAATGTTGCGGGCAATGCCTACACAGAAAGTGTGAAAGAAGCTCGAACACACACCAATAATGTCCTAAAGCAGATTTTAGAAAGTGAACGGCTGTGGGAGGGGCTGGTGAGTTCCATTGATGCCCCGCGCGACAACGCCACTTCTATGCGCTATGCCGAAATTTCCGAACGCTTTGTGTAAGAAGTTCAACCCATTATCGAGAAATACGAAGCCGAAATAAAAGACAAATACACCGAAACATTTTAACAAATATGGATAAAATAAAGTTTGAATGCGCATTGCGCGCCTATGCGGAGGAACTGATTTTTGCAAAAGGCCGCAAGCCAGAATATGGCGGCTTTAAGACCGATGTCGAGAGTGGTAATATAAGGGTTTGGCGGCCCACCTGCGCCACCATTGAATTACAAGTTGAGCACTTGTTTTTCCGCTATGCGTTTGAAGAGTTTGAGTTGAACAACTACCGCTGTGCCCTTGTAGAAGTGAGCATAAGAAACTTTGACAAGTGCTTTGAAACTGGCGAACTTGGCAACATTGGCATTATACGAAACAGACTTAAAGAAATTGAAAATGACTGCAAAAACTAAAAGACTAATCGCTAAGACTGAACACGACTACCCGAGTGGCTGGGGTTGTGGTTATGTGGCCGTACCGCCCGAGCATCCCTTACACGGCATTGTCTACACCGACACGAGGTTTCCCAACATCATTGTGCATGGGGGCGTGACATTCACCGAGCCGTGCGTGTATGGCGACAGAACGGCCACAAGTGGGCGGGAAATCGTCCCTCGTATGGTCGGCAAGCGTTGCTGGCAGCTGCGTAATGGAGAACCGCTTGACGGGGAGATACCCGATGACTGGTGGCTGATAGGATTTGATACTTGTCATAGTAATGATACTAATCTTAATTGGCCTAAAGAAAGAGTTATTAATGAAACTGCTTACTTACAAAAAAGAATAAATAATTTATTTAATAAAAATGAATAGTACTGAAGAATTAGTTAGTTAATTTTAAAAACGAATATAATAATTTAAAGAATAAATGAGCATAGACGAACAAATTAAGATTTTACAAGCCTATAAGAACGGCAAGTCAATTGAAATAGAAGTCTTTGATAATGGATATTATTTATGGGTAACATTGAATGCTGATAAAGATTATACCTTTGATTTTAGGAATAATAACTATCGTATTAAGCAAGAACCTAAAATGCGCCCCTACAAGAATATGCGTGAGTATGTACAAGCAGCAAAAGAACACGGATTATACATTATACGCAAAAATGCTGTTGACTCTGCGTTTATACCAACAGCTGCGCACAAAGGTTGTGTTACATTCTCATCAGGAGACCTCGTCGATTATAACACGTTGCTTAATGTTTACGAGTGGCAAGACGGCTCCCCCTGCGGAGTAGAGGAGGATTGATTATTACAACAGAAACTAAATAAAATATTAAAAGAAAATGAAGAAAATAATATCACATTGTAATATGTGTTCAAGGCTTTATCAGAAATGGACATTTAGAATTAGAACTTTCAGATGAAGAATTCAAAAAGTTTGAAGTATTATCCAAGGAAGATAAAATTGATTGGATTAAAGAAGATGGAGAATTATGCATAGATTCTTATAGAGTAGAAGACTATGAAGTAGGCGACGAAATTACAACGAAAAGTTGAACAGATGTTTAACTTAAAAAAACACTGAAAATGGAGAGTAAAACAAACTTATCAAGACTTTATGAAAAGGCTGTGAATTTTGCCAATTATGTAGAGACCACAGCGGTTGAAAACGATGGATTCGGAAGCTACAAAGATGAAATCAGAGATGCCTACGAAGCTGGCTACCTTGAAGCCCTTGATGAAGTCATGGGCTTTCTTAACGTCAGCTTTAAGTACCTTGACATTGACGAGCTATACAACGACTTGAAATATTGCCTCCTGCACAAAAATAAAAAGTAGAAGATTATGAAGTAAGTGACGAAATTGAAATTTTAGACTCGTAAAATAATGGAAACAGCAAATCTGAACTAATAAAGAAATTAAAAAAAAGATGATGAAAAGTAGATATTGTAAGTTATGTGGCCAAGACCAAGCCACCTGCCCCTTCATCAAGCGTGATAATGTTTGTCAGGATGCGGACTTGTATAATCAAGGCTACGTGAAAGCCTTTGAGGATGTGACGGATTTTATCCATAAGAAGATAGACCACTACATCGAATACGATATGCAGTTCCCCTATATCGATGACGCGAGAATGTATAAGGACTTGTGTAATGAATTGTTGGATGTAGATTTCGATAATGGCAATTTAATAACAAAAGGAAATGATTAATGAGGATTTGGAGACGACAAAAGAACAATACAACCGCCTGCTTGATTGTGGTCTTAGCGAAGGCAAAGGCTATTATTCGCTGGCTGATTTATTGAGAATATGCAAGCTGAGATACCCACCCGAAGCGAAATTAAGCGTTTACAGCCAGCCTTTCGAAGAGTTCGGTAGCTTCGCTGAGTGTGAGCCATATGACACTGATGAGTACTTCCGTATCGAATACAACGATGAATACAGGCGTTGGCAATGCCCATGCTTCTACGGGAAGTTCCCAAGCGGAGAAACATTGATTGAGTGCCTTGTACAAGTGATAGAATTGATGCACGCTTGTGAAATTGATTTGTAATAATGAAAAACAGTGATTTAGACCTTAAGTACGAAGATGTGCTGCCTAAGCTGCCTTTGAACTTGCAGAAAAAGTTAGAGTATTCGGTGAATTTGTTACGTAAAGCCGAAAAACTTGCTAACGCATACGACCCCCCAAAATGGATATTTTCTCGCGTTTAGCGGTGGAAAGGACAGCCAAGCGTTATTTCACGTTGCAAAGCTTGCACGGGTGCGCTTTAAGGCACACATGAACTTCACAAGCGTAGACCCACCAGAGGTGATAAGGTTTGTTCGGCATGAATACCCAGATATTGAAACCATAAAGCCTCGCGACAGCATTTACCACATAGCAGTGCAGCGAAAAATATTGCCAACGATGCGAGTTCGTTGGTGCTGTCAAGAATTCAAAGAAAGTGCCGGTGCTGGCAAAGTGACTCTCATAGGTATTCGTCATGAAGAGAGCGCCCGCAGGGCGAAACGCAACGAGGTTGAAATAAACTCTCGAAAATTTAGCGGAAACCTTGAAGGCCTTGATGAATATCGCAAAGAGTTCTTTCAAAAGAAGCGAAACAAAAATAAGGCCGTCACAATAGTAAATGCCGATGGCGAGCAGACAATAGGCTGCATCAGTGGAAAAGAGAGCATCTTGATTTCCCCTATTATTCATTGGTCTGAGAAAGATGTGTGGACATTGTTAAACACAATGGGCGTTAAGCACTGCTCTTTATATGATGAAGGCTATAGACGGATTGGATGCATAATGTGTCCCATGTCGCAGCGTAAGCAAAAGGTTGGGGAGATATTGAGATACCCACATGTTAAGCGCAATTGGATTAGGGCAATCAAGACTATTAGAAATAGTGGGGTATTGCAGACGGATACGTGTGGTGGAACATCAAGTACACCGACTTTCTACGCGGACTTCGGAAAGGTTTTTTACAAGGCTCTTCCTTTGACAGGTTGAGTGATGAGCAAAAAGAGGATTTAATAGCTGAAAAAATATTTGAGTGGTGGATAAGCGGCAAATCATACAAAGAATGGATGGCCGTGGAAGCACAGGGCTCTCTGTTTGATGACAGTCAAATAAACAAAACACATTAATATTTATGGACTACAAAAAGAAAATTAAAGAGGAACGTGGGCAGATTGATAAAATCATCAACAACCCAGAGCTTGAGGGATTGGCGATTTTCTCTCTTTTCGAGAAAAATCACATGTCGAATTATACGTGCATTGATGCAATGGCTTTCGGCCAGATATTATTTGAAGTCGCGCTGGGGCACAGAGGAATGGAATTGGCCTTACGTACCGCAGTGATGGCTATTGACGACTATAAAAAAGAACATACAAATGGCAGCAACAATCCAAGCCTTAATTGAAAAGGCGCGCAGAAATCGCGAGATTAAGCGCAAGGCTGTGGCACTGGCACGCGCAAAGGAAAATATCCAGCTGTGCGAGTACGAGCGCGGCACATACATAAGCATTAACGGCATTCCTGTTGTGAACGTGAAGCACCTCAAAACCGACCTTTATGCGGTGCTTGAAGACGCTCGCTCGGTGAGCAGTGATTACATAACTAAACGTTAGAAAGAATGAGACTGATATATCAATCATACGAAATACTTGAGCAAAAGGATTTCAGCCTTGACGGCATAAGGCGTTTCATAGAACTTTGTGGCCGCGTGTGCTACAAAAGCGAGGGCAAGATAACAGAAACATCGCACGAGGCGTTTGTGGATAACCTAATCAAGCGAGGACACGACCGACCGCTTGAGTTTGGAACAGTCCACCTCAGAATACCCAAGTACATCTTTTATTTGTTGCACGATCTTCTCTGTTTCGAGTGGAACAACTTGTGGATTAAATTCGATACGGATTATGATAATGCCGTGTACGTAACGACTAATTATCGCTATTATATCCACTTGTGCCGCGCGCTGAACGGCACAAAATACAAAATATCTGAATGGCTTGTAGATGACGCTGGAGAGCGGTTTCCAAAGCGGTACGCAGTTCGTTTCATCACCGACCGAGCTACTGTAGACGAGTTCCGTACACACATAGGCTTGTCGCACTTGGCCGAAAGTACACGCTACTGCAACTACTCACAGAAGCGGTTCGGTGGCGATATAACCTACATTATTCCAAACTTCGCAAGCGAGCGGTCTTTCTCAAATGTCATTTTTACAAACGCTTGGCGCAATGCCGAAAACGCATATTTCAGTTTATTGAACGAAGGTTGGAAGCCGCAGCAGGCGCGTTGTGTGCTTCCGCTCGGCATCAAGTCAGAACTAATATCGTGCGGCTTTATAGAACAATGGTGCAACTTCTTTAACCGTAGAGACGCGGAAGACGCCCACCCTATGGCGCGTGAATTGGCGCACAACGTGAAAGAGGAATTTATCAAAAGAGGATACTTAAAAGTGTACAACGTATATGAAAATCAAAATCAAGGTTAAGCGCATACCCAATGCGCAGGGGCAGCTGGTTGAACTGCCCAAGGTACTGAAAAAAGGCGATTGGATTGACCTGCGCGCGGCCAAGTCAAGCGCAGACTTCCTCACGCGAAATCCATTAATTCCGCTGGGCATAGCAGTGAAACTGCCGGCAGGCTTCGAGGCCATCGTTGCTCCGCGCAGTTCGTCCTACAAGCAGTTCGGCATCACGAGCCCCAACTCCATCGGCATCATTGATAATGCCTACTGCGGTGAGCACGACCAATGGCACTTTCCAGCGTGCCGCCACAGCGACAAGCGCGCGTGGAAGTTCAACGACCGCATCTGCCAATTCCGCGTGCAGCTATCGCAAAAAGCCACGCTGTCGCAGAAGCTTCGCTGGCTGCTCAGCAGCGGTGTGCGCATTGTCGAGGTGGAAAGCCTTAGCAGTGAAGATAGAGGTGGAATAGGAAGCACGGGAAAGGATTAGCATGAGAGGACAGACTGAATACACCGACAAGGTCAAACAGCGTGAAAACGCTATGATGGTTTTGGCCGAAGTCAAGCAAAGAATTGCCGAGATAAAGAAACGGAAAAAGACAAAGAAATATAACAACGGCACAAATATAGTGGAGTGCTCGGAGAATTACATCAAAGAATACGATGAACGTTTCAGTGGTAAAGAGAACTTGACACTAAACCATACTTCACTTCGTAACAGACAGATTTGCCGAATGTTTGAGAACGGGAAAACCTTAGAGGAGATTAAGGTGGAAATGGACCTTTCCATTAAGACATCAACACTAAAACACATCGTAGCGAACAAAGAAAAATGGAGTTAGATATTATTTTCAATCAAGACTGCTTCGAGGGCATGAATAGTATTTCTGACCATTCCGTTGATACGATAATATCGGATATGCCATATGGCACAACCCACAACAAGTGGGACACCAAAATTAATTTGGAGGCATTATGGTCGCATTACAAGCGAATAATAAAGCCTACGGGAGCGATAGTATTGTTTGCGCAATGCCCTTTTGACAAACGATTAGCATTATCCAATTTGCCGTGGTTAAAATACGAGTGGATTTGGCAAAAGAGCAATACCACAAACTTTCTAAACGCCAACTATGCGCCTCTTCGTGCGCATGAAACGATATTGGTGTTCTCGCCAGCCAGCGCAACTAATAGGGGAAATGTGAAAATGATCTACAACCCACAAAAGTCGCAGAGCAAGCCATATGTTACTGAACGCAGTGGGGTGCGAACGGGCAATTACGCACGCTATTATCCTGTAAAAACTGAAAGCGATGGCTCTCGTTATCCCACTGACGTGTTATTTTTTGCAACGGAAAGACACACACCGCATCCAACTGAAAAGCCGTTGAAACTGATACGGTATCTTGTTAGGACTTATTCTAACGAGGGGGACGTAATTCTTGACAGTTTTATGGGAAGCGGAACTACTGCGGTTGCAGCGGTCTTGGAGAAACGGCACTTTATAGGGTTTGAAACAGACAAGATGTATTGTGATTTCGCAAATGACAGGGTTAATAATGCATTAAAACAAAAAGCATTTGATTTATGAAAAAAGACTTAGCACCATTACAGATAATTCAGAAGGAGTACAGATTCGGTAATTGTGTGTGGCTGCACAACAAGAAAGGACGAAAGAAAGGATTGGCCGATATTTGGGACCCGCGCAAGATAGACGACCCATACACGTTGTATTTGGCTGTGGTGGGCAACGGATTCTCTATGCCGATAGAACTCAACAGCGACATTCTTGATGCTATTGGCGAGCTTGCGAAAGATGGCGCGGACGAATACTCATCTACCGCCCTTAGCGGCTTCAAAATAAATTGCGATGCCGATAAAGTCCACTATGTGATTAGCGTTGATTCGGTATATGTCAGCCGTGTAAAATTTGTACATCAACTTCAAAACGTGTATCACGATATTACGGGTGATGAATTATCTGTGCCCATTCGTTCGGTTTTGTTCCCTATTGTTTGGTTTTCGCCAGACAATATCACTCTTTAACCTTGTTCGCGTTCCTCCATGGGCAGATGTTACAATGTAGCGGGAGATAGTAGTACACCAATTTCTTTTGTTCCTTATCGTCCTCATTCTTCATCTTTTGGAGGTCTGCGATTTTCAAAATAATGTCAGCCCGTTGTTTTGGGTCGGCTGTCTTGTTTGCCTCCTCCTCCATTGCTGCGAGAACTCCGTCTTTTGTGCGCAGATTATATCCGTAGCTTTGAACCGAGGGGGCATTCCATTCTTCTTTTCGGTTCTTTAATGTGGCCATATATTTGGCTATCTCCGGTCGCTTCGCCATATACATGTCACAAGCGGCAGCGCAATCTGTAAACGAGTAGTTCATAACCTCCCGAAACGCAATAGCCTTTGGGTTCCCCATCGCAACGAGTTGGGCAAAGAACACGTCCTTTACCGTCAGATTATACTTCTCACATATATTGCTCAGCCTAATGCCTAATGTTTCCACTTTCTTTGCCATAGCTACAAAGATAAACGTTATTGTTAACGTATTAACACTCAAAGTGCTAATTATGTTAAAGAACTTGTGCGTTTTTTGATAAGTCGGTAAATTTACACTCACCCATTAACTAAATGCCACGTTTATGGAAGAATCAGACCTACACACACGCATTATTGAATTAGAGTACACTATACTCTCCTATGTAGACAACAAAGAAGAAGCGTTAAGCGCACTCAGAAACATTATAGCAATCCACGACCTTGCCGTTAAGCTTCTCTGTCAAGCAAAAGCCGCAAGTCTTCCTCGGTGATACCGAAGATGCCGAATGTGTTCACGAGCCACAATATTTCCTCAGTGTCGTTCATGTCAGCTTGCTGATTAGTTCGTTCAACTTCTGCTCTATGCTGGCGAACCTGCGTTCGGTTTCGCGCTTTTCCGCAATGCTCTCGTCAAGCTGCTCAAGCACCTTGTCGCAGCGTTCCACGCACGCCACATTGCTGTCGTGCGACTTAAGCCGTGCTTCTGCCGCACCGCGTATGCCCTGCACCTCAAGTTTCACCTGTTCCTTGTCGGTGGCTATCATCAGCGTGTTAGCATAAGCTACGCTTGCGTCCTCCGGCACTGCGTAGGTCTTGCTCTCACCGCCTACCATCACAACTATGTCCACCATCTTCTGCACGCCCGTAGTGGCGAAGTAGGGCGGCTTCACGCTCTCAACCTTTGAGGGCGTGTATTCCTTTCTCTCCTTATCGAACAGGTGCAGTGTGTGCCCTGCCCGTATGTCTTTGAATTGAACCATTCTCAATTAATTGAATTTAGGGTTAAACAATAGGGGCAAGGCCCAACGCCTCGCCCCATGAATTAAACTCCGTTAGGTTGTTGCCGTGGTGGCCGTGGTCTTCAGTGCCGCAATCAGCGTGGCGTTCTGCCGCTGCTGGCTGAGTTCAAGTTCCGCGCGGTTAAGGCGCAGTTGCAGGTCCTCCTGCCAGTGGCCGTTGAGGGTGTCCACAATGCGCTGCGTGTTGCTGTTCGCATTGTTCTTCAAGTCGCAACTAAGCTGCTGCATGAGGTTTCCAATGTTAGAGAAGCCGCGCTCAAGTCCGGTGTTGGTGTACGAGAACCCCTGCTGCATTCCGTTCGTCAAATCTTTCTGCCCAAGCTGGTTTTCATAACCCATCTTGATGATGTTCTGTTGGGTTTGGCAGCAGCAATCTTTCAACTGCTGAACGAGGTTAAGGTTACCTGTGCCAATTGCATTGATAACTCTTTCCGCACTCATGCCGACCGCTCCGCTCAGGCGATCAATGCCTCCGCGCACATCGCAGATAGCCGAGTTAAGAGCGTTGAAGTCGCAATTGAGGTTGCTTGCAAGCTGATTGATTGCGCATCCGTTCCCCTTAATAGCGTCCATTATAAGGCCGCTGTTTTGGTTCTCCGCAATCTGCGAGCGCAGCGACTGAATTTGGTTTTGAAGCTCCACGTTCTGCGCGTTCTGCCCGTTGGTATCCCAGCCGTTGCCCCACATTCTCTGCGCGAACATCATCCACACAAGGTATATAAAGGGGTTGTTCCATTGTTCGCCCATGCCCCCGTTAGCCATTGCGGCCATCGCCATAGGGTCGCAGTCGCGCTTGTTGTTCATCATTGCCGCCAGCCAAGGCGCATCACTACCGCCACCGGTGCAGTAGATTTTCTCTTTGATCATTTCGTCTGCCATGTCAGTAAAATTTTAATGGTCGTTTGGCACTATTGCCAAGCCAAAGTTACCGATACCGCTCACCGCGCCCTAATTTCGGACTTCACTTTGTTGCTACTCGTTTGCAGTCAGTGCGTTACGGAATATACGTGTCCCAAACTGAGGACAAAAAAACACCGCCCAAGTATGCTGCCTTGCGGCTCGCCCGAGCGGTTTGTTGGTGCAAAGATAATTATTCCTGCTGGCTTTTCAATGCTTCTATTCTCTCATTTATAAGATTTCTTGGAAGCCGCTCATTAGTGCTGAGCAGACGCTCCAACACAGCAACCATTTCATCGTTGCTGACCACCTTTTCTTCTATCATTGTATCCGTGATGAACAGCACCCCAGAAACAAGAACGTTTTCCAATATTGCTTTTTTTCTAAGCTTTTTGTCGCCTGTAATCAAGCGGCAATTATTGTCTTTTGCAAAAACCAAAGCAGAGATGTCTATGGCTGACAAGTTGCATTGCCCTTTATACTCGGCAACTTTCTGTACAACTATACCAACCTGTTTGCCCGTGAGGGAATATACAGCCAACGTGCCCTCATCGATTATTTTTTGCACATCCAAATACTGCTCTTCATCCTTAATCTCTGCAATTATTACATCTAATGTGCAGAATTTAAGATTGAGCAGCTTACAATAAGGTAAAATTCCTGCCCTGTACAGGTCTATTAGAATGTTTGCATCATTAAGAATAACTTCCATGCCTACATCAAATTAAGAGTGTTGCGCACTTCTTCAATCGGCTTATCCAGCAGGGCCGCGCCCTTGGAATATGTTATGGCCTCACTTGCAAGAGCCCTATAAACCAAACGCTCAAATCGGCAGGTGTGTTCCATCGGATACAAACTTTTTTCGACAGCTGCCTTAAAAGCAGGGAGCGCATTCTTCTTTTTATGATAGGAGACGTACCTATTGTCTGTGATGATGTTCAACTGATTTGCCTTTGCCATAAGCGCATCAACGGAAATACCGTATTCTCGCTGTATCGCTTGCAGCTCAACGAGTGAAATGTCATGTCTGGAAGCACCTATCTGCTGAACAAACGCATCAGACGGAATTAGAAATTCGTTTGCAAAAACATTGCACATTTTTTCTTTGTCAACACCCTCAGCGCAATGCATAAGCAAATGCCCAAGTTCGTGAAAGATAGTTAGTCGTTTGCGCTCAGAGTTCATTCTTTTGTTTACGACAATTATAGGCAGGCCGCGCGCTTCATTGCAAGTTCCAGAAAACGAGTCGTCTTCCTCAATCTCAATGATTTTAACGCCAACAGACTCCAATAAATCAACAGCAGAAACAACCGCATCGTTTCCTATGTTCAGGTCTTTTCGGAGACGCATAGCCAATGTCCTCGCATCGTCTGGCCCTTCAACCACAGTGTTCCTATAGTCCAAGTTGAATTTAGCTGTTATCCCAAGAACACCCTCTATCTCAATATATTTTTCAATTTCTGAGGACACAAGGTGCTCTATTGCCACTATTTTTTTACGTCCTATGCTCGACTTCTTGCGGAACTCAAATTTTGTAGCGTCAATGGCCACAGTGAAAGGGCGAAAGAAATAGTCAAGGCTCATTCCCAAAGCGTGCGCAAGCGCAATCAGCACATCACTTGATGGCATCATCTGCCCTTTTTCGTACTTTGCTATGGCTGTTGGCGAAACCTTTTTACCAACGGATTCGCTCAAATCGCGCTGCGACATGCAACGTATTTTCCGCGCATTAACCAGTCGTTGACCAAAGGTGTTGTTCATAACTTCTTGTTTTATTGTTTATATCAGTGTTGTGTGCAAAGTTAGTAATTTTACGAGAAATTGAACACCATGTGAGTATATTTTAACACGGAAACCATTTTATTGGCGTCAACAAAATGGCCCAGCTTCACAGCCGAGCCAATTCTGCTAACTAATAATCTATACTACAACTAAAGCAAAAAAAAAATAAGAAACTAAGAATTTCGGTACTTCCGTAATCGCGTTATATCTTCTTCGGTCAGCCACACTTTGCTCTCGCCATTTCTGCGGAAGCACACACCGCTCGCCTGTACATCACGCTGCAACTGCCTAACACTGATGCCCAACTCACGTGCCGCACTTTCTCTGCTGTACGTGTGCGGCACTTTGGCGCGGAACATTGTTCTAAGTGCTCCGGCCAGCGCGCGGAGGGTGTCATCGCCCATGCCACACACGTTGTCATTTGCTGCTGCCGCAATCTCGGCAAGCACCGCATTTAATTCCTCTCTTCCATTCATAGAACTTAATCGTGAAAAATGCCGTGAGTAATATCACTCCCACTATCAGCATCACCAGCCGCGCGCTTTGCAGGTTAATGCCGACAGCATCAAAGGCGTTGTAGCTTTGCAGCGTTATGCAAATATACAACACAAACGTGTATGTCAGTGCAAGTCGGTGGAACACGCAGAACTTCATCTTGACGCTCAACGCCATATACAGCGCATAGGGCAAAGGAGACAAGCACGCGTGGTTCAGCACGCTGCAATCAATGCCGCGCAGCAGCAGAGCCGTATGGACTATCATTAATAAGGTCAGCACGAATGGCGTGTATCGCAGTAGAAACAGAATAAACCTCATAACCGCAGCTTTCCTTTGAACAAGAACACGGCCACAATGGCCAATGCCGCCACTTCAAGCCATGTCAGCAGCTTCTGCCACCATTTCGTGCCCTCTATGCGCACCTTTTCCACCACCTGCACATTATCCTTCACACGGGCGAGGCTGTCGCATTTGACGCGGAACACGTTCAGCGAGTCTCTGTACTTCTCCACACTCGCCTGTAAGGTGTTCAGCTCCTTTGCGCTGCCAACATAACGTGTAATGTAGCGCACTCGCTCTGTGCTTGTGCTGCCGTCTGCGTTAACCAGCACACGTGTCGTGTCCTGCACCGCTGTGCTGTCGATGTAGCGGTGCCGTTCCTCCACCTTTGCGGTGTCATATCTGCCCCATTGGCGGTAGTCAAATACTCTTAGCGTGTCTATGCGCGTCTGCGTTATCGTGTCCGTTCTGTATATCGTGCGAAACTCCGACTGCCTCGACCTGCACCCAGCCAACACAACACACAAAAGCAGTAATATTGCCAAAAAAAGTTTTGTTTTTGCCATATAATTAGTACCTTAGCATTGGCATAAAAATCATTTTCATGTATATTTAGTTTAAGACACTAAGCTGCTCTGCGAAGAGCGGCTTTTTTTGCAAAGTAAAATCCAAGCCGTGACAACTTGCTGTGTCTTAGTACGTTGCTATTGTCCAATCGTGAGGAATATCCCATCTTTGGCCTTTGCCATCATCGCATACAACTTGTTGAATGTGGCGGTGGAGTTAATCACCTTGCCCACCACCTTGTTCTGCCCGACCAAGATGCAGCCGCTGGTGTCCTCTGCCGTGTTACCGCAGTTTCCTATCACCATAGGGCGATTGTTCTTGCGCACAACTAAAGTAGTGTTGCGGTTGCTCAAGCACCACACTTTACCGCTGTAATGGTGCTGTTCGTATGTCTCGGGCGTTGGCTGTATCACATCTTGACCCTCATATAGCACAATTGCCTTGCAGCCTTTTTCGTCCTTGATGTACGTTCTCATTCCGCAACAAGTTGCCATTGCTTGCAGTACATCCAGCGTGTTTGCATTTATTGAAGATATGACCATGTTTTTGTTGTTCTTAAGATAGTTTTTCCAACGGCCATCAAAGAACAAATACTCCATGAGCATGCTTTTCAAATCTTCACTTCCAAGCCGAAGCAAGTCCATTGGCAACTCTTTGTAGTTGTATGCATAGCGGCATGGATTAAGGATTTCGGCTATTTCGTTTGACAACTTACGCTCAATGGATATATGTGTTTTGCCTACATTATCCTTATATACGCCATACGATGCACCAAGTTCATCAAGCATTTCTTTCACTCTCGCAATCTTTCGTTCCTTAGCAAAGTGAAACCTCACTTGAGTGCTTTTACTGCTCCAGTTAATGAGATAGCCATCGGCTTGAACCGCCATTAATAAGCGATAGAATACTTTCTGATGTGGTGTCAACTCATCGCCCGATTTGTTTGCGGCTACGATAAACTTTGTGTCGCGAGATATATTGTCAGCCGTTCTGATACCCCAATTGAAAGAACCGTCTCTCTTTTTTGTTCCGCAGAACATCCTATGCTTGTCGGTAACTGAATAGCTGATGCGTCTTCCATTATTGCAATAAAGTTCGCCATTGTAGTTCTGCTCTATGTACTGAATGATTGGAACAAGTTCAATTTCGTTGCTTTGCATATTGTATGAAAAGCATCTCCTCGCTGGATTGGCGCAAAACGCTTCCATGTTCTGCCAACCATTCTCAGTCAGCACCTCCATATCTGGTGTTAAGCAGTGTATTAAAATGCCGTCGAAGCCTATTGTATTGAGCAGCCTCGGCACACACCCGTTAATGGCTTTCGCCCACGGGTAGCGGCCATAGTTCGAGTACTTAGGCGACTTCACATCCAGCGTCACCCGATACTGGCCGCTCGGTATGGCGGTCTTGTTCTGCACCTTTATGCGCTTAATCTGCTCAAGCGACATCTGCTGCGTCAGTCCTCTGTCGGTGTCCTCCAGCGTGTCGCAGAAGTACTTGTTGTTAACGTACAGATGCCCTATCGTGTAGAGCGGCTTCTTCGCCACTCGCTTAATCTTAATCTCCATTTGCAAAATGTTTTTTCAATTCGTCAAGCTGCGCCTTGTAGGTGTTGCGCTCGTGCGTCACTTTGTCCAGCCGCTTGCCGGTTATGGCGAGTGCCGCAAGCAGCAGCATCACCATCGCAAACAATACCATTACGTTATTTTCCATTGCTCTCGTCTGTTTCCATCGCCTCCTCCACGGCATCGCCAAGGTCGGGCGACTTCCGCTTGAGCAAAGCGATAATCATTTTTTTTATGCTGAATTTCCACTGCACCCCGTGCAGGGCGCACACGTGGCCCATTATGCTGTCTATCTCCCACACGCAGCCGAAGCCGAGGCCGATAGCCGCAGTGGTAGTGTGCGTGGCCCAGCCGAGCGGCTCGAAGATGGCCAACCCAACCACCGCCCCTACGATGAGGTAGGTGAGATAGTCCACGGCCTTGTTGCAAGTCCTCCGCCCAGCACGGCTGAAGCGGAAGTCCTCGTGCTTCTGAAGGCTCTCGCTCAGCCCGAACCAAAAGTCCGCAACGATGAGCACCACCACGGCCACCAGCATCCAGCGCAAATCGAAGAGTGCGCTAAGCGCCTCCGTGCCCATTGCGCTCACCACAAGCAGCTTTCCGCTGCTCACCGCTGTTGTCTTCGTTATCATCCGCCTATCCCTTGCTAAAGTGCCACATCACCAGCCACGCCACCGCCAGCACGATGCCCACTTGGTCGGCTGCGAAGTCGCCCCAGCTCCAGTTGTTCACGTACACCTTGTCGCACCACTCCTTTGTCACAGCGGCCACCTCTGCGCAGAAAACCGCAGCCACGGCAGCCGTTGCGAAGTCAGCGCCAAGCAGCGACAAGAACGTGCCGATGCAGCCGCCAATCAGCAGGCACACGGCCACGTGCTTCAGCTTGTCAACTCCAAACCACTTAATCAACCACTCCATAATCAATCCTCCTCTCGTTAAACGTTAAACTTCTGTTGCAGCTCGTTAATCTCGCTGCGTGCCGCCTCTCTCTCTGCGTGCAGTGCGGCTATGTCGTATGGCATTGTGCCGCCCGTGGCCTGCGCCTCAAAGCACTTGATGACCTTGTAGTCGTTCGCCCTCAACTGCTCCTCCAGCTCGGCAATGCGCCATCTCGCCTGCGATGCCTCGCTCGGTGCTGCTGGCTCGTTGTTCTCTGCGTTGTCGGCAATGGTGCGCTTGCACCATTTGCCGCTGTCATCTTGGTATAACTCTTGCATAGTGAGTGTTATAATAAACTTATTCTTATCTCGTTGAATGGAACCCGAAATTGCCAGGGGATTTCCACCGCTGTCGATGTCGTGATGTCGTAGGTGTCGCTTACAGCGCCCACCTTGTATGCGTGACGATATGCATTGTCGGTGTCAATTTTGCATATATATGCCCAGTCATATTCCTCCACATAATGCTCGCTAAAAATGGTAGTGATAATGATTGAGCCGCCACGGCCGCTGTCAAGCGGTGCTGCGTAGTTCTTGCCGTTGCTGAGCGTCAGCTTCGGGCACCAGTTGTTCCAGCCGGTCTTTGTCATAATATCCTGACCGATAAGATCAACCTTTATTGGTTTGCCTTTAAAGTTGTCGGGCAATTTTATGCTTAAATTTTCTTGCGGGTCGCCCGCTCCGTAATGGACAAGCATAAACAGCGTTGGCGCAGCCAGCGTGCCTTTGCCCGCAATCTTGTAGTCCTCAATCGTCAGCACGTTGCCGGATATGGCATTGACGCTCGCGTACTGCAAAGCTCCATTCGTGGTATGCTCGCAGCGGCTTTGCCATAAATCTGTCAATGGCGCTTGCCAGGCGAGATCATCCTTCGTATATCGCACAACCGCAACAAAGTCGCCAACCTCGATGCCAGTCGGCGTGTCTTTGCAGGTTACCTCGCCAGTCTCGTAGTTGAGGGCGGTGATGGCAAATGTCGGGAATTCGTTGTATGGATGCAGCACCAGCGAGCCTGCTCCGCTGCCGTCTGCGCCTTTCGGTCCAGTGTCGCCCTTATCGCCTTTATCCCCCTTGTCGCCCTTGAGGCCGTCAGCCACCAGCAGCAGCGTGGCGCTGTCCACGAGCT
>ERZ808245.184-NODE-184-length-35704-cov-15.846672_pt1 | contig 35704 bp, 59 predicted proteins | sample MGYA00521243_ERZ808245 | MGnify/ENA primary metagenome ERZ808245 (study PRJEB31516, sample SAMN03275576) | gut metagenome | biome: mammalia-associated habitat; material: feces | host: Papio cynocephalus | place: Kenya | collected 2012-07-07 ... | reverse complement strand
GGTTTTTCCGACGACGGTTTTTCCGACGACGGTTTTTCCGACGACGGTTTTTCCGTTGACGGTTTTTCCGTCGTCGGAAAATCCAACAACGGTTCGCCGGACGCTTCCGGGGGTGCTTCCTGGGTGTCCGTCTCCTGCGGACACGGAATTTCCCGGATCACATACTCGTTTCCTGCGAATTTGCCGCCCTTGTCCTGGGTTTGTCTGCGCTGGATGTACCCGGCCTGCTCTAACTCCTGCACCGCCGCCCGGATTGCGTCCTTGCTTTCCCGGTTGATCTCGGCCAGGCCGGACAGGGTGTAGTCCCAATCCTCCGGCAGGCTTAACATCTGGGACAGCAAACCCTTAGCTTTTAGGCTAAGGGCGTGGTTGCGAAGGTGGTGGTTTGCCATGACTGTGTAATCATTGGTCTTTTCGACACGAAAAACCGCCATAATTACCCCCCATTTTTAATTTTTGGAGCAGCCGGCGGGAATCGAACCCGCGCCCCCAGCGTGGGAAACTGGTGCCCTGCCATTAGGCCACGGCTGCATATGCCCAGGGTTCCGCCCTGGGACGGCTCCGTCTCTCCGGAATGCCACGTGTTCACGGGTTCGTCACGTTGTCCTCCTGCCTCCTACGGCGGGCAGCACTATCCTTCTGGCTGTTCCACCCAGCGACGCGCAGCCAAAGTGCGGCGGTTTCATTCCGGAGCCGATAGCTCCGGCGGGCTTGGTAGCGGGATTCCGCCCGCTGCGGCCCCGTCTGTCCGGGGTGTCATCGGATAAGTTAGGAGGCATATCCATTGGATTGGCGCAGAACAGCAGCTGCGCCTGGAGGGCGACCCGGGAATCGAACCCGGGACGGCACGCTGGTGCTGCGTGTGCCGATGCGTCCGGCTCCGCCCATATGGGGCGGCTCCGCCCTACGGAAAGCGGAACCGCCTATGAAATTGTCACCGCCTAGCCCCTACGATCAATTTCCGGGTGGTCGTGCCTTTTACCCGGGGATGGATACCCGGCACCCAGAGCCATAAAACGGGGGCGATCAAATTGTCGCGGTGCCCAAAACGGGCAAGGAGAAAAGTCCGGGGTGCGGGAGCCAGGAATCGAACCCGGCTTCAGGCGGCTGGAGACAGCGGCTTGAGACGACCGCACATGGCAGGGGTGTACCATAAGGCCGACGCGTCTGCCGAAAGAGGGTGAAGATCGGCACCAGACCCCGCGCCCCGGTGGGATGCCGCGTATTACGCCACACGGCTCAGGGGCGTTTCTCGACGACCGCCGTCGCTCCGGTGGAGCGGTGACGGATGAGAAGAGTGAAGTTCAGCTCCCGGATGACGGTGTAATCGTCCGGATTGTAACCGGCCCGGCGGATATAGGCCGCCTGGGCCTTACTGGGTGTCGCGTTTTTCTGCATCTTTGTCCTCCGGGATCTGCTGATCCCAACAGGCCTTGCAGGTGGACGCGCAGGGGAAATTTACCCCCGTGGTCTGCAAGCCCACCGGGCAGCTGAAGATATGCACCAGGGACGCATCCCGGGCTGGGTGCAGCTGCTTATACTTTTCCCGGTACGTCATTCAGCAGTCCCTCCAGATATTCCACATAGGCCAGCACGTCGCTGGCCATCAGCTGCACGCAGTTGCCCGTGTGACGGTAGCCGCAATCCAGGCACAGTCCCGCCCCGGCGCAGGCTTGCAGATTCTTCTTGACCTCCGCCCGGTTCACCGGGCAGGCCTTAATTTCCTTCGACATCTTTTTCCCGGGCGGGGATGGCCGCCGGGCGGAACAGCTCCGGGTGGCTCTGTGCCCAGGCCTTGGCGACCACCGCCAGGGCCCGGTCGATCTGCTCCTGGCTGTATTCCGGCGCGGAAATCAGCCGCCCGGTTTTCCGATCCACGATAATAGGCATCCTCGCCCAACTCCCTTCCGCGGGTTAGCCCGCCTTCTGTTCGGCCTGCTTCCGGCCCATGTTCACGCCCTGGATGAAAATCGACAGGATTTCCAGGGTGTTTTCCAGCTTTGCCTCCGGCACCTCCGCCAGGGCATCCCGCAGCCGCTCCAACGCGGCAGCACTCCGATCGTTTGCCATGTTATCACCTCCAACTGCTTTCCTATTGGCTACTTATGTTATAGCATAGGTCACTTACTTTGTCAAGCATTATTTTATAGGTAGCCAATATTCTTTTATTGACAAGAGACGCCCGCCGTGCTATGATAGGCACAGAAGGAGCGTGACAGAATGGACACAATAAACAAACGTATTGCGCATGTGGTCAAGTCCAGCGGAAAAACGAAGACAGATTTTGCGAAGGCCATCAATATATCACAGCCTTTTTTATCCCAAATTTGCGCTGAGAAATCCAACCCCAGTGACCGGACGATCTCTGACATCTGCGAAAAATTCCGGGTTCGGGAGGAATGGCTGCGCACCGGCGAGGGCCCGATGGAGCAAAGCATCCCCAACCAGGAGCGGCTGGAAAATTTCTTTGCCGATGTTCTGACCTCCGCCCCGGACAACCGCAGCGCCTTCGTTGCCGCCCTGGATACCCTGCCCCCGGAGTTCTGGGACATGGTGGCAGACTTCGCCCGGCAGCTGGCCGACGACCTGAAAGCCCAAGAAAATGACAAAAAAACGGAGTAACCACCAGGCTACTCCGTTTTTCCTCTTGACGCGCCGCCCCGATCTGTGCTAAGATTGGCCCAGGAGGGGAAGAAAATGGGTAAAAAAATTTGGGAAATCCTGAAAAGGATCCTTTTGGGCGTGGCCGCCTGGTTCGCGGCCCTGACCGTACTTGCAATCCTGGAAATAACGCTATATCCTGGCAGGCAGACTTATCCCAACTGGTATGTGGCTGTCATTTTCTTTTTGCCCCTGGGTGTTGGGCTGAAAGTGGCCCTCCGGGGGTTGCAAATACAGATAAAACGCAAATCGCCAAAACCCCAGCCCGCACCCGCACCGATTCCGGTGCCCCCGAAACAGGAACCGCCAAAGAACGAACCTCCGAAACCGGTGCCCCATGCAACATCGGGCGAGCTGATCTTTCCAGTGGCCGGGGTCAGTTTTCGGGAGAAATCGATCATCGCACTGGCGGAGGAATCGGAAGAGTACCAATACACCAAAAAGGAAATTATCGACGAGTGTTTTACCGGCTATAAAATTTGGCGCTACCATTGGCGAAAAAGACCGGTAGAGCTGGTTCCGGAGCCGGACAATCAATATGATCCCAACGCCGTGAAGGTGGTGGTGGATGGGGCGCACATCGGATATATCAAGCGCGAATCCTGCAAGCGGGTTCTTCAGCTGCTGGCGGAGGATCGGATCCGGCATATCTCCTGCACCATCGGCGGCGGCCCATATAAGGCAGTGTGGGAAGAGTATGATGACGAAAAAGACAGGGACACCTACAGGCTGGAGCGGGACGAGTTCCCCATCTGGGCAAAAGTAAAAATCACCGAAAAAAAGGGTTGACCATCGTCAACCCTTTTCCAGGCTGTCGAAAAACCGTGTCATTGCGAGCCAGTGGAACACACTGGCGTGGCAATCCCCTTGATTTTCAAACATTTTAGTTTCAAAAATGGCTGCTTTTACGTTCAACCGGTGGATTCCCGCACCAGTCTGCGGACTGGTGCGGAATGACAACGTATCTTTTGGACTTTTTTGACACGCTGAAAAAGGGTTGACCATCGTCAACCCTTTTCTTTTTGTTCCCCGGTGTCATAGTTGACACCGGTTCTCGCGCCCAGCTTCCGAGCCACCTTGGCGATAAAACCGCAGATAAACGCCGTCTTGTCATCTGGCAAGGCCATTAAAATCCGTGCCGCCCGATCCACCATTGCCTGCTTGTCCATGTAAGTACCTCCTGTTTTTGTTTTTCTGCCTGTATTTTATTGCGCTTTTCTTGGCAAATCTTACAAAAATTGTCGCTTGCTATTTACACCCGGCCATTTCCGTGTTATGCTCCAGGTATGGCCGCAAAGCGGCCAGGAAGGGAAGAGTATGATATGATGGGTTGGATTATTTTAGTCGCGATCGTTGGCGTGTGCCTGCTGATCCACTACGACAAAAAGGCGGATTCCCACGGCCAGTCCGAGGCGGAACGCCGCCGGGGCGAGGCTATGCTCCGGGCCAGGGAGGCCCGCCGCCAGGCCGAGGAGGACGAAGCCGAGGGCGAAGAAAATTAAGCTCTCGAAAATCTGTTGTTGATTTACACAAATTTCCGGGTAAGGCGTTTACAACCCCGACTCCGCGTGCTACCGTAAAGGTGTAACAACTGCGTATTGCCAATATACCGCACTTTCCGGGGCGGCACAATCGGCAACCGTGCAGCAAAATATGCAATTGCGCAACAAAGGGGATATGCAATCATGCAAAGCGCGGAACGATTGGAAATCATCAATCAAAAACGCCGGGAGCTTGGCCTGAGCTATCGGCAGCTGGCGGATATGGCCGGGGTGTCCGGCACTACGGTCTACCGGGCAATCACCGGCCGGTGCTGCCCGGAACAGGCGACGCTGGAAATGCTGGAGGCGGCGGTTGGGCTTGCGGATGGGATAGACATCACCCAGGATGCCCCAAGAGGAGAGCTGCCACCCATGGCGGAACGGTATATCCGGACCCAAGAAAACCGGATTACCCGGATGCGGTATCATTACAACATGCTGTTCTGCGCTTATGCCCGGTGGCTTGGGCTGCTGTTTGCCGTCAGCATGGGGCTGGTGCTGCTGATCTGCGGGGTGACGGCCTACGATCTCCGGCACGGGGATCGGGGCTGGTTTCGGCACTAAGCCCCGGTGTCAACATTGACACCGGGAGAATACAAAAATCCGGTGTCAATGTTGACACCGGAATGGAAGAGGGAATTTTATGCAGCGGCAGCACGGGGCGTTTATCTGCGCCCGGTACAGCACGGAAAACCAGGACGCAGACAGCATCGACGTGCAGGTGGGCAAATGCACCCAGTACTGCAACCAGCACGGCCTGCCCATTCTGGGGGTTTTTGCCGATGAGGCTATCAGTGGAATGAAGGAAAGCCGCCCCCAGCTGGATGCCATGCTATCCCAGCTGCGTCTGGGACTGGCGGACACGGTGGTTTGTTATGACCAGTCCCGGCTTTTTCGTAAAATGACAGCCTGGTTTGATTTGCGGGAGCAGCTGGCCGGGATGGGCGTGTCCATTATCAGCGTCACCCAGCCCATGGTGGGCGGCGACCTGCGGGATCCCACCAATTTTCTGGCGGAGGGAAGCATGGCACTGTTTAATCAGATATGGGTCCTGCAGTCCCGGCAAAAAGTCATGGAAAAAATGCAGTATATGGCACGCAACGGTCAGCACACCGGCGGCAAGCCGCCCCTGGGCTATCAGGTGGTGGAGCTGGGCGGCGTGAAAAGGTTGGCGATTCTCCCGCCAGAGGCGGAAGTGGTCAAGCGGATTTTTGCGGAATACGATGGCGGTAAATCCTACCACGATATCATTGCCGGCCTGAACCGGGACGGGATCAAAACCAAGCGGGGGAACCCATTTGGCACCAACTCCCTCCACGACCTGCTAAAAAACAAAAAATATATCGGTACGCTGGTCTACGGAGCCTCCCCCTACCGGGCTGACGGTACCCGGAACACCCACGCCAAGGACGGGGAAAACGTAATCCGGGTGGAAAATGCGATCCCGGCCATTATTGACAAGGACCAGTTTGTCCGGGTGCAGGCCCGGATGGCGGAAAATAAGCGGGCGCAGGGCGGCCGCCCCGCCACCCGGCGGGAGTACCCCCTGAAGGGAAAGGTATTTTGTGGCTACTGTAAATCGGCTATGTCCGTGACCATCTCCCGCAAAAGCTACACCTATTACAAGTGCGGCGCAAAAAAGCGGCAGCACAGCTGCAACGCCGGGAATGTGTCGGTGGACGAGCTGGAGCGGGTGGTGGCCGAAAACGTCCGACTGGTGCTGGGGCAGAAAGGCAGCATTGACAAGCTGATTGCCGTGCTGCGGCAGCAGCGGACAGTGATCCAGGACGACGCGCTGACCCAGCTTCGCGCGGCGGTCGCCCGCCGGGAAGAGCTGACCCGGAAGCTGGACAACGCCGCTGACCTGGTGCTGGATGGCCGGGGGTCAAAAACCCTGCTGGCCAGGATGGCGGACATGGAGCGGGAGCAGGAGCAGCTGGATGTCCAAATGGCCGCCCTGAAACATGCCGTGGATGCCTCGGCGGTGCCGGAGCAGACCCTCCGCCGCTACGCCCAGATGATGGCCGACGGCGGCATTGACAATCTGGCCCCCTACCTGGCTATCGTGTGCCGGGTGGAGGTCTACGGCGATAAGGTCGTGATCTGGACGATCCTGGACGACGACCCCACCGCCCCCAAGGACTTTACCGCCCCAGGTGTACCAATAACTCTTGGTGTTGCATCTGGCGTACCAATGGTTTTTGTCACTGCGGACTTACTCCGGATTGTCGTGGCAAAGCAAAGCACCTCCTAGATTTAGGAGGTGCTTTTTCCTATTTGCTTTTTATTCTCTTTTTCCGGAACTTCCTGATTCGCTGGGCGTTGACGGTCTGGCTTGGGTCAATCATCATCCCACGGGCATATGGGGTGTTGGCGTTTACACACGACCTTGATATCCCTATAGCTTGGGCTATTTCTATCTGTGCTAGTCCCTGGCTTTGCAATTCGGCAATTTTGCAAGTTAGAGGTGTGTTAATGATTCCATGGCTTACAAGGCATTTTCTCACAACGCTCTCCGACACCCTGATGCGGCGGGCGGTTTCTTTGATGCTTTCGTATTTTTCGTACGCTGCAATTACATCTTCTGTTTTCATATTCCTCCGCTTACATCCGCACGTTTCTTCCGGCGAAAACGCCAAGTTTGCGAATTGCGTTAATGCAGATCAATTCGGTTTCATCCAGTGGGCGAACGATTACCCAACCTTCACCGCCAACAAATTTATTCCAACACAGCGGGGCATCGGCGTTTTCTTTTGTAGCGATCCAACCGGGGTTCCCATCATACAGCGGGTTAATAACTACGCCGCAATCAAAAATGTCACGTTCGCAGAATTTGTAATTTTCCCCATTGATGACCATAGTGTGCGTGGCATCGTGGCCGTTTTTCTCGATGCCCCATGTGGAAAACTGCGCACGAATTTTTTTCTTCTGCCTTTCTGGCCGCTGCAAGTGCTTCGCACTTTGCTTTTTCAGCCGCTTCTTCCTCTTGCTTTTTCGCCTTCCGGGTGGCGTTGAGATTGATATAATATTCATATTCCGCATCGGTGATGATCCACGCCCGGTTACTGCAACCGCAAAATTCGCCATCTACTGGACGCTTTGGTGCGTCCTCCCATGTGATATATGGCAGGCTAATTCTATTTTCACCCGTGCCGACAAAACCATAGTCCTTATACCAGCCCGAATAGTGTACTTTTTCTTCTTCCGTGAAGCGTCTAGCGTCACAAATGCAAGCGTCATAAGCATATGGGATTTCCAGAACCAACATATTATTTACCTCCGTTAATATTTTACACAATATCGTCTATCTTGCACCCTAAAACCTGTGCTATTTTCTTGGCTGTCATAACACCAGGTTCTACGTGCCCATTTTCCCACCGGCTGATATCCTTGCTTAAGCATCCAATTTCTTCGGCAAGTTGCGCTTGGGTCATCCCTGCCGCTTGCCTGGCAGCTTTCAACTTTTCACCCATTTGTTATTTTCCTTTCCTTTATTGCGTGGGGGCCCCGAGAGCTTGTCAGGAGGGGGCTTGACTTTTATTTATTTATGATTTATAATGATGTTGGTGAGTGGATTGCCCTGTGCTTGGTTTTTTCTAGGTGCGGGGCTTTTCTTTTCGCTAGGGGTTACTGTAATGGTGATTTTGATTTCTATTTTCACTCTCGGGGCTCCTTCCGTTCCCCCTCCTGACATGGATACAATACCATAAATGGTAACTTAAGTCAAGCTTTTTTTCACAATTTTTCAAAAAAATTCCCTGCGCAGTATTTGCGCAGGGAATCAAAATATTGGGGTCACTCCCGCATGGCCTGAATCCGGGCCACGTCTGCGGCAGCCTGGATGTGTCGCTGGTGCAGGTAGTCATAGACAGCCAGCATCTCGTCCGGCGGGGCACCGTGCTCCCGGCGGTACAGGTCTATCAGCTGGACAATGACCTTGTGCAGCATGGCCATGTGATCCATTTCCGCCGCCGAAAGCTTGGCGTACAGATCAGCCGCCGCCGGTGTCAGATCCGCAAACCGCAGGGCCTTCTCGGCGTACTTCCGGCCGTCCCGGATCTCATCGTCGATGTCGTCCTCCAGAGACTGGATGGCATCCATCAACGGCCCCTTGTAGGTGGTCATTTTAGGCCTCCTTCAGGGCGTTGACGGTCAGGGCCGTCACGCTTGCCGCGGCGGAATCGGACACCCAGGCATAGACATCGATGGGGTACACCACATCCGCACAGCCGCAGTCAGTGGAGACCACCAGATACAGCAGATTGTCCAGGGTGATCTGGGTGCTGCCGACGGCCACGGGGATGGTCTTCAGGGTGGAGGACAGGGCTACCCCGTTGTAATACGCCTGGACGTTCAGCGTCCCGGCGGTGGTGACGGCGGCGGTCAGCTGGGCGGTCAGCCGGTACAGGCCAGTCCGGGCAACGCCGATGTTGTTGGATCTGTCAACGACGGCCGGGCCGGTGGGCAGCCCGGCGGTGGCACCCATGTTCAGGGGCGCGGGGGTGGTGGTCAGGGCCTGGGCCGCGAAATTATATTTCTGGGCACAGGACTTTTTACCGCAATTACATGCCATTTTTTACAAGCTCCTTTCGCAAAATTGCCCCCACAGCGTTTGCCGTGGGGGCCGCGCTGTTATAGCGTCATTGATTTTTTAGCAGTTGCCGCAGCAGCCGCAGAAGGGGGAGGGCCCGGCGGTATAGGTGTAGCCGTTGGGGTAGCGGACAACGCCATACATCCGGTTATCCATGCGCAGATCATTGACCTGATCCCGCAGGGCCTGGATGGTGTTTTCCTGCAGCATGGCACGGGTGGCTGCCGCCTCGGCCTTGATAGCCGTGGTAATGTCGCAGGCCTGCCGCTCCAGCTGCGCTCCCAGGTTGGCCAAACCCAGCCGGTTCTCGCCGTTGCCGTCGCCGATCTGGCGGGCGAGGGCATTGCCGGTGGTCAGGATGCTCTGGTTCAGGTTGCTCTGGCCCAGAGCGACCTCCTTGCCCAGCTGGCCGATGTTGCCCTGCATCTCATAACCCAGGTTACAGATGCCGTTGCCAATATTGGTCAGCCGGTCGTTGATCTGGCCAAACTGCTGGCCGAACAGGATCTCCTGCTGGGTTGCTGCTGTGGCGTACTGGCCGTAGTCGCCCTGGCTCCCGCCAAGGCCGCCCCGGAACATCACGAAAAACAGGAACAGGATTACCACCAGCAGCAGGCCACCGCCGCCGAAGGTGCTGTTGCTGTCGCCCATGACAGCCCGCAGGTCAGACAAACTATAGTCCATATGCGTACTCCTTTCACAAAAAAAGTTATAAATAAACCGTGCGCGCCCGGATTATTTCAAAAATCGCATGATAAATCTTGCGTTTTCCTTTAGCTCCTGGAATTGATCCTGGGTCATTTCCCCAGAGGTCAGGAGCCTGGCTATTTCTGCCTGGGCCTTTTCTGGGGTTACGGTCTGGGCAAATCGCCGGAACTGCGACACCAGTCCCATAACATCCTTCAGGCTGCCCAGGCCTCCAAAGCCGCCCTTAGACGGGGTCGGGCTGGACTGCTGGGGACTCAAAACGTCCCATAACGGATTGCTGGCCATTGACTAACGCCTCCAATCTGCTGATACGCTCCTCCAGGCTGGCCTGCCGCTGCTGATCGGCCTGCCTGGGGTCAAACTCCGAAAACTGGTAATATCGGGTGGTGACGATGCCCATGGGATCAGCCACCCGAACCGCGAACACGTTGGCATTTTGCGCCATCACCCAGGCCGTCTGCCCGGCATTGACTACGATCTGATCCACGTCGGCCACATTGGGGACGCGGATCCAGTCCATGTTGGTCTGCTGCGGCCGGAATTGCTGTTGGTAATTATTGGGCTGCTGGTAGCCCCACTGGTTGTTTTGCCATGCCATTTTTACCGCCCCTTTCTGCCCATATCATACCAGATGGGGCGCAAAAATAGCGCACCATTAGTTGCCTAATAGTGCGCTAAAAATGTACATTGGCCGTCAGAACAGCCGGGTTTGGGCGGTGTATTCTGCCCAGGCTTCCTCCTGCCGGGCGAAATAGTCCGCGTCGATTTCGCATCCGACAAAATCCAGCCCGTAGTCGTAGGCAGCTCGGCGGGAGCTGCCGCTGCCTAGATGGGTGTCTAAGATTTTATCGCCGGGCTTGGTATAATGCTGATAGATCCATCTGTATAGATCCTCCGGCTTTTGGGTCGGGTGGAATCTGCCCGCTATGCCAGCAGATGACAAGCTGATAATCTTAGCGTTGTCATTGTAACTGCACCAGGCATATTCCGCCATGGCCATGCTAAAGTTTTCCGGGATGTTCACCTTCCGCCAAACCAAAAAGCAGCGGTTTGGCGGAAGGCTGAAATAATTACCGCCCCAGATGATCTGATTTTTAGATACGCGGAAAAGCTCTTGAAAATAATCCTCGCCGGGGGCATAGTCCCAGCTCACGATTTTTTTCCGTATTTTGCCGCCCACTTTCCGCCCGTCCGGGCAATCTTGCAGGTATTTGTCAAAGTGTCCGCCGAAGCGGGTCTTTCCGACAAACTTCCCCCCCCGCCGCCATACGGGGGATCCACTACGGCCAAATCAAAATACTTGTCAGGGTATTGCCGCATTATGTCCATGCAGTTGGCGTTAATCGCGATGTTGGACATCTACCGGGTCAGCTCATCCCAATCCATGGTGTACTCCAGGGCGTGGAGGATCACCGTGGTGACTTTCCGGGCTACCGACTGTTCCAGGGCTGTCCGCCGCCGTCGGTCGATGGCCATAGTGGACTCCACCAGGTCGTCCTCCGACCCGGCGTGGAGCATCCGAAAAAGCTGGGCCTCCTGGGCGGTCATGCCTCCCTGCCGGATGATGTAATCAACGTGCATTTGGTTGCCATTGTCGTAAAACCGTTCGCGGATCACTGGATTCATATTTTTCCCTCCGGCTGGTCTTACGGCTGGATCAGGCGGCCGAGCCGCCGTCGATCCACTGCTTAAACACCTGGTGCAGGCCGGTGGAAGCAAGGCCGGACAGTGCTCCGGACAGCAGAACGTCCGGGGTAAAGACAGCCCACTGATTGATCCACAGGGCGCAGACAACGCCCACGATCACCACGGTGATGGGGATAATCCGGTTGCTGACGCTGGGCAGCAGGTGCTTGACGGCGTAGCCGACGATCAGGCACACGGCCACGATGGTGGGATTGACCCAGGTGTTAAGCATGGTAATATTGTTGATGATTTCCATTTTTTGTTTCCTCCTTGTATTATCGGTTGATTAAGTAATCTTCCAGCTCGTGTTTCGCAGCCTCCATCTGGGCCACGTTGTTGCCGTCAATGCCATGGTTCAGCAGTGCCAACAGGGAGTGCTTTGTCACCTTGTCGCCCTCGGCAAGGCGGTCTATCCGGTCTTTGTCGTTGGCAAGATATTTCTTCACCTGGCCCATATCTGCCTCCAGGACGGCCAGCCGGTCATCCTGGGTGGTGTCCGGGGCCCGAATACCGCGCCAAATGGCAACGATCTTTTCCGCCGCGTTGGCCAAAAGGATAACGGCGGCGGCCACAGCGGCCACAACAGCCCAGACATCAGAAAGCGTCATATTTTCCATCTTTTCACCTTCTCCGTCACCATCGGCTGTATTTGCCGTTGTCGATATGTACGCCCCAATCGTAGCGGCCTAGACCGCCCCGTCCGGGCATCTTTTCCGCCTGCACTGCTTCCGCAATCTCCTGCAACCGGGCGGCGGAAATGTCCTTGCCGATGGGGCTTAGGTCAATAGCCTGACCGGTCAGATGCAGGCTGTTCCAAATGCCGCCCACGTCGGCGTTGTGCTGCTTGCAGCGCACGCCGGAGTTGACGTTCAGGGGCGCACCGGCTCGGCGGCGGATTTCGTCAGCCAGCCGCACGGTTTCTTCTGCCGGTTCCGCCGGGAAGCCGTCGCAGTACTTACCCTTGCACTGGCACCGAAATTCCTCCCGGCTGAAATACCGGATATCGTCCCAAAACGTTCCCATCTTGGCACCCCCCTGGCCGCTGGAAGCGGTTTCCGTTGCGGTAGGCGTGTATATTCTCCCCGCCGTAACCGCCGCCAGGAGGGCGGTCTGGGTCTCCTGACCGGGGTCTCCGTCCACCGTCAGCCCTTCCGCCGCCTGGAAAAGCTTCACGGCCTGCCGGGTCTGGTCGCCGGTGATCCCGTCCGGGGTACCCACCGGATAGCCCAGATAGGCAAGCAGGCACTGCACCTGTTTGATGGTCATAGCTTGTCCTCCTTACACGTTCAGTGCCGCCCGGATGGCCTCCAGGTCATCTACGGTCAATGCGGGATAGTCGGCAGCGATATCCTCAAAGGTTTCACCGTTCTTGATGCGGATACGGAACGCCCGCACCATAATGCGCAGCTTCAGGGCACTCAGAGTTTTCATCAGTCATCACCTCCAATCAGGTCTGCCATCATCAAAATAATATCGTCCGTGGTGGTCTCCAGATTGTCCAGCCGCTCCCCGGTATCGTCCGGTTTCGGCTCCAGATCCTCCTGGGTCAGGCCATTCAGGGCGGCCAGCTTTTTGGCAATATCATCCATTTGCATCCACCACCTTTGCCACATCTACCATGATTTCCGTTTCCGACGGCACGGCCAGCTCGTAGCCGTCCTCCAGGGCGGGATAATGCAGGCCGATTGTGCCGCCCGCCTCCACCTGCAAAACACCGAAATCATCATCCGGCCATACGGCGGACAGGTCGATGGTCTCCGGGGTTTCCAGCACTGTCCAGGTGCCGTCCTGTGCCATGCTGCCCACATGGTAGTAGGCCCTTGCCGCAAAATCGATGTAATTGTAAGATTCCGCCGCGCCCTGGCCGTAGTCCGGGCACAAATCCCGGATAGCTTGGGGGATGGAGTAGGTGCCAATACTGTCACCAACGGCATTGTCGATCCGCACCTCGTCTACCGGGGTGCTGATAAGCACCCCGGCGTTGTACTCGGGATGGACCGATACATATGCTTCTATTGACGCAATGCGGGAATCAGTGGTATCCATAGGTTCGTTCCCTGCCCCAAACATAAGGGTTAAATCGATGATGCTGATGTCGTATACACCGCCATTCGGGTTATCTACATACATCCACACGCTGCCATCTACAGAGTCAGTGCCAGTACTTACGCCGGATGCTGTCGCTGTAATAATGCCACGTTGTTTTCCGGCACTGTGAGATCGCACAGCGCCCATAGCCGTGATGACTCCGGAAGCGTTATAAAACATCCCGATGCCTGTGACAAGGCCTTCTGTTTCGTAGACCGTATCGTATAACACCAGATATTTGTGTCCAACCGTAATAGTCTGGCCTTTCACGAAAAACAGCAGCTTGTTTTTCTCGATCGTACCCCATTCATCGGCAATTTGATTCCAATTTTCCGTCTTTCCACCCAGCTTTCGCAAGGCGGCGTAATCCATGGCCCCGCTGGGCACGGTCACGCTGCTCCCGGCTCCGGTGACGGTCTCGGTGTCATAGACAATCCCCTTCGACTTCTTCCACAGATAGTCCAAGCTCCGGGCCGTGCGGTCGGCTTCCGCTTTCAGGGCAGCGTTTTCGCTTTTCAGCGCGGACAGGTCATCGACCAGGCCACCCACAGATTCCGCCGCGCTGGCCGCCGAACCAGCGGACGCTTCCGCCTGGGCCTGGGCTTCCTGGGCGGCTGCTTGGGCTTCTGCTGCCGCAGCGTCGGCGGCGGTGGTGTCACCGGCTGGGCCTACCTCGCCCTGCGGCCCCTGGGGGCCGGGTTCGCCTTGGGGGCCTGCCGGGCCGGTAGCACCCTGGGGGCCAGTGGGGCCGACTTCGCCCCGGTCTCCCTTTTCGCCTTTCTCGCCGGTGTCACCCTTGTCGCCCTTATCACCTTTTTCGCCCCGGAAATCCCCGGAGGCAATGCCGTCTTCCAGCTTTTTCAGCGTTTTTGCGGCATTGTCAGCGGATATCCCCGCCTGGGTGGCGTTGGCTTCCGCACTCCGGGCGGCTTCCGTGGCGTTTGCCGCCGCATCCTTTGCCGCCTGGGCATCCTTGGCCACGGCCTGGGTGTAGGGCTTCAGGGGTTCGTCCGGGACGGCTCCTGGGGCGGTCAATGCCCGGATGGTGTTAGTCTGATAGGTGACGGACTTGACCACCTGGCCGTCATCGCCAAGCCACTGTAATTCCGCCTGTCCCCGTCCGGGATAGGCGGTGTCGGTATCGGACACCACCCAAACCACGCCGCCGTTGGCCTCCGTCACCGGCACGGGATAGGGCTGCTGATCCGCCGCACGCTGGTGCAGCAGCAGGATGCTTCCGGCTCCCGCCCGGATATTGGGCAGCGTCACCCGGACGGCCTGGTTCTCGCCCTGCTTGCCCAGGGCAATCACCCCGGCGTTTGGTACAATGTCAGTCATAGCGACCTCCTTCCGCCAACCCTAGGGCGATGCAGATGATCCCGATGGGCAGCAGTAATATCATGGGCAGGATCAGCACCACCAGCCAAAGCAGCCTAGCCATTGCCTTCATCCGCCGCCACCTCTTCCCATGCTGCCGGGTAGGCCGTAGGAGACCACACGTTGTTGTCCTGGACACTGCGCCAGACCTTACCGCCGTCGGTGCAGCAGTCGCCCTTATTGTAGGGGCTGGTGGAAATGGCCACAAAGGGCAGGGCCTTAGCCGGGTCAGTAGACCACACAACGCCCCACTGTGCAGGTAGGTCTTCTGGGTCAGCGGTGTAGACGGTGCTGTCATAGGGCTGCAGCAGCCGCACCACCCGGCCAGCCGGGGACAGGCACACAAAGCCCGCCGTGCGCTCCAGCATGTTCTTGTTGGCCTTTGCGGCGGCAAAGGTGGGGATATCCCCGTCGGCGGCGTAAAGCTCCGTGCCGGTCATCGTGGGGGCCTTGTCCTGCAAGGCCAGGGCGTTCGCCCGGCCCTGGGCGTACATGATCTCTTTCCGTTCGGTCTGGGTCACAGACTGTTCACCCCTTTCTGATAGGCTTCGTCCAACTCCTTCAGCTCTTCGCCGGTGTCGCCGGTGCCGGACTTGATTTCGGCGATTTTCGCCAGAATGGCATTTTTGCGTTCCTCAATTGTCATAGACTCAATGCCTCCTCGATTTCAGATAATGCGGCTTCGTATTCGGCGTTCTGGGCACTCAGGCTATCCAGCTGCTCCTGCTCATAGGCCCGCTGGGCCGCGTCCAGCTCCCGCCAAGGCTTCCAGGGTGCTATACCATCTCGCCGGCGAAAACTACGCCGTCCGGGCGTGTCCAGGTATGACCAGTCGGCACAAAGCGGTAGCCCTCGATATATGCCTGACATTTGTCGGCAAAGTAGTCCGTTTCCACGGCGGTCAGGCCGTCGCCTGGGGAGGTGTGGCACTTGTAATCGGTGTCAAGGTAGATTGTCATATATCCGCCCCCTACTGTGCATACAAGTTGTACACGTTAAACTGCGAGTTGTCCGCAACCGCAAACCCGACATGCCCGCTAGTGGATATTTCGGATATGTCAATCGTCAGCGTCTGATCGCCCGTTTTGGTGGTTAGCTGTTCCGCGCTGATCCCATTGGCGGCATTAGCAGTGCTGGAGTAATCATACGATCCGGTACACACCAGGCCGATACCGTTAAATTTTGCGTTCGTTGTTTTGCCAACTTTCACGGCGTTGATATCGGCTACTATCTTTGTTGCATTTGCCAGATTGATCGCATCAGATAGGATGCCGTTTGCTATACCACTTGGGTTTACCATCCCGACATATCCGTCATTTTCGGTGACAGTCAGAGACCGACCGGAAATGATCGATTTCGTGATTGCAATGTCCGCAAGTGCGCCGTCCTTTATGGCCCACCAGGCAACAATTACATCCTTGCTACCGCCGTCGTCGGTGTTAGACAAGATGACACTGCTGCTAAGTTCTCCCGCTGTGATCGTCCACGTCCCGGCATTGGGCACTACGCACGCCCAGGTGCCGCTGGTGTCCGGTGCCGTCAGGGTGGTCACGCCGTCCGTGGCCGTACAGGTCAGGCCCGCCGGGTAGGTGATGTTGATGGTTGCAGAGAAGTAGGCTAGTCGGATGATGTAACTAGAGGCCACAATGGTGCTGCCCTTCGCGGTCTGCCCGTCCAGGGTGGCGACGGCATCCCATTGGCCGCCGGCAAGCCCCTTAAAAATGGCCTGGCCGCTGCTGTCGGCAACGGCAGTTTTGGTCTTGTTATTGTAAGGATGGGTCAAGGTTACCTGGGATCCAGGATCCACTTTGACCACGATGGTGCCGCCACTGCGGCCTCCACCGCCGAAGCCGTACATGGGTACCATATCCGTCATACATACACCTCCGCCACAATGTCAATATCCATGTCCGGCTTGTCCTCCAGGCAGGTGACGGTGATCTGGCCACCGCTGCGCTTGGCGTAGCTGATGCAGCTGCAGGCATCGTGCATATCCGCATTGGCAGATACATTCGTGCCGTAAGCCGGGTAGATCATAACCCGGCGGCCGTCGGTCAGGCCGGGAACGTCCAGGGTCTGGGTGTAGGGGCCTGCGCCCAGCCAGTCGTTGGCAAGCAGGGTTAAGGACACATCCACGGTGTCCACATAGCCCTTGTTTGCCGCGTGGGCATCCGCCGTGGGGGCGGGCAGAGCCAGCGGCCCGGTCATGGTGCCCCCGGTGGTAGCCACCGCCCCCACATCCCCGGCGGAAAGGACAATGTTGCCGGTGCCGTCCGGATTCTGGCCGCAGACGGTGCGGACGGAGCCGTCACCGTTCAGCCCGGCCCAGGCCACGCTGTACAGGACAATCGGGTCGCCGCTGTTAAATTGGATTTCCACCCGCGTCCACAGGTATTGTCCGGGGGCCACGGCGGGAACCGCCGCCAGCCAGTCGCCGGTGGGGACAGTTGTCCCGGAGGTGCTGACCTGGTAGGCAATGGTCTGGCTCTCCACCGTGGCCGGGGTGCCGGGGTCGCCCTTGTCCCGGTCTTCGATCCGCCTGATCGCCGCGTAAATCGCAGCGGAGGAGGGGATGCTGTCCGCCCGGCTGGTCAGGGATTGCTCCAGCTGCTGAAAAGCCAGGGCGTGTTGGCCATCTGCCACCGGGATCCCGGCATTGGCGGACAGTGCCAACGCCACCTGCAGGGCGGCATCCAGCTGCGCCGCCGTCAATTTTAGTTTGTAGCTCATACTCGCCTCCGCTAGTAGTAGATGATGATGCAGCCGGGGCTGCCGTCTCCGCCGGGGCCGCCTGCGCCGCCTTTGCCCGGGGTGCCGGAGCTGATTCCGGGTGGCCACCCATTAAGAGAAAATCCCGCATCACCGCCGGCACCGCCTCCGTAACCGCCTCGACCGCCGTAGCCGTAGGCAGTGGGAAGATAGTCGATCCAGCGGGGCGGCTTTAGGGTGCTGTTGCCGCCGTTTCCGCCATTGCCGGTGGATATCTGTCCGGAAGAGTTTATTGATGGTTGCCCTGGGGTTCCGCCGTCTTCGCCATGCCCCGCACCGCCGCCCTCGCCGGTCGTTGCCGTCCATCGGCCCCCGCTAAAACTAAAGGTCTTTTCTCGCATAACGCCACCGCCAAGGTTTACCGCGTCATCCGATATTTGGTGATCGTAAGCGTTCCCAGCTAACGCCGATAGCCAACTGCTAGGATAGAGCGGTTCCGAGTATCCGCTATTTCCGCTGGGTGCGTCATCATCATCACCAGATTTTGCGTAGATGTCGCCGTTAAGCAGATTTGCGATACCCACTGATCTGACGATCCCGTCGGCGGACGAATACTCCCCGAAAAAAGTTTCCGTGCCAGATGTAGGCGCACTGTTAACTGTTCCCCCCGAGCCGCCGAGACCGCAAGAATAAGCATACCGTTTGGCAATACTGTCTCCGCGCAGCCGCAATGTCAAAAACCTGCCCGGGGCACCGCCCGCGCCCCGGGCCCCCGCTTTATTTTGATGCGTCCTGAAAGTGCTTACGGCACCAACACTGTTTCCGTCTTGGCCGCTGCTGCCAGCCACGCCGCCGCTTCCGCCGCCAACCAGAACGACCAGCAGCATCGGGGACGAAGAAGAAAGCACAGCATCCGGGACTTGCCATTCACCATCCCCGGTCAAAATGACATAATTAGCAACGGACGCAATTTCCGCATCTGGCGAAAACCCGGAAATCAGCTTTGCGTCGCATTTCAGTATTCCGGATGCAGTGATGGACATTTCGGTCAGGTACCCCGTCTCCTGTTCCGCGTAAGGGTTTTCATAGATGTAGTTCTGGAGCAAGGATTCGGTGTCAATGGATATAGACATTTCTGTTTTAGCAGAGCCGGAATAATAACGATACAACCGATCCAGAAGCTTGGCGGAAGTATCTTGTGTCACCATGTACGCATCGGCTACAGATATAACAGTTCCGGCCTCTTGCTTCCCCGCATAAAGGATTGACGAAGTGTGTCCGAACGGGAGTCCTCGCAAGGCATCATTGCCGGATAGGATAGCAGCGTAGGGGCTCCATCGTACAAGGGCATCATAACCGGACGAATACCACAATATAGGCGCACGGCTGTACGTTACATAGCGTTCGCCGACGATGCCTCCGGCTCCAGCGCTTGGAACAATCTCGATGTACGCGGAGTCATCGGTTTGTTGGTCGTATGGCACCCAATAGTTATGCTCCGTAAGCGTCACGAGATCAGAGCGATCAAGCAGCGCAATCGTGCCATCATCAAAAATACGCGAGGCGGGGATATGCTTTGGAGGAATACTGGCAATTGGCGAAACGATCAAATGCCCGTCCGCCGCATAGATAAGGGCCAAAGAGTGGGCAAAGAACAAATGACGCAAGGCATCGCGTTTTGTACATATGGGGATTGCTCCGTGTGGGACGATGTCCTTTACGCCGTCGGCCCACTCGATTTTTTCCCAAGCGGCAGAAATTGCGGGGGATGTATCAGTGTGATACACGTTACGCTTGTCCCGCATTCCGTCGGTCATAAATATAAGCCTGATGATATAGTCAATAGGGTAGCCATTAAGTGCAACGTACCCATAAAATGGGAAGTTTTCCATTACCCCGACAATAGATTGGGCCGTCAGGGTGAACTGGGTTTTTCCGGTTCGGCGGATCTCCTGCAAATAAAATTGCCCCAGGCACCGGTCGCCGTGATACCACCAAACGGGGGTATCGGCGGACAGGCCCATATAGACCGCTGCCGCGTTGTCCGCCAGGGTCAGGGCATCCCCGTCCGCGGTAGCTAGTGGGTCGTCGGCATCCGCCGGGAGAACATCCGCAAAATAGCCGACAGAATCCAGCACCGCCTCGATGGTGTCGTTGGCCAGCTCCTGGGCAAGGATGTCCGAGGACAGGATCCCGGTAACGGAGCGGATGCAGTCGCCCTCCACGGTGATGATCGGGGACGCTAAGTCCCCAAGAACTAAGCGATTTTTAGCACTTCCCATTATGTCGTCCTCTGGGGTTCCAGGGGGGAGAAATTGACCTGCAACCCTTTCCAGTAGCGGCGGTTTCCAAGGATGCCGCTGTAAGTGACCTGACCGCTGGTCACGACGGCATCAAACGTCAGGTTTTCCTGGCCGTGTGGCATGACGACAGTGTGACTGTCAACCGGTGCGGAGATCGCGTCATAAAACCGGTCAAAATCCTCCGGGTACTGGGGGTTCCGCTCCACCTTCAGGGTGTAGGAGTAGGCAGTACCCAGGATGTCCCGGATCTGACGTTTCGTCAGGCTGGTGCCGGAGTTCTGCCCCTCGGCGATCTCAAAGGATTCCACCAGGCTTTCATATTCCACATGCACCCGATAGGCAGTGCCGTCCAGGCGGATAGAGTCCATGTGCGTCCCTCCTTATTTTTTCACAAACGACTCGCCCCGGCGGGTGGTCTCCGCCACGATGACGGGCTGCAGGATATTGGCCAGCTGCGCCAGGGAGCCGGAGAAAGAAACGTCTACTTTGGTCACGGTCTGCTGGGGCGCGGCGTAGGCAGCGGCACCGCCCGCCGCACCGGAAGTCAGGGGCGTGACCACGGTTCGGCCTCCGGCTACGGTCAGCAGCTCCGGCCCGGCCTCGCCCACCAGGGCAGTGCCGGAAAGAACCTCGCCGCCCTTGGCCAGTTTCGGGAAATGTACAGACCCCATCGTGCGGATGCCGGAATACGAAAAGCCAAGCGCACGGGTCACTGCGCCGACCAGGGAGTTAATGGCATTGATGACAGAGTTTATCAGGGCAATGATGCTATTGACAAACCCTTCCGCCAGAGAAATGCCCGCATTCAGCAGGGCCTTTGCCGCGCCGACGACGGCATTGATAACCGACAAAAACGCCGCGCCTAAGGCATAATCGATTTGCTCCAGGAAGTCCATGAACGAATGGAACCCATCCACGATCCAGTCAATCGCAGCGGAAAAGGCCTCTTTGATTTTGTCAAAATTGGCGATGATCGCAACGCCGAGCAATGTAATTGCCGCCGCGATTGCCGTAAACAACAGCAGGTAGGGGTTGGCGGCTAGGGCTGTATTCATGGCCATGATGACGGGGATCAGGGCTGTGATCGCGTTGGCGATACCGGCCACAACGGACGCAATCGGAGAGATTGCCGCCACGACGGCCAGGATCGTCACCAGCATTCGCACTTGTTCGGTGTTCAGGCTGCCGATCCACTCCAGCGCACCGGCCAGCAGCTGGATGATCTCCTCGATGACGGGGAGTAGGGCCTCCAGAGCCTTGGCACCAGCGATTTGCAGTGTAGCTCTGGCTTTTGCCTTCAGGGTGTCGATCTGGTCGTTGACCGCATTCAGCCCGTCCAGGGTTTCCTGGGACATAATCAGCCCCGCCCGTTCGGCTTCGGCGCCCAGCTGCCGGAGGGCCTGGCCGCCGTCGTCAACGATACCCGCCAGATTGTCCGCGCTTTTGCCAAGCAGGGTCAGGGCCAGGGTATCTCGCTCTGTGCCATTCTCTACCTGGGACAGGGCCTGGATGATTTCCCAGTAGACCGTGGTGCTGTCCCGGAGTTCGCCGTTGGAGTCCCGGACAGAAACCCCCAGGGTGTTAAAGGCTTCCGCGACGGTGCTGGAGGTGGAGATCATGTTCTTCTTCAGCTTGATCGCACTGGAGGTGATGTCCTCCATGCTGGTGTCGATCAGGTCGCCGGCATACTGCATTTTCTGTAATTCTGCCGTAGAAAAACCGGACTGCTTGGCCAGGGTGTTAAGATCGTCGGATGCTGTCACGGCCTTGTAAGCCAGTCCGCCGAGGGCGGCCAGAGCACCGCCGGCGGCGGTGCTCAGTCCCCGGGTGGCATCGGCCACCTTGCTGGCACCATCGGCCACCTTTTCGGCCACCGCACCCACCTGCTCCATGGCGACGTTGGTTTTATTCGCGGCATCCTCCAGCCGTTCCACGTCCAGGGTGGTGGAGACAATCTCCCGCTGCAAAGCCATGTACTGCTCGGAGTTTTTGTCTACGCCATTGGCATCCATGGTGGTCTGGGCCTGCTTCAGGGCTTCCAGCTTTTCTTTGCTTTCCGCCACAGCGTCCCGGAAAAGCTGCTGTTTTTGCCGGAGCAGCTCCACGTTGGTCGGATCCAGCTTCAGCAGCTTCTGCACATCCTTTAGCTGGGTCTGGGTGTTTTTTATGTTGTCGTTTACGTTTTTTAAGGATTTGGACAACTCCTGGGTATCGCCGCCGATCTCCAGGGTAATGCCCTTTAAGCGATCCGCCATGATCTATCCACCTCCAAAAAATTTCTCAATGTCTTCCTGGGTGGCCCTGTACGGGTATTTCTCCCGATCGTTGGCCTCCTCGATCATCAGATCATAAACCATGCCCATGGTCATGCCACCAAGCGTCCGGTCGCCAAGCCCCAGCTGAGCACAGCGCAGCATAAAGGTGGCACCGGTAGGCTCCCGCGTGGTGGCCCTTACTTTTTTGCAAGGCTGGACGTGGTTTTCAGATTCTCCGACCACAGGGCCATGATCTGCGGTAGGGCCTCGTAAATCGACAGCACGCCGGGCAGACTGTCCAGCCATTCGTCGGGATCGTCCGGGGCGGCGGGATCGGCGTGCTTGGCCAGCAGCCAGGCCACATTTTCAAAAATTGTTAGATCCACGGCATCCAATTCCGTGTCCGGATCCTCCTTGGCCGCCTGCATATTCTTTTGCAGCCGGGACATGTCCCGCATCAGATCCCGCCCAAATTTAATCCGGTACAACCGGGGTATCAGGGCGGATGCCCGCATGGGTACCGATATGGTACCTACCTGGATATTGCGCACTAGGCTCTCATGATTGCGCATCAGCCCAAATCCTCCGCGGCGGGAAGATACACCTTGGCGTACCAGCTGTCCAGGACGCTTTTCGGGGTGCTTTTCGTGGTGCGGGCGGAAAGCTTGCCGTCGGCGAGGGGCTGGGTGTTAACGGTGCAGCTCTGGGTCTTAGGCTCGGTGCTTTCCCCCTTCGTTTCGCCGCCGATGTCGGGCTTTCCGGCGGTGACGGCGTAGATCACATACTTGGCTGCGGTGGCATCGCCGTCGATTTCAAACAGCAGGGCAAATGTGGCTGGGTTTTTATCGGCGTACTCCACCAGGGTGTGGTCGGTGCTGTGCTCTACAAAGCCCCAGATATCCACCAGCATCTGGTCGATAAAACGAGCCATTTCCAGATCGCCGGAGTAGCCGTTGCCGGTGTTGGAGACATAGTACAGCACATTATCGGCGTAAAACTTATTGACGGAGCTGTCTTCCTTCAGGGATAAGGAGACCGCGCCGGGAATGGCGACGGGAGTAGAATACGTTCCGTCGCCTGCCATAGGCGCGTAGTGTACGTTCTTCAGACCAAACTGGACTTTGTTTTCACTTTCTGCCATAGTTCCTCCTTACAAGGTCAGGTGATAGACGGTCATAAGGCAGCGTTCGCTGTTCAGCCATTCGTCCGGGTCTCTCGTCCAGACGATTCCGGCGGACGCAAACGCAGCCTCGATTTGCGATTCCGTTTCCGGGGATTTTCGGGCGGCGTATAATTCTACGTCCGCCGTGGGGGTGCTGTAATAGATTCGGTCATCTGCCACCATTACATTTGCACCGGTCTGCAAATAGCAGACAAAGGGCAGTTCCGGAGCCTGACCGACAGGGAACGAAAAAAGGGCAACCCGGCCAGAAAAACCGGGGACGGATTCCAGCAGATCGCCAAGTTGCTCCAAGGTCATCTATAACAGCTCCTTTAGGTTTTTGATAAATCGGGGGATAAGGTCACTTTCGCCGTTTTTCCAGTGGGGGTAAGCTTCCGACCGACCGCCGTTTCGGGTGGCATGGGAACGCTCCAGCAGATGGGTCAGCCGGTAGTGCGGGGCATCGGCGTACACCGTTTCCGTGTACTTGCGCCCGCTTCGTTTCGGCTCGCCGTAGGTGATAGATCTTTTATAAGCCCCGGTTCGCACAGGGGCGGCAGCGGCGACAATCTCTGCGGTTTCCTCCGCCGTCTTGTGGACGGCGTTTTTGACTGCTGTCTGGTCGATATAATCGCCATATTCGGCAAGCTCTTCCATGACGGCTTCCGCAAAATTGTCGATGGTTACTTTCCGTTTCAGCTTGCTTTTCCTGGCCATCAAGATCCCGCCTTTCGCTCCAGGTACAGCTCCACGGTGTCATCCTTGGGGCAGTACGTCCGGTAGATGCTGTACGCGACCCCCTGATATTCCGCCTCCGTCTCGCCCTGATAATCCCCGGTAAACACATTCGCCCGGAACTGGGGGCGCAGACCGTTGCGGCCCGCCTCAAAAAATTCCGAGGCCGTGATGCTTCCGATGGTGCACAGCACCGTGCGCCGGGAGGGGGTAGCCACAAACTGCTTCAGGGCATCCTGGGCGTAGGCGGTGCCGACCAGGGTGATTTCGTCAATTTTCGCCATCGGACACCGCCAATCCGTACAGCCGGGAGGTCTGCATCTGGGCTTTCATCTCGTCATAGGCGGATTTCAGCCGGTCATATTCGTCCTTCCCGGGCTTGCCCAGGTTCATGGCGCAATAGGTCAGGACGGCCTCCTGGATCAGGGGATCCAGCGTGTCAACATTGACACCGGAAACCCCGACCACCCGGAGATCTTGCAGACAGGCCAGAATTTTATTTTGGATCAGGCTGTCGTAGGCGGAGGTCGTCCACAGCTGCTGCAGCTTGACCAGTTTTATCAGATCGTTCATGGGCTACCTCCGTTTGGGCCGTGCCCGGGAAGCCGGGCACGGCAAAGAAAGCGAATCAGCCGCCCACCTTGAAGGTGGCCTTGACGTAGGACTTGGGATTTTCCAAACCGGCGTCGAAGATGCTGCCCGCGGTGGTGATCTGGTTCAGGGTCTTGGGCTCCACCGAGGTCATCACCCGCATGTCATCAAAGTTGTTGGCCAGCAGCTTGCCCCGGACACCAAAATAGGCCACGTTGTCGGCCAGGTTGTTGTCCAGCTTAACGGTCGCACCGTAGATCCGGCCCGTGACGATGGGGTCATCCATGGAGTTGGGCACAAACAGCTTGTGGCCGTCGGCATCGGTGATCCCTACCAGGCCGTTCCAGATGGTCACGGCATTGGCATAGATCACCCGGGAACCCTGACCTTCCAGCTTGGCAAAAATAGCCCGGATGGTAGCGTCGGCATAGGTCTGGGCGGTCAGCACGTTACCGGTATCAATACCGGCGTTGGTGACGGCGGTGCCGCCGTCGGGAGCGGTGCCGTCCAGCCGGGCCAGGATCAGCTTTTCCTTTGCCACGGCGATCCGCTGGGCCAGGTGGTTGACCAGCCAGGTCTCAAAGGCCTCCAGGCTCCGGAACTGCATGGAGTAGGAGATCACCACATGCTTTTTGATTTCCACACCGGCCAGGGTCAGCAGATCGAAGGTGTCCTGCTCATCATCGTTGGCAGTGCCTTCCGCCACGCCCTTAGCATCGCCCTGGGTGGTAGCCTTGTGCCGGGGGATGCTAAAGCCCTGGGACATGCCGGAGATACTGGCATCGTTGTACATGGGGGCCATGCTCTCCACCAGCTCGACGATCCGGTTCATGGTGGTGGTAGGGACGACGGCGGGGGTGTTGGCCGTGGTGGCCATGAACGCCGCCCGTTCCTCCTTGGTCATCTCGCCCAGCAGGGGAACGCCGTTCCGGACAGCCATGTTTTTCAGCCAGGCCCGGCGGTACTCCTCGGACTCGGGGCCGACGGCGGGCTGCTCGCCGCGCCGCTGCCGGTTGATCTGGCCGACAGCCTCGGGGGACACCATCCGGCGCAGCTCCGCGGTGTGGGAGGCTCGGGCCTCGATTTCTGCCTTTTCCTGGTTCAGCTTGCGGGCCTCTTCCAGCAGAGCCGCGGACTGGGCGTCGTCAAAGTCCGGCGCGTCCAGCATGGCGCGGATCTCCGCCAGGCGGTTGTTGATTTCGTCAATTCTCATTTTGTTACCTCCAGTAACAGCTTTAAGGTTTCGGTTTTCTTGCGGTTCTGCTCGGTTTTCCGGTGCTCCTCCGTAAGCGCCGCGATCACTCCGTCGCAGTAGCTCCGGGCAGATATTTCGGTCGTGTCGTTGGCAGGCAGCGACACGGCGGAAACGTCAAACAGTTTCTTGATCCGGGTGATGGTGCGCAGGACGGTGACCACCCCGGTGTCGTGGTCTTCCGTCTCTTCCCGGCGATCCTCGCCGACCACAAAACCAAAGGACATCTTGGTCACATAGCCGCCCCTGATCTCCTCGTGCAGCTGTCGACCCGCTTCCGTGCCGGACAGATCCACCCAGCAGCGCAGACCATGGGCATCGGTATCCAGCTTCAAGGTGCCGTTGCCGGTGCGGGCAAAAACCCGCCCGGTATGGTCAAATTGGAAAATGACATCGGACATGTCGCACGCGTCAAAGGCCTTCGGGTCGATCTGCTCGTCGACTTTGTAATAACTCCCGTCGTACAGGCGGTAGACGGTGTTAAACGTGGTGGCGTAGCCCTCCACGACGCACCCGCCGCCGTCGGGATCCTGGGCATGGACGGACATGGCGACGTTGCGATATTCCCGCCCCTCGGAAAACTTCCGCAGAAGCTCGGCGGGGGTGGTGTCAATGTTGACACCGGCGTAGTTACTCATCGGGCGTTTCCTCCTTTTGCGGTTTCGGCTGGGCGTTGGGGTTGTTGATGGTTCCGTTAGGTCCGTCGGCGTTGACGTACTCGCCGCGGATGATGTAAGCCTGACCCAGGCCGTCCGGCAGGGGAGGCAGATTCCAGACTTCCCGGGCAGTGTCCCGGTTAATGACACCCCGGTCAAGGTTCTGGATTGTAAAGTTCAATTTGTCAGCAGTGGACATATACTGGAGCCGGTTGGCTGTAGCCATGACGGAGCAGTCGCCGGTCAGGTCGCCGGTCAGCCTAAGTAGGTCAGTGATAACGTCGGAAAACTGGATGCTCCAAGGCTCGATTTCTCCCTCGTAGTAGGCGTTCCACTCGTCGCCGTAGCACTTATTTTGCAGGATCTTCTCGTTGCTGCCGAAATAGTCAAAAACATTGTCCTTGATGACGCCCATCTGCTTGTCGTCAATAACAAAATGGTCGGACTTGATCTGCTGTGGGTTGGTAAACAGATTGGGAAACAGCAGCAGGCCACCGCCGTTGCCTGAGAAATTCTGGCGGTCAAATTCCCGCTGCTTTTCCCGCACGTCCTCCGGGTCGGAGAAGTTATTCAGCACGGCCATGAAACGGTAGGTAGCGGCGGATTTCACCGCCTCAGCGATGCCCTGGTTCTGGATGTCGATCAGCTGCATGGTCTGATACAGGGCCTTGTTGTCGCTGCCGAAGAAATCGTTTTTGTGCTGGAATTTGGTCATGATCCCGACCTCCCAGACCGGCACTTGGACAAAGCCGCCGGTGGGGAACCGCAGGGCAATCATTGGATTTTCCGTCTGGCCGACGATGGTACACTCGCTGGGCAGCACGGTATACAGGGCATTGACCCTGCCAAACTTGTCAAACCCGGGGACAATGATGCAGGTATTATCCACGTCGTAAACTGTCCTGGCCCGGTATAAAAACTGCCCCCAGGTCTGGAAGGGATTCGGACGGCCCAGGCGGGCGGCAAGTCCGGCGGAACCCCGTCCGTTAAACTCCACATGCAGCTTGCTGCAATGTTTCGCCGCCGCGTGGATGGTCGCCCGTATCAGCGCGTCCTCGTACACCGCCCCCGAGGTGCTGGTGAAAGACGGCTGATAGCCGGTCAGCGTCTGATAAATGGGGTATCTGGGTTCGGACACCTTCGTGCTCTTCCCAAAGATTTTTTCAAAAAGTCCCATGCAATCTCCTATTTTCCACGGTTGGCCAGCTGCGGGCCGATTTCCGCGTACCACTTTTGACGGACGGTCATAGCGTCCAAAAAGGCGGCCACGCCGTCAATGCGGGTGCGGGATCCGGCTTTCTCGATTTTGACCTTGTCCCGACCGGTGTCCATTTTTAGACAGGTGTCGTAAAAATGGATTTTCAAAAGGTTGTTGCTGCCAATGTGGATCTTTCCGTCCTGGATCAGGCCCTCCGCTTCCCGAATGACCGGGGTCAGATTGAACCCCTGATAAACATCGTCCATGTGAAAACCGTAGGCCTTCATCTGGTCGACCAGGTAGGTAGCACTGTACTTGTCATAGCCAACCTTCAGGGGGTAGATTTTATATTGCTCCACCAGATCCCGGAACCAGTTAAAGCAATCGGAATAGTCGATGTGATGCTCGCCGGACAGCTTCAGCAGCCCCTGCTGCTCGTAAATTCCATAGGGGACACCGTCCTCTTCCGTTGCTGTCTGGATGCGGTCGGCGGGCTGGTAGAACATGGATATTACATACAGCTCCCCGTTTTTTTCGATGACCACGCAGCAGCTTGTTAAGTCCAGCGTTTTGGATAGGTCGATTCCGCCAACGCAGTAGCAGCCCCGGAAGTCTTCCAGGCGCAGGGTGTCACCGGCCATGTTCTCGATCAGCTGACCATCCAGCCAGGCAAGGGCGGAATTTTGCCGGATGCAGCAGTACTTGGTGATAAACTCGACCTTTTTGGACAGGCTGCCCTCTGCCACGGCGATTTCTTCCCGGAGGTAGGCCTCGGTGATGGAAACGCCCAGGTTGGGGTTTGCCTTGCGCAGCTCGGCCATGTCGTTCCATTTGGCTACGTCGTCGACCATGTACAAAAACGGGGCAAGCTGCTTTTCCTTGCTGGCTCCGGTCAGCACCGCGGTGCAGCGGCGGAGCAGCTCGTCAAAGATGCCGTCAACCTCGTAGCCTGGGGTGGACATGCTCAGCATCAAAGGCTCCCGTCGGGAACCCATGCCGGACTTCATGACCTCGTACTGTTTCAGTCCGGCGTCGCCCCGCCAGCTGCCGAACTCGTCGTTAGTGCACAAAAACGGGTTGTAGCCGTCGGACTTTTTCGACGCGAAGCCCAGGGCGCGCATAAAGCTATTCGTACCGGGAACATCAATTTCCCGCTGCTTGATGTCGGCCAATTCCGCCAGCTCCGGCTCCTGCCGGACGATCTGGGCCGCCGCGTCAAAGACGATCCGGGCCTGATCCAGCTTGGGGGCCAGGTTGTAGATTTCAATGCCGTATTCCGGGGACGCAAACAGGATATAATCGCAGATGCAGGCGACGATCAGCGTTTTGCCGTTCTTCCGCCCGACAACCAACACGACCTCCCGGAACTGCCGCAGGCCGTCCACGTCCACGATGCCGAAAACCACGGACAAAAAAGCCTTTTGCCAAAGCTCCAGCCGGATCAGGTCACACCGGCCCTTGCTGTGGTGGCACATGGTCTCCACAAAGCGGATCGCCCGCCGGGCTTTTTTCCCGTCGAAAAACCATTCTCCGGACGCCAGGCCGGAAATGACCATTTTGTACCACAGCTTGATCCAGCGGCCAACGGTCACAGTGCCATTCTGGATAGCCTGCCAATATTCGGCGATATAGTCAGGCATCGTCGTCCAGAGCGGCCAACTTCGAGTCCTTCTTGGGCGGGGTGGTACCGAAACGGATAATCGCGTCGGTCAGGTCGGCGGACGTTCTGCCCATGGAATCCTCCAGCTTTTGGCAGCTGTCGATCAGGGGATGGCTGCTGATATTTTCCCGGCCCTTGACGTACTCTTTCATGCAGGTCAGCCCAGCCGCGTCCAATTCGTCCAGCATTTTGGTCAGCCGTTTTTTCTGGCTGTCATACTTGCCGATCAGCTCCAGCACCAGGGGATTGGTGGCCACACCGTACCGATCGGCCAGGGCCCGGAGTTGCTTTCCGGCGTCTTTTTCTTTCCAGGATTTTGCCATGCTGTCTACCTCCTTCCGGGTGCAAAGTGCTGATTTTTTTCGATTTCCGCCCCGTTTTTCGCCGCTTCTCGAAACGCCCAAAAATCGCCTTGCGCGCGGGGAGATTATAAGCGCGGGCCGGTTTTTCGTCTCCCGGCTTTCCAAAAACCTCGCGGGCGGGGGCGTAGCGTTTTTTGTGCCTCCCCACGCCGGTTCCCCCGAACAATTGTTCGCAAACGTACCCCCGGGGGCGGGTCAGCGATGCGGCGAGACGTTTCCGGCGGCATCGATCCGGTATCGAACGCCTTGCCGGGCGTTGTGTTCGGCGTTGTGGCAGTCTTGGCACAGCAGCTCCAGGTTTGCGTGGTTCAGGGTGATGCCTGGGATGCTGATATTCTCCGGGGTCAGGTAGGTCTTGTGATGGACAATCTTTCCGGCGCGGATCAGGCCGCGGGCGAGGCACCGTTCGCACAGCCCCCGCCGCTTGGCGATGTAGCTGTCACGGCAGGCCGCCCAGGCGGCGGAGCGATAGAACGCTTTTGCAAAATCTTGGGCCATAGGCAAAACAAAAAGCCAGTGCCACGAATCGCATTATGCGAAACATGGCACTGGCACTAACGGCACTGGCACTTTGGCGATATATCGACGATGCTTTCGGCGTGGCATCGCTTGCAGTAGACAATCAGGTTGCGGGCTAGTGTGTTGGGGCACAGGCGGAGAACCTTGTACTGGCCGCACTTGGGGCACATCAACCACCCGTCTTTTACCTGGATTATATCACACGCGGGAGAATTTTGCAACGGTTTATTTCGCATTTTGCACCTCCAACCAAAAGTTAATATAGATTCTCAAGGCAGAAAATTTAATAAAAGCCCTATTTTCGCTTTCCACGCCGTATTCGGCGGGGGCGTTTTCGCGGCGGCTTCGGAGCCTGCTGTACCAGCTTGGGGTACAGGTATTTGACAAACTGATACTTGCCATATTCCGTCCGAACAACGCCGGTATTGTCATAGACGGTAGTGCCCTTGGGCGGGGTCAGGGTCTCGGAGCTGTCCACGATCTGACAGTCTGTTTCCGGCTTGGCCAACCCCCGGCTGGGGATGAACTTCCGGGCACCCACATAGTCGGGAAGCTCCTTGCACAGGTACCGAGCCAGGGACTCGAACGTCCGGGCATAGGATAGCTCGAAGGGGTGCCACTCCAGCAGACCGAAGTCCCAACAGCTATAGATGTCATCCGCGTCATCGCCGGTGGCGTTGAGGATCATATGGACGTGATACCGTCCCTGCTGAGCCAGCTCCACCGGTGCCATCGTGGGATCGTCCCGACTGTGGTTGTGCTCCACCACATAAATATATTTCAGGGTGCGGCCCAGCGGATTCCGCCGGGTCCGCAGCCGCTTGAAGAACTCCCGGACGCATCGCATAACGCCCGCCCGGCTGTCCGGCAAATGGGCATCGTCAAATGTAAGGGTCAGGACGATATCACCGGGCCGGAAGTTACAGGCCATCAGAAGCTCGCATTTTTGCCACTGATATTTTTGGTTCATCCGCTGCTGGGCATCGCTGGTCAGCTTCTTCTTGCCCTGCCTGGCCGCCCGGGAATCCCGGGGACTGGGCAGGGGATAGATGGACTCGTACACCAGCGGCCCCGCAACGATTATTTTTTTGCGCTGCTTACCCATCCGTTTGCGCCTCCGGCTTTGGGTAAAGATGGTCAATAAACTGGCTGATAGTCAAAGGGGTTACATTGTCTTTTTCAGGGATAGCCCCTTGCAGCGCGGCGATTATCCTTTGCATTTCTTCCGCCGTTTCGGCCACCGAGAAAAATCCGGGGTCGGTATAACTGGCAGCATCTTGCTTATGACGCAGCGCAATGACAGATCCACCGTTCAGATCCGGGTACACGCCGGACACATCATCCAGATTTAACAAAATCGGGAAAGGCTTGCCGTCAGTAAGCGACCGCCGGTGCAACTTTGCAAAGTGCATTCTGTCACCTCCCGCCCGCAGACAGCGGGAAGCACTCCCGCACCGTGCCGCCGCCCACCGCAAACTCCGCCAGGTAGTACCGGCCTGCCGGATGAATCCAGGCTACCGTGCCCCAGGATTTGATCGGGTTGCCGTCCGTGTACAGTGCGGTCAACGGCATGTGTACCTTATCGCCTACTTTTACCATTTTCTGTCAGCTCCTTTTTCGTGATTTTCCGGCCGTGCAGCCGGATGGTGTGCCCGGCCGCCAGCAGCCCCAACTCCACCTGCCGGGAGTAGCGGCAGCTTTCGGGGGCTTGCAGCACCAGTTCCCCGGCGGGGTTGTGTACCGTGTAATCAGCCATTGTCTTCCGCCCCTTCCGACGATGCCATTTCCCGGACATCCGTCCGGCCCAGGAGATAGTCGATGGAGCAGCCCAGCAGATCCGCGACGGCTATCAGCCGGGTAGCATCGTGCGCCGTCAGCCCACCGGGCAAGGTGTCATTGGTACCGACATCACCACGCTCCCTTCGGGTTAGCGCGCCGAGATCAATTGTGGTAACAAAGTTAGCGTTACCTTTCGACGCCGCGAGAAAGTTTGCAGCGGGGATATGCCGCTCTTCCCGGATCTGCGCCACCCGGGAATATACATCCCGGATTTGCGCCAGGATCGGAGCATCCCGCTCCCGCTGCGCTTCTTCCGCCCGGGCTATTGCGTCCTTGGCGGCCTGCTTCTTCTCACGCTTTCCGTTGTAGCACAGGCGGCAGCTGTAGCGGCAGGTGGTCAGGATGGTGCAATCCGCACAACAGCCCCGGCAGAATAGGCCAGAATATGGGGATAGCCTGGCCGCCTGATCCCGGCGGATGGCATCATGCGCGCAGTGCTCGCCGCGGCGTTTCGGGCACTTAGTATTCCGGCAAACCGCGTCCGAACTGTCCATTTCCCGGACGATGGACTCCACCCAGCCCTCGGAAAGCCGGAATTCGGTTTTCCCGTCTTTTGTTTGGGCTTGGTAAATCAGATTTTGCCGTGTCGTGGAAATCTTGGCCATAGCGTAGGCCACGGAATCCCGGAGCTTGTCCTGGCTCCACTGACGTTGCAGCTCCGGGATCAGGTGGGCCTTGATGTATTTCACTCGGGCGATTTTTCCGGCGGAGGCCTTGCAGATCTCCGACACATGATCCCGCATTCTGCCGGGGAAATCGTAACCGTCCTGCTGCAGCTGATACAGCAGCTTTTCCACCTGCTCCACCTGGCGGGCAAAATCGGCGGAGGAAATTTTGCGGTTATCCATGTTGTCATAGATCAAGGCCAGCTGCTTCAGTGCCGGATTATCCCCGGCGGCCTCCACGATGCAGGGCACCTCCCGCAGGTCTTCCCGTCCGTCTTCGCCGATGATTTTTTTCAGGGCGGTGTAGCGGCGATGGCCGGAGACAATCATGTAGGAGCTGTCCGGCTGCTCCCGCACCCGCAGGGGCTGACGCAGGCCGAACAGGGAGATATTTTCCGCCAGCGCGTCGATGTCCGACAGCTCGTAAAAATTTTCCGGGTCAGGGATGATCTTATCAATGTCGATGTATTCGATCTGCTCCCGCTTCACGGGGTCAACCTTGACACCGGCCTCCGCCAGGAACTTGCCCAAATCAAAATCAGCCATGCCGGCCACCTCCCTGCCGCGTGTATGCGGCCACGAATTCCGCGTAATCCTGGATCAGTGCGGTGTGACGGCTCCCCAGCTCCCGGCGGAAGGTCAGGGTGTCCATCCGCTTGCTATAGCGGATGTGTGGGAAGACGTGAAAATTGCTTTTGCGCAGGATGGCCTCCGCCTCCCGGATGGTGTCGTCCCGGTACCACATTGTTGGCAGCACCCCGGCCACCCGGAGTTTGCCGTTGATCTTGACCATGTTTTGCACCTGCTGCATGATGTTGGTCATGCCGTCGATGGAAAACGCGTCCAGCTTGATAGGGATAACTACATCATCGGCGGCCATCAGGGCCGCGGCGCAGGCCGCGTTAAAGCTAGGCGGGCAGTCAAAAAGCACATAGTCGTACTTGTCCAGTCTGGCCAACTCCAGCACCATCATCCGGAAACAGTAGGCCTTGACGACCTGGGTTTTCAGCTGGCTAAGATCCAGGGCCATCAGCCGCCCGTCGGCGGCCAGGATGTCGATACCTTCCACCGCCGTGGGGCGGATCAGGTTGACGGATACCCCATCCAGCCAACCGGCCCGCAGCACGTCGGCACATTTGCCGTCCTCCGGGGCCGCCCCGAAGAATTGGGACAGGTTGCATTGTGGGTCATTGTCCACCACCAGCACCCGGGCATTTTGCCGCTCCCGCAGCAGTCGGGCCATGTGGATGACGGTGGTGGTTTTTCCAACCCCGCCTTTCAGGTTTAGGATCGCTGTTACTCGCATTTTGTTTTGCCTCCTGTTTTTATTTTTCAAACGGCACCGGAGTATCCTCCGGCAGCATGTCCATTTGTCCGGGGACTTCCGCCTGCTCCGGGATCTCCGGCACGGCGGCTTTCTCAATTTTCGGATTTTTCCCGGCTTGCCGCTGGGCATCGTATGCCTTGGCGGCCACCTCGGAGATCCAGAAAAAGGTCTGGGTTGCGCCGTCAAAGGCCAGATTGGTCTGAAAACGGCGGCCCTCCTTGAACTTGGTCACAAACATTTTCCGGGGGCCGTCTGGGTCTGACTGGTTGCGCAGCTTAAGAAATGCCACCACGTCCGCGTCCTGCTCCAGCTGTCCGGACTCCCGCAAGTCGGAATTTCGGGGGGTATGGTTGTCCTCGGAGCGGGACACCTGGGACAGGGCCACCACGATCACGCCCAGGGACGCGGCCAGCTGGTGCAGACCCAGGGAAATGTTAGTCACCTGCTCGTAGCGGCTGGCTCCCTTGGCGGGGATCAGCTGCAAATAGTCTACCACGATCACGGTATACCCCTTTTCCAGCGTCCGGGCCCGGATGTCCGAGACCGTCATGCCGCTGGCCGGTTCCAGGGTCAGCTTTCGGTCGGCCTGTTGGGCGCCCAGGTAGCCAAACCTGGCCCATTGATCGTCGTTCAGCCGCCGCCGCTGGATATCCTCCATGCCGATGGACATGGCATGGGAGACGAGCCGGTCGCCCAGGATTTCCGCCGATGTCTCGTAGCTAAAAAATCCGACGTTTTGACTTTTACCCCAATGCAGGGCGCATTGCAGGGCAAAGGCAGTCTTGCCGACGGACGGCTCGGCGGCGAGGATTACAAAATTCCCCGACCGGACAAACAGGTTGTCCTGGATCCGATCGATAGGCCAGCGCAGATACTTTGGCCTGGACTTTTGCCGCTCGGCAAAATCCACATACACCTGGGGCAGGCTCCGGGCCTGCTGCCGCTGAGTGTCAGCGGCCCAGCCGTTGGCCTGTTCCAGCAGCTTCCGGGCCTCGTCCATGGTTTCCGCCGCCTGAAGCTGGGCGGCCAGATCCCGGATGGCACTTACCCGTGCCTGCTCCCGGCAGATCCGGATGTAGCTTTCCACGTTCGCCGCGGTGGGCGTGATCTCCATCAGTTGGAGCAAAAAGTCCTGGTAGTTGCCGCCCAAGGCGGCGTTGACGCTGACCGGATCCACCGGGCTGCCCTTGTCAAACAGGCGCCGAATCGCCCGGAACACGTTTTTGCAGCCGCCGGAGTAATCGTCGTCGCTGGTGCCGGAGACCACCGCCGGAACCACCCGATCATCGATCAGGGCGGAACCCAGAACGCTGTATTGGGCATCCAGCCAGTTGTCTACACGCATCGGTATTCAACCTCCCCCGATGGCGGCGGGGCCTGTCCGGGCTTCTTCCCCCGCTGGTAGCCGTTGGGGGGCTGCACCCCCTGCCACCCGTTGGCAATGGCTGCTCCTATGGTGTCGATCATGCCCAGGATGTCACTCCCGTGCCACTCGGCCAGTTTTGCAAAGGTACGGTTGACGCTGGCTTCCGTGCGCATGGGGTGCGCCTTCCGCACTTGCCGCCCAGGATCGTATAGATCCACCAGGGACTTATACAGGGTGTTCATCTGCGCCCGTGTCCAGTCCGGGTTCTGGTTTTCCCGGATCTTCCTGGCAAACAGCTGCCGCAGGGCTGTCTCGTCCAGGCCCGGCTTTTCTTTTTTATTTTTTTCTTTTATATCTTTACTTGATATATCTTTATTTAATTGCGTTGGATTTTCCGGCGACGGTTTTTCCGACGACGGTTTTTCCGACGACGGTTTTTCCGACGACGGTTTT
>ERZ808245.183-NODE-183-length-35725-cov-8.887384_pt1 | contig 35725 bp, 49 predicted proteins | sample MGYA00521243_ERZ808245 | MGnify/ENA primary metagenome ERZ808245 (study PRJEB31516, sample SAMN03275576) | gut metagenome | biome: mammalia-associated habitat; material: feces | host: Papio cynocephalus | place: Kenya | collected 2012-07-07 ... | reverse complement strand
CTCATTTTTTTACCGCTACGAAATTGGGCGATAGCTTGACGCTAACGCAACGGGGGACGGGACACATATATATATGTGTGGACGGCAACACACTAATATATAGGGGCGCTGATGTACGAAAAGAAATGCGCGTGTTGTGGGCGCACGTATACGGCGAAAACAAGCAGAAGCAAATACTGCTGCAATGCGTGCAGGTCGCTAGACCACTACAGGAAAAAGCGTGATGCAGAGAAGTACGGCAGGCACATAAAGCGCGTACCGCAAACACCTATATATATTAGTGTGCCTAAAGTCGAGGAGCCTATGCCTATCCCGACAAGCATCACTAAGGAGTCAGTTGCACATGGCGTAACAGCACTTAGGGGAGACGCGGCGTTTTTCGATGCTGCGGCGCAACGCGGCCCTGTGGACTACAGGGACGTTTGCGGGGAAATCTCAAGGGGCGTGCTCAACGTTCTCGGGAGGTACGGCCTATGAGGGGACGCAAACCTGACGCGCTAGCGGTAAGGCGCAACAAGAGCACTGCGGATTTGGCTACCTCCACCGCCACTGTGATGGATGGGGGAGCGCTGGTCGAACCAGCCGAAATCGCCAACGACCAACATATGCACGATATATGGGTTAGCACCGTTGGCAGCGGCGCGGCATTCGATGCTTGCGATTCGCCCGTGGTGCAACAGCTTGTTTTCAATATCGCCATATTGGAGGATTGCCGCGCACATATATATAGTGCGGACGGAACCATGCAGACGATGATTGAGATTGAGGATGAGCTAGGGACGGTCACGCGCCCGAACCCGTATATCAAAATCATGCAGGACGCTGAAAAATCCGTGTTGAAGTTGTCTCAAGAGCTTGGCATATCGAGGTTCGCCCGCGCCCGCCTTGGGCTTACGCAGGCCATGAGCACGGCGGCGCAGGTATCCATAGCGGAACAAATCGACAAAGCGATTAGCAGGCGGCAATGAGCTACAGAACGAAAACAGGGAAGCTTAGCAAGGCCGGGGAATTCCAGGTCGAGCGCACGAAGATTTTTGCCGAAACGTTCCTCACGTTCGCGGGCGAGTCTGAATTATGTGGGCAACCATATGTCATATCGGATTGGCTCATGCGCAATATTTGGAAACCGATATTCGGTACCGGAAAAGTGGACGAGGAGACGGGGCGTTTCCGTAGGCGCTTTAGGCGCGTGCTCATAGGTGTCCATCGCGCTTTCGGTAAGTCGCAGCTCGCCGCCGTTATCGTTCTTACCGTAGCTACCATGGAGCCATTGCCGAATGGACAGTATGGAATCGTGGCAGATTCAAAAGAGAATACCGCGATGGTCAAGAACTACATATCGACCATCATCAACGCGAACGATACGTTAAAGAAGCAGTGGAAGGTATACAAGGACGTTATCCGCAACACTGAGACGGGGCAGGAGATACACGTCTACCCTTATAAAGAAGCGGCGTTGCAGGGTAAGCATTTTCATGTGTTGGTCGGTGACGAGATTCACGTATGGCGCGATGATGCTGTGTGGAAGGCGGGTACGTCTGGTCAGGCCAAAGTGTGGAACGCGCTCACTATCGGCATTACCACGGCGGGAAGCTCGCGTGACGGGTATTTGTTCAAGCTGTATCAGACTCTAAAGCGCGATAAGCATGCATACGTCTGTTGGCTTGGAATCACAGACGATGACAACCCGGCAGACAGGCGCACGTGGCGCAAGATAACGGCGGCTGACCGTATCACGATGGACGAACTTGAAGAGCAGTACGAATCGGATAAGTTGGAGGACGGAACGCCGGGGCAGGGTTTCGTTCGCTACTACCTCAACCGAACACCTATGGATGCAGTCGAGGAGCCGTTCATGAAGGGGCGCGATGTTGACGAGTGCGCGGAATCAGAGCCTTTGGAGCTTGACCGCAACGCATGGTTCACCGTTGGCTTGGACGGCGCTGTGCGTGGCGATACCCTGGCGATAGTTTGCGCACAACGGCAAGGTGAGCGTTGGGCATTCGAGGAATACTGTTGGGAGAAGCCCGCGAAGGGGCAGGCAACATATGATTTGACTGAGGTTGCGGATGTACTGTTGCAGCTCGCGGCGCTGCCTGGCAACCCGTTTATCTGCGCAGACCCCGCGCGTATGCAGTTCCTTACAAACTGGTTGGAGAGGACGCACGGCCTTATCTTGGCCGAGGTAGCGCAGACCCCATCCATCATGTGCCCCGCGTCTGAGCTTTTGGCGCGTGCGGTATCGACGCACACGGCATCGTTTAGCGGCTTGTCTGTGCTGCCCGCGCATTGCAAGAACGCAGTTGCTTCTGAATCAAAGGCATACGGTCGCAGGCTTGCATCGTATCGCGGTAAGCACGGTCAAGGTACGAAGCGAATAGACGCGGCTGTAGCGGCGGCTATGGCTATGTGGGCTTTTGACAACAACGAGAACCAGGCACCGAGTGCTTGGAGTATCGATCTGTAAATCTAATAGGGGACGTGTAACGCATTATTGCACCTGATAGAAAGGGGCGTTATGAGTTTCACGTCTAAATTGATGGATGCTTTTAGATACGCTTGGGATGGGGCAACCCCGCAGGATAGGGTAGCGCTGCCGTCTGGTATCACCTTTTACAGCGAGGACGGCATAAGTGACGCGGTTAATTTGCGCAACTCTCATGCGGGCGCGTTTTACTCGAACGCCTACCGCGCGTGCGCTCTAGCTAAAGCAAGGCCGCTTGCGTCTCTTCCCGTGAATGTATTTGAGCGCAAGGACGGCATGCGCGAGGTTTCCGAGCAGGACACCGCTAAAGACCTCGCCCGCCTTCTGCGTACCGAATGGAACCCGTATGTCAGTGCGACAGAGGGCTTCCGCTGGCTCGATATGACTAAGGACGCTATCGGCGAAGCGTTTGTCAGGGTTGAATGGAACCGCTCACGTATCGTGGCGCTATGGCCTATGTCCGGTACGCCTGATATCGAGGTCGGAGCTGATGGAAGGCCGATATTCGTCTACGGCGGGGACAAGTTCACGAAGGCTGGCCGCTATCTGTCGCATGAAATCGTTTGGGTTAAATCGCCCATTACCGACCAGGACGGTCTGCACGGCGTGTCGCTCGCCGTACTCGCGGCAAACGAACTTAATATGTCTATCGACCTTGAAGAGTTCTACGGGCATCTTCTTGGCGGGCAGGGCAATTTTCCGGGGTGGTTGGAAACGCCCGCAAAGCTCACCGAGCAGGACTTCAATAAGCTCAAGAAGCAGTTGGGCGATGGCGGCGGGATAGTCAACGCCGGTAAGGTTCGCATTTTCGATAGCGGGCTTTCCTACCACACTACAGGGCAGTCGATGGTCGATATGTCGCTCGTTGAACAGGAGCGATGGATTTTGCAGCAGCTCTGCCGCACGTTGTCTGTCCCCCCGCAGGAGGTTTTCGAGCTGTCTCATGCCACCTACTCGAATATCGAGCAGGGCGCTATCAATTTTGCTAACAAGACGCTTGTCCCAGAGTGCGTAGAGATCGAACGCGCATTTTCGCGCATCCTTTGGGGTATCGGCCTTTATGAGTGCTACGTCCAGTTCGATATGAACGGGCTGTTGCGCGGCTCGTACAAAGAGAGGATGGACGGCTACCGTATCGGCGTTTACGGCGGTATCTACTGTCCGAACGAGGTGCGCATGAAGGAGGATATGCCCCCGTACGCTGGTGGTGACCAATTCTTGCGCTCTACCGCGTACAGCACCGTTGACCCTGAGACTGGTGAGGTAACGCCCGCTGCTACGTTGCGTAACGTCGGGCAAGGCGGCTCAGGCGAGGGTACGGCACCCGATACGGACAACGGCATCGGCGGGATGAACGTCATCCATGCAGATATGGAGCGCCGTATCGCCGAGCGCGTGCGCGACAGCGGGGACACCGAGAAGACACGCGAGTTCGCCACGAAGGTTCTTAAGCCATATGCCAACGCGTGCATCATGGCGCGAATCGATTACGACATTGAATCCGATATTGAGAGGATTATCGAAAATGTTTGATATTGATGTTTACGGCGGTATTGGTGACAGCTTCGATGAGGACGGCGTTACTGCCGCATCGTTCGTCAAGGCGCTAAGAGAAGCCAACGGAGACGATGTAACTATTCACGTCAACTCTTCTGGCGGTAGCGTGTTTGATGCAAACACGATGGCGGAAGCGTTGCGCGGCTATAAAGGCCGCACTGTCGCATCCATCGAGGGTTTGGCCGCGTCTGCCGCGTCTTATTTTGCCCTCACTGCGGATGAGGTTGTTATCAATCCTACGGCGCTCATGATGATTCACAACCCGTGGGATATCGAAATCGGTGATGCAGAGGACATGCGCAAGAAGGCGGATATGCTCGACAAGGCGCGTGCAACCATTTCCGCGCAATACGCCCGTAAGACGGGGCATGATGTTTCCGAGATTGAGCGCAAAATGGATGAAGAGACATGGTTCGATGCTAGCGAAGCTGTCGAATACGGCCTTGCAGACCGCATGAGCGATTCCGCACCTATCGCCGCGTGCATCAAGATGGAGGACGTTAAGCGTTTCCGCAACGCGCCGAAAAGCCTGTTAACAAGTGACGAGGAAAAGCCTGCGGGGGACGCAGGAAAGATTATTGAAACCGCGAACGAGGAAAAGCCCGCGCGGGAGTCCTGCGAGGTGGAAGCGGAGTCTGCTACCCGAACCGTTTGCGTCAACGGTCAGTTCCTAACTTATTAAAGGAGCAAGCAAATGAAATCCTCTATTCAGATTCACAACGAGCTGATGGAGCTTGACAACAAGATTGCCGATGCTCAAATCAAGTTCAACGCAGCCGAGGGCGATGCAAAGGACGCATTCCGCGACAGCATCAACCAGTACAAGGGCGAGCAGAAGTCCCTCAACGATATGCTGGGCGATGTTCTCAACGAGGAGGACAAAATCCGCAACGCTGGCGGAGTGCCCCTGGCAGACCCAGAGGGCGTAAAGGCCAAGAAGCCCGTCAACATTCTTGACCAGCTCATGGGCGCTCGTGACGAGTTCCACGGCTTGCAGTTCGGCCAGACCCTCACCGCCAACGTCCGCAACGCATCCGACAAGCCGTATGTGAACATGCCTGGTATCGAGGAGGTCGATATCAACCTCCCGCGTCAGACGGGTGACGGCGCATTCCAGTTCGGTTTTCTCGATTCCCTGCCCACTGGCACCACCGCAGCCGATGTGATTAACTACTTCACTAAGGATGAATCCAAGTACAAGAACGGCGCTGCTGCATGGACTGCTGGCACCGAGAAGCCGTCTACCGCTATGGGTTGGAAGCAGGTCAGCGCCCCCGTTCAGACCATCGCGCACCTCATGCCCGTTCTTGAGCAGCAGGTGAACGATTGGGGTCAGCTCCGCTCCCTCATCGATGTTGAGCTGCTCATGGGCTTGAAGCTCGCCGAAGCAAAGACCGCTATTGCTGGCGCAGACCCGAACGGCATTACCGGCATCACCAAGAACACCGATATTCAGACCTACACCAAGGCCGCAAAGGACGATGTCGTTGACGCTATCCGCAAGATGAAGACCGATGTCCTCATCAAGTCCGGCTTCAACCCCACCCACGTTGCCATGCATCCGTATGTCGCTGAGTCCCTTGAGCTTATGAAGGACGCTAACGGCCGCTATATCCAGCAGGTTATCAACGGCAAGCTGTGGGCGCTCAGTGTCGTGGAGGATATCAACCTCACTGAGACCACTACGACTGGCTCTTCTGGCTCTAAGACCACCTACGGCGCTCTCGTCTATTGGAACGCGGCGGCAACCTGGTTCACCAAGGATACCGATTCCATCCAGGTTGGCCTTATCGGTAACCAGTTCGCCTACAACGAGGCAACCATCCGTGCCGAGGGCCGTCACGCCTTGAAGGTCACCTATCCGAAGGCATTCTCTTACCTCGCCGATACCGGAATCACCCGATAAATCATGAAAACGCTTAGTCCATCGCAACGAATTCGTATATCGCTGGGCGAGCTGGCGGCGGGGGTATCCCTTGAGGGCGCCCCCGCTTCTTGTGTTGCCAAGTCGGCTGTTACGGACGGCGTTGCCACTATAAAGCCAGTCGATGGCGCATTTGTCTTCACGGCCACGGCGGCACCTGACCTGATTTCCATCACGTGGGCCATTTCAGGCGTTGACGTGACGGCGGAAATCGATTTGGTTCAGTCTAGGTATTGTTCCGCGGACGATGTGCGCGGATACCGTGCGGATGAGTACCAGCTAACTGAAACAAGTGACGAGCTTGTATCAGATGCTATCGCCCGCGCCGAGGAGGTTATCGAGCGCGAATCCCGCAGGTTCTACCAGCCCGTTATCAGGCGCGTAACCGTTGACCGCCCGCAGTGCTCACCACTCACCATGGGAATGACCGGGGACGGCACCGCATCCGATGTCATTTCCGTTATCGGGGCTACGGGCGAGGACGGCGAACCCGTGTATGTCGGGCGTGCGAGTTCGACCATGTTCGATGTGTCGAATCTGCCCGCGAACACGTTTGCCGAAGCCATCGTCAAGATGGGCATGTTCCCGACCCCGGCAGAGGTTAAGCCCGCTGTTATTGCGCTTGCGGCGTGGTATTTATCCCCGTCCAACCGCCCCGACAACGCAACGTCTGAGTCCACGGATACAGGCGTGCTCAATTTCGTTATCGGCGGCGTAAACGGTGCGGCTACATCGCTCCCAGAGGTCAACGCGCTTATCAAGCGCTACGGCCTTGCTGACTACTTGATTGGCTAGGTGGATGATGGACGGCGTTATCTCATCCACTATCGAGTACATCGAACCGCTATGGGAAAAGGCATTCGAGGACGCGCCCGTTAGCTTCTTCACGTCAATCGGCGGCTCCAAGGTCGAGAAGCCCTATGAGTCTCTTGTCCGTGAAGCCGTTGAATCCGTTGAGGTAGACGATTTGGCAACCTCTACCGTATCCGCTATGGGCAAGGCGCGTAGCGCGTACAACGTTACGTTCAACGTTCCGTTGGAAGCGTGGTGTGTGCGCTCAACGGTGTGGGACGCATCGAAGATTCTCTTGAATGGTTTCGAGAAGCTTTGTGGCCTTATCGCGGCAGATAAAACGCTTGGCGGGCGCGTTGACCATGCAGTGCCGTTTTACAGCACGTTGGGGACAGCAACGCGGGACAAGCAATTTATAGCAGCGATCGATTGCGGTATCCGCGCATCAATCTGTATCGACCCTATCAAAGATAAGGAGTCATAAAAATGGCTATCAATCCTTCAATCGGCCTTGTGGGTATCGCCAAGCAGGCAGACCGCGACACCCCCGCAGCAGAGCCGACTTACGTACACGGCCTTACGGGCGGCTCCCCGTTCGGCGCATCTCGTTCCATCGCAAACACCGAGGTTGCTTGCGGCACCCGTGCCCCGTCTGACGCGCGTGTCGATTCCATTAGCATCACGCCGTCCATCCAGGCGCTCTGCTACCCCGATGCTTTCGGCGAGTACCTGTATGCAGCCCTCGGTGCCGTCACCTCCAAGCAGGTCTCGGGAACGGGCGATGATAGCGGCCCCGCAGTCTATGAGCACGTGTTCACCATGGGTAGCGCGTTGCAGTACTTCACCATCTGGTCGCAGATTGGCACTAACGGATTCACCCGTTCCGATGGCTGCAAGTGCGACTCCCTTGAAATCAGCGCATCCGGCAACGAGCACCTCGCAATGACCGCATCGTTCCAGGGCTTGGATGGCAAGGTGGGTCTTGCGAGCATCCCCGGCAAACTCACGCCGTCCTGCTTTGGCGGCAAGTACACCACCACCGACTGCACCTTTAAGCTCGATGCATCCGGTTCCACGCCTGCCGAAGCCCTCGTTTCCGAAGCATCCTTCACGTTCTCCAACAATCTTTCCGCGCTCACGTCAATTGGCCGCGTGACCCCGCGCGAGATTGCGGAGGGTAGTCTTTCCGCTGGCGTGTCCGTGACCACCATCCCCGATGATTTGAAGGAGTACCAGAAGCTGCTCACCGGCTCTGAGAATTCCACCGACATCACGGGCAAGGTCGTGCTCGGCTCCGTCTATGCGAAGTTCTTTGATACCGACAACCCCGCTTATACGCTTGAGGTTGCTATCAACCATGTCCCGTTTACCGCCGAGTTTCCCGAGGTCGAGCCAGGCGGCAACGAAGCCACCATTGCATTCACCACGGACGCGGCTATCGTCACGAGCGCTAGTGAGTCTCCCGTCACCGTTACCCTGCGCAACGGCGTTAAGAGCTACACCGCTTAAACAAGTGACGAACATACCTGCTATGGGAGGGGGCTATACGCCCCCTTTTCTTTTATAGGGGACGCAGACGCGAAAATCCAAAGCGTAGTCGATTTGAGAGGGTAGTCACATGGCTAACGACAAGTTCCGTTTCGTAAACTGCGAGACTGGCGAGGAGACAACTTGCGTAGCGCGTCAGGGCGCTTTGAACCGCGCGAAGATTTATTTGTTCAACGGCGCTGAGCCGAAGAACAACCCCGAAATCAACATGTTCATGGCTCTTTGGGGCTTCCTTTCCGCAGAAGCGGCGGGCACCCCTGTAGTCGATCTGCCCAAGAACAAGCGAAGCGTCAATTACGACACCGTGCTCGATTTGATGGATGAGGTCGAAACCTATTACGAGGTCGATAACGGCGAGGACGATACGAGTGATAGCGGCGAGGGCGATACCGCAAACCCTACGGAGAATGCGGGCGCACTCTCTTAGCCATTAGCCGTTTCGCCGGTGGGTCTGTAAACGATGCTATAGCCCTGGCATACGACTTTCCCGCAGTGTTCGACCAGCTGCTTTTCGATGCTCTGAACGTCCTCAAGGAAAAGGCGGCGGAACAGAAGGGCGGCAAGGGCGAATGGCGCAAGCCCGGCGAGGGAATCAACGAAGCCCGCGACAGGCTGAGGGCGGAACGGCAGGCGGCTAAAGAGCGTCTATCAAGCTACGAATAAAAATGGACGGTGAGCCATGTACACAATCGAGGTTCAGAACCTAGACGAGACAATCGAAGCATTGAACCTCGTTGACAAGTCCATGGCAAAAGCACTCAAAAAGAAGATTAAAGAGATTTGCCAACCAACCTTGCAAAAGGCCAAAGGCTACGCGGGCGGACTCGGAGGGCACCCGACAGGCTCGTACGCGGCTTCACTGTCTCTGAGGACACGCGCCAACGGCGTTGTCTTCCAGTCAACGGACGGGGGCGGCGGCGTTATCGAGTTCGCTAACCCCGGTGCCTTAATCCTCACTGGCAAACGCGCGGGGCGCAGGGCGGGTGTGCCACATGGAAGCCGTCCACCACGCGCCCTGCTCAAAGCGATTCTCGAAGACGAGGAACACATTATCGAATCCGTTAACAGCGAGGTTGTTAAGGTTTCTGGCCGTATAGGCGGGGTTGATTAAATTGGGAAAAGCTTCAATCACAATCGCGGTAAACGCGAAATGGAACGGTAAAGGGATAGAGAAAGCCGAAGCGGCCATGCGCCGTATGTCCGTCCTGGCGGCTTCTAGCTCTGAATCCGTCAGTTCGAAATGGACGAAGGCTAGCGGCGATGTCGCAACATACGCTGGCAAGATGTACAACGCTAGCAAGAAAGTCGCGGATATCGGCGATATGCTCACCAGGAGCGTTACCGTTCCTATGGTCGCTATGGGCACATACGCGGCAAAAGCGGCTATCAACTTTGATACGGCGTTGGGTAACGTGCGCAAGACCGCCGATATCACCGAAACGCAGTTGCAACAGCTCGGAGATTCGGCGCTTGATTTATCCACCAAACAGCCCGTAACGGCTGAGACAATCCTGAATATCGAAGCATTGGGCGCACAGCTCGGTGTCGCTAACGGCAACCTTGAGGATTTCGCGGTAACGGTATCAGGCCTTGATATCGCAACGGATATGGACTTTGAAACCGCCGGTACGCAGATGGCGCAGTTCGCCAACATTACGCAGATGTCACAAGACAAGTTTAAAAACTACGGCTCGACCATTGTTGACCTTGGCAACAATTTAGCTACGACAGAAAAAGACATCTCCAACATGGCTCTGCGTCTTGCTGGCGCTGGAACAGCTGCGAATTTTTCACAAGCAGATATTCTCGGTATGGCAGGAGCTATGTCCTCTCTCGGTATCAAGGCGGAAGCTGGCGGCTCTGCTATGACTCGAATCATTCAGGACATTTCCAAAAATGTTGCAAATGGTTCAGATATCGTTGAGGAATATGCTCGTGTTGCTGGTGTAAGCGCCGATGAATTCTCGAACATGTGGCGAGAAAAACCTGTTGAAGCTATCGAACTTCTTGTTGAGGGGTTGAAAAAGCTCAACGATGACGGTACCGACATGAACGTCACATTGGAAAAACTCGGAATCAACAACGTCCGAAATTCCGACACAATGCGGCGTTTGGCTGGTGCTGGTGACTTGCTACGCGAATCTGTTGACCGGGCGAATAGCGCGTGGGAGGATAATTCCGCGCTGCAAACCGAGGTGGATAAGCGAAACGAGACGCTTGAGTCGCGCTTGCAGGTGTTGAAAAACAAGGTGGACGAGATAGCCATTACTGTTGGCCGTCCTCTCGTTGACGCAGTTATCGACGCACTCAACGCTTGTCAACCGTTGATTGACGGCGTGGCGAACCTCGCGGACAAGTTCGCAAACATGGATGAGCAGGGACAGAAAAACGTTCTCATGTTCGCTGGTATCGCGGCGGCGGCTGGCCCCGTGCTGTCCGTTGTCGGGCGCGTCGGCGAGGGAATCTCCACCGTTATTGGCACGTTTGCAAAATTCGGCCAGTCTGCCGGAATCCTCACCGATGCTCTTAACACCGTTGACGGTAGCCAAATGCGCATCTATGCAAGCTCTGATTTGCTTTCAACAAACATAGGTATCGCGGGCAACTCCGCTGCAAAAGCCGCTGGCGGCGCTGAAAAATACGTTGAAGCATGGGAGGGCATGACCGACTCCGCAAAAGTCCTAGGTGATTTTGAGGGGAAATTCAATAAGCTCACCGAAGCTGAGGTTGGGGCATCCGACAAAGCGGCGGCTGCTATCGCCAAAAAGAAGGACGCACTCGTTGAGGAAGCTTACGCGGCGCGTGAGTCGTTGAAGGCCAACGGCGATAACGTAACAAAGTGGTCTGGTTCGGCGGACGAATACAATAAAGCGACGAAGAACATCTCAGGCACCACGTATGCGCTGCTCGACAACGAAGCGGCGCAACGCGGCATCAAGGCATCGTCTAAAAGCGCGTCTGACGGAATCAGCAAGATTGGCGAAAGCGCCGAAAAGGCGGCGGCTTCATCGTCCACAGCTACTAGCGCATTCGGCAAAGTCAAGAGCGGGGCTGGTAAGGCTGCATCCGGCATCAAAAATTTTGCTACTGGCCTTATCGGGGCTATTGGCCCGCAGATAGCTATCACCGCTGCGATAGCTGCTGGCACGGCGGTTATCGGCGCTGCCGTTGACGCATACAACAAATACAAAGAGCGCCAAGAGCTGGTCAACGGCGCTATGCAGAGCGCTAAGGATATCGCCGGAAACGCAGCGGCAAGCGTCGGCGAGTTGGGCACCGCTTACGACAATCTGGCTGTCGATAACCGCCTAGATGACCTCAAGGCAACCAACGAGGAATTCGCGCAATCGATGGAAGATATCTATACGAAGAGCGCGAAACTAGATTACGTTGTCGGGGTTATCAAAGACCTTGCGGGACAGAGCGGGCTTACCGCTGGCGAGCAGGAAAAGCTCAAATCCGCTGTCGAGGATTACAACGAGATAACGGGCGAGTCCGTTGAGGTCACGGACGCTGAAAACGGCAAGCTGTCAGAAAGCGTGGAAGCCCTAGAAGCATCCGCGAAGGCATGGCAGTACAACGCCAAACAACAGGGCTACGCACAAGCTGCTGCAAAGTACTACCAAGAGGAAGCGGAAGCTGCCGCGCAACTTTCCATAGCGCAGGAGAAGCTCACCTCAAAGAAAAAAGAGTATGACGAGCTGACCGAAAAGAAGAATTCAAAAAGTTTGACTCTTGAGGAGGCAGACCAATACGACAAGCTCGGAATCGAGATAGACGAGCTAAACGGCACTATCGATGACAATAAAGCGGCTATGGACAAGGCCGGAGAATCCGCCGAATGGCTTTCGAACCAAGCGGCGGATATGGAGAACCAGGTCAAATCCACTAAGAGCGTTTTCGATGAATGGGGCGAGAGCGTAACAAAGCCGTTCGAGGACGCGGGCGTAAGCATCGACGATTTCTCAGAGGCCCTTGTAAACGCGGGAGTCTCGACCGATACCCTCCATGCAATTGGCTCAGAGAACTTTTCCGCGCTGGCCGCTGCTTGCAATTACGATGTCGATACGATGGTTACGGCGCTGGCAAACTGGAACAACGCCCCGATGGTTGGTAAAAACAGCGATATCAATGTCAACCAGGCACAGCTCAAGGACGCACAAGGGAATCTGTACGTGTGGAACGGCACAACGCTTGTTGACAAGGACGGTAAGGCTATCGTTGACGGTACAAGTCTTACCGATGCTCAGGGTAATGTGTACAAGTGGAACAAAGGCCGACTGGAAACAAAACACGGCAGCGTAACCATTTCGACAAAAAGCATGGATGACTCTGTTGTCAAGTGGAACGGGCTTTCGTTTAAAACGAAATATGCGGATGTTATCGCGCGTGTTGCTACACAATACTCAAACGCGCATCTGCTCAGGGCAGCAGGCGGAATACGTACGCACGCGGACGGCGGCGTAGTTCGCTATCACGCTGGCGGCGGCTCCATCGTGAACGTACCCGGCAGCGGGTACCCGCTCGATATGGTGGGCGAAGCTGGCGCGGAGGCTATCGTACCGCTCACGAACAGGCGCTATGCAATGCCGTTCGTCTCGATGATTGCGGACGAGATTAACAAGGGACGAAACAGCGGCATCGGGCAGACCACAGTAAACAACTACACGCTGACGATCGACGGCGTTAAAGCGAACGGCAACCAAAGGGCGATGCAGCTTATGGAAGCCCTTTTCGATGAATTCAACCTCACTAGCGAAATGGGAGTGCGATAAATGGCTACGGCATACGGAAACGTTGTACAGCACTGGCAGTGCTACATGGAGGCCTATGTTGTGTCGCAGACGGCAACGCAGGCAACCGTCCGATGCAACTGTTACTTTCATTCTATAGGGTGGGGCTACGATACGGCGGCAACGGGCACAGCTACCGTCAACGGGCAATCTGCTAGCGCCAAAAAGACCGCATCGAGCGGCACGGGCGCAACGGTGAACCAACTGTTTGCCACAAAAAACGTGACCGTAAATAAGAACAGTAGCGGTTTCAACGTATCTTGTTCGGCGAAGATGCAGCTAACAGGCGGATACCACAACGGCACTTCCACGTGCTCGGTTAACGTGTGGGTACCCGCCGTCACGTATTCCGCGCCCGATGCTCCGTCCAATCTTACGGTCACGCGCGAGAGCGATACAAAACACGTGCTTAAATGGACGAATCCCGCATCCACTACCACCAAGCCCGTGTCGGGAAACAACGTGTACCGCCATACCGATGACGGCGATACGGAAACGCTCTACAGCTCCACCGCTATTACCACGTACACCGATGGCAGCACCACGGCAGGGCATAAATACTCGTATGATGTTCGCGCAACCGGCCCTGGTGGCAAAAGCGATATGTCGAACGCTGTAGTGGTGTACACGTCACCGACCGCCCCGACACTTACGGCTGAGAAGACAACGGCTGGTGTCAAGGTCACAGTGACCAAAACGCCGAAGTACTATGACGCAGGCGCATGGAAAATGCAGCGGTCTACAGACCGGGGCGCGACGTGGGTTGACGTTACGTTCGCACAAGATGGACTGTCATTCACTGATACGAAATCACCGTCCGGCACCGTTCGGTACCGCGTATGCGCGACAATCGACAGCGTAGCTGGTGCATGGGGAGAAACGTCCGATATCGTGACGATATGCCCGCCGAATGCACCGACAATCACCGATTTGAAAAGCGTCTATGCATCAGACCAGGGAATCGTTATCACGTGGGTACCGAACCATCCCGATTGGACGGCGCAGAGCGCGGCACAAGTCGATATAGTGAAAGACGGAACGTCTACCGTCCATGATATTTCGGGCACGACAACTAGCTATACGATTATCAATGCTGGCGTTGGCTCATACCAGGTTCGCGTGCGCACAAAGGGAACCGACCCTAACTGGGGCGAATGGAGCGCATACAAGAGCTTTGACGTAAAGGCCGCGCCAGCGCTTGAAATCACCGCACCAGTAGACGGGGCGGTAGTCGATGGGTTGCCGCTCACTGTTACATGGACGATGAGCGACAACACGGGCATCACGTCCGAAGTCGTTAAGCTGCTCGATTCATCAGGCACGGTGCTTGCGACGAAGCAATATAGCGGCGGCGTTACACAGGCGGAATTCACCGGTTCGGACGGCTTCCAGAACAAATCTAGCTATATGTTGCAGATTACCGTGCGCGGCGGTTCGGGGCTTGAAACCACCGTGTCACAGGCATTTACGACTGAATGGGCGCACCCCGATATCCCTACCGTTACGGTACGCACGACTGAGCGGGCTATGGCTAGCGTCACAATCACAGCTGCCGATACCGAACCGCTTGCAACCTCGTTCGATATTGTCCGTGTACTCCAGGATGGCTCGAAGTTAGTACTCGGCACGGGCCTTAAAAGCGGCGAGCAGGTTATAGACGTGCTGCCGCCTATCGGTGTTGAATATTGGTACAGCGTCACCGCCTATGCGGATACCGAGGCGCTTGTGGAGTTCAAGCAGAGCGCCCTTATCGATACAGACGGTATGGAGGTCTTCAATTTCGGGGCAGGCGCGGAAAAGTGCGTGTACCTCGGATTGAACGCCAACGATTCTGAGAGTATCGAGATAACGGGGACAACGTTCCATTTTGCACTTGGGCGCGGGAATACACCATTGCCAACGTTCTATCCCGATGGCGATATGGACGTGACCGGTACGCATTCCTACGTGATTCATGGAGCGGACGGGTACCTGGCATTACGCGAGCTTGTGCGCGACCCGTCCAACGCAGTCTGCTGGTACCGCAGCGCATACGGCAGACGGGCTAGGGTCTATGCAAAATGGGGCCTGAGCTACGAGTCGAGTAGCTACAACCTCTTTAGCGTAAGCGCGAGCATCACAGAAGTAGTTTGGGAGGAACCCGAATAATGGATAGCCATTGGACTAAACGCATAGCTAAAACCAGCTATCGATTCATGCGCGTTGACCGCGAAACGGGTAATGAGACGGGGGCTATCCCGTTCCTAAAAGGCGGAACAATCACGCGGAACAACGATGTGAGAGTCCTTGAAACGGCTGAGGTTGAGTGTACGGGCACGTTCGACCTCGGCCCCGATTTCGTGCGCATATACCTTGAAGCGGAATGGGCGGACGGCTATACGGAGACGGTTGTTCTCGGAACGTTTTTGCCCGTGGCCCCGTCACGTGAGGTGTACGCTGGTTATTCCACGTCCACTGTAAAAATGTATGGACGGTTGCAAGAGTTGTTGGACGATAAGTTCGCTACGCCAGTTGTTCTTAAAAAAGGTACTAATGCAGTAAAAGCGGCAGCTGATGTTTGCAGACAGCAGGGATTAACAGTCATTGCTGACCCGTCAGATTTTACGATTACAAACCCTAGAACATATGGATTCGGCGTTGAGCAAAACAAGGATAATTCAAATGATAGCAACAATGATGACAGTAAGTTAGATATGGTAAATGACTTACTTTCTCTAGCTGGATTTAGGTCTGCTAAAACAGATGTAATGGGCAACGTCATTTTTAGAAAATATATTGACCCAATGTCAAAAGGTGCGAGTTGGGATTTCACGGAAGGAATCAACGCTCTATTTGAATCTACCGTAAATGAAGAACACGATATTACAGACGCGGCAAACCATACTGTCGTTCGCTATGGAAGTGAGGACAAAGTTATCATTGGTGAAGCGTATGATACAGACCCAAATTCTCCGTTATCAACAGTAAATCGTGGGCGTGTTATTACCAGAGGATACACGTACAATGACCTGCCTGACGGCAAGACGGATGCAGAGAAGCAAGCAAACGCCAACAAGACGGCTGCAAGTAAACTCAAAACGGCGCAATCGACCATTCTGAGGGCTACGATTTCGCACCCATATGTGCCGGTATCGGTGAACGACACCGTTAACTTTAGTTATCCGTCAGGCGGCATAAACGGCCTATTCGAAGTACGCACGCAAAAGCTATCGCTCACAGGCGGTTGCCCAATCAGTGCGGAACTTAGGCATTTCGTTAGGAGGTAGGGCATGGCTTTAACAAGAGACGAAGAGACGCGCGTAAGGAACCTGGGGCGCTTGGCACTCGAAAAGGCGGCTAGCGCAGGCGCGGCAAAAGCAGCTAACGGAATATCGCGCGAGTTCGCTACCGTAAGCAAGGTGAACGGTGACGGCACCCTAGACGTTAGCATGGGTGAGTACACGGACGTTAACGGTAAGACGAGTGAATGCATCTTGCGCGGACTGCGCATGACCGTTGGTTGCGCGAGCGCTCAAGTAGGGGATAGGGTCATTGTCGATACATACGCGCATATATCGGTAATTACTGGCATCCTCGCCAATGCGGATAATGCGCATTACGTAAAGAAAGACGGATGGTTTATAACGCATTTAGCTGGTCTTACGATAATGACAACGACGCTTGTCGGTACCGCAACGAATTTCACAACAACGGGAACGAGCACGAACCTGTACAAGAATCTCGGCGCAACGAATTACCCGGTAACTTTTAAGGAAACACCCGTCACTGTAGTTTGCCCCGATGGAACGGTGCTGAAAGCAGATACCGTAGGAAACAGCACGACTAAATTCGAGACGCGAATCATGTTCGACGGTACTACCGGATGGATGGGTTCAAAAGTCCCGTATCGTGTTAGCGTTATCGCTATCGGTATCGTCTAACTGCTTTTTCAAGCTGCATAGAACGTTACAGACCCCGCAAAATATGAGCTGTTCACGGCGCTTGTGATTGTGATTTTGCCGTTCGGGCTGATTGTGACCTGGCCGAAATTGTTCGTTCCCATCGACACGCAAACGCCGACAGTGCGTATGACCGGGCGTGCGTTTTCGGGCAGCGTTGCAAGCGTTGTACCGCTTTGCCCGTTGCTGTTCTTGCTCCATGCGAACGACACAGTGACGATTTGCCCCGTCTTTTCCATCTTGCAATATCCGGGGACATCGCTAGTGCTGTCGCTGCCGTAGAAGTACTTAACATAATGCGCACTACTGCGGCACGCATTCAGAGCCTTGGGGAACCAGGGCTTTTTTCTTATGCAGGGGACGTAGCCCATACCATCCACATAGTACATAACCAGCGGATTTTAGCGGCGGGAGGTGATGCAATGGCACCATTGCAAGCGGCGGACTTCATTTCCCTCGGCTCTTTAGTCGTGGCCGCTATCGCTCTAATCAGCGCCCTTCTATCTAGGTTGCGTGACGGCTCTGCGCGTGACCAGCTCTTGAACGACAAATTGGATCGCAACAACGAGATGGCCCGTGAGACGCGCGACACGGTGCGCGACATGAGCCGAAAGCTCGATGACCACGGGCAGACGCTCGCGCGGCACACGGAGCAGCTAAGCACGCTCACGGGGCGCGTCGAGCGGCTAGAGAACGGCTATGACCTTTACAAAACAGGAGGTACAGACTAATGGACGAATACAAGGCGTGGGCTATCGCGGCCCTCACCCGCGCAATCAAGACGGCGGCGCAGACGGCGGTATCGCTTATCGGCACGGGCGCGGTAGGCTTCACCGATTTGGACTGGATGCAAATCGCAAGTGTTTCGGGTGTGGCGGCTGTCGTGAGCCTGCTTACCAGCGTGGCGGGTCTGCCAGAGGTGGCGGACGGCAAAAGCCCGCTCTCATCCGCTAAGGAGGTCTAGCCATGGATACAGAGGTCAGCGAGGAACTGAAACGCGAGGTCGAGTCGCAGGACTCGCACGATGAGCCGGACGTGGTGGAGGTGGAGCAATGAGCAACGACGCGGCGAGCGTGCTCAGCGTGGCGCGCGGCGAGATAGGCTATTGCCGGTGGAACGACCCCGAACAGGGGACGAAGTACGGTCGATGGTACGCGAAGAAGACAGGCAGCTCGTATTTCGGCACCAACGGCGTGCCCTACTGCGCCATGTTCGTGAGCTGGGTTTTCGATAAGGCAGGTGCCACGTGCCCCGGTCTCCCCGGTGCGGGCTGCACCACGCTCCTGCGGCAGGCATCATCCCGTGTGGTGGCGGCGCGTACCGCCAAACCCGGCGACATCGTGCTGTTCGACTGGGACGGCAGCGGGGACGCAGACCACGTTGGAATCGTGGAGGTGAACAACGGCTCTTACCTCACGACCATCGAGGGCAACACCTCGCGCGGCGGCAGCGGTTCGCAGTCCAACGGCGGCTGGGTGGCGCGGCGCACGCGCTCGTGGAGTGCCGTCCGCGCAATCGTGCGCCCGACCTACAGCGGCGCGGCGAAACCCTCAACCACTACCGTAAGCACGGCGGCGGGCAAGCTCGCGGTTGACGGCTACTGGGGCGCATCCACCACGAGACGGGCCCAAGAGCTGCTGCACTGCGTGGCTGACGGCGAGGTGTGGGGGCAGTACTCCGGCAACAAATCCAAACTGCCGGGTTGCACCACCGGATGGAAGTGGAGCGCCAATCCCTCTGGTTCGCCCCTCGTCAAGGCGCTTCAGACGCGGTGGGGAGTCTCACCAGATGGAATCATGGGGCCGTCCACCGTCAACGCCATGATTAGGCGCTACGGAAACGGCGTGTGCGACGGCAGGCTCGATGCGCCTAGCGCGGCCATCAAGGGCTTTCAGAAGTCCCTGAACGCAGGCAAGATTTAATAGCCCCCTCTCTCACCCCTCTCCGCTTCAGCGGGGAGGGGCTTTTTTGTGTCTAAATGAGGGGTTAAAAATATCCTAGCAATATCCTAAATGCGCCGAAAAGCACGGAATTCCGCATATCTGTTCGTAAGGCTCGTAACATCTACCTGCGGAAACTTCAAGACTCGTAAGGTTCGGGCAAAACCCTTATTTTTTCTAAGAATAATATATAGGCAATCTACCTGCTATTTCTTTTTCAAATATCCTTATTTATCCTAAGTGACTCGATAAACGTACGCGCCGTCTGCTCGATGGATGGGCGGACGTAATGCGCACCGCTCGTTCCTGGCAGGGCATGGCCCATTAATAATTCGCATAAATCCCACGGCATGCGTAGCTCCATCTCGCATATCGTGCGCCACGAATTCCGCAGGTTCGCCCACGGGATATACTCTATGCCGTTCGCTTTGCAATAAGCGCTCCACCGGGTGTTGTTGATTGAACGAGAAGCCGGTTCGCCGTCCCCTCGATCGCTTAGCCATTCGCGGCCTTGCGTCACGTATTCGTCCCTTATTTGGAGTAGCCGTTGCGCGGCGCATGGCAGGACGAACGTCACGCGCCTACTTTGAGCCGTTTTCATGCGCTCAGTTGTTTGGTTCCCTGTATTGCATATTTGGCGCGTGACGGATACGGCGCATACATGAATGCCGTCCACATCCACCACTTTTATATCATCGGTGCGCACCGCTAGGGATTCGGCGGGGCGGCACCCCGCAAAACAGGCGAGAATGAACGGCGCTTCAAGCAGCGTCCCGTGCAGCTTGCCCAACACCTGCTTAGCTTGCGCAAGCGTGTACACCTTCTTTGAGCGTGTGGCCGATGCAAGCGGCATCTCATACTTGATATTCGCGCCGAACGGATTCATAGGCAACGGCATGAACGTTGCAGTGCGCTTGAATATATGGGATAGGCATTTCATGCTGTTGGCCGCATTCCCCCGATTCAGCGTCAATATCCATTCCTGTATATCGACTGCGCGGATAGCGTCTATGGGCGTGTTCCCCCAACGCGGGCATACGAATTTTTCCCACGCCCTCGTTATGCCGTTGTATGAGCTTTGGGCGAGCGTACCTGTTTCCAACCGCTTATTTAACAAGGGCAGCACCCATAGCTCATAGGCGCGGCACACGGTTGGGGTCGGCCTATCGTCCTCATGCTCCACGTGCTTCTTATCGAGGGCTAGGCACGCTTCGCGGTACGTCCCCCATATGGTCTTTGAGCGGCGTTTGCGGCCTTGCGGCGTGTTCTCCACCCACCTTATTACGTACTTCTTGCCGCGCTGCATCTCGGTCACTGACCCCCATGAGCGGCGGCGTTGCCTATGTGTCATAATTGAATCACCTGCTAGAGAGCGGAGTTCGATATGGCTCAGAACGATATGCACGTTGTCATGTACAAGATTCTCGCTTACATCTATGAATGCATGAAGACCGGTGTGGAGCCTGATGCGGGCAAGATATCGTCCTCGGCCCTCTGCATCCCCGATGAATACTGGAAGCAGATAATCCGCGAACTGGTCGAGCACGGATTCCTTACGGGAACCTCAATCATCCAGACAACAAGCGGCGTGGTAATCGGGTTTGAGAAGCCGCGCGTGACGATGGACGGCGTGGAGTTCCTTATGGAGAATTCCATGATGGCTAAGGCGAAACAGTTTCTGGTAGAAGCCAAGAGCGCTATCCCGTTCATATAGCGCATCCCTCAACACTGCAAAATTCAATATCGGGGAATAGGGCTAGACGGCCCTTCTACCACGGTGAACCGCTTGCGCCTGACTTGCGGCGGCTACCGCGCCGTTGCCCGCTATCGTGGCGATACTGCGTTGCGTGGCGCTGTCACATTCGCGGTAGTCATTGAGTAGCACGTGCTCATCCTGGGTGAGTCCCGATTCAGGCCAACCGACTAAATCGTTTGGGGTGCAATGTAGGACTGCGGCGCACTCCCACAAATCGCTTGCCAATATCGGCGTTTCTCCGCGCTCCCAAGCCCCGACAACGCGTGGCGTAGTTCCAACTTTTACGGCCAAAGCTTCTTGTGTTAAGCCCGCCTTTTTACGAAGCTCTTTAAGCATGAGTTTGTATTGCATGACCGCTCCAATCAGTGCTTTAAACGCCTGTAACGACAATTGCGACTATAAGCGACCGTACAGACAAGTTTACCAACTGCAAAGAAAAATATTCAAATTGAGAACTTTTCTTGTTGCAATCTACGAGATACGTGCTAATGTATAACACGGTTCTACGAGATACGAACTTTTTAGAAGGGAGGGCGAACGAATGGAGTATTCGAACGAACTTTTCGCGCAGAACCTAAGAGCGGAGCGTGGAAGGATGCATCTCTCTCAAGACGAACTTGCATCAAAGGCGAAAGTGTCCAGGACGTCAATCTCGTCTTATGAAAATTGCACGGCTACACCGACAGCCGAAAACGTTTACGCACTAGCTGTTGCCCTGTGTGTAACGCCGAACATCCTCATGGGCTGGGATTAAAACGAGCCTATCCACCTGGGCGCGAGGGCGCTGCGGCTCTCATTGCTAAAACTGACCGTCTGTTCCCTGTACGGTCGTTGAGCAGGTCAAAGTCATTCGATGAGCTGGCGATAACGTAGCTCCGCGGCACAACTCGTTTCGGTTGATATTTACAGTGTCCTTTGTGCGAGCCACGTATGCTCCGAATCGCCGCAGTGTCCACGCGCTCAGGCGTGCGTACCTTGAAAACGAGAAATAGCGAAAGAGCTTGATTGTAATCAAGCAACGAAGAGATTCCCGCATCCGTGCGGGCGGCAAGCCGTGAGAGCCGATACATCCACGGCACAGATAAACAGAGAGCGCGTTTCCCGACAGCAAAGGAAAAACGCGCCCAAACCACAAAACACCCTATGAAAGGAGGTGTCCGCATGGATTCTACCACGACAACGTTCATGGAGGTTGCGACAGCGCAGGGCTTGCCCCGAAAGCTGCTGTACACGGTGAGGGAGGTCAGCCAGGTACTAGGTATCCCTTACTCGACACTGCATGACGAACTCAAGGCGGGGCGGCTCAAATTCCATCTGCCGCCTGGCCGCAGATATGGGCAGCTGATAAAGCCCGAATGGGTCGATGAATGGATTAAGGAGGGGACGCATGAGCGGGGTGGCAATTAGCCTGCTTGACGCAGGTAAGCGGTTTGAGGACTGGTTTCACACGCTGAACAGCGCGGCGCAGGGCTTCATAGCAGGCGCTTTCGTTATCGCGTGCATCGTCCTCACAGGATATATCGAGACGCATTAGAAAGGTAAGCACATGGCGCAGGGAAAGCATTACGCAACGCCTATCGAGGTCAGGCGCGACAGGGAGCGGCGCGTTTTCATTAGCGGTTTCGCATACGGTGCGCTTGCTTGCGCGGCGGTTGTGGCTGCTTTCGTGGCGCTTGTGCTGTGGACTTTATAGGAGAATGCAATGATTAAATTCATCTATCTTGTCGATGTTGGCGGATTCAAGCCGCTTGCGGTCGGAGATTATGACCTAGCGATCGACTTGGCTAAATATTTCCATCCATACACAGAAGAGGATGGGGACGATTTCGAGCGTTTCATCGAGCGCTGCCCGTACGTCATCTAGGGGGCGGCACATGGAGCTTACTAACATCCAGCGCCTTGCTATCGCCGATGCATTCATCAAGGCTTGCAAGGACGAACAGAAAAGAATGCGCGAGGACGTTGATTCAGAATCCATCCAGCTATTTTTGGAAACGGGGGCTGATAGGCGTTCTGTATCGCTCAACGGGGAGAAAGTCGGAACAATATCCGTAGTAACGACAAAGCCGGTTGATGGTGTGTTCCCTGAGATTCAGGACGCACGAGAATTCGCAAAGTGGTTCCGTGAGTCCGATGGTGGAATGGACGCTATCAACAGGCTTATCGCGCTTGAGCCTGGTTTGATGCTCAAAGCTGCAACTGCGGATGGCGAGCTGCCGGACGGTTGCGCCATGGTCGAAAGACACGAACCGGCCCGTATCAAGAACACCACGTTGCGCGTGGACAAGAAAAAGGTAATTCATGCCATGGGGGCGCAACTTGCGCCTGCTGTGGCGGGGTTCCTGCAAGGGGGCGAGTAGATGGGAATACCTGTTCTGATTCTTGGCCCGTCCGGCTCGGGCAAAACCTACTCGCTGCGGAACATGCCCGCCGACAAGTACGGCCTTATCGAGTGCGAAAAGACCATGCTGCCGTTTAGCGGAAGAAAGAAGTTCGCGCGAACTAAGGACTTCAATCAGCTACGCGGCACCATCCAGGCTTACGCGGAAAAGCTTGATACGGTGGTCGTGGATGATTTCGGCTACTGCGTGACGGATTTGTTCATCCATCACATAGCAGACCGCGACCAATTCGCAATCTACAAAACCATCGCGGCTGAGGTTTACGGGACGATCGAATTCATCAACGCACTGCGCGAGGACGTAATTGTTTTCATCACGATGCATACGGATTCAGATGCATTCAACAACATCATCCCAAAGCTCATGGGCAAGATGGTCAACGAGAAAATCGACCTGCTGGGAATGGTCAACGTCTGCATTCTCTGCGAGGTGGTGGACGGCGAGCATGTGTTCATCGTGGACGGGAAACCGCCAGCGAAAAGCTGCGGGATTTTCGAGCAGGACGTTATGCCTAACGATTTGGCGGTTGTCGAAAAGGGCATACGCGATTTCATCCACGGTGAATAGCAATGGATGGCAATAAAGCTCTATCAAAGATGATGGGGCTTTGCGAAAGCAGATACGCGACTTTGGTAAACGGCGGTTGCGCGGAAGGCGTGGCGGCGGACAGGACGTATGACGCGCTTTGCGCGGCGTTGCACGAGGTACCGCATTGCTACGATTCCCGCGACCGACTTTTCGAGAACAAGCTACGAGAGGTAGCGGAAAGGTGAGCACATGGCACGTGCGATTTCATGGGGCAACTACGAAGCGAGCACAGACGGCGGTTTCGAGCAGATTCCGGCAGGCGGGTACGTAGCTAAGATTATCGATATGGTCGATAACCTGCAAAAAGAATACGTTGAGCTTGTTTTCGATATTGCGGAGGGCGATAAGGCGGGCTACTACGGCGATGATTTCGGCAAAAAGCACCCGTATACGCACCACATTTTCTTGAGCTACAAGGAGACGGCTATCCCGATGCTCAAGGGGCGCATGGAAGCAATCCAGGCGAGCAACCCCGGATTTGACCCGTTCGCCGCATGGGACGCGGGGCGCTTTGACATGTTCGCCAACCGTCTGCTAGGCATCAACCTTCAGGAGGAAGAGTACGAGAACAAGTACGGCGAGGTGAAGACGCGCATGACCGTGTGCCAGGTCATGCGCGCACAGGACGTGCGAGACGGCAAGGTAAAGGCGCGTGCGCTCAAGAAACTCGACAAGGACGGCGCTCAGGCCGCTACCACCTCCACGATGGTACCGGGCAGCATGGCGGCGCAGGCGGCAACCATCGAGGTTCCTTTTAATTAAGGGACGGGCACAACCGAATATCTAACTGACGCGGGGCGGCGCATTGGCGTTGCCCCGTCTCTTAACTAGGGGAGGTGACCCGCCATAATCTACTGTGACACACGGCAGCAAAGGGGCAAACACCGGAATATCGATGAATGGCTCGATCGCCACGGCGTTGAGTACGAGTACCGCAAACTCGATTTCGGCGATTACATGACGGACGGCTCCAATGTGTCAATCGACACGAAGCAGGACTTGCAAGAGGTGGCTGGGAACGTTGGCCGCGACCACGCGCGGTTTGTGCGCGAGATTGAGCGGGCTAACGCGGCGGGTTACCGCCTGGTCATTCTCGTGGAGCAGGGCGGCGTGACCTCGATTGACGATGCGGCGCGTTGGGTCAACCGCGTGTGCCGCGCCTGCAACAGGCGGCGCATGGGGTATTGCAATCCGACACACGGGATGAAATGCGCTGCCAAACGCTTTAAGCCAATGACGGGGCCGACACTCGCGCGAATCATGGAGCGGCTTGAAGAGAAACACGGCGTGCGCTTCGAGTTCTGCGACAAGCGGAGCACGGCGCGGCGCATATGCGAGCTATTGGGGGTGAATTACAACTGATGGATGAAACTGGGCTATCGCCGCTGGGGCAGGCGGCAGTGCAATACGCGCGGGACGGTTTCGCGGTTTTCCCGTGCCACCCACGCGATAAACGTCCCGCCGTTCGAAAAGGCTTGAACGACTGGACAGACGATGTGTCGGAAATCACGGCGTATTGGACGCGCAACCCAAACGCCAACATCGGCATCACGTGCGGCACACCGTCCAACGGCCTGCTGGTACTCGACTTCGACGTAAGCGACACGAAGAACGGTCTAGCAACGCTCAAGGAGTGGGAAACCGCTCACGGCGAGCTGCCGGAGACGGCAACGGCGATAACGGGCAGCGGCGGCAGGCACTACTTCTACCGCACGGATAGAAGCGGCATCAGGCCGACAGCCAACGCGGAGCTTGGCGTGGATATCCGCTGTGACGGCTCATACGTAATCGCGCCCCCGTCCATCCACCCAGGCGGCGGAGTCTATGAATGGTGGGCATCACCGGAAGACGTGGGCATAGCCTACGCGGACGGCAATGTCTTGGATTTCGTGGACTACGTGCAGCGAAACGGCGGCGCGGACGAGACACGCAAGGAAAACGGCAAGTTCCGCTTGCCCGACATAATCAAGCAGGGCGAGCGCGACAAGACGCTTTTCAGGTATGCATCGCATCTCAGGAGCGTTGGCCGCTCTGATAGCGAGATTCTCAACGCCGTAATGGGCGCGAACTTCATGAACTGCCGTCCGCCCATGGAGCAGGCCGACATCTACCGTATCTGCAAGAGCGCGTGTCGGTACGAGCAGGGCGGCGGCGTAAGCGCCCATCCATCAAGTGACGAGCGATCGATAGGAGCGCCAGGGCGCGGCAAAGCTGAAACGCCGGGCTTGCGCGGTAAGCGCGGCGGCATCCTCACGAACGAGGTTGCGAAGCGCATCATCGCCGACAACATGGCGCGTATCATCGACGGCACTCCGGCTGTGTGGACTGGCACGCGCTGGGATTTTGGCCCCCGCGCTATCAACCGGTGCGTACTCGACCTCTGCGACGATGCAAAGAAGACCGACAAAGCCGAGGTCGTTAGCTACATCATGGACAAGGCTCCAAATGTGACAAGCGACCGCGCATTTGATGGCGGCTATTACGTCCAATTCAAAAATTGTACTTACGACGTGCTAAAGGACGAGGTTGTCACGCCTGAGCCGTCCATGTTCATCATCGCTACGCTGCCCGTGAACCTCAACATGGACGTGGAGCGCAACGCGGCGGACGAATTCCTAGAATCCGTGAGCAACGGTGACGAAGCCACTAACCAGGCGTTGCGCGAGGTCATAGGCGCGTGCATGTGCTCAAAGCGCGTCCTGAGCCAATCGCCAATGCTCATAGGCCGCGCGGGCGGCGCGAGCGGCAAGGCGAGCAACGGCAAATCCACGTACCTCAACTGGTTGCGCTCGATTCTGGGCGTTGAGAACGTGAGCAGCCTTGACATTGCCACGTTGGGGCAACGCTTCAACGCATCTCGCGTTGTCGGCAAGCTTGCGAACCTCGGTGACGATATTCCGGACGGCTTTCTCAAGGGTGACGAATTAAGCATTTTCAAGAAGGTTGTCACGGGCGATTCAATCTTTACCGACGTAAAGAATGGCGAGGGTTTCGAATTCCGCCCTAGCGCATCCATGGTTTTTAGCATGAATGCCGTCCCGCGACTGTCCGACACCACGGACGGCGTGTTTCGCCGCCTTGCATTCATCCCTTTTCGCAAGCGTTTCGCGCCCGGCCTGCCGGGATACAACCCGAACATCATGGGGCTATTAAAACAGGATGAGGTGCTTGAGCGCGGGGCACTCCTGGGGCTTATGGCCCTGGGGGAATTAATCGAGCGCGGCACGCTCACGCCCATCCCCGACATGGTGGAAGAGGTCGAAGAGGTCAGGCGGGACAACGACAGCGTGGCGCGTTGGCTAACCGACTGCGAGATTACGGGCGAGTCACTTAACGGCCAGGCCGTCGCAAGCGTCTACGACTCTTACAAGAGATGGTGCGAGGACAGCGGCGAACGCAACCCGTTCGCGCGGCGCACGTGGACGGCGAAGGTCAAAGAATCTGTGACGTTCAAGACGTTAAATGACCGAACTGTGACGTTTGACGGGACACCGATTCTCGACACCAAGTCATCAAGGAGCACGTCCGATTCGTCAAATTTCATCAGAATCTTTAAGATTCGTGACGTTTGACACCAAAATGTGACGCTTTGTGACGTTCTGAAAAAACGGAACGTCACGAGGTTTTAGCAGATAGACATATATGTGTGACGTTGTGACGCTTGTTTCGTGTTGCAATACTCATTTTCTATAAATGAGAATAGATATATATAAAAAATTAAATATACGCGCGAGGAACGTCTCACGTCACACACCACAACACGAACAACCGAATAGGAGAGCACATGGACGAACTTCAGCAGTTCGGCGCTCCCGATATCGCGGACTCAGACCCGCGCGAGTGCGGCACTTGCGCCTTCTGGTTCAGTGACGGCTTTTCCTCGTGCGGCATCTGTCAGCACGCGGTAAAGCGATCGATGGACGCAGGACGCGACATCCGCTCATGCAGGGACATCTGCGAAGCGGCGCGTGACGCGCTGGTAGATGAGGGCGCTATAGCCTGTGACAATTGGAAGAGCTGGGAAAACGATGGGTAACTACGACTATCGCACGCATGACCGCGTGGAGCTTGCCGACAGCTACGGCACGGGCGCGGGGTTCCGCTACAAGAACGGCAGACGCATGGAGATAGGCGACTGCGTGTTAATCGAAAGCAGCAGCTCAAAGGCCGTTTTCAAGATTCGCGCATTCAACACGCGCGGCATGCGCGTAATCGTGAGCAACGCGAGCAGCGGTGCCGTGACCGTGGAGCCGAAAGAGCTGCGGTTGGCGTACGCACGCAAAAGGACTGAATAGCGGAATCCGTTTTGACACGCTGTGGCGGCGTTTAAAGCCCGTTTACGGCTTGACCCTAGTACGGACTAGGGCAAGGGGATAAACGGGCCGTCACGCCAGCCTGAGACAGCGAAAACGGCAAAAACCAAATGGAGAGAACAATGAAAACAATCAACCTTGGCTATGGCTACCGCTTAAGGCGGCTCGATTCGATGAATTGGGAACTTGAGCATTTTCATTTGCCTATCCGTTACGGGAAACCGACATCGGACAAACCGAAATGGATAGGCCTGGGCAAGTTCTATCAGCAGCTCGACGCGGCAATCAGCGCGGTTTACGAGCTGGTGTTGCGCGAGGACGGCGAGGACGCGGCAGACCTCGCAGAAGCCCTGGAACGTGCGGAAAGAATCGCGGCAAACCTCAAGGCCGTCTCCGTGAACCTGCTTGAAATCGGGTAGGTGGGGCTGCATGGAGGAATGGCACGCGATGATGCTCGAACGCATGCACGAGCTTGTCGCAAAGGGCAACGTGACGGCTCACCAGATTCACGAGCGCACGGGAATAAGACTCGATTGCATCCAACGCGCGATGCGCAAGTACAAGAAGGAACATGGGGGCTATTAAAATGGATGAGATTGAAAACAGCGAGATTGATTACGACGGCGTTCTGTACGTGCGCTGCGTATGCGACAGCGAGCATATCCCGGCACACGCGCACACCGGGGACGCGGGCGCGGATATGCGTGCAGCGATCGACTCGCCGCTCACCATCTACCCCGGCAAATCGGAATGGGTACCGCTTGGCGTGCGCGTTGAGATACCGGACGGTTTCGTAGGGTTGCAGTTCCCGCGTAGCGGCCTTGGCTGCAATCATGGGATTTGTCTGGCGAACGGTACCGGCGTTATCGACTCTGGTTATCGCGGCGAGGTCAGGGCGAAGCTGCTTAACCTGGGCAAGAAGCCGTACACGGTGAAGCCCAACGACCGCATATGTCAGCTGGTTGTCGTGCCTTACATGAGCTGCGTCTACGTCCCCGTTGACGAACTCAGCGACACTGAGCGCGGCGCGGACGGCTACGGCAGCACGGGGGTCGAGTGATGGACGCGGGGCAGGTCGAGCAACTGCGTACTGCTGTCATGGACGAGGTGCGTACCCGCGTCAAGGAGAAGACGGCGCGGTACCGCGAGGAGATAAAGCAGCTCCGCACGGAGAACAACCGTCTCAACCGCGAACTCAGCGACACCATCGAGCAGCGCGACACGGCCATTCGCTTTGCGGACGGCCTGCGCAAGAGGTGATGGACGATGCCTAGGGACGTATGCCCCCGCTGCGACAAGCGCGTGGAGCCGATTCCGCGCGGCGGCAAGGGGCTTTCAACGATACTCGAATGCCCCGCGTGCGGCGAGCGCGAGCAGATGAGTAGATGGCACTTCAAGACAATCGAGGAAAAGAAGGCCGCGAAACGCGAGTATCACAAGGAATACGAGCGCATTTACAAGCCGAGGAGGGCGGCGCTCATGCGTGCCCGCTATCACAGCGACCCCGAGTACCGCGAGCGGAAAAAGCGGCGCTCACACGATTATTACGTCAAGAACCGCGAACGGTGCATGGAGCGCAAGCGCAGGTGGTACGCGGAGAATCCCGACCGCGCGGCCCTCATACGCAAGCGCTGCAAGCTCAGGCAGCTCGAAAGGGAACGTGCGCGAATGAAAATGGAGGAATAAATGACAACTATCGATTTGCCCCGCGATGCGGAGGGGCGCGAGATTCCGCTTAGTACGAAAATGCTGTATCGACGAAAAGGGGGTTCTGTCGGGCGAATCAATGTATCGGCATGGCGTTACGACGTGCTGGATAATATTTGGAGCCTTATTGACCTTAACGACGCTATATATTTTCATCCCGAAGAATTATTGCTAATACGGCCTGATACATGGGGAGCCCTGCTCCAAGACCTCGATGAATGCGCGAAAGACATAGGCGTATATGCGGGCTGCGATAACGAGTACATCGGCGCGGACATCGCCGCGCGAATCCGCAAGTTGAGGGGTGAGCGCGATGATTAGCGACAGAGAACGGCGCGAAGCCGTCCGGAATATCCGAAAGTGGCTCGACACGCCGTTTACGGAGCGACCTCGTGCCTACTGCAACGATATGTTGCAGCAACTGGGAGTACTCATTGGAGCAAGGCCGGGGGAGAATATATACAGCCGCGTTGCCGACCTCATCGACCGCCCGACGTGCAGGAACACGAGCGGCTACAGGGACGTCTTCCGGTGCAGCCGCTGTGGCGTTATCAAGCTCGATGGAATGGTCGAGTGCATCAATGGGCCAGAAGACGTGTTCCATGTACCGTTCCAGCCTATTTACTGCCCCAACTGCGGCGCGGAGGTGGTGGACGATGCCTAAGACCTGCGGCACATGCGCCCACTCTAAGCCTATCCAGGTGGTCGAGCTACACGGCGGGCGCTTGACGGACGTTGACCGCCTTGAGTGCGAACGTGACACAGAGCACATCCACATCACGGACGTTGACCGCACATGCAGGTATTGGAGGTGCCGCAATGAACAGCGTTGACGAATGCGTGGACTCGCCCGCGTGGTACCAGGGCCGCATCGAGACAATCGAGAAAATCGAGAGCGTCGTTGACGGCCTGCCCGCAAAGCAGGCTTATCTGCTGGGCCAAATCATCCGCTATTGCGACCGCGCCGGACTCAAAGACGATACCGCTATTGACCTGGGCAAGGCGAATAATTACGCGCATCGTCTCGTTTTCGGCACGTGGCGGGACGCGTAAGTGGGGACACTAATCGTACTCTCGTGTCGGCGAAACCTATTAACAAGTGACGAATACGTTTGTGGTGATTCTATGGAGTACGCACAAGGTACCGTCATGAGGTGGGGTGAGCACGAAACCCGGTACCTCGTGCGGCACCGAGATGATGGAGCCGAGCTTATCGCAGAAGCCCTGGGCCGCTCGACCGATTCCGTGCGCTCAAAGGCAAAGCGCCTGGGGGTCGAACTCACCTATCGCAAGTTAGAGATATGCCCGGTATGCGGCACAAGTTACGTGCGCCCGAATACGAAAGCCGGTACACATGGCATGTGCGTCTCGTGCTGGGATAGGCGCAAGGCCGATACAATGCGCGAACGTGCGGCGGAGATACGCGCGGCGCGTGAGTACGACGCGGCAAAAAAGAAGTACAGGAGGGCGCGGCATGGGTCTTAAAATGTGCCCGCATTGCGGCAAGCCATACAAAACGCCTGGCTCGTGCCACCGCTGCAAGACACAAAAAAGCCCCTCGCGTTCGCGGCGCACGAAAACGCAAGAATCGAAGCGCAAGGATTCTAATCCATGGAGGGGGCATTACAGCAGCGCGGAATACCGCAAAGCGCGGCAGGTTGCGCTAACCCGCACCAACGGGTGCTGCGCCGTATCTGGCGTGCGCATAGCCGACGTTATCGACGGCAAATGGGTCATGCGCAAGAACGGCGGCATACACCATATCGTGCCGTTGTCGCGCGGCGGGACGGATTCGCCCGATAACCTCGTGCCTTTAGAGACGAGTGTGCATAACAGGATTGATGCTGAATTACGCAGGAGGTTTAAAGATGAATAAATGGACGAGGGTCTCACTTGTGTTGATTGTCATATTTTCTGTGCTAGACCTTATGCAATCGATTCTATAACTCGTCACTTAATAAAAGATTGCCCCGTTAGCGGAATGCTAGCGGGGCTTTTTGCCGTCTCGTGTTCGGTTACTGTCTCGTGCGGCTCGTGAACATTCCTTCTGGCGCCGTGTTGTCCTCATCAGGATAATCAAAGCGCACCGTTATATCCCAACTCTCAAGCTCGTATGCGACCGCCCTGGCGTTGGCGTTCGCCTGACCGAATGGCCCCTCGTCACGCCCGAATCTGTCATACATGGCTTGGTCACGATAATACGTAATGTGCACCTCGTGCGGGGCTTCACCGTATGTATCGATGCAATTTTCTACCGTCTCGCGTGCGTGATCGATTTGCGCCTTTTGGATTCTTTTAGCGCGGTCGAGCATATCCCAGGCCGCTTGAATCGGCATATAGGGAACGTTCGGATTTTCCCACCGCTTCACCGTGCGGATGTTGATATCGAGCTGTTCCGCAACGTCGATTTGGGCAAGCCCCACGCTTTCGCGCAGGGCTTTGAATTCTGCTTTTGTCCGTCCTTCGTTCATCATACCTCTATCGTGTTCGTTACTTATTTTTGCCTACGCATCTCCAACTCGTTTTGCACCCGGCCGCGTTGCAGGTTTCCGCGAACACGATACAGTTAATCTCCCAACGCTGCTCAGTAGCGCCACTTTCGTATACAACCGCCCCTAGGTATTTGCCATGCTCAACAACTTCATCGCGTGTCGGCTGCTTTTTATTTTTCATGGTGCTCTCCATGTTCTCGTGCTGGTTACAACCCGAGTCCTAACGGGTCTTCATCTATCTTGCGTATCTTTTCCTGCTCTCGATGCATCCAAAGCGTTGCGGCGCCGACTAGCGTTGTGTCTCGTGTCGTGCCGCCATGTTGCCCGGTGAGCATAATGCGCATGTTGCTTAATTCTTCTCGCGTTATCTCGCGGCTTCTTTCCTCATCGCAGGTAATGCCCATCTTAAGCAGGTACATGAATGGATGTGTAGCAGGTTCGATAACTAGCGCGACTTCGTCCTCGTTATCTGTGTGGAATACCTCGAACGGGATGCCGTTCTGCGTGAATCTCGTTGCCCGTGCAACGTGCTTCTGCCAGTCAGCCCCCGTGAACGGGAATGAGGTTTTGGGCTTGGGCTTTTTGGCCTTTGGTTCTTTGTAACGATAGGTCATGGTGCTGCCCTTCGTGTCTTGTGGTTGTGGTGGCGAGGGGGGCACCTGGTTGCATCCCCCCCTGGTTCGTCGCTTGATTGGTGGTTACTCGTCTGCCGTCATATCGTGGGCCTGTACAACATCCCAAAAATCAACGTCGTCACGGGAGACGTAGTATGGATTACCAATTTGGATGCCGCCGTTCTCGTCTTCGTTTGTCACGAGTTCGTAAGCCTCTTCCGCGATGGCTTCGAGGTCGTAGTCCTCCCACCACTCGTCAAGCGCCGGTTTGATATCGTAATCGATAACGTCCTCAATCGTCTGATACTGCGTCTTTTCCATCGTGTGTCCCTCCCGTTTTGTCGTGTCTTGCCTTCGTGCGGCTATTCCTCATCGAGCAATTCTTTTAGCGTATAAAACCAATCCTGCTTATAATCGAGCCAGTTCCAATAGCTTTTTTGGGCTTTGTTCCACGCTGCATTTATTTCAGGGCGCGTGTCGAGTCCGTCGAGCAGATAGGCGGCATCATCGGTTGGGTTGCCGTTTTCATCGCAGAGAAACCAGCCCTCTTCTTCATCGTATGCAAACCGCTCGATTTGGTACCGCGTGAAAGTCACAGAACCAAAGCCGTGCTTCGTGTCGTGTACCTCAACGCTGTCGCTTGCAAGATATGCTTTGACGGCTTCTACTGCCTCGTCCAAAGTCTTGTACTCTTTTGCAAGCTCATCAAAGCAGTCATCGCCATACGAGCTTGTGTGCTCACCGCCTGCATACGTAACCCTCTGCATATAGATTGTGTAATGCGTTTCGTGCTTTGTCATTGCAACCACTCCCTTGGTTGTCCTCGTGGCCTTGTGCCACTTCTTGACTATTATAATGACACCAAAGGTGACACTAGTCAATAGGAAACTTTGACTTTTTTTAAAAAAGTTTCTCGTGTCACGGTGCGTCAGTCGCGGCATTCGTCACTTGATTAAAGGCAAATGCCGCGCGTGCTGCATCGTGCTTACGCTACCTTGCGCGGACTCTTGCGCTTTGTGGCTTTGAGTCCCAAAAGCTCTTCGAGATAGTCGAGTCCATCATCTTGCGTGTACACAACGCCGCATTCCCGCGTCTTGACCTCGACGGCGGTACCATTGATAACATGGATGAGCGCATTAGGTATTGCATCGCCTTTTGCCCTTGTGTGCGCTGCATATCGATCGCTTAGCAAAGCGTTGTTGATTGGCGCAAAGACGTGGGCATAATCCTTTGGCTCACCATCTTCGTAAAAACTTACCGGATGGCTCACGATGCGGTAAAAAATCCCGTTGTGGTAGTAAGCATCAAATGGGCGATAATAGCGGCTATTTTGTGCTCCGTACCTTGTAATTAACGCGTCCACCTCATGACCTATGACCTCGTGACCGCTTTCGTCACTTGATAAAAGTGACAGCGCTCTATGACGCTTGTAGTACGTGCCTTTTTTGGAAAAGGCGAAAGTGCATGCGGCCATTATCGACCCTCCTCACGCGTCGTGTATCCGATTGCGTGAAGGACTTCATCGATGCTGTAACTTTCATAATCGGGGATATCGCCGATAAAGCCGGTCTCATCGCTCAGGACGTCCATCATTAAATCTTGACCGTAATGCTCAAAGTCAAAGTAACTTTCGGCATTTTGTTCTTGTAAGACTTGTAAAAGCCCGGTCTCTTCTGCGAAATCGTAAGCGTAAAGCTCAAGTGACGGCTGTCCCCAATGGTCGAGTGGGAATTCTGTATAACCAATCTCGTCACTTGCATAGAGTAGCTTAATAAGTCCGTCGATGCTTTTCGGTGCGCCATCGAGCCTAATAACCGCGCTGGTTGCTTCAACGCCAGATTCGCCAGCGTAGGCCATTGCAAAAGCAATTTGATTGATTTGTTCGATGCTTGCACAGTCTAGTAAACGCGTGTCAAATGGCTTTCCGTCAAAATCTGAGACGTAAGTTTCTTCATGCGCCTCATCACGGAGGCCGTTGTCTTTTGTCCACCTTGCGAGGTCTGATGGCGCCATGGGAAGACTAACCCACTTGTCTCGCAGAATGCCCTCGTTGTAGTAGCCATAGTTACCGATGCAGACAGTAATCGTAGCGTTGTTTTCGGTCTTGTCGTTCGTCGTTGTGGTATACTCGTCCATGATTAAACCTCGTCTTTCGTGTTTGTCGTTAACGGTTGATTCTGCGTTCGATTGCTATCGCAACCAACCCGGCGATAAGCCCACAGAGAAAGTTGGCCATTGCGCTCCTTTCCGGGGTCGGCACGGTTGCACCCGTGCCGAAACCCCTAGACGGTGGTTTATGTTTTGTCAGCGCCTGTAGTGCTTGCCTTGTGGCTTGCACTCAGGCGCCTTGCCGTTAGGCGCTATCAGCTGCGTTATCAACGCTGCTGCGACACCGCCGGCAATGGTCTGTAGCAGACCTAGGAGCCATTCAATCATCCGTCCACCTCCTGCGTGGCGGCTCCTTGTCGGGCACTCCGTGCCAAGCTTTCCGCTTGACGGCTCACACTTTGCGGCGCGGCGGCGGCACTGTCAAGCGACGAATTTTTTCGACCTGCTACGTGGCTCTATATACGCGCGAGATGCCGCATTCGACAAAACAGCAGGTCAAAGGGCAAAAATTGAATATGTGACGAAACTGTGGCGAACGGTCGAATATTCACGGTGAACGGCGTTCATCATCAATTCGATTCGTTGCTAGCGACGAGCGAAAGAATAGTTACTAGCGACGAACATTTTTGCGCGGCGGTATGCCTACCTACACGATAGGTTTTAGCGATCGCGATTCTAGACTCAAAATGCCATTTGCTCATCGCAATGCGCTTACCGCTCCACACACCAGGGAGGGGGGGGAGAATCAAAAAACACTATGATGCTAC